>Ga0209839_10001846_pt1 | contig 10659 bp, 13 predicted proteins | sample OrgsoiDNA2013050_FD_185800 | JGI IMG/M metagenome (GOLD analysis project Ga0209839, IMG submission 185800) | Permafrost soil microbial communities from the Arctic, to analyse light accelerated degradation of dissolved organic matter (DOM) -... | ecosystem: Environmental > Terrestrial > Soil >... | reverse complement strand
TCCGGGCAACTACGTCATGATCGCGGTGAGCGACTCCGGCGAGGGGATCCCCGCCAGCCTGCTCGAAAAGGTGTTCGAACCGTTCTACACCACCAAGGACGTCGGAAAGGGATCGGGGCTCGGTCTCAGCATGGTCTACGGCTTTGTCAAACAATCGAACGGACATATCAAGATCTACAGCGAAGAGGGCCACGGCACCACCGTGAAGCTTTACCTGCCGCAGGCTGTGGGCGTCGCGGACGCTCTGCCCGCCGAGCCCGGCATCTCCGAATTCGTACGCGGCGACGAATCCATCCTGATTGTCGAGGACGACGCGCTGGTCCGCGAATACGTCGTGACGCAGATCAGCCGTCTCGGTTACGACACGCTGGCCGCCAACAGTGCCGCCGAGGCGCTGGCGATTATCAATGGTCCTGAACGCATCGATCTGCTGTTCACCGACGTGATCATGCCCGGGGGAATGAACGGCCGCCAGCTCGCGATCGAGGCGCAGACGCGACGCCCGAGGCTCAAAATCCTTTACACGTCGGGCTATACCGAAAACGCCATTGTGCATCATGGCCGGCTCGACGCCGGCGTGCTGCTGCTGCCGAAGCCCTACCTCGGCTCCGATCTGGCGCGGATGATCAGGACCGCGCTGGCGTCGTGATTGAGGGCGGTCCGTGGCGGACTGTTGGCTGGCGCCGACGCCAGAATGTCCGCTGATTGGGGTAGACCGTTCGCGCGGCGGTGAAAAGACGTCGCATCATCGACGGGGGTCAAGGTCGTCAATCGCGTAGTCTACGACATCATGTCACCGCCGATAACTGCCCGCGAGCAAGATGTAGGCGCCGACCGCGACCCAGAAGGCGAAATCGCTGACAAACGGTATCTCGATGAACACGCCAAGGACCGCAAGGATCGCCAGTACGAGCGACACTATAACCCCAATGTTCACTGCACATATCTCCCTGCGCTGCGACGAAACGCCAAAAACCGGGCGGGCGTAATGGGCGCGTCGGCTAGCCGTGGCCCGTCCCACCCGAAAAAGCGCTCGGCATCCGGACGCTCCTTGTCAACGACGACTCGCTGGCGACGATCATCCACACGGAAGGCCCGGCGGGAAACCCCACGGTCGACCAACCGCAACCCCAACTGGCGCGTCGCGAAGTCGGACCACTCATCGATGTCTTGTGTGCCGATACCGAGATAGCCGAGTGCTTGATCTGCCATGAGCGTTGCTCCGGATCAACATTGCATTTGCAGTTGGGAATGTCGCCGCGAACTATTCGAGACCTTCTGGCCTGCTCTGCAATGGAAACGATCGAACAGAAGCTAAGAGGATTTGTTTCTCGGGCTCCGAAGGTGTCAGCTTACAGCCGCAAAGCGCGAATCGCAACGAAACAACCGGCACTCCGGTACTGGCACGAGACGAACATGCCGTCCCGCACTGTGCATATCCGCTGAGGACGGCTAAGCGGAACAAGGTCCTGAAATCCCAAACAGTGTGAAGCACTTCACATCGTCAGATTGGTGGTGGAGTTATCACGGAGCTGAGCCTGAGGGATGCATCGATGCCGACACCTGAGGACTTCAACCCGGAAAACTCCCGCATCTGCTGGCCAGCAATCCTGGCGGTGTTTGCAGTTCAAATGATTGTATTGATCACCTTATCCATCGCGGTGGCCAATCATACTGATTTTGCAACCGCTTCATCTCGAGCCGTTAAAGCCGGTCTTGATGTTGACTATAAATCCGATGTGTCCAAGGGTTCCTACAAGAAGTAGCTGCAGAGCGGACGTCGGAGAGGAACGCGGCGGACTATTCAAGGGGGAGCGCACGCTCAGCGGGGCCTCGTGGTGCCCCGCGAACTTGGCAGGCCATTGCCGCCGCGCCCATTGCGCCGACGCCGGACGACGAGCCGAACGGTAATCAATAAGCATCATCGTCGCTGGGACGACCCGCCGAGAGCTTGCGCGAGACCACGATCACCGGCATTGCTTGTGGATATTCCCGCGACTCAACGATTGAGGCTTGTGCGACCTTGAGTGAGTTCGCGCGCGTTCGCCTTCGCCTAACTTTTCCGATATGAGCAATATTGAGCAGCGGCTGCGAACCCGGGGGTGCATGCTGATTCTATCGCCGCGCTCGCTCCGGCATCTACCGGTCACTGAGAGTGTTGTGCTTCCGCTGTTGGATCAGGGAGCCGGCTTTGCCATGCACTCAACTCAACCAACAGCGAGCCCGGGAGCAGAGAGGGAGCAGTAAGTAGTTGCGCGCGACCCCTCAAGCAGTCCGATACCGGTACGCTGTTTTCACACTCAAACCTAAACATATTTTGAGTCGTGACGGCCTTAGTCGCTTTTTGGACCCATTCGCTGCGTACGCGCTAAGGTAGCAGGGCGCTCTAGATTATACCTTCGTTGCGTCACAGTAACTCGGAGAGCATTTATGGTGGACCAGACTCCACGCTATCGAGCGTACGATCCTGACATCGAACCGTACGACGAAAAGCTGACCGGTCATCGAGCAGCGCCTTACAAGTTTGGACAATCAGCCCGAACGGCTCATCCGGAAAATTCCGTGCCGCTGTTTCTTTCCGATTACGACGACGATGAACCGGATCCGAGCGAATTCATAACCACCGTACAGAAGGGCCGAGGATCCTACATCTCGTCACGAATTTTGGCGGGCGTTTCGGCAACTGCAGCCATGGCAATTCTGGTCGCGGTGTTTTCTTCGGATGCCGCACGCGACATCATGGCCAACGCCAAGAATTCAAGCACCGCCGTTCTTTCGGCTGCGTCCGCCGCAGTGCAGCCGAATCCCGCGCAACTGACGGCAGAGAGCGATCCCGCTCAATCGAAGGATCCCGCGCGGCTATCGGCGCCGGAGAATCAGGCGTCTGGCCTTCGAAGTGCCACAACGGCGGCTGTGCCGACGCGTGAGGACGTCAGGACGGCCCTTCAGAGCGCGCTGCAGGCCGACGCTGCGCAGGCGGCAGCTGTCGCAGAGCCGATGATCCCGCAAGATGCGATCCACCACCTCGATCCCGGTGAAATCGCCTCGTCGCTCAGGCGAGGCAATGATTTGATTGCGAGCGGCGATCTCGCCGCGGCTCGGCTCGTGCTGCGGCGCGCGGCTAACGCCGGAGATGCGCACGCCGCCATGACGCTCGCCGGAACCTACGATCCCGTGGTTCTGGAGAAACTGGGCGTCCATGGCTTCGTGCCGGACGCAGCCATGGCACGAGTCTGGTATGAGAAAGCCAGAAAGGCCGGATCGGCGGCGGCGCCTCAGCGGCTCGAACTGCTCGCAAACCAGCGGCAATAATCGGCGCAGCGTATGCCGCGTTTCAAAGCCGACGGATTTTTCGCCGCGTCCAGCCGAATTTCGCACGCGGCACTCGCTTCACGGCACGCACTTGATGTGCCGCAAGTTACAGCAAAGGACAAAGTTATGGGCGTCTTCACCGCGACTGCTAGAAATCTCTTCGTGTGCCTGTCGTTCTTCCTGTTTCTTGTATGCCTGACTGTCCCTTTGCAACCTGTCTTGGCTCAAGGCCCTCCTGTTTTGGTTCAAAGCCAAAAGCCGACGGTCAGTTACGATGAAAAGAAGCGTCAGGCCAACGATATCGCCGTAACGGTCATGGTGTCCGGCATCTCATGTACGTGCGCCAGGTTCGCTGAGGACATCCGGAACGTCGTGAACGATTTGGGGCCGGACGGGGTGCGCGTTCTGCCGGTTCTCGGGGTCGGCGGACTTCAAAACGTGAACGATGTGCTGTTCCTCAAGAACATGGACATGGCTGTCGTCGACGAGGACAATCTTCGACTCCTGAAGAAGAAGGATCCGCTGCTCTATGCCAATGTCGAGCAGCGCGTTCAATATATCACGAAGCTCTACAATTCCGAGTTTCATGTTCTCGCGCGAAACGAAATCAAGTCTTATGACGATCTGAAGGGCAGGAAGGTCAACTTCAACCTGAAGGACAGCCAGACCGAAGTGACCGCCGACACCGTTTTCAATGTGCTCAATATCCCCGTGCAGCGCTCTTACTATGACAACGACGAAGCACTCAAGAGGCTGATGTCGGGGGAAATCTCGGCAATGATCATCCTCACCGGAGCGCCGCAGGCCCTCCTGGCGAAGGTGAAGAAGGACGACGGCGTGCATCTCCTCCCGCTCGATCGCGAAAGCTTGCAAAATCACGACCTGCGCGAGTTGTTCGCAAGTTATCTTCCCGCGGAGATGACCCATGAAAACTATCCGAACCTGATCGCCGAGGGGACCACGGTTCCGACCATTGCAAACCGGGCATTGCTCGTCGCCTATACTTGGCCGGAGAATTCCCCGCGGTACAAGAAGATCGCCAAATTCATCGATGCGTTCTTCAGCAAGATCGATCAATTCAATAACCCGTCGAGGCATCCCAAGTGGCGCGAAGTCAATCTTTCGGCCGAAATGCCTGGCTGGGTGCGATTTAAGCCGGCGGCTGAATGGCTTGCCTCCCACCGAAATCAAGCCGTGTCCGCCAATCCAGACGGCACGCTCGGCCAATCCTCTCCCGAGCTGAGGCTGGCATTCGAGAAATTCATGCAGAACTACGCCGCTTCGTCCGGCCGGAAGACGCTCTCCACCAAGGAACGGGAAATGCTTTTCGCCAGATTCATGAAAATTCTCGCCGAGTCCAAGGCGGAACAGGCGGCGGCACGTTAGACGCGCAAGAAGGTCACCAAAAAAGATATCCGCTGCGGCTTCCACCAGGACACACGTGTCCGCCGCCGGTTCTCGGGACTCCTCAAGGTAGAGACGAACGGGGAGCCGACGGCTGAAGCTTCAAGGCGGCACCGGGTCGTCGTGGGCGGCGACCAATCGAAAAGGAGGAAATGCGATGATCGACCGGCGGAGCCTCATAAAGCATTCCGGTGCTGCCGTTGCGGCACTCGGTGCCGGAATGACATCCCCCTCGTTGCGGGCATTTGCAGCCACGGCGGCGCTGCCGTTCGACAACGGGGAGCGGCCGCTCGTCAAGTATCCGCAAAAGCGTCCGATGATCAGCCTGACCGGCAGACCGCCACAGCTGGAAACGCCGTTCTCGGTCTTCAATGAGAATGTCATCACGCCGAACGACGCCTTTTTCGTCCGCTACCATCTGGCGGACGTCCCGCTGAACATAGACCCCGACGCGTTCTCGGTCGGGATCCAGGGCAAGGTCGACAAGCCCATGAAACTGTCGCTGGCCGACATCAAGAAGATGCCGGCCGTTGACATCGTGGCGGTCAACCAGTGCTCGGGCAACAGCCGCGGATTCTTCGATCCTCGCGTCGCAGGCGGGCAGTTGGGGAACGGCGCCATGGGCAATGCGCGCTGGAGGGGGACGGCGCTCAAGGCCGTTCTCGACAGGGCCGGCGTCCAGCCGGGTGCGCGCCAGGTCACCTTCAACGGCATGGACGGGCCCGTGACCGACAAGACGCCGGATTTCGTCAAGGCGCTCGACATCGACCATGCGCGCGATGGCGAGGTCATGCTCGCCTATTCGATGAACGGCGCTGATCTTCCGGTCCTCAACGGGTTTCCGCTGCGTCTCGTCGTCCCGGGCTATTACGGCACCTATTGGGTGAAGCACCTCAACGAAATCACGGTCATCGACAATGTCTTCGACGGATTCTGGATGAAGACCGCGTATCGCATCCCCGACAATGACTGCAATTGTGTGGAGCCCGGAACAGCCCCGAAAGCCACCGTTCCGATCAACCGCTTCAAGGTAAGGTCGTTCATCACCAGCGTCGCGGACGGCGCGAAGCTGAAAGCCGGTGCGCAGACGTGGCTCAACGGCATCGCATTCGACGGCGGCAAGGGCATCAAGGACGTCGCCGTCTCCACCGACGGCGGGAAAACCTGGGCGCAGGCCAGGCTGGGCAAGGATCTGGGGAAATACTCCTTCCGCGAATGGCAGATGCCGGTCAGGCTGGCGGCCGGCGCGCACGAACTGAAGGTGCGTGCGACCAGCAACGGCGGCGAGACGCAGCCGGCGGAGCCGCTCTGGAACGGAGCGGGCTACCTGCGCAACGTGGTCGAAACCGTCCGCGTCACGGCGGCTTGAGGAGACCGGCCATGAAGCTATCGACACTCGCACTGACGCTGACCGGCCTCGCGGGACTGATCATCGGCACCTGCGGTTCGGGTCCGTCCGAAGCGGACGCCAGGCCGGTCTCGTACAAGCTTCCGAACCCGACGGCGACATTCAAGCCGGGCCCCAATCTGGAGGTCGTGCAGAACAACTGCACGGCGTGCCATTCGGTCGACTATGTCCAGACCCAGCCCCGGGGTCCGAAATTCAAGGAGGTCTTCTGGCGGGCCGAGGTGACCAAGATGATCAAGGTTTACGGTGCGCCAATCGATGAGGCGGACGTCGGCAAGATTGTGGATTATTTGACGCAGACGTATTGATGCCCGGGAGAGCGACGGGTCCCGCGCGCTGGCGGCGCCTGAAAAGAGAGGCGGTGGCGTGGACCCTCCGAAATGTAACTTCCGCTTTTCGCCGGGTTATCTGACTGATTCTGCCTCAATCGCGTGCGGTAAATGCTGCCATGAGAACCATGGCCGTCATCTTGGCGTTCGCGTTGATCGCCATCGCCTTCGAAATCTATTCGGATGCCGCGTTGACAAGCGCCGGGGTCTCTCGCACCGCCGCGCCGGATCCCGTGACGGCGGCCGTCGCCCATGCGCTCAGACGCGGCTAAGCCTGCGAAAGCAGAGGCATCGCGTTCCGGAGGAGCGGTAAGGATCAAGCCGTTTCATTTGGCGGACTTGTTGAGGGATGGTATTGTGTGTTGAGGGTTGGTCTGACCCTCGGGCATGGACGATCCTTGATGCACGGGGTCGCTCCCCAATGTGCGATTGAGTAGCCAGCCCATTGTTAGGCCGAGGGGCCGGGGGTCGCTCCCCCGGCTACCCTCCGCCGATAAGTGACAACCGCGCCGACTCCATTAAATTCTTCCTTTGCGCGATGGAAGCGGCCAGCCGCTCGCATGAGAGCATTCACGCGGCGACAATGGCCTTTTATCGCGTGTCATTCGACTTTAACGGTTGTCTGGATTTGCCCAGGTCACTTGAGCCGGGCTGTTGGAGGGGCAAAGTCAGCCGGTTAGCCCTGTTGCCGGGGAGTATTGGTCGCATTGGGCTGCGTTGCCAATGGGACTGCCTGCATCGACTGTTGAAGAGGCTTCTTCTGCAGTCGCCAGGAGTTTTGAGCGCGCGCCAATTCGTGCCACCGTTCGGCCTGGGCAATCCATTTTCCCCTGTTTCGGGGCTCAAACCTCGCCCGCTCCAGGCAATGCTGTTCCATTCTCGCGCAATGATTATCGCTCATAAGTTGTTCTCCCTTATACACAACCTTATTTGCTCTCGTGCGTCAGAGTCATCATGATTATGCGACAGAACTATTTTTAGATTTTGTTGGTTAGGCGCTCGTTCCCGGCGCCCATGTGAAAACATCTTGTGCCTCCTTGCCCCCGTTCCAATTTCTCTAGCGGTACAGCCGACGGCCTGACGCTGATGAAATGCCCATCCTGTCGTTCGCAAAGGCCGGTGCCGCGGCCTTGAAGGCTGTCGCGTCGAGGATCTGCCGGCATTGCCGGGATTACCCAAAAACCGCACATCACGCGGACAGCGCAATTCGGTCGAGAACGACCCGAAGCGGAAGTCAATTGGACTTTGCTGGCTGAACAATAGTTCCCGGAGGCTGACATGCAGCCGCGAGGTGTTAAGCTCCGGCATTCAACGATGCGTGTCGGAGGAGTTGTGAGACGGCGCGAATTCATCACGCGTCTGGGCAGCGCAGCGGCGGCATGGCCGCTTGCCGCGCGCGCGCAGGTAACCGGGCGGCATTATCGCATTGCGATGTTGGAGCCTCAGAGATCGGAAAGCCTCCTCGACGAACTTGGGCAAACCGGATTTGTGGAAGGCCGCAATCTCGATATTGATGGCCGCGGCCTTGGCGTTGCCGCGGCTTCCTACGAGACAGTCGCCGTTGAGCTGACCGAAGCGCGGCCGGATGTGCTCATGGCAGCCGGGCCCGAAGCAGCGCGCGCCGCACAGAAAGCAACTCAGCGCATTCCTATCGTGGCACTCGCGGACGACTTGCTTGGCAGCAAGCTCGTCGCCTCCATGCCCCATCCCGATGGAAACACAACCGGGGTCGCGATCTTTGCCTTCCAGCTTGACGTGAAGCGATTGGAGTTACTGCATGAGGTGCTCCCCGGGGCCCGACGGATAGCTGTCCTTGCCGACCACGAGCCAATACGAAACATCCGCGATCTCGAAAGTGCTGCCCGCGGATTTGGCGTCGAGATCGTTCCGTTTTCGGCGCGGTCCGAGGAAGAAGTCATCCGGGCGATAGCCGCGATGAAGGCTGCACAGGTCGAGGCAGTCAATCTGCTGTCGTCGCCAATATTGTGGGGCGAATTCCGCTCCCTGATCCGCGACCAGCTAGACCTCCATCGCCTGCCGGCCATTTGGCAGTGGCCCGAAGGCGCTGAGGCGGGCGGACTGATTGCCTACGGTCCCCGTCTCAGCGTGGTTTTTCGCCAATGCGCGCGCCAGGTCGCGAAGCTCTTGCGAGGTGCCAAAGTGGTCGATGTGCCTGTTGAGCAGCCGACCGGGTTTGAGCTGATCATCAACCTCAAGACCGCCAGAACGCTGGGTGTCGAAATCCCGCCGACGCTGCTCTCACGCGCGGACACGGCGATCGAATGAGTGGCTGGGGTTCGTACGCCGCGGTCTTGCTTCCGGCGTTGTTCCCGCAACTTGAAAAGGTACCAGCAGCTTCGGCGCTGATCGCCTTCAAGCTTGCCAAGTAAGCGAAGCAAGCGAACTAAGCAACGAACGGGCGGCCGGTACCCGGCCGCCCCGCTTTGCTCTTGTTTCGCTCATTGTTGGAGTAGTTGCCCTAATGCGTGGATTGGTGACGGTGGCGGTTGCATGGATTTTTATGGGCGATGTGGCCTATTCGGAAGAGAATGTTCCGGACCTCAAGGACCCTAAGATGATTTCATCCGGGTACGATCTCTTTTTGGAAAAGCAGTGTGCGCACTGTCACGGGGTGGACGGCAAGGGCGGTGTCAATCTGGCCCGACGCGATCTCGACCCCAAAGGCGTTTTCCAATCGATTGCCGATGGCCGGGAGAAGAGCGGCCTCCGCATGCCGGCGTGGCGCGAAGTGCTGACCGATGAAGAAATCTGGAAAGCGACCGCCTATGTCATGTCGATCAGCCACCAATCGAAGTAGCAAATGAAAATCCCGCAAAAGTCCGGCGCTGTTGCGGCAAGAACGGATGGCCAAACAGATCGGGCCCGGAAGCGGGAGCCCGGCAACCCTGTTCCCCCTGCCTGATCCGGTGCTATGCGCGAATGGAGCAGTCACGCAAAATCGGTTATCCGGCCAGCGGCGGCACACTGGCGTTCTTGATATCTAGACCGTATAGTTTCAGGACACTTGGCGGTAGCGCGGATGTTCATTTTCTCAAGCAGATTAGGTCTCGCATTGGTATTGGCGGCGCTCTGTCTGGGCGGGCGAACGGCCCATGCCCAAGCCGCCCCTGTGAACTATTGGATTCCGGGCTGGCCCGCCGGCTTCGGTGGCAATCTAACCGTCGGCCAGGGCTCCAACACTTACGGTAACTTTCCGAGCTTTGACGGCAGTGATGCCCGAGGCGGCTTTTCCTCTATGCGCTACAATTTTCCGAACGGCTGGTTTGTCGGCGGCGAAGGCGGCGGCATGGGTTTGAGCATGAACGGCATCAACCGGGATGGAGCGTTCGGCAATCTCGGCTCGCTTTATTACCAAGGCATGCAGTTCGGCTACAACTTCCAAAACGCACCCCTCACGATCTATGCCGGTTTCGACACCTTGAAATATAACTCCGGCATCGGTAACCCTTTTGCGCCCTTCGACACCGTGTCCGGCACACTGCCAGGCTATAGCGCGCATGCGGGCGTCGAATTCCAGCCGGCGCCGAATGTCAGCCTGTCACTCGGGTTCGGCTACACCCAACAATCGGGGCGCATCGATAGCGACATCAATTCGCTCTTGCTGCCCGGCGCTTCTCCGTTTGTCGCCAGCGGTCGCCGCTAGCGCGCGCTTTTCAAAGGGGGAGTTGGGACAAGGCCGCGGCGGCGCTGGCCGCGACAGATTTGCCAGCTGTTCGACCAACTTGCTTTCCGGTCGTGCCGCCCTGGATCAGGCTTTTGTCTTCTTGACCGCTTTTGGAGCGGGCGGGGCCTCTGCCGCTTGTCGCATGGACCTGGCGTAGCTGTCGGCGGCGTTATCGGCAGAAATTTGCAACCGCTTGGCGGCGGCAGTCCCTTGCAGCATGATATTCTTCGCGATCTACCTGTATCGTTCCTTGGCCTCCTTGTTCTTCGCCTTGGCCGCAAGACCGATGTATCGATTGCGCCGACTTTTGGCGGCGGCCATGAGACCTTTATTTTGTTGCTTCGCAAGCTGCCGAATTACGACATCCAGATCGGCTTCCGCCATTTTCGATTTCCTCAAATGCCATCAGAACGTTCCAATGCTCGACTATGCAATTGCTGACGCGGCTTTGCAATTGTGCGGCTGGCGAACGGGCCATTTGGGGATATCCCGGCCGCGGCAAACGCGTCAAGCTCGTCGTG
>Ga0209839_10001844_pt1 | contig 10670 bp, 9 predicted proteins | sample OrgsoiDNA2013050_FD_185800 | JGI IMG/M metagenome (GOLD analysis project Ga0209839, IMG submission 185800) | Permafrost soil microbial communities from the Arctic, to analyse light accelerated degradation of dissolved organic matter (DOM) -... | ecosystem: Environmental > Terrestrial > Soil >... | reverse complement strand
GCGTAGTCGGCATCGGCGCCGGCATAGAGCACGGCGCGCGACGAGCTGACGATGATCGGCCCGGTCGTGCGCTCGGCCGTGCCGCGCCAGCCGGCGCGCACGGTCGCGGCCGGATCGCCGCCCTGCGCGCCGATGCCGGGAATGAGCAGCGGCACCTCGGGCGCAAGCTCGCGCACGCGGGCGATCTCGGCCGGATAGGTCGCGCCGACGACGAGACCGATCTGGCCGCCCGCGTTCCACGCGCCGGCAGCGAGGCGGGCGATGCGCTCGAACAGCTTCTCGCCGGACTCGAGGCGCAGCTCCTGCAGGTCGGCGCCGCCCGGATTCGAGGTGCGGCAGAGCAGGATCGCGCCCTTGCCCTCGTAGCGCAGGTACGGCTCGATCGAGTCGAAGCCGAGCAGCGGCGACAGCGTCACCGCGTCGGCCCGGTAGCGGACGAAGACCTCGCGCGCGTACTGCTCGGCGGTCGTGCCCATGTCGCCGCGCTTGGCGTCGAGGATCACCGGCACGGCGGGAGCGACGCGGTGGATGTGAGCGATCAGGCGCTCGAGCTGGGCTTCGGCGCGGTGCGCAGCGAAGTAGGCGATCTGCGGCTTGAAGGCGATGACAAGGTCACGCGTCGCATCGACGATGGCTGAGCAGAAGTCGAAGATGCGCGATGGATCGTCGCGCATCGCTCCTGGGAATCTCGTCGGGTCGGGGTCGAGGCCGACGCAGAGCATCGAGCGGTTGGCGCGTTCGGCGCCGGCGAGCATTTCGATGAAGGTCATTTCGCCGCGCGGGTTTTCGGCGTGCCGGGACGCGAGCCTTCGCTGCGCCCGCGCCGGGCCAGCTCTTCGGCCTTGCCGGTGTAGCCGCGCGGCGTGAGTGCCAGCAGCCGCTCGCGTTCGGCGGTCGGAATGGCGAGCTGGCGGATGAAGGCGTGCAAGGCCTCCTTCGTGATGGCCTTGCCACGCGTCAGATCCTTCAGCTGCTCGTAGGGGTTGGCGATGCCGTGCCGGCGCATGACGGTCTGCACCGGCTCGGCCAACACCTCCCACGCGCCGTCGAGGTCGGCGTCGATGACCGCCGGGCCGACGGCAAGCTTGGCCATGCCGCGGGCGAGCGAGTCATAGCCGAGCAGCGTGTGGCCGAGCGCCACGCCCATGTTGCGCAGTACCGTGCTGTCGGTGAGGTCGCGCTGGAACCGCGAGATGGGGAGCTTTTCGCTCATGTGCGTGAGCAGGGCGTTGGCAACGCCGAAGTTGCCCTCGCCGTTCTCGAAGTCGATCGGGTTGACCTTGTGCGGCATCGTGCTCGAGCCGATCTCGCCGGCCCGGGTTTTCTGCGTGAAGTAGCCGAGGCTGATGTAGCCCCAGGCGTCACGCGACCAGTCGATGAGGATGGTGTTGCAGCGCTTCACCGCATCGAAGAGCTCGGCGATGGCGTCGTGCGGCTCGATCTGCGTCGTGTAGGCGTTGAACACGAGGCCCAGGCGCTCCTCGACGACGCGGCGGGCGAAAGCCTCCCAGTCGACATCCGGGCAGGCCGCGAGATGGGCGTTGTAGTTGCCGACCGCGCCGTTCATCTTCGCCAGCAGCGGCACCGCGGCGATGCGCTCGCGGGCGCGCACCAGCCGGGCTGCGACGTTGGCGATCTCCTTGCCGAGCGTCGTCGGTGTCGCCGGCTGGCCATGCGTGCGCGCCAGCATCGGCTGCGCCGCGTGTCCGACAGCGAGCGCGTCGAGCGTGGCGATCAGTCCGTCGAGCCCGGGCAGGAGCACGTCGCGGCGGGTCGCCCCGAGCATCAGCGCATGGCTGGTGTTGTTGATGTCTTCGCTGGTGCAGGCGAAATGCAGGAAGCCGGTCGCTCGCGCCAGCTCCGCCTCGCCCGAGATCTTTTCGCCGAGCCAGTATTCGACCGCCTTGACGTCGTGGTTCGTGGTCCGCTCGATGGCCTTGATGGCTTCGGCGTCGGTCTCGCTGAAGGCGCTGACGAGGTGGCGCAGGAACACCTCGGCGGCGCCACCGAACGGCTTGAGCTCGGGCAGGCCGGCCTGCGACAGGGCGATGAACCACTCGACCTCGACTTCGACGCGGCGGCGGATGAGGCCGTATTCGGAGAGCAGCGGGCGCAGCGCGTCGAGCTTCGCGGCGTAGCGTCCGTCGAGCGGCGAGAGGGCGGTGAGCGGCGAGGCGGGCATCGAGACGAGGCGGGTCGGGGGAGCGCGACATTATCGGCTGGCCCTAGAATGAATTCGGCCACTTCGCAGACCACGCCGGGCTTGCCGCCACCATGAAACTCATCGGTTCCCTCACGAGCCCGTACGTGCGAAAGGTTCGCATCGTGATGGCCGAAAAGAAGCTCGATTACCGGTTCGAACAGGAGGACGTGTGGGGCAGCGATGCGATCCTCGCCGCCAATCCGCTCGGCAAGGTACCGTGTCTGGTGCTCGAAGGCGGCGAGGCGGTTTTCGATTCGCGCGTCATCGTCGAATACCTCGATGCCCGCTCGCCGCTGGCGCGCCTCATTCCCGAGACGAATCGCGAGCGCACTGAAGTGCGTACCTGGGAGGCACTGGCCGACGGCATCCTCGACGCGGCCATCGCCGCGCGGCTGGAAGCGAACTGGCCGCAGCGCAGCGCCGAGCAGCGATGCCAGGCCTGGATCGACCGGCAGATGGTGCGGGTCAACGCCTCGCTCGTGGCCATTTCCACCGGCCTGGCCGAGAAGCCCTGGTGCACGGGCATTCACATGACGCTGGCCGACATCGCCGTCGGCTGCGCGCTCGACTACCTGGCGTTCCGATTCCCGCGGGTCGACTGGCGATCGCACGCCAACCTCGCGCGCCTCGCCGACAAGCTGAACGCGCGGCACAGCTTCATCGACTCGGCCCCGCCCAAGGGCTGATGGCCGGCGCCGCGGCCCCGGGCGCTGCGTGGCGCGCGGCAAAGGCTCAGGCGGCAATCGGCGTTCCCGTGAAGCTCGTCGCCCTGGCCATCGGCCAGTAGGTGGTGAACACCTGCAGCGACACATCGCCTTCCAGGATCGCACCGGGCTTGACGAAAGGCAGCAGGTTGGCAAGCAGCTTGACGCCGTGTTCGGAGTTGCGGCGCACGATGTGCGAGGCCGTGATCTCCGCCGGGGCGTTCAGCCCGGCTGCCTGCACGAGCTCCTTCAAGGCCATCATCGTGTTCTGATGGAAGCGGTAGACGCGCTCGGACTTCGTCGGCACCGAGATCGCTTTCTGGCGCAGCGGATCCTGGGTGGCGACGCCGGTCGGGCAGTTGCCCGTGTGGCAGGTCTGCGCCTGCAGGCAGCCGAGCGCGAACATGAAGCCGCGGGCGGCGTTGCACCAGTCGGCGCCCAGCGCCAGCATGCGCGCGATGTCGAAGGCGCTCACCACCTTGCCGGCGCAACCGAGCTTGATCTTCTGGCGCAGGTCGAGGCCGACCAGCGTGTTGTGCACGAGCAGCAGCCCTTCCTGCAGCGGCGCGCCGACGTGGTCGGTGAACTCGAGCGGTGCCGCGCCGGTGCCACCTTCAGCGCCGTCGACGACGATGAAGTCGGGCGTGATGCCGGTCTCGAGCATGGCCTTGGCGATGCCGAACCACTCCCACGGGTGGCCGATGCAGAGCTTGAAGCCCGTCGGCTTGCCGCCCGAAAGCGTCCGCAGCCGCTCGATGAAATGCATCATCTCGATCGGCGTGGAAAAGGCGCTGTGCGAGGCCGGCGAGACGCAGTCGACCCAGGGCTGGACGCCGCGCGCCTCGGCGATCTCGAGCGTCACCTTCGGCCCCGGCAGCACGCCGCCGTGGCCCGGCTTGGCGCCCTGCGAGAGCTTGAGCTCGATCATCTTCACCTGCGGGTCGATCGCATTGGCGGTGAAGTGTTGTTCGCTGAACGACCCGTCGGCGTTGCAGCAGCCGAAGTAGCCCGAGCCGATTTCCCAGATCAGGTCGCCGCCGTTGGCGCGGTGGTGCCGGCTGATCGAGCCTTCGCCGGTGTCGTGCGCGAAGTTGCCTCGCCTGGCGCCGGCATTGAGGGCGAGGATGGCGTTGGCCGAAAGAGCGCCGAAGCTCATCGCCGAGATGTTGAAGAGGCTGGCGCTGTACGGCTGCGCGCGGCCGGCGCCAATCAGCACCCGAAAGTCGTGCGTCTTCAGAACCGTGGGTTGCAGCGAATGATTGATCCACTCGTAGCCGATTGCCGAGACGTTCATCTGCGTGCCGAACGGGCGCTTGTCGGAATCGCCCTTGGCACGCTGGTAGACGAGCGAGCGTTGCTGCCGCGAGAACGGCGCCGCCTCGTTGTCGCTTTCGATGAAGTACTGGCGCATCTCCGGCCGGATGTACTCGAGCAGGAAGCGCAAGTGGCCGATCACCGGGTAGGTGCGCAAGACGGAGTGGCGTGTCTGCAGCGTGTCGCGCAGGCCGAGCAGCACGAGAAACACAAAGGCGATCGCGAGCCACGCGTCGAAGCCCATCCGTGCCCATGCGAATACGCTCGCGACCATGCCGACGAAGCACAGTGCCCACGCCGAATAGCGGATCGGAAAGTATTGATCGATCCGGTTGATCCACGCGAACATGAGTGCTCCCTTTTGGCTGGCGCGATGGTAGACCGGGGCCTGCGCGCCGGCCTCGTGGAAAGCGTGAAGTGCGTGGCGCCGCGCCACGGTGATCGACCCGGGCGGTCCGGTCGCGTTGCTATGGCGCCAGGAAGAACGCGCCCAGGCGGTCGGCCGTGTCGTCGGGTCGTTCTTCGGGAATGAAGTGCCCGGCGTCCATCGGGGCGCCCGACACGCAGCCCGTGCACTGCGCCTCCCACAGGGAAAGCGGCGCGTAGAGACGGCCGACGACGCCGTGCTCGCCCCACAGCACGAGCGTGTCGCAAGCGATCTTCTCGCCGGCCGCGCGCGAAGCGCGGTCGTGCTCGAGATCGATCGACGCCGAGGCCCGGTAGTCCTCGCAGGCGGCATGGATCGCGTCGGCGCGGCAGAAGCACCGTTCGTATTCGGCCAGTGCCTCGGGCTCGAGGTGGGTCACCCCCTTGGCACCCCAGCCGCCAAGCGTCCAGCGCAGATAGAACGCCGGGTCGCCGCCGATCATCCGCTCGGGCAGCGGTGCCGGCTGGATCAGGAAGAACCAGTGGTAGTACCAGGTGGCGAAGCGCATCTCGGTCGCCTCATACATGTCGAGCGTCGGCACGATGTCGATGAGCGCGAGCCGCTCGACGCGACCGGCATGGTCGAGGGCGAGGCGATGCGCCACGCGGGCACCACGGTCGTGGCCGGCGACCGAAAATCGCCGATGGCCGAGTCCGCTCATCAAGGCCGCCATGTCGGCCGCCATGGCGCGCTTGTTGTATTGCGCATGGTCGGCCGCGGGCGTCTCGGCGACGCGCGGCTTGGTCGAATCGCCGTAGCCGCGCAGATCGGGGATGACGAGCGAAAAATCCGCCGCCAATCGCTGCGCGACGCGGTGCCACATGACGTGCGTCTGCGGGTATCCGTGCAGCAGGAGCAGCGGCGGCTTGCCGGCGTTGCCGCCGGTTCGCGCGAACAGCTCGACCTCGCCCGCCGCGTGCATGCCGGCCTCGAACCCTTCGAACCACGTCATGGTCGATCTCCCGCGCGGCCTCGCGCCGCGGCGCCTGCATTCTCTCGCCGGCACCGGCCCGGCGAGCGCGAAGGGCTCGACGCCTCAGAAGATCGACAAGCCGGTACGAGCGGCAAAGAGTTCGAGCGCTTTCGTGCCGAGCACCGAATTGCCGCTCGCGTCGACCGCGGGCGACCAGACGCACAGGGTGAGCCGGTCGGGCACCACGGCGACGATGCCGCCACCGACCCCGCTCTTGCACGGCAGGCCGATCCGGTAGGCGAACTCGCCGGCGGCGTCGTAGGTGCCGCAGGTCAGCATCAACGCGTTCAGGCGCCGCGCCTGGCGTTCGCTCACGACCGCGGCTCGGCCCAGCGGATGCGCGCCGTCGCGGCAAAGGTAGCCCGCGGCTCGGGCCAGCTGGCGGCAGCTCATGCGCAGGGCGCACTGGTGAAAATACAGGTCCAGCACGGCGCCGACATCGTTGTCGATCTTGCCGAAGCTTTTCATGAAATTGGCCAGCGCCGCGTTGCGATAGCCGCTCGTCGCTTCCGAACCGGCCACCTCGTCGTCGAAGGCGATCACCTCGCCGGCGAGATCGCACATCAGGTCGAGGAGCGCGCCTTTCGTGTCGTTGCCCAGGCTCGTGATCAGGCGGTCGGCCACGGCGATGGCTCCGGCGTTGATGAAGGGATTGCGCGGCACGCCTTGCTCGCTCTCGAGCTGGAGCAACGAATTGAATGGGTTGCCCGAGGGTTCGCGATGGATCCGCTGCCACAGCGCGTCGCCCAGCTGGCGCATGGCGAGCGTGAGCGTGAAGAGCTTCGAGATGCTCTGGACCGAGAACGGCACGTCGCTTTCGCCGGCGGCCGCTTCCCTGTTGTCGCAGGTGCGCAAGGCGATGCCGAACTGGCCGGCCGGAACCCGCGCCAGCGCCGGGATATAGCTTGCGACCTGCCCTTCGGCGCCCAGCAGGGGGCGCAACTCGGCGTCGATGGCGTCGAGGACGGCTTGAAAGTTCATCGCTCGAGGCATCGCCACTCGTCACGGTCCCGGGGCGCCGATGATGCGCCGGCCCGGTCGCGCGGCAGCGCCACCTCGTCAAAGCGATCGGCTCAATGAACGTCTTCGGTCACATCCGTCGTCGGCGAAGACGCGGTGCTCGTCGCCGGCACGCTCGCCAGGGCCGGCTCGCCGATGCCGAGGCCGCGTGTGGCCTCTGCGAAAGTCTCGCGCAGCCAGCGATGCGCCGCGTCACGCTCGTTGCGGCGGTGCCAGAGCATGCCGACGTCGATGTGCGGCAGCGTGCCGGGGAAGCGGCGCAGAACGAGACCCTCGGCAAGACCCGACGCGGGCACGAAGCTGCGCGGCAGAACGGTGAGCAGGTCGGAGTCGTGGACGACGCGCGCAGCGGTGGCGAACTGGTTGACGGTGAGCACGACGCGACGCTCGCGCCCTTGCCGGGCGAGCGCCTCGTCGACGAAGCCACGCGGTCGACCGGTGAAATTGACGCGCACGTGGCGGGCGGCGCAATACGCATCCAGCGGCAAGGTCGCCTGGCGGGCCAGCGCGTGGTCGCGCCGCATGACGCACACGTACTCGCACACGTAGAGCGGCTCGAGCACGATCACGCTTCGCGGCCCCTCGGCGGCCAGCGCCGCGGCGACGTCCGGGAAGAAACCCACCGCGAGGTCTGCGCCTCCATGCTCGAGCTGGGCGCGCGGATCGCGCGATGTCAAGGCAAGCACGCTGACATCGGCTCGCGCCCCGACATGCGCGAGCGCGTCGACGAACGCCGGTATCAGCACGGTCGCGGTGGCGTCGGCCATCGCCATCGCGAAGGTCCGCTCGTCGCGAGCCGGGTCGAACCCTTGCGGATCGAAAGCCTGGCGCAGCCCTTCGAGGGCCGCGCGCACCTCGGGCCATAGCGCTTCGGCCTGCACCGTCGGCGACACGCCGCTCGGCACCGTGACGAACAGCTCCTGCCCGGTGGCTTCGCGTAGCCGTCGCAGCGCATTGCTCACCGCAGGCTGCGTCATCGCCAGCTGCGCCGCGGCGCGGGTGACGTTGCGCTCGACCATGACGGCGGCGAAGACACGCATTAGGTTGAGATCGAGGCTGCGGAAATTCATGCGGGCGAACCGCGGCCGTCAACGGGCGTCGGCTGGACATTCATGGCTGTGATGGGCGAATTCGGAAATGCAATTTCCATTGGCCTAGGGAAAACCCTAGTCTAACGGGGTCGTGCAATCTTTGTGCGCGACGCTTTTCTGGAGAGATCCCATGTCCGTGCAAAAGGTCAACGTTCTCGTCCCGCCGCCGCGCTCGGTGCCGCGCATCGCCGCATGGCTGGGCGAATCGGCGCTCTGGCTGCTCGGCGGCCAAGGTCATGCCGCGGCGGGGCTGGGAGCCTGGGTCAACGAGATCCGGGAGAAGGTGGCGCGTGAGCACGCGCAACGGCGAGACGCGCGCGCGCGAGGCGATCTGATGGCCATGGCGCGTCGCTACGAATCGAGTCAGCCAGAGTTCGCCAAGGACCTGCTCGCCGCCGCAGCCAACGACCGCCGCGACTAAGGCAGCGCCCGCAACGGGACGGTCGGGGCGAGTAGCCGGCGACCGTCGCACCGGGCAAGGCGTCTATACTCCTCTCCTGAAGCGCCGATTTGTTCCGGCTTGCGGGCGCTCTATAAATTCCGCTAAAGACAGGACCTGGCAACCCGGTGTCCCGCTTTGGCGGCGCCGGGTTTTTCTTTGCCTGCGGCCTGCACCCCATGAGTTCTGTCGGCGACGTTCAGCCGAAATCGATGCATTTCGCCGCGCCGCTGCCGCTGGCCAGCGGCGCCAGCCTCGCCGGCTACACCCTCGCCTATGAAACCTACGGCCGCCTGAACGCGGCGCGCAGCAACGCGGTGCTGGTGTGCCATGCGCTGAACGCTTCGCACCACGTGGCCGGAACCTATGCGGGCAAAGACGGCAGCGAGGGCTGGTGGGATAACCTCGTCGGCCCCGGCAAGCCGCTCGACACGGACCGCTTCTTCGTTATCGGTGTCAACAACCCGGGCTCGTGCTTCGGCTCGACCGGCCCGACCAGCCCGAACCCCGATCCTGCCGCCAATGGGCGAACCTACGGCAGCGATTTTCCGGTCGTGACGGTCGAGGACTGGGTCGACGCGCAGGCGCGCCTCGTTGATGCGCTCGGCATCACGCAGCTCGCCGCCGTGCTCGGCGGCAGTCTCGGCGGCATGCAGGCGCTCGCCTGGTCGCTGCAGTATCCGCAGCGGCTGCGCCAGTGCGTCGCCATTGCCACGGCGCCGAACCTTTCGGCGCAGAACATTGCCTTCAACGAAGTGGCGCGGCGCGCCATCGTCACCGACCCCGAGTTTCACGGCGGCCACTACACCGAGCACGGCGTCATCCCGCGGCGCGGCCTGCGTGTGGCGCGGATGATCGGCCACATCACCTATCTTTCCGACGATGCGATGGAAGCCAAGTTCGGGCGCGATCTGCAAAGCGCCGCGTTCGGCTACTCGACGCAGGATGTCGAGTTCCAGATCGAGAGCTACCTGCGCTATCAGGGCGACAAGTTCAGCGAGTACTTCGACGCCAACACCTACCTGCTCATCACCCGTGCGCTCGACTATTTTGATCCGGCGCGGGAGCACGGCGGCGACCTGACGGCGACCTTCGCCAAGGCAACCTGCCGCTTCGAGCTCGTCAGCTTCACGACCGACTGGCGCTTTGCGCCGGCGCGCTCGCACGAGATCGTCAAGGCGCTCGTCGACAACCGGCTCGACGTGAGCTACGCCGAGATCGACGCGCCGCATGGCCACGACGCCTTCCTGCTCGACGACCCGCGCTACCACGCCGTGCTGCGAGCTTGCTTCGCCAATCTCGCGAAGGAGCTTTACGCAGAAGAGACCCGGCCGTCGCCGAGCCGCCCCCAAGCCGGCAGCGCCCCCTCGGGGGGCAGCGCAGCGGCGCCAGTTGCAAGCGAGGGGGCTGCGAGCCGGCCGCCGGGCCGCCCCGAGGCCGGCAGCGCCCCCTCGGGGGGCAGCGCAGCGGCGCCAGCCGCAAGCGAGGGGGCTCCACCATGAGCGACCGAAAGGACATCGAGCTCATCGCGGCGCTCGTGCCGCAGGGCTCGCGCGTGCTCGACCTCGGTTGCGGCAACGGCGAGCTGCTCGCGCTGCTGCAGCGCGAGCGCGGCTGCAGCGGCTACGGCATCGAGATCGCCGACGCCAACGTGCTCGTCTGCCACGAACGCGGCGTCAACGTCATACAGCTCAACCTCGAGGAAGGTCTGGCCCTTTTCGAGGACCGCAGCTTCGACGTCGTGCTCCAGCTCGACACGCTGCAGCATCTCAAGAACACCGAGCGCATGCTGCGCGAGACGGCTCGCGTCGGCCGGGTCGGCATCGTCAGCTTTCCGAACTTCGCGCACTGGCCGAACCGCCTGCATGTCGCGGCCGGCCGCATGCCGGTGACGCGCGTGCTGCCGTACCAGTGGTACGACACGCCGAACATCCGCGTCGGCACATATGCCGATTTCGAGGTGCTGGCGAAGAAGGACGGCCTGACGATCCTCGATGCGTTCGGCATTCAGGCCGGCAAGGTCGTGCGCGCCTGGCCCAACCTTCTCGCCAGCGTCGCCGTGTTCAAGTTCGAGCGCGGCTGAACCCTCATTTTTTCGACGAGCACCGAGTCGCCGAACTCGTGGCTGCGAAAGGCCGCTGATTCGAGTGCCGCATCGACGCGCGCGAGCGTGTCGGCATCGATGAAGGCGGCGTCTCGGTCGTCGTTCTGGCCAATGCCAGCGTCTGAGGCACGGCCCGGGTCGCCGCAAGCCCTGTCGAACGGCCGGGTCAGCTCCGAACGCGGATCGCGCCGCTCGGCTATTCTCGCCAGCTTTTCCGATCGAAAGCGTCGCCATGACAACGATTCGAATGATGCGAAGCCTCATCGTCGCGCGCTCGCCGCGCGCTGCGGTGACGTGGTGAATTGCAAGGCGATGCGGGCGAGCGCGCATCGAATGGGGAACTCGCGCGTCGCGGCGACCTTCGTCGCCCTGGCGATGGCCGCGTGGCTGGCCGC
>Ga0209839_10001843_pt1 | contig 10670 bp, 11 predicted proteins | sample OrgsoiDNA2013050_FD_185800 | JGI IMG/M metagenome (GOLD analysis project Ga0209839, IMG submission 185800) | Permafrost soil microbial communities from the Arctic, to analyse light accelerated degradation of dissolved organic matter (DOM) -... | ecosystem: Environmental > Terrestrial > Soil >... | reverse complement strand
AGGATCGTCTCGGCGGTGTTCTTCGGCATCAACACGCTGGACCTTGTTATCTCGTTCGTCCTGGTGCATGCCGTTGCCACCATGATCGTCGGCGTCGTTATATGGCTCGTCGGACTCGCCGCGATTGTGCTCCTTTTCAGCAAGGAATCTGGCCCCTACTACAGACAGCAGACTTCTCCGGTATGACCGCGTTAGGAGAAGCGATCATTTCTGAACCTGGGTTCGGGAGACCGCGTCACTGCCCAATCAGCCAGAACGCAGGCATGCCCGTCTGCCCGTGAGTGACCGTAAATCACCGCAGTTTACAGTCCGATCGGGCACGTAACGGGCACGCCGCCCGGTTGCTCCATGTAAGGAGGCCACCCGCCAAGGTCGCGTCCATCCTGGGGGCACGAGGTGCCCGCCAGAGGTGGTATCGGATCACCCGGGACTGGTTACGCTGGGGAGTCCCTGGGTCTGAGATGTGCTCGGTGATGTGAAATCAGGCAGCGGTGCTGTCGTGCTCAAGTCGCTCGGCGATCCACACCTTGATGATCGATTGGCGGGTGACGCCTAGCCGACGGGCCTCGCGGTCGAGCGAATCGACCATCCAGGAAGGGAAGTCGACGTTGACACGGCGCTGCTCTAGGGCGGGACGGTGGATCGCTCCAAGGTCTAGGTCCCCGGTTATGTCCTCGCCATCGTCGAACTTCTGGTCGAACTCTTCAGCTCTCATAGAGCGCCACCTCTTCCTTGCGCGACCGCCGGGCCGAGACGATCCTGACCCGCTGCTCCCGGTAGGTCACCACCACCGACCAGTGCTTGCCCTCAATCTGCCCGATCACCAGCCATCTCGCCTCGCTCGTCGTCCGGGCGGGAATCTCCACCCGCATGACGTCCTGCCAGAGCGCCTGTACCCTCCCGAAATCGATGCCATGCTTCTCGAGGTTTGAGGCGCTCTTGACCGGGTCGAACTCGAACTCCACCGATTGCATCCATTTTTAGTATAGAAACTATACCTTAACTCTCCCTATCTTACCGCTCGCTTCATGGCGGAGCGCAACCCCCGACGCGGGGCCGGAGGACGTCGAGATCGTTGACTACCACTGAGAGGAGGAAGCGCAGTGATTGAAACGATGATGCCGCCGGTGCATCCGGGTGAGATCCTGCTCGAGGAGTTCCTCAATCCTCTCGATGTGAGCCAGTACCAGCTGGCGAAGGAGATCGGCGTCCCGGCCCGGCGGATCAACGAGATCGTGGACGGCCAGCGCAGATACGGCGCTGCGCCTGGCCCGGTACTTCGGGACCTCGGAGCGGTTCTGGATGAACCTGCGGACTCGCTACGACCTGGAGATCGAGAAGGACCGGCTTGGGACGGTCCTTGATGAGATACATCCACTGAGCGCCGCAAGCTGACCAGCGGGCACCGCGCGCGCTGTGGCGCATGCCCCGGCTGGTTATGCTCCCCCGCCACCATCGGACGAGGATCGGGTAACGCGCTGACCTGCACCCGGGAGCGAACGAGCGGGCGACCGGGATCGAACCGGCATGACCAGCTTGGAAGGCTCCGGACCCTTGGCGGCTGAACAGGACAAACGCAGCTCAGACGGCGTGCCCGTCTGCCCGTGAGTGACCGTGAATCGCCCCGGTTTACCGTCCTATCGGGCACGCAACGGGCACGCTGCCCGGCTTCGACGCGTGCGTAGCGCTGCGGTGTCCTGGATAGTCCGGTGGCAAGCCGACCCGGACCGCAGGGAGCCTCAGCGACCGAGGACCGGAAGCGGCGCGGCAGGAGACTGACTGCTTAGAAGGTCGGATGGCTCGGGTGTGCGAGTGGTGCAAGGGCCCGTTTCGCTCTGGTGCTCGGCGTGACTCGGTGTGTTGCTCGAAGCGCTGTCGTCGGGCTCGGCACCGGTTCATGCGGTCCGCGAGGATCTTGACCACCGTCTCGCGGGACCGGCCCTCCAGCTCCGGGTCCATGTGCACTACCCGGCAGTGGAACACCCGCTTGCCGGTCACGACTCCACCAGGGCAACAGCGTGCTCCTTCACCCACGCGATCTCAAGCGCCAACTCGTCCAGCACACCGCGACGAGCGAGCTCCACCTCCCACTCAGAACCGTCGGCGGCCAACCTCGACAAATGGTCCAGGAAATTCCGCATCCGCTCGATCCCGGCCAGGACGATGCCGATGTCAGGCTCGATACCGTAGGCGTCGAGCAGCAAGCGAAACCGGCGCGCCTTCTCCGCGATTCCGGTCGGGAGTCCGATTGCTCGGCACTTCTCGTCACGCGAAAACGGCACCCAACGCCACACAGCAAGCCGACCCGGAGCGCAGGACGCGCAGCGTCCGAGCACCGGGTTGGTGCGGCATCTTTCTTCACTACAGGCTTCGTCCGCCCTGGTTGGGAAGGCGTCGGTAGATCCTTTCCTTGCGCCCATCCCCAGCAGAGCAGCATCGCCAGGCCGCAGAGTACCGCCGCTAGGAGAATGCCGCCGATCCACACCGGCGATAGCACCCACCACCAGGACCAGTCGATTACCCCGGTCAGCTTGAGCGCGATAAGCGCGATCGCACCAAGTAGCAGCGCATCCTGGGCGGCGTTCCAGCATCGCCCTGCGATCGACTGCGGCTGTTTCACTCGGATGGTGAACACGGTGTGCCAGCGTAACGACGTTGCGGAGGCTGCACCAGGGCGGAGTTCCCATGGCACGCTGGCCCGACGCGCTGCGGCGGACCGGCCGCCAGGCCGCACGCCCGTCGCGTGCGCGTCCGGGCGCGGCGGCGCTTGCGCCGCCGCCTTGATCTTCATATGACCTGTTTCGGCAACGTTGAATATAAGTTCTGTCCGGCCCCGGTTGATGCTTGACACGCTTCAGCGCGTCCACTCTCCTGCTATCGCAGGACATGCTTGACAAGATCGCTTGCTCTGCCATGTGGGGTGTATCTCGGCAGCCGCTATGGCAACCAGTCTTCAGTCCGGCGATGCTGGCTGAGGCCGACAGTCGCGAACTCGTCGCGGGCCGATTACAGCCTCCAGCGTGTAGCCCATGCTTCGTCCTGACTTGCTGGCGCATTTTGTACCGTACTTGTCCGGCGGCTCTAAATCATTTGCCGAGGATGACCTGAAACAGAAATTCAAGCATTAGGAGACCAGACAGTTGTGTCATCGTACGCGGGGTGGTGACCAGTACGCGTGACGGCTCTGCGCGGCGGGTGCTGCCGTAGGGTGGCTGCCGTGATTGGTGCGGTCGTCTTTGACGTTGGCGAGTGCCTGGTGGACGAGTCCCGGGAGTACGGGACGTGGGCTGACTGGTTGGGTGTACCGCGTCATACGTTCTCGGCAATGTTCGGCGCGGTCATTGCGAACGGCCTCGACTATCGGGAGACGTTCCAGGTGTTCCAGCCGGGGTTTGATCTGGAGAAGGCGCGGCAGCAGCGGGCCGACGCTGGCCAACCCGAGTGGTTCGGCGAGGATGACCTGTACCCGGACGTGCGGTCCGCGCTGGGCCAACTCCGGGCCGATGGCCTGTGGGTGGGTATCGCCGGGAATCAGACGGCCCGGGCGGGTGACATCCTGCGGGGGTTGGATCTGCCAGCGGACATGATTGCCACGTCTGATGACTGGGGTGTGTCCAAGCCGGAGCCGGGATTCTTCCGGCGGATACTTGAAGTCACGCCGGATTCTGCGGGCGAGATCTTGTATGTGGGTGACCGGCTGGATAACGACATTCGGCCTGCGGCGAGTCTCGGGTTGCGGACGGCGCTGATCCGGCGGGGGCCGTGGGGGATCATCCAGCAGGGTGACCCGGAGGCGGAGCGGGTGCCGACCATGCGGATTGACTCGCTGGCTGAGCTGCCGGGCAGGATCGCGGCGTTCAACGCTGCAGGGTGCTGAGAGTGGCCTGCCAGCCGTAGAGCTGGTCATCGAGGGACTGGACGCAGTCTTGCTCAGCCCAGGGCTGGAGGGCCTTGCGGACTTCTAGTATCCGGTGCATGCCGGTGGCGTACCAGGTGATGGCGAGCTGCTGGAGGGCCCGTTCGGCGTAGCCGCAGGCGGCCTCGGGGTTGTGCTGGGCGGCTTCGACGGCGGCCAGGTCGCCCAGGATGACGGTGCGCTGCTTGTCATCGGCGGTCGTCGCGTTGGTGAGCGCGGCGGTCAGGGTCTCCTGGGCTTGGGGGAGGTGCCCGGCCTTGAGCTGGGTGCTGCCTTTGAAGGCCGCCAGGCGCACGGGGGAGAACCAGGTGAACCAGTCCGGTGAGGCATGGTCCCCGGCCGCCGTGAAGACCGATTCGGCGTGCTCGATCAGGCGCAGCGCCTCGCGGGGGGGCCCGCTGATCGTCTCGCACTCGGCCTCTACGGCATCCAGCCAGGCCAGGAATTCCGCTGATGCGGGAGCGCGTCGGGCGTAGGTGCGGGCGGCGCGCATCCGATCGGCGTGTTCGTCGCCACGTCCGGCCCATCCGGGCACGAACGCCGCGTGCGCGAGGATCGCTGAACCGAGCAGGGCGTCGTCGGCTTCCCCGGCTGCCTGCAACGCCCGGACGAATGTGGCGTCGGCGTCGTCGGGCTGGCGCAGGTCGAAGAACTCGATGCGCCCGGCCAGCAGCAGGGCCTCGGCTAGGGCGGTGGCGACGATGGTGTGGCTCACCCCTTCGGTTTCGCCGAGCAGGTGGGCGCCGAGACGGGTGTGCTCCATGACCGGGGGGTGCAGGTGGGTGGGCAGCACGCTGGCGTAGAGGCGGCGGTACGAAACGGTGATCGCCGCGTAGTCACCGGCCACGGTCGATGGCTGGATGACGCCCCGGGACTTAGCCAGCGGGAGCGCCGTTCGGATGCTGTTCCTGGGCATCGGGGCCTGGGCGGCTGCCGCGGCGTCGGGACCAGCTACGGACACGTCCCAGGGCGGGGTGAAGCCGAGTTCTTCGATGGGGAGCTGGAGGACATGGACCAGGAGCCGCTGATGGTCAGCTCGCGGCCATGGGGGAGTGGCGGACTCCCAGCGCCGTATCTGCCGGTCGCTGATCTCCAGGTGCCCGAGCCCGAGCTGCGGCGCGGCGCGGGTGAGGGCGTCGGCCAAAGATTGCTGCGATGCGTACCCAGCGTGCTGGCGGGCGGCCTTTAGCCGGACGTTGCCAATGGGATGAGTCATGGGAACCTCCGCGCGTCTTGCGCCCTGATACAACATCGCAGGACTCTAAGAGGACAAATATATCTCTATTAGAGATATATATCCTCATAAAGACCTTTTAATGTCCTATACGTGTCCTACCTGAGTCCGGCCTTTCTTGGCATCCTGTAGGTGACGGCAGGGAGGGGACCGTTCTCATGAGGGACAGCGGTGGAGAGTTGCTCCAGTACCGACTGGTGATCGAGCCACGGGCCGCCCGGCGTGCGCGGCACGTCGTCGGGTCGCTGCTGGAGGGCTGGCGGCTCGGCGGCCTGGGCGATGATGTGGTGAGCTGCGTTTCCGAACTGGTGGCCAACGTCTACGAGCACACCGCGAAATCGGCAACCGCCGAGCTATTCGTCTCCTGGGTGCCTGGTAGCTCCCTGACCGTCGAAGTCCGGGATCAGGACTCGCGGATGCCGCGCCGCCACAGCACCGCCGAACTGGGGGTGCTGCCGTTTGCCTTAATCGACACCGACGCCGTTGACTGGCGGATCATGCAACTCGCCGAGGCAGGCCGGGGCCTCGCGCTGGTGGACGCGCTGTGCGACCGCCTCACCTGGCAGCCGAACACCGGCGGCGGCAAGGTCGTCCGCTGCCACTGGCGGCTCAAGGCCGCCACCGACACCGCCCGTAGCAACCCTCTGCCCTGGGACCATCTAGAGGACTGACCTCTCGTCCCTCGTCATCGTCGCCTCTGCGCTGGCAGCTCGAACGGCCCTGCCGTGAGGAGACCGCCTCTGACCTGCACGGGGACCGAGAGAGCGGGCGACCGGGATCGAACCGGCATGACCAGCTTGGAAGGCTGGGGCTCTACCATTGAGCTACGCCCGCGAGACGGCGGCGGGGCCATTCAATCCCGCAGACCGTCACGGGGTAGCGTACCGGCTCCGGCCCGGGTGCCGGTCCGCCCATCGCGGCGCCGTGCCGCCCAGACGGCAGCCTCAGAGCCCATAAATATGCTGGCGCAACGATTTCACGCCATGTTCTTGTCACTCGATGACAATCCGCTCCACGGGCGCGCGACCGGGCCCTGCGCGAGGGCAGGCCGCAGCGAGCCGGCGCAAAGGGGTGACAGCCAAGTTACTGCAGCGTAACCTTGTCATAAGTACGCAATCGTACTATTGACGTTTAGGTGGTGAATGGTGTGCTTGAGCTGGCTGAGGCCACCGATGTGTGGCGTGCACTCCCACCGGAGATCGCCGGGAGCTTGCGGATGGAAGCCAGCATATTGATCACCGAGATGGTCGAGGCCGTCGGCTCGGAGACAGCCGGGTACTCTCCGCCGCTGGACACCTCGTACACCGGCACTCTCAGCTGTGCGGTCCGGCATGCGGTCGACACGTTCATCGACCGGGTCGCCGATCCGGACGCCCCGCTGACCGCCGTCGTGAACGAGTTTCGCGGCCTCGGGTTCGCCGCGGCGCGAGAAGGCCGCAGCCTCGAGCCACTGCAGGCGGGGATGCGGCTCAGCGCGCGGGTCGGATGGCGGCGGCTGTGCGCGGTCGCCGGTGACCATGGACTCGACATGCTCATGCTCGGCCGTATCGGCGAGGCTATTTTCGTGTACCTCGACGAGCTCGCGGCGGCGTCGGCCCGGGGGTACCGGGATGCCCAGGCCGAATTTATGGGTGAACGGGAGCGGAACCGCCGGAAGCTGCTGGACATGATCCTCACCGATCCGCCGCCCGCTGCCGACGCCGTAGCCAGCATCGCGAACGCCGCTGGGTGGGTGCCGCCGCGCCGGGTCGCGGTCGTCGCCCTCGGCGAGCGGCCCGCCGGGGACGGCACGACCTCTCCCGAGCTGCCCCCTGGTGCCCTGATCGACTGGGCGCGGCGGGAACCGTGCGTGCTGGTCCCCGACCCGGACGGCCCCGGCCGCGTCAGCCGGCTCGGGCACGCCCTGCGTGGCTGGGACGCCGCCATGGGACCGGTCGTCCCGCTGTCCCGGGCGGCCATGTCGCTGCGCTGGGCCCGCAAGGCGCTGGGGCTCACGGCCCGGGGCGTCATCGACAGCCACGGCTATCTTGTGCGCTGCGACGAGCACCTGTCCACGCTGCTGATCTTTTCCGACGAGGAGCTGGCCGGCGCACTGCGAGCCGCCCAGCTCGCGCCGCTGGAGCGCCTTCGCCCGGCGCAGCAGGACCGGCTGGCCGAAACGCTCCTCGCCTGGCTCCAGCACGGCTGCAACGCAAACGAGGTGGCGGTCCGCGTGCACGTCCATCCGCAGACCGTCCGGTACCGGCTGCGCCAGGTGGACGACCTGTTCGGCGACCAGCTCCGCGATCCCGATCGCCGCTTCGAGCTCGAGATCGCACTGCGGGGCCGGCAGATGCTCAGGCGCAAACGCCCCTGAGCACCCGCGCCCCGCGGCAAGGACACCGGTCATGAACTTTCACGGCGTGGCCCCTTGAATCATCTTTTAAAACAACCAATCCTGACTCTGGTCCGTCCTACGGGTATGTACCGGAACGGGGTATTGCGCCACCAGCCCCCGAGCCAGACCAGTTGCCGCAGCTAGCAGAGGGGGGCCTGGATGAGAAACCACAACACCCCCCGGCTGCCCAAGGCCGCCCTGACCCGCCGCGTCCTGCTGGCCGCCGGTGGCCTGGTTCTCCTCGGCGAGTTTGTCGCCGGCGAGGGTGCGAGCGTCCCTTTAAGAGATCCGCGACGGCCGCAGGGGACGCCCACCGCCGTCCCTGAGCAGGCGGAAGTGTCGGAGGCAGCCGCCGGCGCTGAGGCGCGCGCCATGGCCGCCCAGCGGATGAGTCACCCGGACATCCCCGCCACGGGGCAGCCGGTCACGGCGCGCCGTCTGGAGACGGTGGCCCCGGTCAATGGTCAGCCCCTGTTCCGCCTGACCGACGGCCCGAAGGTCATCGCCCTGACCATCGATGATGGCCCGAACCCCATCTACACCCCGCAGATCCTCCGCCTGCTGCACCGGTACGGCATCACCGCGAGCTTCTCCATGATCGGCCGTAGCGTCGCCGCGTATCCCGGACTGGCCCGGGAGGTGGCCGCGGCCGGTCACGTGATCGTCAACCACACCTGGACACACGCCAATCTGCCCCTGCTGGCGCCGTTCGCCGTGGCCGATCAGATGAACCGGGCCAGCGACACCATCGCGGCCGTGACCGGGACCAGACCGACGATGTTCCGCGCCCCGTACGGCGCGTGGTCGCCGGCTGTGCTGGCCCGATGCCGGCAGATGCGGCTCATGCCGCTGGACTGGTCGGTCGACCCCCGTGACTGGGCCCGGCCCGGAACCGGCGCCATCGCCGCGGACATCTTGCGGAACACCCGCACGGGCTCGATCATTCTGGAGCACGACGGCGGCGGGAATCGCGCCCAGACCGTCGCCGCGCTGACGTACGTCCTGCCGCGCCTGCTCGACCGGGGCTACCGGTTCCGCACCCCCTGAGCCGGTTCCTGAGCGGGGCGCGCCAGCCGAGCCGGCCGGTGGTGCTGCGCGGCGGAACGGTCCCGGCCGCCCGGCGGTCCCGCTCCGCGATTCGGCTGGACTGGCTACACTCACGTCAGACGCGGGCTGTAGCGCAGCTTGGAAGCGCACTGGCTTTGGGTGCCAGGGGTCGCGGGTTCAAATCCCGCCAGCCCGACCGACCGATGTCCTGGCTGGACGCCGCTGGCCTGCGCCCGCTCAGCGAAGCGCGCTCAGCGAACCGTGCGTCCCGAGACCCGCTGCCGGGCCGAAGGTTCCCGGCGCAGCGGTCCCGACGTGCGCAGCAGGAATTCCGCGTACGTCGCGGGCGGTACGTCCGGGTGGGTCAGGTACTGGTCGTAGGAACGCGCGCGATAGCTCAGGCGGCGCTGCGCCTCGTTGCATTCGGCGACGGCCGCCGCCAGCCAGCGGGCCAGCCGCAGGAGCCCGCAGGCAACGGGTTCGATGACGTTCATGTCTTCACCCTCACTCACGGAACCCGTGCCGGCACAGTGGCAGGAGTGACATATAGGGATGACATCCTGCCACCCGGCCGGTGATACTCGTTTTATGCTGAAAAACGTGGCCGTCGTGGTCCTCGACCGCATCGAGGCGTTCGAACTCGGCGTGGTGTGCGAGGTGTTCGGTATCGACCGCTCCGATGACGGCCTGCCGACCTACGACTTCGCAGTGGTGGCGGGAGAACCGGGCCCGATCCGCTGCAACGCGGGTTTCACCATCAGCACCCCGTACGGCCTGGACCGCCTGGAGGAGGCCGACCTGATCGCGGTGCCCGCGGTCTACGACCGGCGCCCGGGGCAGGCGGAACGGATCCCCGGCCTGGCCCCGCCCGAGAACGGCCCCGCCTGCCTGGTGCCCGGTGCTGGCCTGGTGCCCGGCGGAATGGAAAACAGCCGAATGGAATACAGCGGAGCGGAAAGCGGCCGGTTTCCCGAGCCCCTGCTGGCTGCCCTGCGCCGTGCGGCCGACCGCGGGGCCTGGGTGCTGAGCGTATGCAGCGGCGTTTTCGTCCTCGGCGACGCGGGCCTGCTGGAGGGACGGCGGTGCACCACGCACTGGCGGCACTCGGACGAACTGGCCCGCCGCTACCCCAGCGCGAAGGTCGACCCCCACGTCCTGTACGTGGACGAGCAGCCGGTGATCACCAGCGCGGGCACGGCGGCCGGCATCGACGCCTGCCTCCACCTGGTGCGCAAGGAGCAGGGCTCGCGGGTGGCGAACGGGATCGCGCGGCGCATGGTCGTGCCGCCGCATCGCGATGGCGGGCAGGCCCAGTACATCGACCGCCCGTTCGCCGAGACGTCGGGGGGCAGTCTCGGCGGCGTGCTCGACTGGATGGCGCTCAACCTCGGCCGGCCGCTCACGGTGGGTGACCTGGCGGCGCGCGCGCACATGTCTCCCCGCACGTTCGCCCGGCGGTTCACGCAGGAGACCGGTACGACGCCGCTCCGCTGGCTCACCTCCCAGCGCATCCTGCTGGCGCAGCAGATGCTCGAGGACACCGACGAGACGGTGGATGCGATCGCCGAGCATGTCGGCTTCGGCAACGCGGCGACGCTGCGGCATCACTTCCGGGCCTGGCGCGATACCACACCCGACTGCTACCGGCGCCTCTTCCGCGGGCCCGCCCCGGACCGCCCCCGTGCCGTGCCCGCCCGCGGCCCGATGCCGCTGCCGGCCGCCTGACGTCCCGCTCCGCCTGGCGTCGCCGCGTAGGCTGCTGTCCAGGCCGCCTGGCCTTTTCATTAACCTGAACGGACGCCGGCGACCGTCGCCCGCCGTGCGATGCTTAAGTGGCCCGGAGCACGCAGCGGCCGTCGCTGCCATCGGCGTTGGCCGGGCGGCGTGGCCGGTAGGATTATCGGCCGTAGACGCGGCGTGTGCCGTGAGTGATGATCCGAGTTCCCGCGTTCCCGGTCGCCGCAGGCGGCAGGCAGTGGAGGGAACCAATGCAGGGAACACGAGGAGTGAGACCGACGTGAAGACAGACGTCGAGGAACTGAGCCCGACACGCGTCAAGCTGAGCGTTGAGGTGCCGTTCGACGAGCTGAAGCCGA
>Ga0209839_10001842_pt1 | contig 10680 bp, 11 predicted proteins | sample OrgsoiDNA2013050_FD_185800 | JGI IMG/M metagenome (GOLD analysis project Ga0209839, IMG submission 185800) | Permafrost soil microbial communities from the Arctic, to analyse light accelerated degradation of dissolved organic matter (DOM) -... | ecosystem: Environmental > Terrestrial > Soil >... | reverse complement strand
TGATTTCGTCTTGGTGGTCGGGGCCGCCGAGCTTTGCTCGGCCGGACAGCCGAGGGCGGCTGTCCCCACACAATCTTGGCTCACTGCTCACTACTCATTAGCTCATTGCTCATTGCCCACTGCTATTTCGGGTGCAGCGTTTGTGCGATCATGACCTGCCGCTTGAAATTCTCCACCATGTTCGGATCAAGCCGCACCGCAGTCGGCTTCTTCGCCAGCGTCATGGTGTCAATCTTGTCCTGCAACTTGAGCAGCGCGTAGAAAAGATTTTCCGGGCGCGGCGGGCATCCGGTGACGTATACATCCGTCGGGACGATCTTGTCGACCCCCTGCAGCACTGCGTACGTATTAAATGGCCCGCCCACCGACGAGCACGCACCCATCGAGATCACCCACTTCGGGTCGGGCATCTGGTCGTAGATGCGCTTCACCACCGGCGCCATCTTCAGCGTCACGGTCCCGGCCACGATCATCAGGTCACTCTGCCGCGGGCTGGGACGAAACACTTCCGATCCGAACCTCGCAATGTCGAACCGCGACGTGGACGACGCGATCATCTCTATCGCGCAGCAGGCCAGCCCAAACGTCATCGGCCACACCGCCGACTTGCGCGCCCAGTTGAAAACGTAATCAACCGTGCTGATCATGAAATTCTTTTCAAACTTGTTTTGCAGCCAGCCCATGGATGACCCTCTCGGAACGCGTACACAGGCAGTCTAGGTGCGGCGGAATCCCATGTCAATTACGCCCCGGGCCGGCTGTCGTCTACGGGTTCGCCGTCTCCACTAACTCCAGCACCGCCTTGCGCAGCGCCTTGGTGAGCGGCAGGGACGAGAGCCGCAGCAGGTTTACCAGCAGCCCCAGGCTCTTCTCCATCAATTGCTGGGTGCGTTCCTGATTCGGCGACCGGTCGTAAAGCCAGAACATGATCAGCGCCATCTGATACAGCCAGAGCAGGTAGGGCAACCGCGGCTTCAGATCGGACGGGATTTTCAAATCACTGCCGTCGATGGCGATCCGCATGTGCTCGACGGCGGCTTCGCGGATCGGCCGCGTCTCTTCGCTGAAAGGCGAGAGCGGGTCGGCGCTATCCGGAGCATGACGGAACAAAGCCGCACAGAACTTGCGATTCGGCGCCAGAAGCTCAAGGCGTTTCTCAAGCAGGCAGCGCAGGCGGTCCTTAAGTTTCTTCTGGCCGGCTAATGATTCAAGGATCGGTTCGTTGAGGCGCTCCTGCATCTCGCCATAAAAGGCGAGCACAATGGCGTCCTTGGCTGAGAAGTAATAATAAGCGCCGCCGAGAGCCGCGCCCGCCTTGGACGCAATGTCGCGCATCGTGGTCGCGTCAAAGCCTTTCTCGCGAAACAACTCCATCGCGGCTTCGTAAATCTTCCGGCGTGTATCTTCCGCTCGCGGCGTGGTTCTCGGTTTCAGCGTGGCCTTCGTCATTGCAGGAACTCCCTTACCGTCGACACCGGCGCCTCAGCCGCCGGCAGAGCGCAAGACTCAAGTTCTACCTTGCGCAACTCATTCGCAATCGTGTCCGCGCTCCGCCAACTAGATATCGCATGCCGGTTCTTAGACAGCGCTGCAAAGGCCTGCCGCGCCAGAGGCATCAGCAGCGGATGGGTCAGCCGCGCCGCCCACTCCCGATACTCCACCATCGCGTAGAGCACCATGATCCACGCGCGGTCGTTCAGGTATACCGCGCCTTCGTCGCTGATGACGGCCAGATCGTCCTTGCCCGCAATTTGCTCCAGTTCAGGGAACAGCCGCTTCGCCTTCTCCGATCCCTGTTGCACCAGCGCCAGCCCGATCCACGCACGCTGCACCAGGATCCAATCTTTCAGCCGGCAGCACAGCTCGCATTTCGGATCGTAGAGCACATAAAGTTTCTGCATATGCGTACCTCCTTAGCCTATGTGGCGGGCGCCCTCGCCCGTGTCTGCTGTCCGCACTCCCTAGCCTGCTCGTCGCGCAATCACCGCGGGATGGCGACCTTAAGGACCGCATCCGGCGCGACCGGAGGATTCGGTGTCACCGGCCCGTGCGGCACCCGCGCGCTCCTGCGAATGCGCGAAAAAACGTACAGATTAAAGAAGTGCATCGCTCCCAGGATCAGGAGGACCATGCCCATCTTGTCACTCAGCAATTCGATGGCTGCACGCGACGTGTCGATCACCGCGGCCGTCTTCAGTGCCAGCGAAACGAATCCAATATTGATCAAATAAAACCCCACCACCAGCAGGTGGTTGACGGAGTCGGCGTGTTCCACGTTGCCGTGAAAGGCGTCGACCAGAAAAATGCCTCCCCGCTTATACAGCGTGCGCGCCACCCAGATGGTCAGCGAAACGCTGATCAGCACATAGACCAGGTAAGTAGTAACGATGATGTTGTTGGCGGTTGTCATTTGTTTCTCCTTCCTGCTGAATATTGAACGTGTTCAAAAACACTATAACGCCGAGGTGCATGTCGGTCAAGGGAAAAGTTGAACACGTTCAATAGGCAGTGATTGCATAGAGTTAGGGATGTCGGCGCCCACGACCAGCCTTGCAGCACGAAGAGGATTGGCAAGAAGCCTGAAGAAACTGACGATGCCTCACTCTTTCGCGTTCTTTGCGAAAGGGTGGGACAGGCCTTCAGCCCGATGCCTCAGGCTCTTGACTTCTCGCTCCCTCAGCATCGGCACCCCGCTGTTTCAATGAACGGCAAAAATCCGCGTCATACGTCTAACTCTGAGCTTGCGAAACCTATCCCTTCCATTGGCGCAAAGGAATATTCATGGACGCTGTTTCTCCCACCGAGTCGAAACCCACTCTTCAGAGGATCGCCCATCCCCTCCATACCATCATCTTGCTGGCAGCCGAGGCGGTCATGGTGGTGCGTGCAGCCATGCGCGCGGAGCATCTGCGCACCGCCGTCGACCTAAACCGCGTGCGGATGTACGAACGCACCATGCTCACAGAATGGCTGGGGTTCGCTTTCGTTCTTTTCGGCCTGTGGCTCGCCGGGTCGAGATTTTCTACGGTGGTGGGAGATCGCTGGCGTTCGGTTCGCGATGTCGGTCGCGACCTCGGACTCGGCGTGGCGTTTTCCATCGTCTCCACCATGGTGCTTTCGATGCTTGGTCCCCACCACGGCCCAGAAGACAATCGTGCCGTGCAATTCCTGCTGCCGCACGGCGCTCGCGAAATGGCGCTGTGGGTGGCGGTATCCATCACGGCGGGAATTTGCGAGGAGGCGCTCTATCGCGGCTACCTGCAACGCCAATTCATGGCTCTGACGAAAAATGTCCCCGCCGGCATTCTGCTCGGCGCCGTGGCGTTTGGGCTGGCTCATTCGTATCAGGGATGGGCCAGGGCAACGACGATCGGCGTGGAAGGCGCCATGCTAGGCGCCATGGCTTATTGGCGCAAAAGCGTCCGCCCGGGAATGATCGCGCACGCCTGGAAGGACGCTCTGGCACCACTGTTGATGGGCGCCATGAAGCATTAGCGTCCGCTAGCGAATTGGACGTTCGCCATCGAAAGGTGACCCGCGGGTTAAGCCCGTCGGAGACGACAACCGTTTCCTGGGAAACATCATCTGAGGGATGCTCGCCGGAGGTTCCTTATGTTGCGCATCCTCTCCCTTTCTCTCCTGCTCTGCCTCAGTTCGTTTGCTGTCTCGCAGAATTCCGCGCCCGCGGCATCCATCGCACCCATCCAGGTCGTCTACGTAGTCGACGGTACCACCATCCTGACCTATGATGTCGACCCCCAGACGCTGAACTCGACCCCGGTGGGTACGCCGCGGACGGTGAAGACCGCGTCCACCTTCGTAACGCTAATCCCCGCGGCCCACGATCACTTTCTATATTTCGTTGCCTATGATGCGAATCTGAAAGAGCATCTATGGGTGTATAAGACGGACGCGACCGGAGCACCCATGGCTCCGGCTACGCAAGAAATCAACGCGACCGGTTTTGCCGGGATTCAAACCGATCCCCATGCCCCCTATGCCTACGCGGTCTTTGCCAAACCCGACAGCTCCTTCATGGACGACTACTACATTCGCCGGTACCTGATCAATCCCGCTACCGGCGCCCTGTCCCAGCCCAAGGCCGTAGCCAGGTATGTACTCTCCAACGGCGCGGAAGGCACCACATCTTGCTATCTGGAACTCTACGGGTTCAATCCGAGCGCCACTACGCTCTATGACGCTGTGGGCTGCAGCGGCCATGATGGCGGCGGTATTACCTACAGCCAGCGTAGCCTTAACCCGCAGGACGGTTCGCTCGGCCCCGACGCTCAGATCTACAGCTGGACCAACGGCAACCAGGGCCACGAGAACGTCGAATTCGTAAACAATCTGATGTTCGACTTCGTAACTCCCAACGGCTTCCAGCAGGGCGTCAACAACGTGAATATTGATCCGCTCGTGCCCAACACCAGCCAGCAACTCGTGCACTGCGACCCGACCATGCTGGAAGCCTGTGGCTACTCCGGCGGGGTGGCGCATCCCTCGGGCAAGTATGTCTTCATGCAGATCGCGCCGGATTCGATTCAGATCGATCAAGTCGAGCTAAGTCAAAAGAAGATCGTCGGCACGGGAAGCTACATCCCCTACCGATTCGCGCAATTCAGTCCGCATGGATCGCTCGTCTACAGCACGCAGGCTTTTACTCTTACCTACGGAATCGAAATCTACGGCTTCGATGTGACTACGGGCGCGGTTACACCCGGCGGAGAGATCCTCCCGCCCTCGAACATGGATTCTTTTTACGTAGCGGAGAGGGATTGAAGGATTGGGGATCGGCGAACTTAGCCTGGACATTGGCAGCGACCAAGTCCGAATGATATTCCGAATCGTCCGGATGGTAAGCTGGCCAAATGCCTCTCGCCTCTGATCTGACTCCGCTGCCTGCGAGCCCTCGCCGCTCGCGTGCCGCGCTGGTCGTCGCGCTCATCTTCGGATTGTTCCTCGGCATCCTGTTGTTCGGTTCGCTCGGATGGTGGACGCTCTCGCGCACCTCCGGACAAGGTCTGTTGAGTCATCTCTGGTCGGCAGCAACGGGCAGAACTCTGACCATCGATGTAAGCCAGCCCACCGTCGTCGACCGCATTCAGCGCCTGCAGCGCCTGGAGACCGTAATTTACACCATGGACAAAGTCGTCTCAGGCGCCAAAGAGAATCCCATCTTCCCGAATTTTCTCGCCGGAGACCGCCTGCTGATGCTGGTTCACGGCGAAGTCGTCGCCGGAATCGACTTCTCCGACCTCAAGCCCGGCGACGTCCGCGTGGATGGCAAGAAGGTTCACCTGCATCTTCCCGCCCCGCAAATATTCCGCACCCGCCTCGACAGCGCCAAGACTCGAGTCTATTCCCGGCAGACCGGCCTGCTAGTCTCGACCGACCCAAATCTGGAAACGCAAGTCCGCCAGGAGGCAGAACAGCAACTGCAGGAGGCCGCCATGGCCGACGGCATCCTGCGCAACGCCCAGCAGAATGCGCTTTCCACCATCAAGAGTCTGTTGCAAGGCCTGGGATTCGAATCGATTGACTTCGATTAACGGGACTGAACAGTTCTTTGCAAAGGGCCTGCCCTGAGCGGAGCCGCAAGAGTAGGCCTACTACGGCTCTCGCCACTGAAATCCTGCGCCGCGCCTCGGATTTTCAAGACAGGCTCGGGCCACAGATTGACCCTTACTCGCCCTACTTCCTAATATGCGCCCACGCCGTTCCCCAATTCTCCGTTGACGGCAAGCTCTGTCAGGTGTACATTTCGCTGATCTCAACGAAACGCAAGTAGCCGTAAACTAACGAAATTTACACAAGCAATAGAGCGAAAGTCTCCGGCAACGCAATTTCGCAAAGGAGCACTCCCCATGAAGACCCCTGCCGTTCGCTTCCTTGTCCGCTTGGTCGTAAGCCTCAGCATTTTCCTCTCGGCCCTCTTCGCCTCCGCCACTACTTACTACGTCTCCACCACCGGCAGCAACACCAATGACGGCCTGACCACAACCACTGCCTGGCGCAATATTCAATACGCCGCCAATCACGTCGTCGCCGGAGACACTGTCCAAGTGCTAGGCGGAACCTACAACGAAGCAGTGACCATTCCTGCCTCCGGCTCCGCTACCGCCGGCTACATCACCTTCCAGAACTATGCCAGCCAAGCCGCAATCATCGACGGCACCGGACTCACTCCCACTGCCCAGGGCGGCCTGATCAACATTGCCAGCCAGAGCTACGTAATCATCCGGGGACTGGAAATCCGTAACTACAAGACCACTTCGCGCACCAAGGTTCCGGTCGGGATCTGGGTCACCGGCGCCGGAAGCAATCTGCAACTGCTGAACAACCACATCCACGACATTGTGACCACAGCATCGGGCTGCAACGCCAACGCCCTGGGCGTCGCTTTCTATGGCACGCAGGCCCCGGCCTCTCTGAACAACATCACCATCAGCGGCAATGAGATCGACCACCTGCAGACGGGCTGCAGCGAATCCCTCACCGTCGACGGCAACGTCGATACCTTCACCATCACCAACAACCTGATCCACGACAACAACAACATCGGTATCGACGCGATTGGCTTTGAAGGCGTCTCGCCCAATTCCGCCTATGATCAGGCCCGCAACGGAACCATCACCCTAAATACCGTCTACAACATCAGTTCAACCGGAAATCCTTCCTATCCCAAAAACTGCTGGTGCGCCAACGGGGTTTACATCGACGGTGGCGCCAACATCCTGATCGAGCGCAACCTGATCCACAATGTCGACATCGGCATCGAAATGGCCAGCGAGCACTCCGGCAGGAACACCGCCAACGTGACCGCGCGCAACAACCTCGTTTACTTCGGCAACTCCGCGGGAATTTCCATTGGCGGTTACGCCAGCAAGGTCGGCGGCAGCGACCATGTCACCATCGTCAACAACACCTTGTACAAGAACGATGGCAAGAACACGGGCAGCGGCGAATTTCAGATCCAGTTCCACGCCACCAACAACGTCTTCAAGAACAACATCGTGTACGCCGGAGCCCAAGCCCTCGCTATCCATAACTTCACCACCTCCGTGACCAACCCCGCGGACGCGGACTACAACCTCTACTTCTCCCCCGGCGGAGCCACCGGCACCACATTCGTCTGGAACAACAAGACCTACGCCACTTTCACCGCCTATCAATCCGGTTCAGGGAAAGACGGCAATGGAAAATTCTCCGACCCGCAATTCCTGAATGCAACCACGCCAGACTTGCATGTCCAGTCAACCTCCCCGGCCGTAAATGCGGGAATCAATCTGGGCTCGGCCGTAGTGGGAACACTCGACTTTGCCGGCAACGCCCGCGTCCAGGGCTCAAACATCGACATCGGAGCCTACGAGCAATAAATCTAAAACTACCGATCTCCCGCATGAACATGTTCCATGAGGCGTTCCCGCCCTGCGCGCTTTTCGCAGTGGGAACGCCGCCGTTCCACGGAACTCACAGCATTGCTGTTCCCACAATAATTCCCGAGCCCCACCCCTCGATGTCATCCTGAATGCTGGCGCAAGCCAGCATGAAGGACCCTACGTCCCTCAGCCCTCACGATGCAGTAGACGGGACCCGCCAAACCATTCGGCCAGTTGGCTCCGCCTTCCGCCGGAATCACAAAAAACTGAGGATGCCCATTCCTTCCTGTTCGTTGCGAAAGAGTCTCCCTCAGCGGAGCCGAAGGGTGGGCTAGCGATCGGACGTGGACAAGTTCGGGATGCCCGACAGGATCACCGGTTCGCGATCCGGGAATTCGACAACCAGCGACAACTGCCCGCCGAAAGCGGCGCAGGTTGCACTATTTCAGCGGGCTCTCGCACACAACTGCGATGTAGCTGAGATTGTTGCCGATCCAGTGCACGCCGACTCGTTTTACGAGTTCCCCAGTCGGGCAATCAAGATTCTTGTCACCTTTATCGTTCGGAAGCTTGTCTCCCGCTGGATTGGAAGAATAAATCTCCTGCGTCGAACCGTTTCTCATTGAATTCAAGTCAGCCGAAATCTTGCCGTTCAGACGGTCGAAGTTATCTTGAGCGAGTTGCTTCACTATCGGGTCGGCTTGGTTCTGGATGAGCGCAAGCTGTTCCTTTCCCGTTTTCTGAAGTTGTGCCGTGGCGTCCTTCACAAAGGGATCGAGTTTCTTAATGTCATCGTGAAGGTCGCTTACCTTGCTCGCCTCGTATTTCACCCAACCACCCAAGCCTGCAACTGAAACGCCTAAGAACAGTGCAACAGTCGCAGCAACACTAAACTTCGTTTCGAGACTTCTGATCGACTCCTGAGACTTCCTTAGTCCATCTTCAAGATTCTTGACCCGATCTTCCATGGCCGACATTTTCCGTATCCTCCAGGATGCGATTGCCCCTCACAAGCGAGACTTGTACTTTAGCAGGCGCAGACTACCTTTGGGCGCAGGACGGAAACCCGGGGCGAGACGGAACATTCCGCAATCTGTCGACGGAATGGAAATGGTGAACCTCCCTTCTGTTCCCAGTTTTTCATTTGAATTGAGGGCGGCGAGCGGTTTTTGTCTATCATAAGTTGGGGGTAAGTGGATATAACCTATAGCCTCATGGCTACTTAGCTGCTTGCCAGACTTAATAACTCGCGGGATAATGGCGGCGAGTGAGGAAAGCTCCTTCTAAGAAGCCCAAAGACGAGTTCCGGTTCGAGTCGGTCAAAATCGATTCGCTCTTTGTTGTGCTCGATGCGGTTGCGTGGATTGATGCCCCGACCGTGAAGGCGATCGCTACGTATGCGGCGATCGACTACCGAACCGCTGGGCGACTCCTCAAGAACGCGCGGCTCATTGGCCTGATCGAGATGGTCGGCGACTCGTTCATGTTGATTCAGCCGTACCCCTACAAGGGCACCAACGAACAAAAGCAGGGTGTCGTCCAGGAAGCGCTGCTCCGTCATCCGGTGCTAGAACGCATCCGCCAATTCATGGGATTAGGCGACAACCTGGCCGATGCCATGCGCAAGGCGATGGTGGTCTCAGGCACATTGAACTATGAGCCCTCGGCGGTTGCGCCGTTGGTCACGTGGGCGCAAAAGTCCGACGCGCTGAGCTTTGAGGTGCGCGCCGAACGGCTGGTCAACGAAGCTGTTGCAGCCAAGGCCGAGCGCCACGTCCATCAGCAACAGAAACGCGTTGTCTTCATCTCGCACAGTTCCAAAGACAAGCCCTTTGTGCGGAAGCTGGCCGGCGATCTCCTCGCGAACGGCATTCAGGTCTGGTTGGACGAGCTGCGCATTCACGTCGGTGATTCCATACCATCTAAGATCGCACAAGGGCTCGCCGAGTCCGACTTCTTCCTCATCGTCATTAGCCAGAACTCGGTCCAATCGGGATGGGTGCAGAACGAACTAGACAATGCACTGGTGAAAGAGATCGAGAGCAAACGTGTGCAGGTGCTTCCGCTCAAGATTGACAACGCAAAGGCCCCGGGCAGTATCAGCTCGAAAAAGCACGCCAATTTCGCGACTTCGTATGACGAAGGCCTGAAGGAGTTGATCGACGCGATTAAAGCGCAGGAGGTGATCGAAGATGGCAGATGAGAAGAAGGTCGAAGAGAAACCAAAAACTGGGCGCGGTGGTCGAAAGGGTGGGACGAACTTTCCGCACACTGGGCTGGAAGACGCCTTGAAATATTCCAAGACGCTCGTCACTCGCACGCACAGCGGCCCCCAACCAAGCGAGACGATTCTCGTGACTGTCTTTGGTGCGTCGAGCTGGCGTGGGAAGGAAAAAGAGTCGGCGCTGCGCGCGTATGGGCTGCTCGAAGGCACGGACAACCTGAGCGCCACCAAACTCGCCAAAGAGATCGAGGCCGCACCAGACCCGGAGAATAGAACGCTCTGGCGGCAAGCCTTGTTGAAGCCGCCGATCTTCGCAGAGCTATATACCGGGTTCCAAGGGTCCGATGTCAGCCCAGCAAAGCTGCGCCAACTCGCGCTCACCAAAGACGTGCACCCAGAACTCGGTGACCAATGCGTAGAACTGTTTGTTGAGGGTGCGGTTTACTGTGGGCTCGCCACCGAGCACGACAATGTGGTGCGTATCATTCCCCAAACGGCTGACGTGAAAATACCTGAGCCGAGTAAGCCAGAGCCCACGGTAGACCTGCCGGGGGAAGAGGAGATCGAGCAAGAACTGGAGCAGGAAAGTGCCGCCACGTCGCCGCCCCCAGTGGTGGTGCCGCCCAAGCGGGAGCCACGCGTTCGCGCGACTGACACCGATGCCGAGGACACGCTAGCACGCAGCAAGGTTCAGGTTAATTTGAATCTCAATGTGGATTCGAGCACCGACCCAGAGACGTTGCGCAAGCAGCTCGAATATCTGGAAAAATTCGGCGTCATTTAGCGCGCCGAATTCTAGGCATCATTGGCCTCACCTTGCCTGATGATCGATCTGTTCGTAATTCACACTGCCGTGGCGGGTGGCGCTCCCTTTGACGCGAGGTCAATTCAAACGAAATAAAACGAAATACGGGGACAGACGGGACTGACCCCATTTCGCAGCTCACGAGTTTAGGCTATGAGAGTAAATCCGAGCTGGGATTCCTTACTTTGCGGCGCTTGGCGGCGTCCGGCTTTTCGGGGGGCCAAGGCCCGCGAAGTGGCGTGTTCCAGATCGGCCACGAATTCGGACGA
>Ga0209839_10001839_pt1 | contig 10683 bp, 8 predicted proteins | sample OrgsoiDNA2013050_FD_185800 | JGI IMG/M metagenome (GOLD analysis project Ga0209839, IMG submission 185800) | Permafrost soil microbial communities from the Arctic, to analyse light accelerated degradation of dissolved organic matter (DOM) -... | ecosystem: Environmental > Terrestrial > Soil >... | reverse complement strand
CCGCCGGCCGTGGCTGGCGCGCGTCGGCAAGCGCTGGCGGCTGACCGACGAGGGCCGCAAGGTGCTGCCCGCCGCCCAGGACCTGGTGCCATGGCATCCGACGCTCGGCGACGTCGACTCTCCGCAGGCGCTGGCCGACTACCAGGCGGCCAAGCGCGCCCACAAGGCCGAGTGGTCAAAGGCCAAGGCGCGCTCGTAGCGAGCAGGCCGGGGCGCGCTCGCAGCAACTGCATACCGGTGCTACGGACGGCGTCTCCTCGCCGGTTGACACGCCGTCCGTCGGCTGGACCTACCGCCACCCCACCAAGGGCTACGAAGCGCTGCGCAACCACGTCGGCTGGTGAGCATTTTCATGTCGGCCGTGGCCTGAGATGGTCGCCGCACCCGGATCGGTCGCACGCAGACCGTGACACACGGACGAGGAGGACTGGCATGGCGACGCTCACCGACCACGAGTCCCAGCAGGTCGACAATGCGAATGCAACCGGGCTGACCCCGGTCGTGTTCGTGAAGCGATTCGTCAAGCCCGCGAAGGGCTCGGAGGCTAAGGGCCGGGGTTGACCAGCGGCTGATAGGTCCGGCACGGCTCGCCGCGCAAACCCGGGCATGGCGGCAGTCCGGTAGGGACGGCCACACCGGGAACGACCGGCAGGAGCAGGCTTGACCGCAGCGACGCGGAGAAGGCCAGGGACACCGTCGCGATGCCCTTCGGGATCGTGCCGGCGAAGGCCCAGATCGGCTGGTCTCCACCCGCTGCGGCGATCGTGATCCGGATGCGCGAGCCCTTGCGGTACACGTGGCCCTCGTAGTAGAGCGGCACGGTCACCTGGGTCCAGCGGCCCTTGGCCAGGGGAGCCGCGTCGGTCCGCCGCAACGACAGCACAGGCGCCAGCAGCGTGCTCTTGAGCGGGTCGAGCTTGCGCTCGCTGGCCCGCAGCCAGCCGTCCTGCACGAACGTCTCCTTGCCGTCGGGCCGGACCTCGGAGACGGTCGCCTGCAGGTCGACGCTGGGAGCCGAGGAGCGGATCCACAGCCGGAGCGCGCCGGCGCCGACCACGGCGGTGTTCGCGGCCAGCGGCTGCGTCACGTAGGACAACGCCGTGCCGGATGGGTTCTGGGCCCAGTGGTACTTCGGTGCCGCGGTCCACAGGCCGCCGGGCCCCGAGCCGGTGTCGCCGGTGAAGCCGGTCGCCGGGCGCGCGGCCGCGTTCCAGGCAAACGAATCGGTGCCGGGTTTGGAGGGCGGGCGGCCGGCCAGCAGCCCGCCGGCGGACACGAACCACGTCCGGGCCACGGTTCCCGGCAGCGGGAAGCGCGGGAAGGACTGCTCGAACGCGGCACCCGGAGCTCCGGCCGCGTTGCCGCCGGCGCCGTTGTCGAACAGGATGCGGACGGACGCGAGGTGCCGGAAGGCCGCCAGCGCGGCGGCGTAGCCCGGCTGAGCCTGGATCGGGTCGTTGGGCAGGGTCACGCCCGGGACTCCGGTCACCTGCTGGAAGAGCGCCGGGGCGAGTCCCCTGGCCGCCGCCGACAGGTGCGGCGCGACGTGAGCGACGTACAGCTCGAGGAAGTCATACCAGCGGGTGAAGGTCGCCGGGTCCAGCGAATCGACGTGGGTGCCGTTGGTGAACGTGAACCACTTCTGCCGCGTGCCGGTGAAGTGCTGCGCGAGGTCGGGACAGTGACCGCCGGTCTGCTCATCGGTCCACTGGCAGGCCAGGAACACGGGCGCCGTGATCTTGTGCACGAAGGTGATCGGCGCCAGCGGGTCGGCGACCGAAGGGACGTAGAAGCTGTTCGCGTACGTCTTGGCGATCAGGTCGGCCGCCTCTCCGTGGAGGGCCTGGTTGGCGTTGCAGGTGACGTCTCCGCCGCGAATCCGCTTCAGCGCCCACGGCTGGCCGCCGGTCGCCGAGGCGGGCTTGGCGTCGTGCACGCGCTCCATCGCCCACGAGAGCGCGAATCCGGTGTTGAGGAGCCCACCCGGATAGAGCGTGGTCGCCGTGTTGTCGATCACCGAGAGCGGCGTGATCGCCGCCAGGCTGGGCGGCGCCGTCGCAGCCACGAACAGCTGGCTGATCCCGCCGTAGGAGATGCCCGCCATCCCCACCTTGTGGTGCAGCACCCACGGTTGCCGAGCCACGGTCTCGACAACGTCGTATCCGTCGAGGCTCTGCAGCGGCTCGAAGTAGTCGAACGCTCCGCCCGAGCATCCGGTGCCGCGCATGTTGACGTCGACCACGGCAAACCCCAACAGCGTGGCGACCGCGCTGATCCCGCTCTCGGCGCCCGCCGGATTGGCGTAGCCGTAGCCCGCGTACTCGACCAGCGTCGGGTAGGGGCCCTTGCTCGCCGGTCTCGGCAGGCGAACGTCGATCGCCAGCTCCGTCCCATCGCGGGTGGTGAGATAGCCGTAGCCGCCGGCCGGGATCTGCTGGCCGTAGATCGATGTGCTCGGCGGGGCTGAGCGGTCGGGCAGGACGGTGAGCAGCCCCGACTGCGTGCCGCCGCCGGAGACGACGTGCTGCACTCGGTATCCCGGACCGGGCGGGAGGCCCCGGAACAGGAGCGCGCCGAGGGAATCGGCAGGCCCTGATCCGACCCGGTTGCCGCGCCGGTCCAGCAGGCGCAGCTGCTCGCCGGGCTGGGCGCCGGTGACATCGACCTGGTTGACACTCCCGCGTGCGACGAACGTCGCACGTCCGAAGGCCGCCTTCGCATCGGCACTGGCCGCCGACGTGAGCAGCAGGGCTAGCATTGCCAGCGCTGCCCAGAGCGCGAGCGGCCGGGCCGCGAGATCCCTCCCCATGCGTGGACGCTAGCAGCCGAGGGCTCGGCTCGCCGCTCCGACGAAGCCGTCGGCCATCCCATCGCCGATGCCACCGAGCGGAACGAGTCGCGGCAAGTCGAGCTTGGCGTCGAGCTCGAGTGCGATGCGGGTCCGGCCCATGTTCTCGAGCCGCCAGATGACCTCGAACTCTTCGTGATCCGATGCGTCATTGGGAAGCCGCGTCAACGTCACGGCGCCGGGCCGTTCGAGGTCGATCGCCAGCACCAACGGGAAGTCTCTGACCAGCGGCCCGTACGAGACGTGGAGCGTCGTCCGCACGGTGCTCGGGCGGCCATCGCCGGCCACGTCGATGACCTCCACGCCCCGCACCACCGCCGCGTACCAACTGGGGTACGCCTCGACGGCCGCCAGCAAGGAGAAGCACTCCTCGATCGGGGCGGCGATCACCGCGCTCGCGGTGCCGGTCAGCCGCTTCACATGAGAACCGCGGGCGCCATCCTCGCGATCGTAGCGAGGCGTTTCGCAGCGCTGAGCCCCGGCTCGGCCGACGGCGCGGCACGCAAGACGGCTTGCGACCGGTTGCGGTTTCGGGCGCTCTCTCGTTAGGCTCCGCGGTCGTGGGCTTTGCCACCACCGTGTCGCGCGCCTGACGCGCAGCACTCACTGTCCAGTAGACCGGCGGGTTACGGCGCCGGCAACAACTTCGGAGCTGACCATGCCACCCTCCAAGAGGGCTTCCACAAGCAAGACCTCCGCCGCCTCGGCCCGCCGGGGCGCACCCGCCAAGGCCTCGGCCGCCAAACCCCGCACCTCCACCGCGTCGTCGAGGCCGGCCAAGCCCACGGCCGGCGGCTTCACGCCCGCCACCCGCCGCTCGCTGGAGCTCGCCTCGAAGCGGCTCGAGAAGGCTCTCGGCGATGCCGGCGATGCGCTGCAGGCGCTCGGCAAGGATGGAAGCAGGGGCGCCAAGCAGGCCTACAAGGATCTCGGCAGGGGCCTCAAGGTGCTCCAGCGTGACGTCGTCAAGACGAACAAGATCCTCCAGAAGGATCTGGAGCAACTGGTCGCCGCGGTGAAGCCCTCCAAGCCCGCCGCCAAGCGCGCGACCGCCGCGAGGCGGACCCCGGCCGGGACCACGCGGAGCGCCGCCTCGAAGTCCAAGCCGGCCGCCTGAGCAGGCCGACTCAGTTTGTCATCTCCGGCTCGCCGCAGCGCGGGCCCTGGCTCCCGCTCAGCGGCGGGCGCGGCGGCCGGTGCGGGGCCGCGTCTGTCCCCAGGCTGTCGCGGATCGCTCGCCCGCTCTCCCCCCGCGACTCTTCGCCGCTCGAGCGCCTTGAGCTCGTCGGCGATACGGGTCGAGCGAGCGCCGGCTCGGCCGCGAGGCGTGCAGGCGGCCCAGGAACGTCCCACCTGACCTCGAGGCGTCGAGCGCGACCGCATGACACCCTCCTGGCCATGACGAGCGTGCGTGCGGCAGCCATGGGCCTCCTGCTCGTGGTCTGCGTCTGCGTGACGGGCTGCGGTTCCTCCACGACCTTGGCGCCGCCCGCCCCCCAGGCGGCGTCCACGACGCAGGGTGCGTCGTCGACGGCGACGGGGACGAGCGCCCCGGCAACCACAACCGCGGCCCCGCGGCCCCGGCCCGCACCCCGGCCGCCCCGTCCGCGGGGTCCGTCGCCGGGATCGCTTCCCCAGACCGACCAGGTGCCCTCCGCCGCAACGGCACAGTTTCACGCCCATATGGCGGCCCTCTGGAAGGGGATGACGACCGGGTCGCTGGAGCCGGCGCTCCCGGCTTTCTTTCCCGAGGGCGCCTACACCCAGCTCAAGGCGATCGCCTCTCCACAGGGCGATTTCACCGGTCGCCTCGAGGCCGACTACCGGCTCGACCTGCTCGCGGCCCACGCCCTGCTCGGCGCGCATGCCGCGAACGCGCGGCTGATCGACGTGGTCGTACCCAGCGGCTACGCCCATTGGGTGCCCCCCGGCGTCTGTGACAACAGCGTCGGCTACTACGAGACGCCCAACTCGCGGCTCGTCTATCGCGAGGACGGCCAGATCCGCTCGCTCGGAGTTGCCTCGATGATCTCCTGGCGCGGGGTCTGGTACGTGATCCACCTCGGAGCGATCCTCCGCAACGGATACGGCGGCGTCGTCGACGATCCCGAGTCGGGCACCGGGACGCCGGGGTCGTCCTCGACCTGCTGAGCGCGGCCAGGAACGGGCCGCAAGCCGCCGCCCGGGCTTGAGTCCATCTGGGGCGCTCTGCGAACATACGTTCGTGTCAGGCGACGCGACGATCCTGCACGCTGATCTCGACGCTTTCTACGCCTCGGTCGAGCAGCGAGACAACCCTCGCCTGCGCGGCCGGTCCGTGATCGTCGGGGGCGGAGTCGTGCTCGCCGCCAGCTACGAGGCCAAGGCTTGCGGCATCCGGACCGCAATGGGCGGCGGACAGGCCCGCAGGCTGTGTCCGCAGGCGATCGTGCTGCCGCCTCGGATGTCGGCCTACGTCGAGGCCAGCCGGGCCGTGTTCGCCGTGTTCGCGGATACAGCCCCAGTCGTCGAGGCGCTGTCGATCGACGAGGCGTTCCTCGACGTCAGCGGTCTGGAGCGGATCACCGGCACGCCGATCGAGATCGCCGCCCGTCTGCGCCGCGACGTGCTCGCCCGGGTCGGCCTGCCGATCACCGTCGGCGTGGCGAGCACCAAGTTCCTGGCCAAGGTCGCCAGCGGGGTGGCCAAGCCAGACGGCCTGCTCCGTGTGGCGCCCGGTAGCGAGCTCGCCTTTCTGCACCCGCTGGCCATCGAACGTCTCTGGGGCGTGGGAGCCGTCACCGCGCGCAAGCTCCGCGACGAGGCGATCACCACCGTCGGCGAGGTCGCCCGCCTGACCGAGTCGGATCTGGTCTCGATCGTCGGTCGCGCCTCCGGCCGCCACCTGCACGCGCTGGCCCACAACCGCGATCCGCGTCGCGTGCGCCCCCGCCGCCGGCGTGCGTCGATCGGAGCACAGCACGCCCTCGGCCGATCACGCAAGTCGGCCGCCGAGATCGACGCCGCCCTGCTGGGGCTCGTCGATCGTGTGACCCGGCGCATGCGCGCTTCCCAGCGCGCCGGGCGCACCGTCGTGCTGCGCCTGCGTTTCGGCGACTACACGCGGGCGACCCGGTCGCACACACTCACGCACGCCACCGCGCACACCCAGACGATCCTCGCCACCGCGCGGGCACTGCTGGCCACCGCGATGCCGATGATCGAGCGCCGGGGCCTCACCCTGGTCGGTGTCGCCGTCACCAACCTGGGCAGCAACGCCGCGGTACAGCTCGTGCTCCCGTTCGAGCGCGACCCCGGCCTCGCTCTCGACACCGCAATCGACGACGTCCGTGAGCGCTTCGGATCCGGATCGCTGACGCGTGCCGTGCTGCTCGGCCGTGATCATCGCCCCTCGGTGCCGCTGCTACCGGATTGAGGGCCGCACGCGCTCCGCCTGATGACCTGCTCAGCGGTCCAGGACGTCGAGCACCCGGTCGACGTCGTGCTCGACGTTGTAAAGGTGCCACGAGGTACGCAGCCGACCGCCCCGCACGGCGGCGATGATTCCGGCGCGCTCCATTCGCTCCGCTCCCCCGGGCAGATCGGCGCACACGATCGCGCTGTCGCTGGGCTCCAGGCCGATCCCGGCTCGAAAGCGATTGGCCAGCGACAGGTCGTGGGCGTGGATCGCGGGGATCCCGATCCGCTCGATCAGCTCCAGCGCCGGCTGCGTGCCCACCCACGAGAACCACGCCGGCGAGAGGTCCAGCCGGCGGGCGCTGGAGGCCAGGCGCAGCGGCGGCCCGAAGTAGCTCTCGTGAACGTTCTCGCCCGCATACCAGCCCGCGCTGTGCGGTACGACGCGCTCCAGCAGGCGATCCGAGACGGTCAGGAATGCGCTTCCGCGCGGGGACATCAGCCACTTGTAGCCACCGCACGCAACCGCATCGAAACGGTCCGCCTGCAGCGGTAGCCAGCCCACCGCCTGGGTGGCGTCGCACAGCGTGATCGCGCCCGAGCCCTCGGCGGCAGCGACGATCGCGTCGAGATCGGCAACCTCGCCGGTGCTCATCTGCACCGCGCTGAACGCCACCGCCTCAACGCCCTCGGCGATCGCGTCGGCCAGCCGGGCCGCCGGGACCGTGCGGACGTCGAGGCGGCGCTGGACCAGCAGCGGGAACAGCGTCGAGGTGAACTCGACGTCGGGGACCACCACCCGCGCCTCCGCCGGCAGTGCGGTGACGACCGAGCCGATCAGCTCGGAGACCGTGGAGCCGACCGCCACGCGGCCGATGTCGACGTCGAGAAGCCGCGCGAACGAGGCCCGCGCCGCCTCGGTGCTCCGCCCCCAGTGCTCCCAGCTCGTGCGCCCGCCGTGCCACTCGTCCAGCGCGGACTGCAGCGCCTCCCACGCCGGGCGCGGCGGCAGCCCATAGCTGGCGGTGTTGCAGTACACCCCCGCCGGCTCCCACAGAGATCGCGCGGCGGAGATTCTCACCTCGTCCAACGAGCCAGGACCCGGACGACCAGGGTCAGCGGTACATCTGGTCGAAGATCTCGGCGTAGCGGTCGTAGATCACGTTCCGCTTGACCTTGAGCGTCGGCGTCAGCTCCCCCCCCTCGTGGGAGAGGTCGTGATCCAGCAGCGTGAACTTCTTGATCTGCTCGACCTTCGCGTACTTCGCGTTGATCCGGTCGAGCTCAGCCTGGATCAGCTCGCGCGTTTCCGGGCGCTCGATCAGCGACGGTATGTCCTCCGGGAGGCCGCGCTCCCGCGCCCACGGAAGCATCTCTTCCTGGTCGAGCGTGATCAGCGCGACGGGGTAGGGCCGACGGTCGCCGTACATGACGGCCTGCGAGATCCAGCGCGACTGCGTGAGATCGTTCTCGAGGTTCGCCGGGGTCAGGTTCTTGCCGCCCGCGGTGATGATGATGTCCTTCTTGCGGCCGGTGATCGACACGAAGCCGTCCTCGTCGACCGAGCCGAGGTCGCCGGTGGCCAGCCAGCTGTCGTCGCTGAGCGCCTCTCGCGTGGCCTCCGGGTTGCACCAGTACTCCCGGAACACGTTCGGACCTCGGGTCAGGATCTCCCCGTCGGGGGCGATCTGGAATTCGACTCCGGGTAGCGGCCGTCCGACCGTGCCGAAGCGAAGGTGCTGGTGCGTGTTGACGCTGCCCACGGCGGTGGTCTCGGTCATCCCCCATCCCTCGAGCACGGGAACGCCGCAGGCGTTGAAGAACTCGATGATCTCGGCCGAGATCGGCGCCGCACCCGTCACGGCCTTGTCGATCCTGCCGCCGAACAGCTCCCGGACGTTGCGATAGACCTGCGCCTCGGCCTGCTCGAATGCCGCCGCCATCGGCTCCGGCACCTCCTCACCCTGCTCACGCATACGGCGAACCCCGAGGCCGAGCTCGACGACGCGCCGCAGCTGCTGCTGGTCCCGGAACTGGTTGGTCGCCAGGGTGTAGATCTTCTCGAAGATGCGGGGCACCGAGGGGAAGTAGGTGGGCTTGGTCTCCTGGAGCTCGGTCACGATCTGCGCGGGGTTGCCGCCGAAGTAGACGATCTCGGTTCCCACGTCGAATGACGCCAGCTGCACCGTCAGCGCGAATCCGTGCGCCAGCGGCAGGTACAGGTAGCTGACCTCGCCCTCGTTGATGAATCCGAGCTCCTGCACCATCGCTCCGACCGAGGCGCCGTTGCCGTGCGTCAACACCACGCCCTTGGGCGGCCCGGTCGTGCCCGAGGTGTAGATGATCGTGTATGGGTCCTCCGGAGAGACCGCCTCACAGCGACGCTCGAGCTCGGCTCGGTCGTGGCCGGCGCCGTCCTGGCGCAGCTGCTCGAGCGAGACCTCGCCCGTCCCGCCGCTCGGATCGATCAGGGCCACCGTCTCCACGCGCTCCAGGCCGCCGCGCACCGCCGCGATCTTGGCCGCCTGGTCGGCGTCTTCGCAGATGATCATGCGCGCGCCGGAGTTCCCGGCCACCCACTCGCATTCCTCGGGGGAATTGGTCGGGTACATCGGCACGACCACGCAACCGGCCCGCGAGATCGCCAGGCTGGCCAGTGTCCACTCCGGCCGCGTGTTGGCCAGGATGCTGATCCTGTCCCCTGGTTCAAGCCCTCGCGCCACCAGCCCCAGGGCAAGCTCGTCCACGATCTCGCCGACCTCGGCGAAGGTCTGCGTTCGCCACTCGCCCGCCCGCGAGTCCCGCAGCGCCACACGATCCGGATACCGCTCAGCCGCGTTGGCCGCCGCCCGTGTGATCGTCGTGGCACCGGTCCCGACAGCCCTGTTGCTCATCTGCTCCACCCTCTCATCGTTCTCAGCTCAGGCTAGAGGCTGTTTCATCCGGGCCGCTCTGACCGGCTCGGAGCCGCGCGAGCTCGCGCTCGACCATCTTCTCGTGCTCGAGCTCGTCCTCGCGAGCCCGGCGGGGACTCCAGTGCCCGGTGAGCAGGAACGCGAGGGGGATGAACAACAGCTGACCGGCAAAGCAGATCCACCACCACGTCTGCCATTGGCCCGGGTTCTGCTGCTTGGCCTTGGCCACCTTCGCCGCATTCGCCTGCAGGTAGGCGAGATCCGCCGGTGCTACCGTGGCCAGCGACCGGAGCTCGGTCACGCCACGCTGGACCTTCGGGCCGTTGAACTGCAGAAAGGCCAGGTCCGCCGGCGGCACCTTGGTGAGCGCCTTCAGCCTGGCGATCCCCTCCGCTGGGGAAACGCGGAGCTTCACCGCGATCTCACCCACCGCGGTCTGAATCACCCTCACATTGCCCGGCGCTTTCGAGAGCGCGAGAGTCGTGGCCGGAGAGAGCGCAGACGCCGTGGCCAGCTCCTGCTGATAGGTGGCGCTGAGAGCCGCGACCTTCGCCACCGATGTGACGGGCACTCCCGAGAGCTCAGAGACCGCGACCGCCTGGGCCGCCTGGCCCGTGGGGTTCTTGGCCAGGGCGGCCAGCGTCGCGGGGTCGACGGTCTGCAGCACCTTCACCTGGGCCGGATACCTCGCGACGATCTGCGCCACCCGCGGACCCTGGTCTACCAGCGTCGACGTGGCCGGGACGACCGCTGGCAGGATCGCGAACGACACGGTGACGGTGATGCGGATGATCCAGCCCCACACCGCGAGCCCGGTCGCGGTCGCGGCAGGATTGTGCTTCTCGACCGTCTCCGTAAAGGCGGCCATCCACGAGACGTACGCGATGCCCGCTCCCCCCGCCATCAGGACGAAGTAGAGCGCGAACGTGTGATATCCGGTGCTCGGCTTCGTCGCCGCAGCGGCGAACAGCGCAACCCCCACGAGGCTGATCACGGCACCCACCAACATGAACGGCTTGCGCACCCTGAACCGGTCCGACAGCACCCCCGCCCCCACGAGGGCGATCGCGTTGGCGATCCAGTACCGGTTGGCCAGATCGTTGGTCCTGGCCTCGCTGTAGCCGAAGACGGTCACGAAGTAGACGACCAGGAACGCGACGAAGATGTAATACAGCAGCAGGAACAGGCTGATCGCCAGGGCGGGGGCGACGATGTCCAGCCTCAGCATCTGGCGCCAGTGATGCGCCAGCAGCTTCTCCGGCTCGATGCCGGCCGCTCGTGCCTCGACCAGAGCGCGGTCACGCATGCTCACCATCAGCTGATCGCGGATCCGTGGTGACAGCTCGCGGAGCGCCACCAAGGTGATCGCCCACACGATCAGACCGACCACACCAGCGACGCGGAACTGATACTGCCAGTCCGGATGGCTTCCGAGCGTGCGGCTCGAGACCTCCGTCACCACGAGGCTGCCCAGCACCGGGCCCATCGTCCAGAAGCCCATCGCGACACCGCGACCGAGCTGCG
>Ga0209839_10001838_pt1 | contig 10689 bp, 8 predicted proteins | sample OrgsoiDNA2013050_FD_185800 | JGI IMG/M metagenome (GOLD analysis project Ga0209839, IMG submission 185800) | Permafrost soil microbial communities from the Arctic, to analyse light accelerated degradation of dissolved organic matter (DOM) -... | ecosystem: Environmental > Terrestrial > Soil >... | reverse complement strand
CCGCGCCGACCCGGCGTTCGGCCTCGGCCACGGCCGCGTCGCGGGCGGCGTTGGTCTCCGCCACGGTGAGCGTCCGGTCGGGGGCACGGAACCTGAGCGTGTAGGTCAGCGACTTGCGCTGCTCGCCGACCTGGGCTCCGGTGTACACATCGAACAGCCGCACATCCTCGAGCAGCTCCCGGGGAGCCCCGGCGACCAGCGCCGCTTCCACCTCGGCGGCCGGCACGGCCGCATCCACGACCAGCGACACGTCCTGCGTCGCCAGCGGGTAAACCGACAGCTCCGGCGCCTGCACGGTCCCGTTGCCCTCGGCCGCGGCGAACAGGACCGACAGGTCGAGCTCAAGCGCGCAGGTCCGGTCCGGCAACCCGAACATCTTGGTCACCCGCGGATGCAGCTCGCCCGCGTGGCCGGCCAGCCACTCCCGCCCCGGCGACTGCTCCTGACCCTGGCCCTGGTCGGCGGCTACCCGGGCGTAGATGGCCGCGCAGCGGCCCGGATGCCACGGCGCGTGCCTGTCGGCGCGCACGTCGAGCGGCACCCGGCAGATCCGGCCGACCGCCCGCGCCGCCTCGATCGCGTCCGCCCACGACGACGCGCCGCCCGGACCCCACCAGCCGTTGAGCTCACGAGCACCGGCGAGGACGGCGCCGACCCGCAGCGGCTGGTCGGGCAGCGCGGCCTCGAGCGAGGCGAGCTCGGACACCGAAGGTCCCCGGTCGACGGCCAGGATGGGCGCCGAGGGCGCCGCCCCCGGCCGCGGCCGGAAGACCGGGCCGATCTCGAACAGCGCGGTGTCGGCGAAACCCCGGCCGATGTTCCTGGCCAGCACCCGGAGCAATCCGGGCAGCAACGTCGTGCGCAACAGCGGCTCATCCTCGCTCAGCGGGTTGGCCACCACCACGGCCGGACGGCGCATGTCCTCGGGCGGCAGTCCGAGCAGGCCGGCGTCCGACCGGGACGCGAACGGCGATGACAGCACCTCCACGTAGCCGGACTCGGCCAGCGTCCGGCCCACCGACCGGCGCAGCCGCTGCCGCGGCGTCAGCCCCCGCCCGGCCAGCGCGCGAGGCATCCGGGCCGCCACGTTCTCGTACCCTTCCAGCCGGATCACCTCTTCGGCGAGGTCGGCGGGGTCGGTGAGATCGGGCCGCCAGGACGGCGGGGTCACCTCGAGCACGGCCACCAGGGCCGCACCTCCCGGGGTCTCCGGCTCGGCTCGCCGGTCCGCCCGCCAGGGGGCGATGGTCGGCAGCGTCGCCAGCCGGGTCTCCCGCACGGCGCACCCCACCTCGCGCAGCCGCCGGACGACGATGTTCCGGCCGTAGACCACGCCCGCGACCCGGTCCGGGTAGTCCGCCGCCATGGAGATCACCACCGGTGGCACGTCGACCCACGCGTGGGTGCAGCCGGGCACCACGCGGCCGCCGCCCAGCCCGAAGAGCAGGGCCGCCGCCTTCGCGCTAGCGCGCAGCGGCAGCTCGCGGTCCACACCGCGCTCGAACCGGTAGGACGCCTCGCTGTGCAGCTTGTGCCGCCTGCTCATCTTGGCCACGCCGTCGGCGTCGAAATGCGCGGCCTCGATCACCAGGTCGGAGGAGTCCGAGTCGATCTCGGTGGACAGGCCGCCCATCGTCCCGGCCAGGGAAATCGGCCCGGACGCGTCGGTGATCAAGATGTCGTCCGGATCCAGGGTGCGGACCACGTGATCCAGCGTCTCGAGCTTCTCCCCCGGCCGAGCCCGCCTGACCACGATCTCGCCGGTCAGCTTGGACCGGTCGAACGCGTGCAGCGGCTGTCCGAATTCCAGCATCAGGTAGTTGGTCACGTCGACCGCGAGCGACACGGACCGCATTCCGCACCTGGCCAGCCGGACCCGCATCCACAGCGGGGTCGGGGCCGCCGGGGAGAAGCCGCGCACCTCCCGCAGCACGAACCTGTCGCAGCCGGCCAGGTCGCCGATGCGGGCCGGGTAGACCTCCGCGCCAACGTCCCCGAGGTTCCCGCCGAGCACATCGGGACCGGGCAGTGTCACATCAGGCAGGCCGGTGGACGCGGGATCGGTGAAGGGGACGCCGAACGCGCTGGCGAGCTCGCGGGCGACCCCCCGCACCGAGACCGCGTAGCCCCGGTCCGGGGTCACCGCGATCTCGAGCACCTCGTCGCGCAGTCCCGCGTACGCCACGAAATCGGCGCCGAGCGGCGCGTCCGGCGGCAGCACGATGATGCCGGAGTGATCCTCTCCGATGGCCAGCTCCTGGGCCGAGCAGATCATCCCCTCGGAGATGTGGCCGTAGGTCTTGCGCGCGCTGATGTCGAAACCGCCGGGCAGCGCCGCGCCGGGCAGCGCGAGCGGCACCCGGTCACCGACCGCGAAGTTGACCGCGCCGCAGATCACCCCGGACGCCTCATCAGGCGGCCCGGCCAGCTGCCCCTCGGAGACCGCGACCCGGCAGTACCTGATCGGCTTCTTCAGCTTCTGGGGTCCGGCCAGTTCCTCAACGAGGAGCACCTGGGCGATCACCACGCCGCGGATGTCATGTCCCACCGACTCCAGCGACTCGACCTCGAGCCCGGCCGCGGTCAGCCGCCTGGCCACTTCGGTCGCGTCGGCCGGCTCAGGCAGCGGCGCGTACTCACGCAGCCAGGAAAGCGGCACTCGCATCTCAGATCTCCATCCCGAACGCCCGGCTGAACCGCACGTCGCCTTCCACCGCGTCCCTGATCTCGCCGAGCCCGTGCCCGATCATCAGGCTGCGCTCGATGCCGAGCCCGAACGCGAACCCGCTGTACCTGTCCGGGTCGATGCCGCACGCCACCAGGACCCGCGGGTTCACCATGCCGCAGCCCGCGATCTCGATCCAGCCCTGCGACTTGCACACCCGGCACGGATCACCGCCGGGCTTGGCCGAAGCGCCGCGGCAGATGTGGCATTCCATTGACACGTCGCCGGACGGCTCGGTGAAGGGGAAGTAGTCGGGCCGGAAGCGCGTCCGCAGGCCCACGCCGAACATGGCGTCCACGAACGACTGGATCGCGCCGCGCAGGTCGGCCATGGTCAGGCCCTCATCGACCGCGAGCCCCTCGATCTGGTGGAACACCGGGCTGTGCGTGGCGTCGAGCGGGTCGTGCCGGTAACAGCGGCCGGGGCTGACCACGTAGAGCGGCAGCGGGCGACTGAGCATGGACCTGATCTGCACCGGCGAGGTCTGCGTCCGCAGCACCATGCCCGACTTGACGTCAGGTCCCGCCGGGCTCTGGACGAAGATCGTGTCCTGCATTTCCCTGGCCGGGTGGTCGGGCGGGATGTTCAGCGCGTCGAAGTTGTACCACTCGGCTTCGACCTCTGGTCCCTCCGCGACCTCGTAGCCCATCGCGACGAAAACGTCGGACAGCCGGTCGGCCAGCATCGTGACGGGATGACGCGCGCCCGCCGGGATCCGGCTGCCGGGCAGCGTGACGTCGACCGCCTCGGTGAGCAGCACCTGCCGGTCACGTTCGGCTTCCAGCTGGACCTGGCGCTCCCGGAGCGCTTCGCGGAGCCGACCGCGGGCCGCGCCCACCCGGCGCCCCGCCTCGGCGCGGGCCTGCGGCGGCAGCGCGCCGATCTCCGCGCTGGCCAGCGAGAGCGGCGCCCGGTCACCGTCGTGCGCGATCCGCGCCGCCTTCAGCTCCTCGAGCGTCCCGGCGGCGGCGACGGCGGCCAGGGCCTCGTCGAGCACGCGCGCCAACTCGTCTGGCGCCAGCGCGGCCACCCCCCGTGGGTCGTAACTCTTGTTTGGTGCGGACATTGGGTCCTGCTTCCTGCGGGCCGTACATTTACTTTGAAGGTCTGCTGGGGTTCCGGCCAGCAATTCTGCCGAACGGGCCGTGGTAGCACTTCCGCGTCAGCGCGAAACGCCAGCCGGCTGGCGTCGGGCCCTGATTTCCCGGCTTCCTAGGAAATGGCCGGCCCTGCGCGGTTCATGCCCAGGACGTCACGCCCGCCGATCGCTGTGCTGGGTAATAGCTGTGCTGGGTAATAGCTGTGCTGGATAGCCCGAAGGGAGATTACCGTACCGAGCCTGTAGGCGTTGCCGTTAGACGGTCCGTCGGCTGGACGGGCGGTCTCAGGTGCGCTCTTAGGCGGCAGCAGCCCCTGCGGGCACGATAAATCGGAACTCGGCGCCGCCACCGGGCGCGCGGGACACGCCGATCGTGCCACCGTGGGCCTCGACGAGGCCCTTGACGATGTAAAGCCCGAGGCCGGTGCCCCCGCGGCGCTTGCCCCGCCAGAACTGGCGGAACACGCGGGGCGCCACGTCGGGCGAGATGCCCTCGCCCTGGTCGCGCACCAAGACGGCGGCCGCGTCAGGCTCACTGAGCGGCGTTTCCGCCGCGTCGCCGCCCAAATGTGCTGGTTCCACCACGACAGTCACGATACCAGCTCCGTGCCTGACAGCGTTTTCCACCAGGTTGCTGAGAATCTGATCGATCTTGTCGGCGTCCAGCCAGGTCTCCGGCAGGCCGCTGCGGACCTCCAGCCGGAACCTGTCCTCGGCGTCGCCCGCGGCCACCCGCCCTGCGATGATCTTCCTCGCGCGGTCCGGCAGGTCGACCAGCTGCCGGTGGACCTCCATCCGGCCGGACTCGAGCCTGGACACGTCGAGCAGCTCGGTAATAAGCCTCGTCACACGGTCAGCGTCGGCGTTCACCGTCTCCAGCATCACGCGCTTCTGGTCATCGGTGAACCGGCCCCACTTGTTCAGCAGCGTGGCGGTGAAACCCTTGACGCTGGTGAGCGGGGACCTCAGCTCGTGCGCGACGGTGGAGACCAGCTCGGCCCGGCTGCGCTCGAGCCGCTCCCGCTGCTCCGCACCGCGCAGGCTGATCACGAGCTTTTGGAGTGCCCTGTTGCCCCGGGGGGAGCGGGGGGTGCGGACGTAGCCGACCGAGACGAGGACTTCGGTGCCGTTGGACAGGTAGAGGGATCGCTCGGGGTGGCGGGTGCGGGTGGACAGGCCGTGGTACGGGTCGGCGCAGACCCACCAGTCGCTGCCGTCGGCGTCGCGGAGCGGCAGCACGTCGAACACGAACTTGCCGATGACTTCGGCCGGGTCCTGCTTGGTCAGGCGGGCGGCGACCCGGTTGAACACGACGATGCGGCCGGCTTCGTCGGCCACCACCACCCCATCCGGCAGCTCATCGGCGAAGACCAGGCTCCCGATCGGGACCGGCCCCTCTGGTAGCGGCCCCCCCGGAAGCCTGCTGATGCCAGAGTCATGACCGTTCGCGGTCTCGCGGTTTCTGGACGCCCTAGCCGGTTGAGGGGCCTGCGGGTCAGATGACGCCCGGCTCGTAATGAGCTTGTCCACTGCAGCGAAGCCTCCGTCCGGCGAGGCCGCGCTGCAAGCGTCCGGCGGCCGGAAGTGGTCACGGTATGGGTAACAGATTGTGATCAGACTCTAGCGCGTATGGCGTCATTGTGACAGTCCTGAGACGCGAATTCTCTATGTTGTAGCCCAAATACTCTATGCCACCACGAATGGCTTACGCGTCGCCTTGTCCCGTTACCGCGCGTACTCGCTGCGCACGCGCGGACGCGTAGAGACACACCGCCGCCGCGGCGGCCAGATTGAGGCTTTCTGCACGGCCGTAGATGGGCACCGCAATGGGTTCGTCGGCCAGCGCGACCAGCTCCGGCGGCAGTCCCCAGGCCTCGTTGCCGAACATCCAGGCCGTGGGTTCGGCCAGCCGGGCCTGCACGCCAGGATCGTCCAGAGAGCGGCCCGCGCGGCCGTCGGCGGCCACGATCCGCAGGCCGGCCGCACGCATGGCCGCGACGGCATCCTCGAGCCTGGCGCCGGCCACTACCGGCAGATGAAACAGGCTGCCCGCCGATGCGCGCACGCACTTGCCGTTGTACGGATCGACGGACGCGTCGGCGAAGACGACGGCATGGGTGCCTGCGGCGTCAGCGGTGCGCAGCACCGTGCCCGCGTTGCCCGGATCGCGGACGTTCGCCAGCAGCGCGACCAGGGTGGGCGCCGGACCTGGGCGGGTTACCTCGGTGAGCGGGACGTCGATAAAGCCGCAGACCGCGAGCAATCCCTGCGGGGTCACCGTCTGCGCCAGCTCGTCCATGATCTCGCCGCTGACGAGGTGCACCGGGATGCCGACCCCGGCGATCGCGGTGACGAGATCGGAGTGCCGGCCCCGCGCGGGCACGGTCACGAATAGGTCGGTGAGGAGGGCCCCGCAGTTGAACGCCTCCGCCACCGCTTGCGGACCTTCGGCGAGGAAGGCCCGCTCACGCTGGCGGAAGGCACGTTTCGTCAGGCGCCGCGCGGCCTTGAGCCGCGGCGAATGGGCGCCCGCATAACTGATCTCAGCCGACGCGGTCACCCTGCCTGGCTCCTAGGCAGCCGCTGACCCTGAGGCGTCAGGCAGGGCCTTCTTCGCCACCTCGACCAGAGCCGAGAAGGCCGGCTCGTCCGCGACAGCGAGCTCGGCCAGCATCCGCCGGTCGACCTCGACGCCGGCCACTCGCAGGCCCTGGACGAAGCGGTTGTACGTCATGCCGTTGGCCCGGGCCGCAGCGTTGATCCGCTGAATCCAGAGCCGCCGGAAATTGCCCTTGCGATCCTTGCGGTCGCGGTAGGCATAGGTCATCGAGTGGAGGACCTGCTCCTTGGCCTTGCGGTACAGCCGTGACCGCTGGCCCCGGTAGCCGCTAGCCCGCTCGAGGGTAACCTTGCGCTTCTTGTGGGCGTTGGTCGCCCGCTTGACGCGTGCCATTGTTCTGTCTCCCTAACGCGGGCCGGGCTACTTGCCCAGCAGCTTCTTGATCTCCTTGACGTCGCTCGGCGCGACCGTCACTTCTCCGGCGAGCCGCCGCGTCAGGCGGGACGACTTGTGCTCGAACAGGTGGCCTCGGTTGGCGCGGCGGCGCATGACCTTGCCGGTGCCGGTCAGCCGGAACCGCTTCGCGGTACCGCTGTGTGTCTTCATCTTCGGCATGGTCGCCGTCGTCTCCATTCCTGCCTGCCGCCCGCAAGCGGGCAGCAGCTAGCCATCGTCACCGTGGCGCCTTGCCACGGTGGTCCCCCGAAGGCGGACAGCCGTCTCCATCCCCGGCGCTGGACGCCGGGGCTTGTCGCCGCCGGGTATCGCTGCCGGCTAGGCCGGACCTGGTACCGCAGCACCGTCAGCGGCCGGCTCGATGTCCGCGAATGCGGTATCTGCCGGCGCCGTATCTGCCGGCGCAGTATCTGCCGGGTCTGGCGTCGCGGCCGCCCGCGGGCTCGGCACGGACCGGTTGTTCGGCGAAGCTGGGGTCGGATGGGCCCTGGTCGCTTCGCTCTTCTTCTTGTGCGGGCCGATCACCATGATCATGTTCCGCCCGTCCTGCTTGGGCTGCGACTCCACGAAGCCGAGCTCTTCGACGTCTCCGGCCAGACGCTGCAGCAGACGGAAGCCTAGTTCAGGACGCGACTGCTCACGTCCCCTGAACATGATCGTCACCTTGACCTTGTCGCCCGCCTTCAGGAATCGCTCGACGTGGCCCTTCTTGGTGCCGTAGTCGTGCGGATCGATCTTCGGGCGGAGCTTGATCTCCTTGACGACGGTCTGCGTCTGGTTCTTGCGCGACTCCCGGGCCTTGACTGCGGACTCGTACTTGAACTTTCCGTAGTCCATGAGCTTGCAGACCGGTGGGCGCGCCGTGGGCGCGACCTCGACGAGGTCGAGGTCGGCCTCCTGGGCCAGCTTGAGTGCGTCGTTGACCGAGACAATCCCGATCTGCTCCCCCTTCGCCCCGACCAGCCGGACTTCAGGAGAGCGGATGCGCTCGTTGATACGTGCTTCGGTGCTGATGTGACCTCCTGAGCCTCATCTCCGCCGCCGGCGCTTCCGGCGGCGATATGTGCCATCGCGCCCGGGAGTTTTCCTGCGGCGGCGGACCCATAAGGAGACCGCCGACGAGAAAGCCCCGCGAGCAACGCGCTCCGCGGGGCAACCACAACAACGGCGCCGTCCCGCGAATGAGGCGGGAATGCGCCGTGCCAAGAACACCCGGCGCCGTGCGCGCTCTCGCGCGCACCGCATGCCGGACGTCTGGCCAGACCCGCCTGCCCCGGTAGCTACCGGGCCGACTGGGTGGGAGGTGGTCCTCCGCTTTGCGCGCCCGGCAGCAAGCTACCGGGCTATTGGCAACTAAGCCTAACAGCACTGAGCCGTCAGGCGGTATTCCCGCGCTTTCCCGACCCTGACCTAATTGAGCACCCGCTTGGTGAAGGTGCGGGTACCCAGGTAGCTGAAGACCACCGTGCCGCCGACCAGCGCGAGCAGGACGCCCCACATTGGCATGTGCCCAAGGGACGGGGTCAGCACGGCTCGCAGTCCCTCGGACATATACACCATGGGATTGACCAGGACCGCGATCTGCAGCCAGCGGATATGGTGCAGCGCCGACCAGGGGTAGTAGACACAGCCGAGCATGGTGGCGGGGAGCAGGATCACGGCGAACAGCATCTGCATCTTGCGCGGGTCCATCATCGTGCCGAGCAGCAGCCCGAGCGAGGACGTGAGCAGCGACGCGAAGACCAGGATGAGCGCGAGCAGGCCCCAGTTGGTCACGTGCACATGCGGGGCCTGACCAGAGGCGTGCACGAGCAGCACGATCGGGAACACGATGACCGCGCCGATGAACGACTGGACCGCGCCCGCCACGATTTTCTGGATCGCCAGGACCCGGATCGGCACCGGGGCAAGCGCCCGGTCCTCGATCGTGCGTTGCCAGGAGAACTCCATCACCAGCGGGAACGTCACGGCCATGATGCCCTGCATGAGCAGCATGGAGGCCATCAGGCCAGGCACCAGGATGGTGGCGAAGTTGACGCTGCCCGTCGCCCGGGATGCGGCCGCTCCCCCGCCGAGGTTGAAACCGCCGCCGATCTTCGGGAACACGTAGGCGAAGACGAAGACGAACAGCAGCGGCTGCATGACCGCCCGGGTGAAGGTGGCAATGGCGTTGCGCCGCAGCACCCGGAACTCCCGGGCCATCATGGCGTTGAACGTCCTGATCAGGGTCGGCCGCGGCTTAGGTGCGTCCGCAATCAGGGCGGCAACCTGTGCTGGCCCGGGGGGACGACCCCCAGGAACCCCCCGCTCCCGGGGGGACCCATCCCCCCGGACCTCCCTTGTGGTGGTGGTCACTCGCGGTACTCCCGTCCGGTCAGGGTGAGGAAAACTGTCTCCAGGCTGGGCTTGAGCTGGGTCGCGTCACGTACGGTCAACCCGGCGGCGGAACCCACGGTCACGAGCTCACCGAGCACGCCCTCGGGTTCGCGGGTGAAGACCCTGATGTAATCCCCGTCGGTTTCGACTTTACTGACCCCGGACCGTTCGGCCAGTCCTGCTTTCTCGGTGATGCCGTCAGGCACGGCTTCCTCGTACCTGACCGTGATGACCGTTTCCGCGCCCGTGCTGTGCTTCAGCTCGTTCACGGTGCCTGAGGCCAGCACCTCGCCGTGGTCGACCACCGCCACCTGCTCGCACAGCGCCTCGGCTTCTTCCATGTAGTGCGTGGTCAGCAGAATGGTCTGTCCCTCGGCGTGCAGCACGCGCAGGATGTCCCACAGGTTCGCCCGGGTTTGCGGGTCCAGCCCGGCGGTCGGCTCGTCGAGGAACAGCACGTCCGGACGGTGGACCAGGGCCCGCGCGATCAGCAGCCGCTTGGCCTGGCCGCCGGACAGGTCGGTGGACATCGCCTTGCGCCTGTCCGCGAGCCCGAATGCCTCGAGCAGCTGGGTGGCGCGACGTGATGCCTCCCGCAGCCCGAGACCGAAGAACCTGCTGCGGAACTCCAGGTTCTCCGCCACGGTCAGCTGCATGTCGAGCGTGTTGTTCTGGGTCACCACGCCAATCCTGCGCTTAACGCCGACCGGATCGGCGACCACGTTTATGCCTGCCACCCACGCCTGTCCGCCGGTCGGCAGGACCAGCGTGGTGAGCATGCCGATCGTGGTGGACTTGCCCGCGCCGTTCGGCCCGAGCAGGCCGAAGAACTGGCCGGAGTTGACGCTCAGGTCGATGCCGCGCACCGCGGGCACGTCCCCGCGGGACGACTTATAGGTCTTGCGCAAATCTTCGGTGCGAATCGCGAGCCCGGCGCCGTCCGTCATGATGTCAACCTATGTTGACGAATGACTAGTGTCAACTTAAATTGACGCCTCCGCTCGCCGCACCGCGACAATCCGACGTCCTGCGTCACTTGCCGCGCTCCTTCCGTATCAGCTCACCGAATTGCTTGATCATGTCGACAAAGAACCTGCGGATGGCCGGCTCGTCCTCCGGGCTCACGAAGTCGAAAGCGTCGCTCCAGTACGGCCCGGCCAGCGAGTAATAGTCCGCACAGATGCGGCGTCCCTTGTCGGTCACGAACAGCCTGACCACCCGCCGGTCATCGGCGTCGCTGCGCCGCTCGACGTAACCCTCCCGCACCAGCGTGTCCACCACTGCGGTCACCGTTCCCGGCGATGACCAGCCCCGGGCCGCGACATCGCTGGACTTGAGGCCGTCCGCGGTCAGCAGCACGCCCAGCACGCCCAGCCCCGCCGGGCTGATCCGCAGTCCCGTCTGGGCCACGGTGCAGGCGCAAAACGCGCTCATGATCCGCGACGCCGCCAGCAGCAACGCAGACAGCGGCGC
>Ga0209839_10001837_pt1 | contig 10702 bp, 8 predicted proteins | sample OrgsoiDNA2013050_FD_185800 | JGI IMG/M metagenome (GOLD analysis project Ga0209839, IMG submission 185800) | Permafrost soil microbial communities from the Arctic, to analyse light accelerated degradation of dissolved organic matter (DOM) -... | ecosystem: Environmental > Terrestrial > Soil >... | reverse complement strand
GAGATCGGGCCGCGCGTCTCGGGGAGTGACGGCTACAACAAGGCCGCCGATTGGGCCGCCGCGAAGATGCGCGCCGCCGGGCTCACGGTGCACTTCGAGCCCTTCACGATGGTCGGCTGGCAGCGCGGCGCGGCGGCGTGGTGCTCGACCGCGTGCAAACGTATTTTGGAATTCGCGGTATCGACACCGAGAGCGGTAAAGTGCTGTTGAACGGCAATCCCCTCTTCCTGAAGATGGTGCTCGACCAGGGTTACTGGCCCGAAAGCATCCTGACCCCCCCCACCGACGAAGCCATCCAATACGACATCCGCATGACCAAGGAGATGGGCTTCAACGGCGCGCGCAAGCACCAGAAACTGGAAGATCCGCGCTTTCTCTATTGGGCCGACCATATGGGCTTTCTGGTCTCGAGCGAAATGGCCAATGCCTACGAATTCGACGACGCCTACGTCGCCCGCTTCACCCGCGAGTGGGCCGCCGCCGTCGAACGCGATTACAACCACCCGTCCATCGTGGTTTGGGTTCCGATCAACGAAAGTTGGGGCGTCCCCAATCTGCGCGACCCGCGCCAGCAGAATCACCTGAAGTCGCTTTACGCCCTCACACACTCGCTCGATGCCACCCGCCTGGTCGTCGACAATGACGGCTGGGAGCATACCGATATGACCGACCTGTTCGCCATACACGACTACGCCCGCACCGGCGAACTGCTCTACGAGCGTTATAAGGATCTGGGCAAGCCCGACGCAGGCGTTCCCGACAATGCCAAAGCATCGCTCATTCCCGGCTATCGCTACAATGGTTCGCCGGTATCGCTAACGGAGTTTGGAGGCATTGCGTTCATCCCGCCCGGCCATGAAGTGCCGCCCGAAGCCTGGGGTTACTCGGGTGTCGAAAAGACGGCGGATGCCGCGCTCGAACGCCTGCGCGGGCTGTACACTGCCATCGCCCGCATACCCGGCTTCGCCGGTCTGTGTTACACCCAATTGACCGACGTGGAGCAGGAGATCAACGGCCTGATGACCTACGACCGCAAGCCCAAGTTCGACGCCAAAAAATTACACGAAATCAATGACATGGTCCACTAATCTCGCTACTCTTAGCGGAACCGCGGCCTCCGCCGCCTTCTTGGCCTGGGCGGTGCGCGGACGGGCATCCTCCGTATTCGGCCCCTCTGTCTACCACGGCCCACGCGACCGCAAAGCCATCGCGCTCACTTTCGACGATGGGCCCAGCGAATCGACCCCGCAAGTACTAGAACTGCTCGAAAAACACAAACTGCCCGCCACGTTCTTTCAAATCGGGGCCAACGTCGACCGCCTGCCGGAAATCGCGCGCTCCGTCGGCGCAGCCGGACACGAAATCGGCAATCACAGCTACACCCATCCGCTGTTTTGCTTTCATACGCAGGCTTTTATTTTTCAGGAGTTTGCGCGCGCCCAACGCTCCATTGCGGAGGTCACCGGCTGCGCACCGTCGCTGCTGCGGGCTCCCTTCGGCGCACGCTGGTTCGGCTTCCGGGCAGCCCAACAACGCCTTGGCTTGGGCGGTGTGATGTGGACCGCCATCGGCTATGATTGGAAGCTGAAGGCTGATACGATAGTAAGCCGGATGCTCGCCGGGGTCGCCCATGGCTCTATACTTTGCCTCCATGATGGGCGCGAGCTTCGGCCCCATCCCGATATCCGGGAGACGGTTGCGGCCGTTGCCCGCCTGATCCCTGCCTTGCGGGATCAAGGCTACGAATTCGAAACGGTTAGCCGCTTATTATGTCCGATGAACTGATTGAGAGAGTACGCAAAGTGATTGCAACTTCCAAGCGCATCCCCGAGGATCAAGTCGGCGTCGATAGCTCATTTGAAGAATTGGGCATCGACTCGATGGATGCGGTCGAGATCCTTTTCGCTCTCGAAAATGAATTCGATATCAGTATCCCGGACGAAGAAGTAAAGACTGTCCGCAACGTTCGTCAGATGGGGGAAGGCGTCGAGAGACTGCTCGTCGCCAAGTCGGCGGGGACGCCCGCGGCAAAGTAGTATGCGCCGCGTCGCCATTACCGGCGTTGGCGTGATCGCCGGACCCGGCCGCACCGCGTGCGACTTCTGGAATTCCCTGATCGAGGGCCGCCCCGCCATTGGACCCCTGGAATCTCTCGATTGCTCCGGCATCCGCTTTCAGAATGGTTCCGAAGTGCGCGGCTATACCCACACCCCGTACTTCGAGGACCGCCGCGCCGACTTCATGGACCGCTTCGCCCAGTTCGCCGTCATCGCCGCGCGCGAAGCCGTCGCCCACGCTGGCATCGAGTGGACCCCCGAATTGCGCGAGAAGACCGCCATCATCACCGGCTCCTGCGTGGGCGGCCAATCCACCGAAGATCTCGGATTCATCGAGGTCTATAAGCTGAGCCACAACCGCGTTCATCCCCTGACCATTCCCAAAACCATGGCCAATGCCGGGGCCAGTCATATCTCGATGGAGTTCGGCATTACCGGTCCCAGTTTCACTATCTCGACGGCCTGCGCGTCGGCGGCGCACGCGATCGGCCAGGCCTTCTGGATGATCCGCTCCGGCATGGTGGATCTGGCATTGACCGGCGGCAGCGAAGCGCCTTTTAGCTTCGGAATTCTGAAAGCCTGGGAAGCCATGCGAGTAGTTTCGCCCGATACTTGCCGGCCGTTCTCCCGCGACCGCCACGGCATGATCTTGGGCGAAGGCGCGGGCATGCTGGTGCTGGAACCCTGGGAAGCTGCCGAGGCTCGCGGCGCGCCCATACATGCCGAACTGGTGGGTTTCGGTATGTCCGCCGACGCCTGCCATATCACCCAGCCATCCGCCGAGGGCGCGGCCCGGGCCATGCGTGCAGCCTTGCGCGACGCGGCCATCCAGCCGGAGCAGGTCGCCTACATCAATGCGCACGGCACTGCCACGGCGGCCAACGATCCCACGGAAACGGCCGCCATTCGCAGCGTTTTCGGCGCCCACGCCAATAAACTGGCCATCAGCTCGACGAAGTCGATGCACGGGCATGCACTGGGCGCGGCGGCGGCGCTCGAAGCGGTCGCGGCCATACTCACCCTTCGCGATGGGGTCCTGCCGCCCACTGCCAATTACCGCATGCCCGATCCGCAGTGCGACCTCGACGTCATCCCCAATCGCGCGCGGCCGGCGCAGGTGGAATACGTGCTCTCCAATTCCTTCGCCTTCGGCGGCCTGAACGCGGTGCTCGCGTTTAAGAAAGCGTAACGCTCGCTTATACCCCCCGCCGGTTGCCCCACAACTCCACGTGCAACCGCGGACTAAACCGGAATCCCTCCCGCTTGCAAACCTCCGCCAGCCACATGCCCCGCTCACGCAAAACGCCGGCCTCGATCCCTTCCGGCATCAGCATCACTTTCCCGGCATCCGCGTCAAGCGTCCGCACCAGATCGCGAACCTCCCCGATGTCTTCCGCCCGCGCCACCACGAACTTGAGTTGGTAATTGTAATCCGCCATCAGCCGCCGCAGCACTTCAGCCTGAATGCGCAGGCGTTCGTGCCGTTCCGCCCACTCACCCTCGGGTGTCGAATTGGCCAGCTTCGGGCTGATGCTCATCAAATCGCACTCGACCGCCGCGAACACGGTCCCCGCCGTCTCTACGGTGATGTGCAGCCCCCGGGCGCGCAAACCGCGCGTCAGTTCCACGATCTCGCGCGCGATCATCGGCTCGCCGCCCGTGACCACCACATGCCGCGCCGGGTAAGCATCCACCGCCGCCCAGATGCGCTCCAGCGTCCAGTCATCGCCTTCCGGGTGCCACGACGTATACGGCGTATCGCACCACGCGCAGCGCAGGTTGCAGCCGCTGGTCCGCACGAAGACCGATGGCACTCCCACCAGCGAGCCTTCGCCTTGCAGGGAATGGAAAATCTCAGCGATCCGCAATGCCGGCCTCTTCGAAGCCCTTGCGGCGCAGCAGGCAGGAGTCGCATTGCCCGCAAGGCAGCCCCGCCGCGTCCGGATCGTAGCAACTGTGAGTCAAGCCGAAATTCAAACTGAGCTCGCGCCCCAGTTTCACGATTTCCGCCTTCGATAGCTGGATCAGCGGCGTGTGAATCCGAACACGCAGGCGACCTTCCACGCTGGCCTTGGTCGCCAGGTTGGCCATGCGCTCAAAGGCTTCCACGTATTCCGGACGGCAATCCGGATAGCCTGAGTAGTCCAGCGCATTCACTCCGATGAAAATGTTTGGCGCCTCCAAAACTTCGGCCCACGCCAGCGCCATCGAGAGAAAAATGGTATTGCGGGCGGGCACGTAAGTCACCGGAATACCGTGCGACATATCCTGCGCCGAACGTCCTTTGGGAACCGCAAGGTCGCTGGTCAGGGCCGAGTGCCCGATCTGCCGCAGGTCGATGCGCGCCACCACATGCCGAGCCGCGCCCAAAGCCTGCGCCACGCGCGCTGCCGCCTCCAGTTCCACGCGATGCCGTTGCCCGTAATCGAACGAGAGTGCGTAGCATTCATACCCGTCGCGGCGCGCCAGCGCCAGGCATGTCGAGGAATCCAGCCCGCCGCTCAGCAGGCATACCGCTTTGCCGGTGGTGTTCAATGTATTTCTATTTTAGATCTACTTCCCCGGCCGCGATTTCGCCGTGATCCCCGCCGTCTCGTCAATTGTTAGAAATTGATTCACCGCCACTGCCCCCAGTTTCTGCTTCTCTCCGCTAGGCCATTCAATCTCGATCCCGTCCACCGCCGCATCGCTCCCCAGCCCAAAAGTCAGCGCCAGATCGCTTTGCGAACAGTAACTTGATCCGCTGTGCACCATGTTCCATTGCTTGCCCGACTTACTCACTATTCGCACCACCGCCCCGATGCCGTCGCGATTCGACTTGCGCCCCACCAACCGCACGCAGATCCAGTTGTTCCGGTTGCCGCCATCGTTGCGGAATAAGTACGCCGGACCGTCATTGGTGGTCACCAGAATATCCAGATCGCCATCGTGGTCATAGTCGGCATAGGCCGCGCCGCGTGCTACCACCGGCCGGTTGACCGCGGCTCCCATGCGCGCCGTCACATTCTCGAACTGACGCTTGCCGAGATTGTGGAACAGCAGCGGCGCTTCCTTATATTGAACCTTGGGCTGCACCCGGCCAATCTCTTCCTCAATATGGCCGTTGGCCGCGAAAATATCGGGATGGCCGTCCAGATCGTAATCGAAGAAGAACGCGCCGAAGGTCAGGGTCAGCAGGCTGGCCCGGCCCACCGTCGAAGAAGGCGCCTCGTCTACAAAAAGCCCCGTGCCTTCGTTATGGTATAGGCCCAGCATCTGGTTGGAGAAGTTGCCGACTAACAAATCCGGCCGTCCGGAGCGGTCGAAGTCGGCCGCGTCCACTCCCATCGCGCCGCGCGCCACGCCATCCTCGCCGAAAGCGACACCCGCCGCCATCCCTTCGTCGGAAAACGTGCCGTCGCGATTGTTACGGTATAGCTTGTTCGGCTGCGTATCGTTGGAGACGAACAAATCCGGCCAGCCGTCGCCGTTATAGTCTAGTACGGCGATGCCCAGCGACTTACTCGTAGGATCGGCCACTCCCGCCTTTTGGCTAACATCCTCGAACTTCCCGTTGCCCAGGTTGTGAAAGAGCTTCGACGACGTTCCTTTGTAGGACTCCGGCGTGCAGTATGACTTAGTCGCTCCATCGAGCGAGCACCAAAGGTCGCCCTTCGCCGTCCATTGCACATAGTTGGCGACGAACAGATCCAGCTTGCCATCGCGGTCGTAATCTACCCATGCGGCGCTGGTGCCGAAGTTTGCATTGTTGATCCCCGCCGCTTTGGTTACATCCCGGAATTTTCCGTGGCCCTCGTTATGGAACAGCCGGTCGCCTTCGAGAGCCGTGATATAGATGTCGTCGCGGCCGTCGTTATCGTAGTCGCCGATCGCCACGCCCAGTCCGTACATCTCCACGTCCAGGCCGCTGCCGGCCGTGATGTTGGTGAAGGTGCCGTCGTGGTTGTTGTGATAGAGCGCGGGCCATGAGCGGCGTCCGCGAGGCGTCCAATCTTTGCTGTTGATAAACAGAATATCGGCCCAGCCATCGCCATCCGCATCGATCCATGCGACACCCGATCCCAACGTTTCGGGCAGAAACTTCTTGCCGGCGCGTCCGCTGTTATGAACGAACTTGATGCCGGCCTGGGCAGTCACATCCGTGAAAGTGATGGCTGCCGGCGCGACGATCCCCCCCCCGGCCCAAGCGGCGATGCAGGCCGCTCCCGCCACACCCGCCACGCCGCCAAACACCGCCAACGGCCATCTCATTGAGCGCCTCCCGCGGCGGCCAGCGCAGGTTTGGGCATATGCGACGGCGCAGTGAGCGGCACGCTTTCATGATCGTGAACTTGCTGCCGTTCGTTATTATTCTCCGCGCTAAGCAGGCGCGGCTTGGCCGTAATGGACTGTGCGGATTCCTCCGCCTTAAAGCGCTGGAACAGTTTCTGTTCGCGCTGTGCGGCCGCCGCGTCGCCCGCCCCTCGGTAACACAACATGCGGGTATAGTGCATTTGCAGATCCTCAGGGTCCACGTCGCAAACGCGATCCAGATATTTCAGCGCCGCGGCGTAATTTCGCTTCAGAAATAAAATGCGCGCTACCTGGTTCAGCGCCACGCGGTCTCGCGGATACATGCCCAAAGTGGTGTTGAGCGATTGCAGCGCGGCATCATAATTGCCATCGGCCTTCTCGATCATGGCCTTAAAGAAGTAAACGCGGCCCAGTTTCGAATTGATCTTCAAAGCTTGCTCGACGAACGGTTTGGCGGCCTCCGTCTCACCCTCCTGAATCAGGGCGCGGGCCACGTTCAGCCAGCCATCCGCGTAACCCGGCTCGGCTTCCGTCACTTTCCGGAACGCGTATTCCGCGCCTTTCAGGTCGCCTTGCAGCAGCAGTCCAATGCCCCAATCGTTCCAGCGTTCACGATCCTCCTTGCGCACCACCGGAGTCCAGGCAGGCGGTCCCAGCGGCACGCTCGCCTTGGCGGATGCCACCACGACGATCGGCAGATCCGGAATGCGGTCCTTGATATTGCCCGAAACATTCGCGGGAATATTGTGTGGATCGAAACTGTATGCCATGCTGTTGAAGCTGGCCGACAACAATTTAGGATCCTGGTTCGGCTGGGGCTGTCCGGCATAGGCAAACTGCGTGTAGTAGCGCGAAAACTTGCGGTAATTCAACTTGGCCGTGAATTGCAACGGACCCTTGGCATCCTTGGGAATCTTCACGCGGAAATGAGCCACATCGGCCGCGCCCGGCGGAATCAGCCGGACATACAGCACGCTGCGCGCCTGCCACGCATTGCGCTTGTCGATCATGTTACCTTCGCCGTCAAGCTGGAAGGCGCGATAAAAATGCGCGCCCGGCTCTACCCTGCCCTTGCCGCCATCCTCCACCGCACCGCTCCAGAAAATGGTGCGTCCATCGGCGTCCTTGCCTTGCAGTTCCAGCCAGACATCGAAGGAGTCTACCGTGCCGCCGGGAAAGAAGTGGCCGATCTTGCGCGTCCGCACCACCACGTCCACGCGAGCCGTGGAGCCGGGCTCCAGATGAATGCCCGAGTGATCGATGGGCGCGGCCACCTGCCCCACTTCGCGGATCATGGCATTGCCGCTTTGCTCGGCCTCCTCGCCCACGGCAAAACCGGTCATGGCCTGCGGGCCATCGCCCGTGCGCCTCACCATCGCCGTCCCCCGATCGTTCACCGGCGATACAGCGAAGATATCCACCGAGATAAAGCCCGAAGTCAAAAACTTTTCGGTGGCCTGGAGCTGTACTTGATCCTGATTGACATAAGGCACGGCCGTATTGGCGCCAGGGAAACGATGGGAATGGACTTGCCCGCCGATATTGCCCGGGTCGCCTGAAGCCACCATCGGCATGTGGCAGTCCGCGCAATTCTGGGTCTTCTTCGGATAGTAGAAGGACCGCGCCCCTTGCCCCGATACGCCGCTGGCCTGCCAGTTGTCATAGTCGTTGAAACCCCGGAACCAGCGGTATTGGTTAACCGGCACATCCAGATGCACCTTGTGGCATGCCGAGCAGAACTCCGGCACATCCTGTCGCATGAACGGCTTCATGAACGTTCGCCGGTGCGGCCCGGGGTTCAAGTACGTCATGAAATAGTCCGCGCTCTGGATGATCTTATTCTTACTGCTCAGTAACTCGTGCAGCGGCGGGTATTGCATCGTGAAACCGCCATTACCCATAGAGCTATCCACGTGGGTGATGGCATGGCACGACGTGCACGATAAACCCGCTTGTGACTCGGGCGTATCGATTTGGTCCTTGATGGGCCGGTCGAAACGGCCGTTGAAGAAGACCGCGTGATCGTGGCAGCCCGCGCACCACTTACTCGGCTGGGTTCCGACTACGCTTTGCATGTATTCGATGGACTTGCGGTAAAACTGATTGTTGAACGATCCAAAGTGGTGCATCGAACTCTTCCACTGCTCGTAAATATCTTTGTGACAGCGGCCGCACGCCTCCGAATCCATGAAGAAGTTTGAAGGGATGATGCCGCCGACGTTGGTCTTGGCCGACGATGGGAAGAACGGCGAGCGCGGACCGCCGCCTTCCTCGCTCATGGAGGTGGGGACGATCAGCGGGTTCCGTATACGATCGTCGGGGTCGGGATGCGATCCGCCATACAGCGTTGCGGCGGCCGGGAAGATTGCCAGCAGAGCCAGGCAAGCGACATACGCGTTTCGGAAACCTGCGCCGGTGTTACGTAAGACATAGGGCAGCAGCGCAAGCAGCGCCAACACGGCCACTGCGATGTGGGCCTGAAGCACCCAGCGGTGCGGTGTGGTATTGCCGCGCACGGCCAGGAAGATACCTGCCAAAGCGGCGATCAGGAAAAAGGCGCCTGCCACTGGCATGCGCCGCATCAGCCACAACAGCATGATCGCCAGCACCACTCCAAGCGCCAGGTGAAGTACTACATTGCCCATGTAGAAAATGGTGGGCGAAGCGAACGCCGCGATGTAGGCAGTGTTGATCAGCAGTACCAGCAGTAGGATGCCGGCATAGCGGTGCAACTTGTGAAACGTCATGGTTTTCCCCTCAGCGATGGTTAGTAGCATATCACCGGACGTAGCGCGGCACCTATAGCTTTTTTAAACTAATTGCTTTGTATTAGGCCTAAGAACGACCGGAGGTTCTCTCAACTCTTCTTGACTCCACGGCCTATTGCAATTACAATCGCTTCACTGCATAAATGTAAAGGGGTTCTTTTTTGATGCGCTTCTTCTTCTGCCTTCTATTTCTACTTGTTCTGTGCGCAACTTTGCCGGCGCAATCCGATAACCCCGAGCCGCTGCACATCGGCCCGGTCACGGTCTCTGGAATGATTCACGAGCGTTACGAAGATTGGGATTTCTTCCCGTCGAAAGGTGAAAGCTCTTACGGATATTCCGGCTCTCTCCTGCGCTTGATGTTCAGCCAGAAGGAGCAGAGCTACGATTGGGGGGTAGAGCTGGCGGCGCCCATCTTACTAGGCATACCCAACCATGCGGTTGTGGCCGCTCCTCAAGGACAGCTCGGATTGGGCGGAAATTATTACGCGGCGAACCACGGCCGCCAAGACGTTGCCAGCGTTTTCGTGAAGCAGGCCTTCTTCCGCCTGAAGCGCGAGCACTCCAGCGTTCGCCTCGGGCGCTTTGAATTTACCGACGGCGGCGAAGTCACACCTAAGGACGCCACTCTCGCCATCGTCAAGCGGGACGGCATCTCCCAGCGGTTAATCGGCACGTTCGGTTTCTCCGATGTGCAGCGCAGCTTCGATGGCGCCCAGTACACCTATTCCAATGGCTCCTGGAACGTCACCGCCTTTAGCGCCATACCCGACCGGGGTGTTTTCCAGGTGGATGGGTGGGGATGGGTTAAGACTCCGGTGACCTACGTAGCACTTACCAAGGAAGTCAGTCTCGGCTCCAGTAAGGCCGAGTGGCGGTTATTCGGAATCTATTACAACGACGACCGCGGCGTGCTCAAAACAGACAACCGTACCGCGGCGGTTCGCAGTCACGACTTGGGCGGAATCGACATCGGCACGTATGGCGGGCATTACATCCAGGCGATCCCAACCTCTATCGGCATCTTCGACCTGTTAGGCTGGGGCGCGCTGCAGACCGGGCGCTGGGGCCTGCTCACGCAACGCTCCGGAGCGGGCGCAGTGCAGGCCGGATACCAGCCCGCTATTGTCAAAGCTGTCCGGCCTTGGCTGCGAGGCGGCTACTTCTACTCAAGTGGCGACAACAATCCCAACGACAATACTCACGGAACCTTTTTCGCCATACTACCGACGCCCCGCGTGTACGCCCGCTTTCCGTTTTTCAATGAGATGAATGACAGAGATCTGTTTGGCGAACTCATGCTGCGCCCCACCAAAACGGTGACTCTCCGCTCCGACGTGCACGGGATTTGGCTGGCCAACCGGCACGATCTTTGGTATTCCGGCGGGGGCGCGTTTCAGCCGTGGACCTTCGGTTACAACGGACGCCCCTCCAATGGCGCCACTGGTCTTGCGACGTTGTATGACATCAGCGCGGATTACCAGGTGACCCGCGCCCTATCTCTCGGCGTCTATTTCGCGTATGCCAAGGGCGGCGCGGTGGCCGCCCATATCTTCCCCGGTAGCGGTCCCGGCGATTCTAACG
>Ga0209839_10001836_pt1 | contig 10710 bp, 8 predicted proteins | sample OrgsoiDNA2013050_FD_185800 | JGI IMG/M metagenome (GOLD analysis project Ga0209839, IMG submission 185800) | Permafrost soil microbial communities from the Arctic, to analyse light accelerated degradation of dissolved organic matter (DOM) -... | ecosystem: Environmental > Terrestrial > Soil >... | reverse complement strand
GCGTAAATGCGCGCGAGAACCTCGGGAATGCCCGCCGCGCGAAGCTCGGCGACGCTGTCGGGCACGCTGCGCCGCGAGATGTTCACGCGAGTCTCTCCAGCGCAGGTGCGGCATTACGCATCGGTGAACGCCGCGAGTTGCGCCGCCAGGCTAGGCGCCGCCGACCAGTGATGCCGAAGCCGTTGCAACATGCCGCTGGCACGCAGCGTGTACGAAATCGCAATTGCGTGACCGGCGATCACCAGCGTCGCGTCGATCTCGCGCCTGGCGAGCGCTCGTTCCATCGGCGCGGCCCAGTCGGCGTCGAACGCGGCAAGTTGCTCCCGCAACCCGGGCATCTCGAAGCCATCGAGCCAGATCAGCGCAGAGCTTGCGGACGACGCAGTGCCGAATTCCGTGAGCGACCGCGGCACTTTCGACACCTCGGCGCCTGCCGCCCGGGCGAATTCACGTAGCCAGGGTACGTGCGTGAACACGGCGGGACGGGGCGCGGCGGGATCGGCCGCGTGCAGCGTGCCGCCGCCCCAGACCCAGACATAGTTGACCGGCGCGCGGCCGCGGCTTTCGCGCAATCGATTCACCGGGTGCTCGAACAGCAGCATCTGAATTTCGCTTTGCCATCGTCTCCAACGCGCCGCGTCGGGTCCTCGAGGGAGGTACGCGCTGAGAGACTGGCCGAGCGCGGCCTCCGGCGGCGAGGTTTCGATTTGCTGCGGCAGAGCGAGCGTGGCCCACCAGTTCCCGGGGCCGCGCTCGACAAACTCGATGCCGTCGGTCTCGAAATGTGCGCGCAAGCTCGAGAGCAGCGCGGCGTTTTCGTCCGCATCGAGATCGCGGACGACACCGGCCAATCGCACTTCGTCGCGGCCGACCTCGAGCGACGCGGGCTCGGCACACAACCAGTACCGACCGCCCGGCTCGACTCCCGCAGCGCGTGCAAGCCAGGGCGCGACCGGCCAATCGCATTGTCGTTCGACGCCGAGGCGCCCGCACGCTATCGCGATCGTCCCGCCGGCCTCGAGCGAAGGCGCTGGAGCGATCGACAGCAGGCGTGCCAGTGCCGGAGCATCGGCGGCGGCGAGCTCGGCCGGCGCGGCATCAAGCAGATTCGGAAGGACCAGCGTAAGGTGCATGACGGCACAACTGTGCATCGAACCGAGCGACCAACACGAGCGCAAGCTGCGCGACGGAACTTACAACAGGGAACGACCAAACGGAACTACGCGGGGCGGCGGCGCTCGAATCGAGTCTAGCACGCGCTGGAGCTTGCACCTCCGCTTGTGGCACACTGGCGCGCCGCCATTTCAGAGACTCCGTTGACGCCCTACGAAATATTTGTCGGCCTGCGCTATACGCGGGCCCGCCGCGGCTCAGGCCGCAACGGCTTCGTATCGTTCATCGCTTTCACGTCGATGGCCGGAATCGCGCTCGGCGTCGCGGCGCTGATCGTCGTGCTGTCGGTCATGAACGGATTCCAGGATGAGCTGCGCAATCGAATTCTCTCGGTCGCGTCGCACATCGAGGTCCGTGCCCTGAGCGGGAATATGGAGAATTGGCCGGCGGTCGCGCGCATTGCGCAGGCCAACCCGCGAGTGAAGGCCGAGGCGCCGTACGTTCTCGGCCAGGCGATGCTGTCGGCGGGGGACGCCAATCGCGGTGCGCTCGTCCGTGGCGTCGATCCGGCGCTCGAGGATACCGTCGCCGACATCGGCGCGCACATGCGCAGCGGCTCGCTGGCCGCGCTCAAAGCCGGCGAGTTCGGCATCGTGCTCGGCTCGGAGCTTGCGCGGGCGCTGGGTGTCCGCATCGGCGACACGGTGGTGGTCATCATCCCACAGGGCACGGTGACGCCCGCGGGCGCATTGCCCCGGGTGAAAAGTTTTCACGTCGTTGGCGTATTCGAGGTCGGCATGTTCGAATTCGACAACGGTCTCGCGCTGATCCACCTCGCAGACGCGCAAAAGCTCTATCGCATGGCCGACGCGGTCAGCGGTGTGCGGCTGAAGCTGGACGATCTTTTCGCCGCGCCGCAGGTCGCGCGGGAATTGACGGCGACGCTGCCGATCGACGTCGATGTCCGTGACTGGACGCTCAACCATGCGAATTTCTTTCGCGCGGTGGCCATCGAGAAGCGGGTCATGTTCATCATATTGACGCTGATCGTCGCGGTGGCCGCATTCAATATCGTCTCCGCCCAGGTCATGGTCGTGACCGACAAGCAGTCCGACATCGCGATCCTGCGCACGCTCGGCGCGTCGCCGCGAAGCATCCTCACCATCTTCATCATCCAGGGAGCGCTGGTCGGAATCGTCGGCACGCTGATCGGAGTCGTGGGCGGCATCGCGCTGGCGCTCAATATTGGAACCATCGTGCCGGCGATCGAGCGCACCTTAGGCATTCAGTTTCTGGACAAGAGCGTCTACTACATCAGCGAGCTGCCGTCCGATCTCCAGCGCGGCGACATCACGCTGATCGCGGTGATAGCACTGGCGCTTGCGCTGCTGGCGACGCTCTACCCGAGCTGGCGCGCGGCAAAGGTCAATCCGGCGGAGGCATTGCGGTATGAATAGCGCCGCCGCCCCGGTGCTCGAATGCCGTGCGCTGACCAAGACCTACAGAGGAGGGCCGCTCGACGTGCCGGTGCTTCTCGGCATCGACCTCGCGGTCGAACGCGGCGAACGCGTGGCGATCGTCGGCGCGTCGGGATCGGGCAAGAGCACGCTCCTGCATTTGCTCGGTGGCCTCGACGCGCCGACTAGCGGCGAGGTGCGCGTCCAGGGCGCGCCGATGGCGAGCCTCTCCGAAGCCGAGCGTGGACGCGTACGCAATCGCGCGCTTGGCTTCATCTACCAGTTCCATCACCTGCTGCCGGAATTCTCGGCGCTGGAAAACGTCGCCATGCCGCTGCTGATCCGACGCGAGGATAAACGGCGCGCGAATGCCGACGCCGCGGCGATGCTGGAACGGGTGGGACTTTCGCCGCGAGCGCTGCACCGTCCGAGCGAGCTGTCGGGAGGCGAGCGCCAGCGCGTCGCCCTGGCGCGCGCGCTGGTCACCGCTCCCGCCTGCGTGCTGGCTGACGAGCCCACCGGCAATCTCGATCGCCGCACCGCGGGCCAGGTGTTCGATCTCATGCTCGAGCTCAATCGCAGCGTCGGCACCAGCCTCATTATCGTTACCCACGACGCCGATCTTGCGGCGCGCACCGACCGTACCTTGCATCTGGTCGACGGAGTCCTCGCATAGGCGTTGGAGCGTGTGCGGCGGCCGGCCTTACATGACCAGCGCCGGCTCGTCCATCGCCGCGACCTGCTCGCGCAATTCGAGGATGCGGTCCTGCCAGTAGCGCTGGGTGTTGAACCACGGAAACGCCGCCGGAAACGCGGGGTCGTCCCAGCGGCGCGCCAGCCACGCCGAGTAGTGAATGAGCCGCAGCGTGCGCAAGGCTTCGATCAGCCACAGCTCGCGGTCGTCGAAATCCTGAAAGTCTTCGTAACCGCCGATGATCGAGCGCAGCTGCCGCTGCATGTCGTCGCGATCGCCCGAGAGCAGCATCCACAAATCCTGAACGGCGGGGCCCATCCTCGCGTCGTCGAAGTCGACGAAATGCGGCCCGGCATCGCTCCACAGTACGTTGCCGGCGTGGCAGTCGCCATGAAGCCGTATGTTCTGCACGTCGCCGGCGCGCTCGAAACAGCGCCGGACACCGTCCAGCGCCAGCGCGACGACGCTCGTCCACGCCTCTTCGATATCGGCCGGGATGAAATCGTGCGCCAGGAGCCAGTCGCGCGGTTCCTCGCCGAACGTGCTTATGTCGAGCGCGGGACGCTCTTCGAATCGTTCGACCGCGCCGACGCGATGGATGCGGCCGATGAAGCGGCCCATCCATTCCAGCGTTGACGGATCTTCGAGCTCGGGCGCGCGTCCGCCACATCGCGGATAGACCGCAAAGCGAAAATCGCGAAACGATGCGATTGTGGCGCTCCCGTCCAGCGCAATCGGCGCGACGACGGGAATCTCGAGCTCGGCCAGCTCGGCAACGAACGCGTGCTCCTCCGCGATCTGGGCGTCGCTCCAGCGAAGCGGACGATAGAATTTCACGACGACCGACGACGCGGGCGCCGGCAGCGCGGGCGCCGGCGCGCCGTCGTCGAGCCACACCTGATAGACGCGGTTCTCGTAACTGTTCAGTGAAAGCAGCCGGCCATCGCCGCAAAGGCCGACGCTGGACAGCGCATCGAGGACGCAATCGGGCGTCAGTTCGGCATACGGGGGATGCGGGCTCGCGATCATCAGCCCATTGTACTGACCACGTCGCGACGCTTCGGTCTGCTTCCCGACAAAGTTTCGTCAATATTCGACCGGAATCGGGTCGAGGCTGCGCCAGAGGTACCAGGTGGCGACCGAACGCCACGGCCGCCAGAGGTCGGCGACGGCAAACATGGCCTCGTGCGGCAGCCGCTCGCCGTCGTTGAAGTGAATCGCGATGGCGCGCTGCACGCCGATGTCGTCGACGGGAAGCACGTCGGCGCGAAGCTCATGAAAGATGAGGAACATTTCCGCGGTCCAGCGGCCGATGCCCTTGACGTCGACCAGCGCGGCGATCAACGCGTCGTCGTCCAGCGTTTTCCAGTGTTTCGGATCGAGGCGGCCGGATACGAAGTGAGCCGCGAGGTCGGTCAGGTACTCGGCTTTGCGTTGCGACAGGCCGCAGCGGCGTAACGAGGCCAGATTGGCCTTGGCGACGATGTCAGTTGCCAGTTTGGGAAAAGGCTGCAGCGGTGCGGCGCAGACGGATGCCGCAAAGCGCCCCCAGATCGCATCGGCCGCCTTGACCGAAATCTGCTGCCCGACGATGGCTCGTGCCAGTGTGGTAAAGGCGTCGCTGCGCTGTTTCAGGTGAATGCCGGGGTACGCACGAATGAGTCGCCTCAATACCGGGTCGCGCTTCGCGAGCGCGGTGGTTGCCTTGTTCCAATAGGCGGGCTTGGTCATGGTGGGTGGCGACAGAGGCAGGCCGTCGGCTGAACGAGGTTTGCTGCCCGTCGCGGCACGGCAATGGAATGCGTGTCGCGGAGGTCAGAGCCAGCCGGAAATGGTAGATTACACGCCGTTCAATTCAAGACCTCACTCAGACCTCACGCAATGGTCGTCCTCCAGACTCTACGCACTCGCGGCATCGCAGTTTTGTGCGCACTCTTGCTCGTCGCCGCGCCGCTGACGGCGCTCGCCGCGGATCCGAACAAGGTCCTTCGCATCGCGTTCGAAATCGAGGAGACCGGCTTCGACCCGGTCAAGGTCACCGACGACTACTCCAATCGCGTGGTCGAGCAGACGAGCGAGCCGCTGCTGACCTACGACTATCTGGCGCGACCGGCCAAGCTGGCGCCTCTGACCGCCGAGACGCTGCCCGAAGTCACGGACAAGGGGAAAACGTACCTGTTTCACGTCCGCAAGGGCATTCTTTTTCATCCGGATCCCGCGTTCAAGGGCAAGCGACGCGAGCTGATCGCGGAGGACTACGCGTATTCGATCAAGCGCCTGATGGATCCGAAGAATCGCTCGCCGTGGCGTTTCGTCGTCGACGGCAAGATCGTCGGACTGGACGAATTGTCGAAGCGGGCGGAAAAGTCCGGGCGCTTCGATTACGACGCCAAGGTGCCGGGGCTCGAAGTCGTCGACCGCTACACCTTGCGCATCAGGCTCAAGGACACCGACTACAACTTCGCGTACATCGCCGCGATGCCCGCGCTTTCGGCGATGGCGCGCGAGGTCATCGAGGCGTACCCGGAGGATACGAACGCGCATCCGATCGGGACCGGACCTTACATTCTGACGAGCTGGGTGCGGAAGTCGAAAATGATTCTCGAGGCCAATCCCGACTATCGCGAGCGCATCTGGGATTTCGACGGCTCCGACGATCCGCGCGACAAGGCCGCGGTCGCGGCGATGAAAGGCAAGCGCATCCCGCAGATCGGGCGCATCGAGATCAGCATCATCTCCGAGGAGCAGTCGCGCTGGCTCGCCTTCCAGAACGGACAAATCGACCTGATCGACCGCTTCGGCTCGTTTGCGCCGATCGCGATCCCCGATAACAAGCTCGCGCCCGATCTCGTCGCGCGCGGAATTACCTGGGACCGAAGCGTCGAGACCGAGATGATCTATACCTTCTTCAACATGGAGGACCCGGTGTTCGGCGGCTTTACCAAGGAGAAGATCGCGCTCCGACGTGCGATCGTGATGTCCTACGACAACGAAGAGGAGATCAGGATCGTCCGCAAGGGCCAGGCGATCGCGCTGAACATGCCGGTTCCGCCGGGAGTCGTCGGCAGCGATCCGGCGTATCGGAGCATCGTCAAATACGATCCGGCGCTTTCCAACAAGCTTCTCGACTACTTCGGATACAAGAAAGGAGCGGACGGTTACCGCACGCTGCCTGACGGATCGCCGCTGGTGATGGTGCTGACGTCCGAGCCGATCGCCAGCAGCCGGGACTACGACGAGCTGTGGAAGAAATCGCTCGATGTGATCGGCGTGCGCTTCGATACGAAGAAGAGTCCTTTTTCCGACAACATCAAGGCAGCCGAGGCGTGCCAGCTGACGATGTGGGGCTCGTCGTGGCATTCCGACTATCCTGACGGCGAAAATTTCATGCAACTCTTCTACGGGCCGAACACGCACCAGAGCAACCATGCGTGCTACCGATCGGCAGCGTTCGACAAGTACTACGAGCAGATGAGCAGGATGCCGAATTCGCCGGAGCGTGACCGGCTGTTCCTGCTGATGGCGCGGCAGATGGAAGTGGACGGCGTCATGCGCCTCGGCTCCGCTCGTTACCGCAACGTGCTCATCTATCCGCAGGTCAAGGGATTTCGCTGGCATCCGATCGTCACCGGCATCTACGAGCTCCTCGATATCGACAACAGCGCGCGCCGGCAGTAGATGATCCGGTTCGCGCTCACGCTTGCCTCAGTGGCCGCGTTGCTCGCGCCGGCCACAGCTTCCGGCGCGGACATGGACAAGGTGCTGCGCTGGGAATTCCGCGCCGCGGAGACCGGCTTCGATCCGGGCAAGGTCACCGATTACTATTCCAACACCGTCATCGAGGCGGTGTTCGAGCGCCTGCTGACGTACGACTATCTCGCGCGGCCGTCGAAGCTGGTCCCCGAAGCCGCCGAAGGCATGCCGCAGATCAGCGACAACGGCAAGACGTACCTGTTTCGCATTCGCAAGGGGACCTACTTCGCGCCCGACCCCGCGTTCAAGGGCGCCAAGCGCGAAATGACCGCAGAGGACGTCGCCTACAGCATCAAGCGGCACATGGATCCGAAAAACCGCTCGTACTGGCAGTGGCTGGTCGACGGCAAGATCGCGGGACTCGACGAGCTGGCGCAAAAGGCGAAAGCGAGCAATTCCAATCTCGATTACGACGCCAAAGTTGCCGGCCTCGAAGTCGTCGACCGGTATACGCTCAGGATCCGCCTGACGCGCACCGACTATAACTTCACCTACATTCTCGCGATGCCGGCAATGTCGATCGCCGCGCGCGAAGTGATCGACGCCTACGGCGAGGACACCAACGCGCATCCGGTCGGCACCGGTCCGTACATGCTGACGCGCTGGGCGCGGGCGTCGAAAATTTCGCTCGAGGCCAATCCCAACTATCACGGTTTCGTGTGGTCGTTCCAGCCGGGCATTGACCCGCGCGACCGGGAAATCGTCGCCGCGATGAAGGGCAAGAAAATGCCGGTCATCGGGCGGATCGAGATCAGCGTCATCGAGGAAGAGCAATCGCGCTGGCTGGCGTTTCAGCGTGGCGAGCTGGACATCCTTCTCCTTCCCGGCACCTTCGCCCCGGTGGCGATGCCCGGCAACAAGCTCTCGGCCGCCCTTGTGCAGCGCGGCGTAACCATCGACCAGCTGGTCGATCCGGAAATCACCTACAATTTTTTCAATATGCGCAACCCGGTCCTTGGCGGCTTTGCCAAGGAGAAAGTAGCGCTGCGGCGGGCCATCGTGATGGCGTACGACACCGCGGAGGAGATTCGCGTGGTGCGCAAGGATCAGGCGGTCGAGGTGCAGTCGCCGATCCCGCAGGGCGTGGCCGGCTTCGAGCCGAAGTATCGCAACGCCAACGCGTTCGATCCGGCGGCGGCGAATGCCTTGCTCGACAAGTTCGGCTACCGCCGCGGAGCCGACGGCTTCAGAACGCTGCCCGACGGCGCGCCGCTGCTGATCAAGCGCTGGTCGCGTTCCGGCGACAGCGAGGCGCGCGAGCTCGACGACCTCTGGTCGAAATCGCTGAAGCGGATCGGATTGCGCATCGAGGCGGTATCGACCAAGTTCGCCGACCTGCTGAAGATGGCGCGCCAATGCCAGCCGATGATGGCCGGCGCGGCGTGGATCGCCGACTACCCGGACGCGGACAATTTCATGCAGCTCCTCTCCAGCGCGAACGTCGGGCAAAGCAACTATTCTTGCTACAGCTCGCCCGAGTTCGACCGCCTGTACCAGGCGACGCGCCTGCTCCCCGATTCGCCGGAACGCAACGCGATCTACCGGGAAATGAACCGGCGCCTGGAGGCGGACACGGTGTGGAAGCTCGGTGTGTCACGCCTGCGCACGATGCTGATCCAGCCGAAGGTGAAGGCGTACAAGAAGCACCCGATCCTGCACGCGGAGTGGCCTTATATCGACGTGGAGTTGCAACGATGAGGGCCGGCTCCCGGCGGCGCGCGCCGATGCGGGTCCTTGCCGGTGTACCATCGCGCCTTTCCCCCGAACCCCCTATCGTGCGCCGGAGATCGTTCAAGGCTGTGTGGCTCGCCATCCTGCTGGCGCTGGCGGGCACGTGCGCTGGCGCCGCCGATCCGAACAAGGTGCTTCGGGTCGAATTCTACGCCGCGGAAACCGGCTTCGACCCGGTCAAGGTGCAGGACTACTACTCGCAGACCATCTGCGAAGCGGTGTTCGATCCGCTGATGACCTACGACTACCTGGCGCGCCCGGCGAAGATCGTCCCCCGCGCGGCGGAATCGATGCCGACGGTGAGCGATCAGGCGAGGACCTATGTTTTCAGGATCCGCAAGGGCATCTATTTTTCCGCGGACCCCGCGTTCAAGGGCAAAAAGCGGGAGCTGACCGCCGAAGACTATGTCTACACGATCAAGCGCTTCAAGGACCCCGCCAACAAGTCGCCCTACGAAAGTTTCATGGACGGTGTGGTCGGGCTCGAGGAGCTCAAGAAAGACGCCGAAAAAACCGGCAAGATGAATTACGACACCAGGATCGCCGGACTGCAGGCGCTCGACCGATACACGCTGCAGATCAAGCTCAGGGAGACCGACTATAACTTCGCGTATCTCATGGCGATGCCGAACTGGGGCGCCGTTGCGCGCGAAATTATCGAGGCCTACGCCGACGACACCAATGGGCACCCCGTGGGAACGGGCCCCTATCTGCTCAAGGAGTGGAAGCGCTCGAACAAGATCGTTCTCGAAGCCAACCCTGAATTTCGCCAGGTCCTATGGGAGGCCGAAGCGGGAAGCGACCCGCGCAACATCGAGATCGTCGCGGCGATGAAGGGCAAGACGATCCCGCAGATCGGCCGGATCGAGATCAATATCATCGAGGAGCAGCAGGCGTCGTGGCTCGCGTTTCAAAACGACGAGCTGGACGTTCTGTACATGCGCGAGCAGTTCTCGCAAATCGCATTGCCGGACAACAAGGTCAGCCCGGAGTTGGTGAAGCACGGCGTAAGCTTAAGCCGCATCACCGACCCGGACATCAACTACACTTATCTGAACACGACCGATCCGGAATTCGGCGGCTTCAGCAAGGAAAAGATCGCATTGCGACGGGCGATCCTGATGTCCTTCGACAATGCGGAGCTGATCAAGGTGATCCGAAAGAATCAGTCAATCGAAGCGCAGTATCCGATACCGCCCGACATCGTCGGACACGACCCTTCCTATCGGACCAGCATTCCCTACGATCCCGCGCTCGCCAACAAGCTCCTCGACTATTTCGGCTTCAAAAGAGGAGGCAACGGCTACCGCGCGTGGCCCGGCGGCAAGCCACTGGTCTGGCGCTATTCGTCGACGCCGACCACGCGCGACCGCGAATTCGACGAGCTATGGCAAAAGTCGGTGGAAAAAATCGGCATCCGCGTGCTGATCGACAAAAACAAGTTTCCCGAGGAGCTCAAGCAGGAGCGAGCGTGCCAGCTCCTGTCGCGCACCGCCTCCTGGATCGCCGACTATCCTGACGGCGACGATTTCATGCAGCTTTTCTATGGCCCCAACAAGGGCCAGAACAACAACTCCTGCTTCCAGATGGCGGAGTGGGACCGCATCTACGAAAAGACGCGCGCCATGCCGGCGTCGCCCGAGCGCGACCAGCTCTATCGGAAGCTCTGGCGGATGGTGGAAGTCAACGGCGTGATGAAGCTTCACGATTCGAGGGTGCGCAACATGCTGGTCCAGCCGTCGGTGATCGGATACCGCAAGCATCCGATCCTGGCCGCGGACTGGATCTATGTCGACGTCGACAGAAGCAAGCAGTTGCACTAGATATTTTCAGCGATGCAATCCGGAAAGAGACAACGCATATGAAGACGAACCGCCTGATCATTCTCTGCTCTCTCGCGTCGCTGTCCGCGCCCGCGCTTGCCGCGCCGGTGGAGCGCGCCACGCTTCCTGCCTACGATGG
>Ga0209839_10001835_pt1 | contig 10711 bp, 10 predicted proteins | sample OrgsoiDNA2013050_FD_185800 | JGI IMG/M metagenome (GOLD analysis project Ga0209839, IMG submission 185800) | Permafrost soil microbial communities from the Arctic, to analyse light accelerated degradation of dissolved organic matter (DOM) -... | ecosystem: Environmental > Terrestrial > Soil >... | reverse complement strand
GCTGGCCAGGAGGAGCAGCCCGGCCAGCAGTGCGGCCCCGCTGATCCGGCCGAACACGAGCGTGATCTGCGCCGCCCCCGCCCGTCCGGCCCGGCCGCGCTCAAATCCAGCGAGCAGGTAGAACGCGACGGTCAGCGCTTCCCACCCGAACAGCACGGTGAACGCGTCGGTGGCCGTCACGATCACCGTGACCGAGCCGAGCGCCAGCGCGTAGCTGGCGCCCAGGCCGCGGCAGCCGACGGCACCCGGCTCGGCGGCCCAGCTGGCGAACGCCACCGAGACCGGCACCGCAGCGCCGAGCGCCATGACCAGGAACAAGCCGGACAGCCGGTCGGCGGAAAGCCCGAGCGCCTGCTGCCGGGGCAGGACCTGGCCGAGCAGGCCACCGGTGCCGAGACGGACCGGGGACCCGGCGAGCGCCGCGCCGCCGACCGCGGCCAGGCAGCCGGAAGCTCCCGCGCCGAGCACATACGGCAGCCCGCTCACCCCTCCTCGCCCCGGGCGCGGGACGCCGAGCAGATCACCCGCCGCGGCCGCGGCCAGCAGCACCAGCCCGGCCGCAAACAGCCAGCTCATTGCGTCCCCTTCGCGCCGTCACCGATGCGGCCCACGGCGATCAGCAGGGCATTGAGGATCCCGAACGGAGACGGCGGGGACCCGGGCACCCAGACATCGACCGGGACGATGCCGGAAACTCCGCCCCTGGCGGTGGCGCTGTCACTGTTCAGGCCAACACTGTTCAGGCCAACACTGAGCAGGCCGCCGCTGACCGCGTCGGTGCCTGCGGCGATGACCACCCGGGGATCGGGCATCGCCTCGTACGTGGTCCGCAGCGGCCCCGCCATCCCAGCCGACCCCGCCCCCGTGACCAGCAGAATGTCGGCGTGGCGCGGGCTGGCGGTGAAAAAGACACCGAGCCGGTGGACGTCATAAACGGGACCGAGCAGGGCCAGAACCTCCCATTCCTCGCTGCCGTCGGATCCACAGTCGACATGACGCACATGCAGGCTGCGGCGCAGCGCGGCGGTACGCTCGCGCAGGCGCGCGCGGACCACCCCGACCGTTTCATCGTTTTCCGGCAGGTGCGGGACCAGGAGCCCGTCCCGGGTCAGCGCGGCGGCGTCGGGTCCGGTCGCACCCGCAGACCAGGCGAACACGTCGGGGCGCGCCTCGGCGCAACGACCACAGAGGATGCACCGGCCCTGGTCGAGGCGGACGGCGCGCGCCTGAGCGTCTTCACCGGCGGAGATGGCGCCCGTCGGGCACAGATCGCTGAGCCCTCCCGGTTCGGCAACGTCCCGGCTCCGCACGATGACCGGGCCGCGCCAGCCGTCCGCGTAATCGTCGGCCCGTTTCGGCCATTTTGTCGTGACCACGCCATTACGCAGGCCGCGCAGCGCCCACAGGCTCATGACGCCTCCCAGCAGAGCAAGTACGGGGGTGGGGGGAGCGAGTACGGGGGTGGGCGGAGCGGTCGCGGGCGCGGGCGGAGCGGTCGCGGGGGCGTCACAGCGCCACCCCCGCGACCGACAGGCCGAAGCTCGCTTCGATGAAGGGGAAGTCGGTGAGGATGTCCCCGGCGAACACCTCGTGCATGAGCACGAGGTTGTGGAAGGACGCCGACCGGGGGTGACATCGGCTGATCCGGCCGTCCTCCAGCGTCACGTCGTAGAGGACCTCGCCCTGCGGCGCCTCGGCCCAGCCAACCGCCCGCCCAGCGACAGGCTCGCATGTGGCCACTGTCGCCCCGGCGCCGCCGGCCGTACCGGCCAGCTCGCCGGCGGCTTTACTCGCCAGGCCGCCGGCGGCCTGGCGCAGCAGATCGAAGGACTGCACGGTCTCGTCCCAGCGCACGGCCAGCCGGGCCAGCGCGTCCCCGGTCTCATGCGCGCGGACGGGGGGCATGCCCAGCGATGGATAGGCGTCGTAGGGCCGCTCCGTCCGGGCGTCGGCGGAGAATCCGGAGGCTTTGCCGATGGGGCCCAGCGCCCCGTGCTCACGCGCCCGCGCGGGCGGCAGCGGGCCCGTGGTGCGCAGCCGGTCCAGGAACGAGGAGGTGGCCATCAGCGAATCGGCGTCCGCCATCATGGCCTTCTCCAGCCGGCCGAACTCGGCCAGGATGGCGCCGGGGCTCATCCGGGGCAGCGCGCTGACGCCACCGGGCACCACGACGCCACGGCCGAACCGGCTGCCGCACAGCCCGCTGACCAGCCGCAGTACCCGTTCTTTGTGGAAGGCGAACCGGGCGGCGGCCACCGCCAGGCCGGCCGCGTCGGCCAGCTTCGCGGCCACGTCGACGTGGTTGGCGATCCGCTCCAGCTCCGCGTGCAGGACCCGCACCAGGCCGGCCGGCTCCGGCGGGACGCATCCGGCCATGCGCTCGATCGCGTGGCAGTACGCGAGCGCGTGCGCGACGGAGGCGATTCCCTCGGTCCGCTCGGCGAGCAGCACGCCGTCCGCGGCACTCATGCCCGCGAACCGTTTCTCGACGCCCCGGTGTTTGTAGAAGACCCGCATGTTCAGGTGCGGGATCGCCTCGCCCGGCGTTTCGACCAGGTACTCGATGGATTCCATCACCCCGGAACGGACCGGGCCGTGCGGGATCGTGAACATCCCGTACCCGGCCACATTCCGGGGCAGCGCGTGATCTTCCGGGGAACCGTGCAGCACCAGCGGCGCCAGCCGGGGATGCCCCAGGGAAACCACACCGAACTCGTCGTGGATCACCCGCTCATACCAGAACGCCGCGCCCACCAGCGGGGTCAGCGCGGGATAGCTTGCCACGCCCGGAGGCAGCGCCACCTCCATGGTGTCGATCCCGGCCCCGGCCGCCACGTGCGCGGACAGGACCACCGCGGCCTCCGCGCCGGCGTCGCCGGAGTGCGGGGAGCGGACGGCGGCGAACAGGCCGCCGAACCGGTCCCCCGCGGCGATCCGCGCGGCCAGCTCCTCCCACAGCTCCGCGACGCCCGTTCCGGTCGCCGGAAACGTCATGCCGCGCCTCCGAGCTGGGCCACGGCCCGCGAGATGAGCTGGGTTATTTCGCCGGGCGGGTGCAATCCGAGTACGAGCAGGACGGCGATCCCGGCCAGCACCGGTACGACCATCCATACGCTGGGCTCACCGCGGGCGGGTGCCGCCGTATGTCCCGCGGCCGGCCGGGGGGACCTCAGGAGCATGCTGGTGGCGGAGGCCGTGAGACCCAAGAACGCTACGGTGACGAGAACGACCAGGATCGCCGCCGCGGCATAACTATGCGAGCTGAAACCCCCGGCGACGATCTGGAACTCGCTGCGGAAGATCCCGAACGGCGGCATCGCGGACAGCGCGAGCACCGCGAGCAGGAACAGCGGGCCGCTCCAGGGCAGCAGGTCTATAGCGCCGCGCTGGGCGGAGATCTGCTTGCTGTCAAATTTGACCGTGAAGACCCCGGCGCCCATGAACGCGTTTCCCTTGGCGGCCGCGTGCGCCAGCACGTGCAGCAGCACGCCGGCCAGCGCGACCGGCGCGCCGAAGCTGACCCCGATGGCCAGGATCCCCATGTGCTCCACGCTGGAATAGGCGAGCAGCCGTTTCAGGTCCCGCTGGTCCAGCAGGTAGAGGGACGCGAGCAGCAGCGAGGCGACCCCGAAGGCCAGCAGTACATCACGCGGGAAGGCACTGCCCAGGGTCGCCGTGGCGATCTGGAAATAGCGCAGGATCGCGTAGAAGCTGACCGCGAGAAGTGACCCGGACAGCAGCGCGGAGACCGGCGTCGGCGCCTCGGAATGCGCGTCGGGCAGCCAGGTGTGCACCGGGAACAGGCCCACCTTCGTTCCGTAACCCAGCACCGCCAGCATGAAGGCGAGCCGGACCGGCGTGTGCGGCAGCCGCGCGCCGACGTGCAGCACCGTGCTCAGGGCGAGGTCGTAGTGCTGGCCGAGGACCTGCGCCCCCGCGAAGTAGGCGAAGATCGTCGCCAGCAGTCCGAGGCCGAGGCCCGCCGAGGCGATGAGCACGTACTTCCACGCTGCCTCCACCGCCGCGTCGGTGTTCTCCAGCGCGACGAGCAGGGCGGAGACGACGGTCGTCACCTCGACGGCGATCCAGAGCAGGGCCAGGCTGTTCATCGTCGGCGCGACCAGCATCGACCATCCGAACAGGTTGAACAGGGCATAGAACCGGCGCGTGTAACGGCGCGCGGCGGCGGGCTCCTCCCCCTCCGTCTCCTTCCGCACGTAACCAGCGCAGTACACGGCCACGGCCGCGTACAGGAACCCAGTGGCCAGCATGAAAATGACGCTGACGGCATCGACCCGCAGATACGACCCATAGCCGAGGGTGCGGTGAGCCGCCGCCGGGACCAGCGCAAGCACCAGGCCGAAGCTGGCCACTCCCGACGTCACGGTGATCGCGGCCCCGGCGCGGGGCGGCGCGGTCAGCGATGCGATCGCCGCCGCGAGCGGGACGGCCATCAGGGCCACGATGACGGCGAGCATCGCTTACCCCCGCAGCCTGGTCAGGTCGGCCGTGGACAGCGACTCCGTGCGGGCGTGGTGGGCCCGCATCAGCATCGCGAAGACCACCACGGCGACCAGCAGGTCGAACAGGAACGCGGTCTCCAGGATCAGCGGCAGGCCGGCCGCCACCACCAGCGCGGCCAGCGAGATCGCATTTTCCAGCGAGAAGAAGCCGACGGCCTGGGAGGCGACGTCACGCCGGACGATCATCAGTCCGAACGCGACGAGCACCATCGCGCCGGCGATGGCCAGCGCGGCCGCCGGGGCCACGGGTGAGTGGATGCCGAGCGCCCCGAAACAGAAGTACCCGAGCGCGGCCAGGCCGATCGAGCCCAGCACGGTGTTGGCCACGCCGAAGGTGTAGCTCCCGGCCACGCCGGGCGCCTCGTCGTGGCCCGTCCGGCCGAGCAGGCGCCGCACGACGAGCGGGACGGCCACCACCTTCAGCGCCGCCGACAGGGCCGCCAGCGCGTACAGATCGGGCAGGCCCCGGTCGGCCGCGATGACGATGGCCAGCACCGAGATCAGCGCGGATTGCGCCGCATACAGGCGGATCTGGTCCCTGATCAGCGCCTGCCGCAGCATGCCGAACTCAAGCACCAGCATGAGCGTGGCGATCACGTTCGCGGCGCCCTGGTAGACGCCCGGGGCGTGGACGGGATCCATCATCCACCTCCCAGGTACAGCGTGAACACGCCGAGCACGGCGAGCAGGAACGCCCCGGCCACGAATTCGGTGATCTTGAAGAGCCTCAGCTTGGCGAACGAGCTGTCGATCACGGCGACCACGGCACCGATCGCCGTGGCCTTCGCCAGCAGCGCCACGATGGCCAGCAGCACGGAGGTGGCCTGCTGGGTGGACGCCAGCCCCCAGGGGGCGAGGAACACGTTGGCGAGGATCGTGTACAAGATGAGCTGCTTCAGCTCCGATCCCCACTTCAGCAGCGCGAAGTACGGGCCGGAGTGCTCGAAGGGCCGGGCCTCGTCGATCATGCCGAACTCATTGGTCCCGGTGTGCGTCTCCACCGGGATCCGGCCCGTCTCGGCCAGAATGACCATGAACAGCGCGGCGGAGGCGAGCAGATGCGCCGGCCGCACGATCTGCCCGGCCGAGGATCGCACCGTGGCGGCCAGCGCGTACGGCAGGTCGGTACCGGTCAGCAGCGCCACCGTGAACACCACGAACAGCACCACCGGCTCGGTGATCGCCGAGAACGTCTTCGCCCGGCTCGAGCCGAGCTGCGCGTACGGGCCACCCGACTCCAGCGCCGCCGCGGCGACCAGGAAGCTGGCCAGCGACAGCATGAACCCGCCGCCCAGGATGTCGCCCATGTACCCCAGCGGCAGCCCGTAGGTGGTCAGCACCGGGATCAGCAGCGGCACGGTCAGGTAGGCCGCCACCGCCACGACCGGCGCGGCCAGGAAGAACCAGCCCGCTCCCTCGGGGGCCAGCGCCTCCTTGCGGAACAGCTTCGCCAGGTCGTAATACGGCTGCAGGAGGCGCGGGCCGGCGCGGCCCTGTAGCCGCGCCTCCATCCGGGCGATCACGCCCGTCAGCCCGGGCGCCGCGACCGCGACGGTCAGCACCTGGAGAAGCTGAATGACCAGGATCGGGAGGGCCGCGCTCACCGCACGGTCCCCGGATCATGGCCGGAGCGCTCGGCGGCGTCTTCTGTCACCACGGCCTCCCACACCCAGACGGCACACGTGCACGAACAGGGGGTAGAGGCCATCAGCGCGGCTTACGCCGGGCGGTTATGGCGAGCCTCATCGCCAGGCGCCCATTGTCTCTTAGGTGATCTTCGCCCGCAACCCCGCTCCGCCGTGAGGACGACATGGATGCCCGGCACCGGACGCAGCCTCATGACGGTGCCCCGAAGTAGCGGGCGATGGCGTCGCTTACATACGCCCGGGGTTCACCGGCATGGGCTCTAAGTTCCGACGCGGTGGCGATTTAGTGCAGCGTGGATTCCGTATCTCATTTCTATTGCACCCTGGTAGCGCTGACCGGGATCCTTCGCAAGCGCTTTTAGAACGATGATGTCGCACCAGAGCGGGATCTCTGGATTGACTGCGGACGGAGGCACTGGATCATTCCGGACGTGCTGGTAGGCGAGAGCTACCGGCGAATCCGCGATGAACGGCGGCTGTCCAGTGAGCAATTCGTAGAGCAGGCATCCGGTGCAATAGATGTCGCTGCGCGGGTCAAGTCCTTCGGCCCTCGCTCCTTCCGGGGATATGTACATGGTGCTACCGATTTGCACAATACCTGTAGGCGGGACAGCCGGAACAAAGCCGAGATTGAAAATCTTGACCTCACCCGTCGGCGTGAGCATGATATTGCGCGGCGTGAGATCACGGTAAATCTGGCCGTGGCGATGGATGACGGCGAGGGCAACAAGAAATCCGTCGACCAATGCCAATGCATCTCTGAACGGAAGCCGAATATGATCCCGCAGAACTTCACGAAGGCTCTGTCCCTCGACGTACTGCATGACAATGTAATGCACGGCTGAGCCGTTGATGTCATCTTCGCCGATGTCGTATATCCCGACGATGGCGGGGTGATCGAGGGTGGCCGCCGCCCGCGCCTCCGTCCTGAGCCTGGCCATGTAGAAATCGTCGGCGGCCAGATCGGCGCGAAGCACCTTAACCGCGACGACACGATCAAGGCGACGGTCGTGTGCCGTGAACACATCGGAGATACCGCCACGAGCACGCACGCCGTCCAGCTCGTACCTGTCCCCAAGGATACCGATCGGCTTGGTCGCGGTCTCTGACCAGGCAACAGTCTGGGCAGCTGGCCGGATCGAGACGGGAAGAGCCGGTAGAACCGACGGGACTTCCCCCGACCAGGCACTGAACGCCCGGTTCAGGGTGAGGGCAAGCATGGCAGCCGTCCCGGTCCCGCGTTTTTGTGGCTGAGGAAGGCCCTCGGCCTTCATCTTCACCAGAATATGTAGATAAAAATCATCGATCGTGAGGAGCTCAGGTCCGTTCGGCACGCCTTCGTGGAACAGCCGGAGCAGCCGACCGGTGAATGCCGTGTGCTGTTCGCCGGGAAGGATCAGCGCGACCTGGTCACGCTGAGCGGAAGCGAGCACATAGGTGCCGTCCACATCGATCTGGCCCATCATCTCCGTGACCGGATCCGCCAAGGTGTCGCTGACCACTCGCCCCGAAAAGCAGCAGTCGATAACGATGATCTTGGTTGCCGCCGCGCTGTCGAGTACAGCGCTGCGCAGCTTGTCGTACTCCAGCGAATTAAACTCCGGCTCGGCCCATTCGCTATCTGGCAACCCCAGGTAAAGGTCGTGCCTCCTACCGCCCACCAGGCCGTGCCCGGCGTAAAACACCAGCAGGAGATCTTCTGCCTGCCGCGCCGCCGACCTCAGCTGACGGCCAAGCAGCCGAATGTCTCCCTCATCCACCAGCACAGCGCAATTTTCTTCAGGAATTACGCCATACTCCGGGTCAGTGAGAGCCGCAGCCAGATCACCGACGGTTCTGCTGACCACCGGAAGATCCGGCAGCTTGTCATCCGCATATTTGCTTGTGCCGATCAGCACCGCGCGCGAACGCTCCGGATCCGGAAGGCCCACTACTGCTCCCTAGGAACGTCATCCCTGAGCGCCTGGCGCAGCAAGTCCTCGACGTCTTTTACATCGACACGGTCCGCATCGATCTCGACCGCCTTTCCCCCGCCGCACTGAACCCGGATCCGGACGGCCGACCGGCGAGGCTGTGACAGCCACGCCTTCAACGACATCGCCAGTACAGAAAGCGTCCCGCCGGAACCGACCGCAACCACGAGCGCATCTCCCAGGACACCGAGCTCGCCCGCACCAGGTTCTGGGCCGGCGACGCTGACCCGGCCGGCCAGCTCCGGCTCTACCCGGAGCCAGCCGTCAAGCGACTCCAACTCAGCCACCCGATTCCCACCGGGAAACGAAATGCGAACCTCCACGCATCCCCCTTAGAAATCCTGTGGACCCATTGTAATTCTGATCCCACATGCGGGACTGAATCGCTCGGGTATTTCGCTAAAAGTCGAGCAGGTGGCTGAATATCAGGATGCCCCACGTGCAACAGGTTTTCATGCGGCGCCTGGGCGACGAGCATCCGGTCGAAGGGGTCGCGGTGAATTGATGGCAGGCGCTCCGCCGTAATCGAGTCGGTCGCGGATGTCATGGGCAATTCGGCGAACCCGCTGTCCCGGATCCTGCCCCGAGACGGCCAGCGGTCCCGGGCGCGGTCCCGGCGGCAGCGGCTATGCCGCGGCGGCCCGGCCGCGTTACCCTGAGGGCGAATCCACCTTCTTCTCGGCTTTCGCAGTTATAAGGGTGGTGCGGGACAGGAGCCGGCCGATGGGTGACCAGCGCGAGGCGGTCCGGGCGGACGCCACACTGCGGCGGCCCGCGCTCGATCCCGGCATCCCGCGTCCGGACCGCGACCTGCTGGCTGCCCGGGGCGCGCTGCTCACTGCGGCGCGCCAGGACCGCCCCGCCCGGCGCCGTTACTATCTGCCCACGCAGCCCGCCCGGCGGCTGGCCACCATCGACGGAACCGTCACCGGCCTCACCGCCGCCGGATTGACCGCGCTGTTCGGCACGACCCCGCTGGCCATCGGGGTGCTCATCTTCCAGGATCCAGCCCGCTGGGAAACTTCGTCGAACCGCTTCGCGCTGCTGTTCGCGGGCATCATCACGGTGATCACCGCCGTGATCCTCGGCATCCGCATCGTCCGGTTCGGACAGCCCAGCGGCCGCGCGCCCGCCGAAACAGCGGCGCGCGCCCACCACGGCCGCTACCTCACGGGCGCCGATCTCGACGCCCGGTCCCGGGTGCTCCTGCGGCGGGCCCAGGATGCGATCGACACCGTCACCTCGTCGCTGGTGTGCCGGGACGATCTGCTCGACCAGCACGCCAGCAGCACGGCCCTGGCCAGCCAGGAGTGGGACATCGCCGAAGCGCTGAGCGAACAGGCCCAGCTCCGCGCCAAGCGGGCCGAATGGCTCACCAGCGGCACCGGCCCGCAGACCGCCGCGCTGCTGAACCGGCAGGACCACGCGGCGCAGCTCGCCGAGGCCAGCATCACCCGCCGCGTCGAGGCGCTGGAGCGTTACGCGGCCGAGGTCAGCGCGGCGGACAGCGCCTACCGGGACGGGCGGCGGGCCGTGGCGCTGGCCGAGCTGCACGACCAGCATCTGGACATGCTGGCCCGGACGGCCGCCGACGAGCATGGCATCGCCGAGATCAACCGCCTGTCGGAGCAGGCCCGCGCGGTCCGGCGCGCACTCCACCAGCCGCCCGGCTAGCAGTACTGCGCCCCGTCACGGACAGAAGCCGGGGGCCGCAATGTGCTCCTGGAGCAGGCGGTGCGGGAAGGTAAACCCGCTGCCGACACGATAGATCAGGATGCGCTGCTCGGCATCGTGCAGGAAATACTGGAAGCGCAGCGGGATGCTTTTCTGGCGGATGAGCATCGTCCGGATCGCCCAGTGATAAAGGATGGCCAGCCCGCCGCAGCGGAAGGCAAAGGTAAAGGCCAGCATCGCGGCCAGGAGAGATGGCAGTTGACGCGGCTTCGCTCACCACGCTCGTCAGCGTGGCAGGTCTCACCTTCATCCTGAAGGTGGGGGGCGGCCTCTACTGGCTGATCCCGGCCGCCGTCGTCAGTCTCGTCGGTGGCGCGATCAACGCGCCGCTGTTCGTGGTTAAAGTGACCAGCTGACGGAGTTAAGGTCACCTCTTCTGTCCGTCCTTCCCGCAGGCGCCGAATCCGTGGGAGTCGGCGGGTCAAGGGCTTGGCGTATCACCAGGAGGCAGCGGCGCTCTGGATCAGTGCAACCGGAGCGCAACTGGCAGCAACCCGCGCCCGCTACTTCCGCGATTGATTCTGAGGCTACAAACAAATGGCTCAGTGTCGGGGGCTAAAGCATCCAACCTCCACGGGTGGTATAGGTGCCCGGCCATGCAGCTAGCCGCCACCCCGGCGGCACCGGTAGCCGCAGGTGCGGCTGGCGGCTGGCGGCTGGCGGCTGGCGGCGATGAAGCATCGTCCTGGGGCGCGATCGTGAAGGCCCGGGAAGCAATCAGGCCGAGGAGGAAAATAGAAATGGCTTACTGTTGGTGGTGCGGCAAATGGAGTCAAGTTCGTAACGCGCTTTGCTCCGAATGCAGGACCAGAAAGACCCGGAAAGGGTAACCGCC
>Ga0209839_10001834_pt1 | contig 10713 bp, 10 predicted proteins | sample OrgsoiDNA2013050_FD_185800 | JGI IMG/M metagenome (GOLD analysis project Ga0209839, IMG submission 185800) | Permafrost soil microbial communities from the Arctic, to analyse light accelerated degradation of dissolved organic matter (DOM) -... | ecosystem: Environmental > Terrestrial > Soil >... | reverse complement strand
CGCGAGATCGGCAAGTCTCGGGCCATAGCAAATGACGTGATCAAATCGACCGAACCTCGCCGCTGATCTCGCACGCGGCTCACTGGCAGCTGCCGGTGACCGCCGGGGGCAGCAATATTGGCGAGGTAATTCCAGCGCCGTCCGAGGAGGAGGACACAACGCCTCGTTGGTATTGACACCGTCGTCCCAATAATTGGTTGCGTTGAAGGTAACGAGTAAAATGCGCTTAATTGACGCAGCCCGCGTGGTGAATTAAATTTTAGTCGCGAAAAGTATTATATTATATTATTATTAAATTATACTAACTGTGATTGTCGGAGAATGACGAAAGGAAGTAAAGCATGTTTTCGGTTCTCAAGATCCTTCTTGTCCTGTTCGCGGTGTCAGGTGTCGGAACTGCTGGCCACGTGTTCTATAACGCTTCGTCGTCACCCTCCACCAATGGGACAGGTGGTGGCGTCCATGGCGCTCCGGGACCGATCGTTGGCGCGGGACTTCCTCTCATCGCAGTCGGCTATGGTGTCTACTGGCTGGTAAGGCGCCGCCGCAAGGCGGAGTGACAATTCCAGATTTTGGACTGTTTCACACAGGTCTCGGCTGCGACGTCTGCCGCTGCCCGATGTGCTGGCTGTCGCAGCGCCCGCGGCCAGCATGGGCATCGCCGCCTGTAACGCGGCGGCGCGCAAAAGCCGCGCGTCGCGCAAGAAAACCCAACATTGCTGGGTGCAATATTTCTGGCTGGCAGTCTTGCACTAGCCTGGACCGATCGTCGGAAAATCAGATCGTGTTGATCGCGTCCAGGTGTACGCCCTTTACAGCTCTCCCTGATGGATCATCCATCTTCGCAAATTCCTGCGACCAGCGAAATGCCGTCGGCGTCGAACACGCAATGGAAGGGCCGACAGGGACGGTGAGACAGGCGGTCGGATTTTTGAAAATGTCATCAAAAACCGTTCTGTACAGATATCCTTCCTTCGAGGTCGGCGTTTGCCGGGGAAATCGCCGCGCAACGTCTGCCATCATCTCATCCGTGACCTTTTCCTCCGCTTGACGTTTCAAGCAGTCGACCCAGCCATATCCCACGCCATCGGAAAATTGTTCCTTCTGACGCCACAGGATCTCCTCAGGGAGAAAATCTCGGAAAGCCTCGCGTAGTATATTCTTCTCGATCTTCTTGCCCGGACACATCTTGTCTGCGGGGTCTATCGACATCGCGTAGTCGAGAAATTCCTTGTCCAGGAACGGCACACGCGCCTCGAGTCCCCAAGCAGCTGTTGCCTTATTTGCGCGACAGCAATCGTACTTGCTGAGTGCGAAGAGCTTTCGCACGGTCTCCTCGTGAAACTCTTTCGCTGTCGGCGCCATGTGGAAATACAGGTACCCTCCGAACACCTCATCCGCGCCCTCTCCCGAGAGCACCATCTTGATGCCCATTGATTTTATCTTGCGCGCCATGAGGTACATCGGCGTTGCCGCCCGGATTGACGTGACGTCAAAGGTCTCGAGATGGCGAATGACGTCCCTTACGGCGTCGAGTCCCTCCTGTATCGTGAAGATGATCTCATGATGGACCGTACCAAGATGCGCCGCTACTTTGCGCGCATAGTCCATGTCCGGTGAGCCCTCGAGCCCGACGGAAAATGAGTGCAACCTCGGCCACCAGGCTTCTTCGGTTTCCCCCGATTCTATCCTTTTGAACCGGTGCCGTGCCGCGATCGCGGCTATGAGGGAGGAGTCGAGACCTCCCGATATGAGCACGCCATATGGGACATCGCACATCAGTTGCTGCTTGACCGCAGCCTCAAGTGCAGTTCGCAGCCTTTGCAAAGCGACTTTTTCCGTGGGCACGGTGCGCGCCCACACGGGATCGTACCATTTGACGAATTTTTTTTCGTTCCCCGTATAATAATGTCCCGGCGGAAACTCTTGGATTGACTCGCATACGGCGTCGAGAGCCTTCATCTCGCTCGCGACGTAGGTCGTACCATCGCGGCCCCAACCAATGTAGAGAGGGACGATGCCGATGTGGTCTCGTGCCACGAAGAAGTCACCCGTCTTTTCGTCGGAGAGAGCGAATGCGAAAATCCCGCTGAGCATTTCGCACAACGCAGGCCCATACTCGTCGTAGAGGTACAGAATAATCTCGCAATCTGATTTCGTCTTCCATGCATGGGGCCGCTTCAGCTTTTCGCGCAGTGCAACATGGTTGTAAATCTCGCCGTTTACCGCAAGTGCGCGGCCCGCAGTGAGATCGAGAAGGGGTTGCGCGCCGTGCTCCACGTCAACGATCGAGAGTCGCTCGTGGGCAAGGACTGCGCGTTCGCTTGCGTATATTCCGCTCCAGTCCGGCCCGCGATGTCTAACCGTCTTCGCCATTTCCAGCGCGCGCGTACGCACCGACTCGAGCGGTTCCTTGAACTCGAAAATCCCGACGAAGCCGCACAACGCAATTACCCCGCTACCGTGTTAATCATCGCCGGCAGTTTGTCCGACGAATGTTCCGATTGAATTTGCCCTGAAGGATTTAATCGGCCCAGACATGCTGCGTTGCCCATCGACCGTAAAACGGAAATATTTCTGTTATTCGTCAATACGCTAGCCTGTTTTGGCGTTTATAGATAATTTATTTTGTCTTTGCGATCCGGTTAATCTTGGCTTCGCATCGTATATTAAATATTGGCCGTCACCAGCAAATACCCACATGGTATATATTGATGAATTATGCTGCTTATTCAAGTTTGGTTGGAGTGGAATCCAGGGCAGTGGGTGCGTCATAGCCGCCCGTTCGCCGCCGCTGAGCGCTGCTGGGCAGATATCCTGATGAATCGGGAATTCATCGAGGGCCGGATCAACGCAATCTGCGGCTACGAGGGAAGAAAGGCCAGCGCTACCAGATGTGTAGAAATACAAAATCTAAGCTTAACGACCCGACCGTTGCGCACGGTTGCCTGCTGATTAGCTAGATCGACTTCGACATCATGGTGACCAAGCAACGCCTGGTCTAGCGGATAGACTGCCTTGTAGGCAGCCTCCTTCGCTACAAAGAACAATCGACCTCGATAGGGATCAGATTCAATCACTGCTCGTTCTCGCGGCGTTGTCACGAGGTGGAGCAAATCGGCTGGTAGAAGTTCGGCGGGTTCTACATCTATACCGACGCCCTCCAGGTTTTCACAGGTACCGACCGCGGCAACGGCGACCCGGGAATCGTGCGCAAGCGAGCCTAGAACGCCTTTTGGCCAGATTGGCGCGCCACCGAGCGATTTCGGCAGGGCCGTCATTTCATGTCCCAACCGATGAAGGAGGGACCGCGCAACTATGCGAGCAGCTCCGCTAGCGCGTCGTACTTGAACTGCGCTGCGCTCAAACGCACTTGCCTCCTCGGGCAACAGCGCATGCTCGTCGCCGACGGTTATGAGTCGATGGCCAATCATTATGCCGGGTGGCGCGAGCGTGCGCAGAGATAGCCCAAGTTCCTGGTCGTGAGCTGGTGCCATCGCGGCGTAACCTGATCCTCTGTTTCTGTGCGGTGGAATGCGATGAGCGCTGCAGCCGCTTCGATGCGTATCACGCTCTCCACCCAGATTACGCAAGTCAATGTTGTTATCATGCAGTCAAGTGTGCGACCATCGGAAAGTGGCAAGGGCACGCTTGCCAAAGGCGTTGCCGATGCGGCATCGTGGCATCCGAGAGGGTGCGTCAGAGATTCCGCCGAAGGGTACCCTTGTGATTGGTGCGGGATCGTCGGAAGCTCAGCCGCCCACCGCTGTAATTCGAGACCGAAACATGACATACAAATCGCCCTGGATGACTGACGAGACAAGGATCTTTCAGAAGACGGTCCGCCAGTTTATCGAAATGGAGCTTGCGCCCCACCACGCGCGTTGGGCTGAGCAGGGTCACCCGGATGCCGAGGCTTGGATCAAGGCGGGCAAGGTCGGATTGCTGCTCCCGGACGTAGCCGAGGAATATGGGGGCGGGGGCGGGACTTTTGCCCACGAGGCCATCATTATCGAGGAGCTCTCCCGAAGCGGCGTCCACTTCGGCTTCAGCATCCAGAGCATTGTGGCTCACTACATCGTCGCCTACGGCAGCGAAGAGCAGAGGCACCGCTGGCTGCCGCGCATGGCCTGCGGCGAACTTGTAGGCGCGGTCGGGTTGACGGAGCCCAACTCCGGCTCTGACCTGCAGGGCATCAAGACCACCGCCCGACGAGACGGCGATCACTATGTGATCAACGGCTCCAAGACATTCATCACGAACGGCTGGCAAGCGGGACTCATTTGCCTCGCCGTGCGGACCGACCCCAAGGCGCCCGGCCCGAAGGCGCTCTCGCTGTTGGTGCTCGAGACCAAGGATCTGTCGGGCTACCGGGTTGGCCGCCCGCTCCAGAAGATCGGCCGACACGCTCAAGACACTTGCGAGTTGTTCTTCGATGGCGTGCGTGTTCCCGTTGGAAATTTGTTGGGCCCAAGCGAAGGCCGCGGGCTGTTCCAGATGATGGATCAGTTCCGCTACGAGCGGCTGTCTATCGGCCTTAGCGCAGTCGTTGCAGCGGAACGCGCCGTGGAAATCACCGCGGGTTACGTGAAGGAGCGACAGGCATTCGGCAAGCCTCTGCTGGATTTGCAGAACACCCGATTCAAGCTTGCGGAGTGCAAGACCGAGACTCACATCGGGCGCATATTTGTGGACAATTGCATTCAGCAATTTATCGATGGTCGACTCGATTCCGTCACGGCAGCCATGGCGAAATACTGGCTAACCGACTGCCAGTGCCGGGTTGTCGACGAGTGCGTTCAACTGCACGGCGGCTATGGTTACATGCAGGAATCGCCGATCGCCCGCTTGTGGGCCGACAGTCGCGTGCAGCGCATCTACGGAGGCGCCAACGAGGTTCTGAAAGAAGTCGTGGGCTCCTCGCTCTGAATCCAACATTGATGGGCGAAATTAACCGTCTCGTGGCCTTCAATGCTGCATCGTGGCCCTCGGCTACGATCAAGCCCTGACTGGACTCGCCCTCGCAGCTGAGCACAAGGCCGCTTGAAACGGTGGTTGGAATAGCTTCTGGTATTCAAGCCGATCTCAACCGACGGCTTGCGCGAGATTTGCGCCGTCTGCGGTCTGAAGCTGATTGAGCCTTCCTTGAAGTGACGCAGCGAGGATGCTCACGTTCGGTCCAAGCAACAGATCGTTGACCTCGAAGTCCTCAAGGCGGTGCTCGCGTAGCGATCCGGCGAATGCTCTCCATCGATTGGATCGATGCCACGCGTCGGCCGTGACGAACAGGTCCATCTGGCCCGGATAGGGTCGCGGCGTGTAGCTGCGGACGGCGGCAACGGTGGCGCTTTCTACCCGTTGCCTCGCGGTCAGCGCGGCGGCGCCGACGATCGCTTCGGCCTTTTGTCGTTCTAGGCGCAGCCGCAGCTTACGTTTGAACCCGCTGGGTGTCAGCGCCGTGGCGTAGCCGGAAAGGCGGACCCACAGCAGTGACGCCCGCCCGAACATCGTGGGAAACGGACTCCCGATGAGCGCTAGCAGAGCGACCTTTTGGCCTGCCGCGACGAGTTGTTGCGCCACCTCGAACGCGAGGGTTCCCCCCGCGCAATGCCCTGCGATCAGGTACGGGCCGTGAGGTCGGTAGCGGCGTATCTGCCCGATTTCGTAACGTGCCAGCGCCTCGACGGACTTGAGTGGCTCGGTGCCGTCCAGGCCCGGGGGCTGAACGCCGATCACGGGCTGCTCCACGTGAAGGTGACGTGCCAATGGGAGGAAGCAGAAGACGTCGCCACCATGGCCAGACACCACGAAAATCGGTGGTCTGCAGCCCTCGGGCTTGATCGGCACGATCGAGGCCGGACCGCTCTTCAGCGCCTCCGCCTGCCGTAGGAAGGCCATGATCTCTTGCTTCCGGCTGGCCAGCGCCTGCCGCAGCCCTGCGTCGAGCGCACCGACTGGAGCACTGCATTTGAGCTGTGCGTCCTCGATCCACAGTCTGACCTCCCGGGCACGAAGCGTCGAGAGAAGCGCGGCAGCATCCATCACAGATCGAACTCCTCACGCGCGCCCGAGGAAGATTTCGAAGCGAACCGGTGATTTGTCAGCACAAGCATGTCGATCGCTTCCGAAAGCCCGGCGATCGTAGGTCGTTCGAACAATGTTGCGAGTTCGACATTGACGTCGAAGGCCTCACGAAGCCGGGCGACAAGCCCGACAGCGGTCATTGACTGCCCCCCCAGATCGAAAAAATCATCATGGACCCCGATCCCATCCATGCGCAGTAGCTCGCTCCAGATCGCTGCGACCGCCTTCTCCGTTTCCGTCTGGGGCGGCCCGCCTTCGCCGGCACTCGCTTTGGATGGAGCTGGCAGGGCCTTCCGATCGACCTTTCCATTCGGCGTGAGCGGTAGCGAGTCCAGGAACACAAACTGCACAGGGACCATATATTCGGGGAGCCTTGTTTTTAGGAATGCCCGCAGCTCCTCCGTGTCAGGTACTTCGCCTTTGCGCGAAACAACGTACCCCACGAGCTCCTTGTTTCCTGGCTCGTCATCGCGCGCCAGGACAGCGCACGCCTGCACATTCGGTTCCGCAGCAAGGGTCGCTTCGATCTCGCCAAGTTCGATGCGATAACCGCGGATCTTGACCTGGTCATCAGCGCGGCCCAGGCACTCCAGCGTGCCGTCACTGCGATATCGGGCCAAGTCTCCGCTTTTATACAAGCGCGCGCCGCTCACGCCGCTGAACCGGTCCGGCAGAAACCGCTCAGCTGTAAGCTCGGCTCTATTCAAGTAACCGAGTCCCACACCGACCCCGCCGATGAACAGCTCGCCTATTACGCCGGGCGCCACCGGGTGCATGTTCTCGTCGAGGACATACAACTGCGTGTTCGCGATCGGCCGCCCAATGGATACAGACCCGCTCCGCGGGTCCGCAGCCTGCACCTCGTGGACGCAGCAGCCGACTACCGTTTCCGTTGGACCGTACTCATTGAACAAACGCGTCGAGGGAGCGTGGTCACGCCACAGCCGAAGGGTTTCGGCGAGGAGATTTTCGCCCCCGATCACGAACGCGCTCGCCATGCCTGCTGCCTGGTCGGGGCCTATCTGCGTGCTGAGCAGTTCGAGGTGAGCCGGCGTGATCTTGACGAGGCCATGGCTTCCGGCGCGCAGAAGGGCGGCCAACAGATTCTGTGCGCCGACGTCCTCCGGCAACAGCTCCACTTTGCCGCCACCCAGCAGGGTCGTGTAGAGACTCGTGACCGTTAGATCGAAAGAGATGGATGTGTGAACTGGAACCAGGTGCCCTGGCTCGACGGTGTAGGTTCTGATCGCCCACCACAGGTAATTGACCAGGCCACGATGAAGAATTGTCGCGCCTTTCGGCTTGCCGGTGGAGCCCGAGGTGTACATGACGTAGGCAAGATCTGAGGGGCCGGCGATCGGCGCCGGATTGTCGCCGGTCTCCTGACTAAGCATCGGCCAGTCGGTATCCAGGCAGACCACTTTGTCGCCGGATGTGGATAGCAGGGGGAGGCACGTCTTCTCGGTCAGGAGCACAAGCGGCTGCGCGTCCTCGATCATGAACGACAGCCGCTCCTTCGGATAGGCCGGGTCAAGGGGCACGTATGCACCGCCGGCCTTCCAGACGGCCAACAATGCCACCACCATTTCCGGCGAGCGTTCGAGGCAAACACCCACCAGTACGTTCGGCCTCACGCCTCGTCTACGAAGGTGGTGCGCCACCCTGTTCGCCTGCTCGTTCAGCTCTCGGTAGCTGAGTTGGCGCTTCCCGAATACGACGGCAACGGCTTCGGGATCGCGGTCGACTTGAAGCTCGAATAGCTCGTGCGTACAGACCTGCGGGAAATCCGCGTGCGTGTCGTTCCACTGGAGCAACCGCGCCCGCTCGTGTTCTGTCAACGCCCCCCAGGGGTCAGAGCGGTACTGCTCTGAATGATTTGATAAGGTCTCCGTCAACGTCACGGATTTCCTCCCGGCAGCGATGACAAACAAATATCTGAAAAGTATGAGCTTGAAGGCCGCATTCTTTCACTCCTGCCAAAGCGCTCGCCCCCTCCCGGAATGCTACCAATGCCCAAGCAAATCTTGGGATGTGGCGGAACTCCGTCCCGGCGAAAGACCTGTAACGCGAACAATCATAATGCAATCCATTGTAAAATTAAATAGATAGACCGCTCAATTATTAAATTAAATATCCCGTCCATCTTAAATCGACAATCGCGAAATGAACAGATAAATTCAGTCCGGAGACGTAAAAGGCTTTAAAGAACATCATTTATTTCCTTGCGCGCGCAAGGATTAAATGGTTACCGTAATTACGTTCCGATAGGCGGCGCCATATTTGGGCCGGCGGAAGCAGGCGTGCATGAGTAGGCGAGAATACTCCTTCCTTGAGCTTTGGCGTGCCAAGTCGTTTGCATTGTCGCAAACAAGGATTGCGAGAGAACGTAGCAGCGCGACGAAAAGCCCAACGTACACAATGGATCAACGCGCCCAGTCCGCCATACGAGCGTTAGGCTTCACGCGCGGTGAACTGTTTGCGGGCTTATACATTCTTGGTTGCGCCAACGGCCTAGCCGCAAAAATGATTCTGTCGGTCCACCGGCTTGGATGGGCGGATGCCGCTGTTGGCACGTTCGACATTAGTGCAATCGTCGTGGTTGCGTGCGTCACCGGCATATCGTTGGTTCTGGCCGACAAGACAGGTGGCGTGCGTTTGGCCGACCTCGCGGTCGCGATGGTTGTCTTATTAACTATCGCTCTTCCAATCGGCGCAATGAGCTGGCTGGCCGTGACCATGCTCAGTCTCTACGTCCTACTGTTTACGCAAGCGACCGAATCACAGCATCGAGGCGCTGTGATTCTTCTTGCCTCCACGGTTCCCATGCTCTGGAGCCGTCTTGTCTTTGATTTATTTGCCAGCTTCATCCTCGCAGTGGATGCGTCGCTTGTCGGATGGATGCTGGGCACGCATCGAAGCGGAAACATGGTTGAATTTGCCGATCATTCCGGCACGCTCGTTGTCTTCCCGTCGTGTTCCTCGCTGGCAAATGTGTCCCTGGCATTACTGTGCTGGGTCACTATCAGCGCCTCCGTGCGGCATGAATGGCGCGTTCAGGATATCTTCTGGTGCCTACTCGCTTGCTCTTCCGTGGTCGCCGTGAACGTCATCCGCATCAGCCTCATGGGATTGAGTTCCGCGCATTACCATATGCTTCATACTCCACTGGCCGAGATCGTCTTGAATATCATAATTCTCGTTTTAATTGTAGCGATCAGCATACTGGGTGTCAGGCGTGACGTACTCTCCCGCGCTTAAATGGTCGGTTATTATATTGCTTCCGCTGACGATCGGCTGGAAGCTGGCGGGCAAGCCGGAAAATCCGGTCGAAATACAGAACTCAATTGTAGAGTTTCTTACCAAACAGCAATTCGATGTTAGCGTCACGGACGAGACTATGGAATACATGGGCACAATCGGCGCCCGGTCGCGCTCGTGCCAATTGCGTGTAGCAAGAGTTTCGCCGCTTGGGCACCAAGCAGATCTTGTTCGCCAGGCGAACACTACGAGTGACCGCACATTTTACGTGTTCCGGGGAACTGTTTACCATGAGCAACCGGTCCGCCTGACGGTTGCGAGCTATTTGTGGTTCAGGTTTCTTCGTGAGCTCGGCGTGGTATCGCGCGTTCCCCCGGTGCTCGCCGTTGTCACCTCGTGTGATGCGGAACAGCTGCCTTGGAGCGCACTGGGGTCGCAGGAACCGACGTGAAGGTTACACCGCCCGTTGGGCGGCCCTGAAGCTTAATAATAAATTTTTGCAGCCAAAGAATATTATATTAGCATGGTCTGCGTTTGGCCATCGGAAGGCAAGTGTAGCGCAATGAGAGCACCCGAATTTAGGCGCGACTTAAAAATCGCCATCAGCCTGGTCTATTACGCGATGCGAGCCATTTTTCGCTATTCGCTTCGCCTGGCAGGGCGGCCGTCCACCCGGCGGCTTACTATCCTTTACTATCATGGGGTATCAACGGAACATCGGCTTAGCTTTGCCCGCCAAATGGACGCTCTGCATCGCGGCGCGTGCATACTGCCGGCCTCGTATAGAGGGGAGCTTCCTTCAGGAAGAAAATGCGTTGCAGTCACCTTTGATGATGCCTTCATCAGTGTTGCCGAGAACGCCCTTCCTGAACTCGCCAGGCATTCGCTTCACTCAACGATATTCGTTCCGGTTGGCTGGATTGGGCGAACTCCGGGTTGGGTAATGGAAGAAAATGAGCCCGCGCTTGCAGCGGTTGTAAATCCTGAGCGGACGGAAATTGTCATGTCGTCCGAGCAGTTGAACGCGCTAAGTGCCTCCCTGGTCTCGCTTGAGTCACATAGTGTAACTCATCCGTCGATGTTGGAATTAGATACAAAGCGGGCGCGAAGGGAAATCGAGGACTCGCGCCATCGACTGGCGGAGTTGAGCGGACGGGAAATTCTCGGGTTTTCGTTCCCCTACGGGGACTATGATGCGTCCACGGTCGCGATGTGCCGTGCAGCCGGCTATGAAACGGCATATTCGATTACGGCCGAGGAGATCGATACAACAAGTTCCGAGCTTTTGCGGGGGCGGACCAAGGTCGATCCATCCGATGGTCCGATCGAATTCTTCCTGAAGTTCAACGGCGCATATCAATGGATGGGGTA
>Ga0209839_10001832_pt1 | contig 10716 bp, 7 predicted proteins | sample OrgsoiDNA2013050_FD_185800 | JGI IMG/M metagenome (GOLD analysis project Ga0209839, IMG submission 185800) | Permafrost soil microbial communities from the Arctic, to analyse light accelerated degradation of dissolved organic matter (DOM) -... | ecosystem: Environmental > Terrestrial > Soil >... | reverse complement strand
CCCCAGGCCTTGGCGATCTCGATCTGGCGACGCGTTGGCGTCGTCGCGCCGCTGCCGGTCATGACGGGCACCGCGCCGGTGTAGCGCCACAAGGCTTCACGTGGCGCGATCGCGCCGTTACCGAGCCCAAGCGAGTACGTGACCATCACCATGTCGCCGGGCCGCACGCCTTGCAAGGCGAAACGGCGGCTACCGAGAATCGCCATGACCTCGCGATCCTGCGGCGCGTAGAGCATCGGACGCGGCAAGCCCGTCGTGCCGCCGCTCGTCTGCAGCACCAGCGGCATGCGAGCGCCATCGGCGGGCGAGATGCCCATGAAGTCGCCGAAGGGAGGGTTGCGCTCGATGCTCTCGCGCAACTCTTTCACGGTGTAAGGCGGAAGCTTGGTCAGATCGATCAGCCCGCGGATATCGCCGGGCTCGAGGCCGACGCTGGCCCAATGCCGTTGGAAAAAAGGAATCTCCCACCCGCGCTTGACCGTTGCCAGGAAGCGCGTCTCCTGACGCTCGCGCAGCTCCTCGCGGGAAATGCGAAAGACCTTGGCGAAGTAATCCGGTGGAGGAGGGAAGTCCCGCGTGAGTGCATCGAAATCGAGCGAGCGCCAATACCAGGTGCTGTCGTGCTGATGGTTCATGCGCGCTAGATGAGGCTTGCGGCGCGCCCGCCGTCGACGTGAAATGTCGCGCCGGTGATGTAGGCGCCCCAGGGCGAGGCAAGAAACGCGACCAGGCCGGCGATCTCTTCGGGCTGCCCAAGGCGGCCGAGCGGGATGGACTTGGTCATCTCCGCCAACGCGATGTCGTCGAGGGCCGGTGCACCGGCACCCGAGCCGAACACCTTTTCCAGGCGGCCGGTGGCGATGCGCCCGGGACAGATCGTGTTCACCGTGATTTTCTCGGTGGCGACTTCAAGCGACAGCGTCTTCGCGTAGCCGATGACGCCGGCCCAGGTCGCGACCGACAGGCCGAAACGGGCGATGGGCTGCAGCACCGACAAGGCGGTGATGTTGACGATGGAGCCGCCGCCTGCTGCGCGCAGATGCGGCAGCGCGTGCCGCGACAGCCGCACCACGCTCATCAGGTTCTGCTCGATGGCGCGCTGCCACGCGGCGTCGTCGAAGTCGGCGAGCAGGCCCAGCGGCGGCGCGCCGTCGTTGTTGACCAGGATGTCCAGACGGCCGAAGTGCTCGCGCGCGTCCGCGACGATGCGCTCGCAATCGGCGGCGGAGCGAATGTCGGCGGGCAGGGCGAGCGCGCGGCCGCCGTTTTGCGCCGCGACCTGCGCCACCGCTTGCGTCAAGGGCTCCGCTTTGCGCGCGACCATGGCGACGTCCGCACCCTCGGCGGCAAGCAGGCGCGCGATCGCGAAGCCAATGCCCTGGCTCGCCCCGCCGACGATCGCCGTCTTGCCGCGCAATTGAAGATCCATCGCTTAAGCTTCGGCGGCGAGTTGTGGGAACAGCGCCATGGCGTTGTCGACGAACAGCTTGCGCAGCACGTCCTCGCTGTAATCGAGGCCGCGCCAGTCGGCGACCAGGCGCTCGTAGGTGAACAGCGGATAGTCCGCACCGAACATGACGCGGTCCTTGAGCCGGCGCGAGATGTCGCGTTTCCACGAGTCGGAAAGATATTTCGGCGACCAGCCGTGAAACTCGATCCAGACGTTCGGCTTGTGCAGCATGACCGCGAGCATGTCCTCGGGCCACGGCCATGGATTGCGGCCGGCGATGATCTTGAGCTGCGGATGGCGGATCGCGAGCTCGTCGATGTAGCGCGGATGGCACAAGTCGAGCTTGATACCCTTGCCGCCCGGCAGACCCGCGCCGGAACCGGTGAAACCGACGAGCACCAGCACCGGGCGATCGGCGTCGATCGACGCTTCGTAGAAGGGATCGTAAATCGGATCGCTCGCGGCGTAACCCATGCCCGGCGCAGAAACGCAGATCCCGATGAAGCCCGCGCTCGCTTCCATGCAGCGGCTGAACTCTGCGACGCCTTCAGCGCCGGACCGCGGATCGATCTGCAGCCAGAGCCCGAAAATCGCGTCCGCATGGTCGCGCTGCACGCCGAGCGCGTAGTCGTGATGGGGCCGCGCTTCGTCGATGCTCATGTTCTTGGTGAATCCGAGATCGAGGATCGCGCGAACACCCTGGCTTTTCAGGTAGTCGGCCATTTCCTGCTCGGTGACGTATTTGGGGTCCGAATTCCAGGTCCGCCGCTGCTGCGCGAGCTCAGGCCCGGTGCGCAGGACATAGCCCTTGCGCGTGCCCCAGTGCGAATGCAGGTCGAAAAGCTTCATGCGCACACGTCGCCCATTGCAAGCGGTCGAAGCATTGGCATTGCGGCGCTCAGCTTCCCTCAGCTTCCTTCAGTTTCCCTTGATTCCGGTCGTCTTGATGATCTTCGCCCAGCGCTCGAGCTCGCCGTTGACGAATGCGTCGGCCTCCTCGGAAGTGCCGCCGGTGAGCTCGACGCCTTGATCGCCCAAGTTCGCACGCAGCTCGGGGTCCTTGAGCGCCTTGTTCACTTCCGCGTTGAGCCGCTGCATGATTTCTTTCGGTGTGTTTGCCGGCGCGAACATCACGTACCAGGCGCTGATCTCGAAGCCGGGCAAGCCGGCTTCGATCATCGTCGGCACGCTGGGAGCCAACGACGAGCGCTTGTTGCTGGTCACGGCAAGCGCCTTGAGCGTTCCGGCTTTGACGTGTGGCAATGAAGTGTTGATGGTATCGAACATCATCGAGACGTGACCGCCCAGCAGGTCGTTAAGCGCCGGCGCATTGCCCTTGTAAGGCACGTGAATGATGTCCACGCCTGCCGTCACCATCAACAGCTCTCCCGACAAATGCGCTCCCGCGCCCGCGCCGCCGGACGCGAATTGCAATTGTCCCGGTTTGGATTTGGCGAGCGCAATGAGCTCCTTGACCGAATTCACGGGAGAAGAGGCAGGCACGACCAGGATCAGTGGTATGTAGCCGACGTGCGCGATCGCCGCGAAATCCTTCTTTGTGTTGTAAGGCAAATTGGGATTGAAGATGGGGTTGGTCGCATGCGCGGAGTAACCCATCATGATGGTGTATCCATCGGGCTTCGCCGTGGCCAGCGCTTCGGTGCCGATCGCGGCGCTCGCGCCGGCCCGGTTGTCGATCACGACCGGCACGCCCATGCTGACCGACATTTTCTGGCCGATGGCGCGGCTCAGGATATCGACGCCGCCGCCGGGCGGGACGGGCACGATCAGCTTGATCGGACGATCCGGGTAGTGCTGCGCCCATGCGATCGCAGGGAGCGTGATCGAAGCGATCGCCAGCAAGGCGATGCGGCCTAGCCGCGAAAACATGCGCATGGTCGTCCTCTTCCAAGGTCCGATGGTCGTGCGCGGCGCCCGTTGTGCGTCATGGACCGCGGGGCCGCGAGTGGCAATTATACGGGTCGCGGACGCGGCCCATCCTAACGACCTCGGATGCAGAAGCGGACATTCTCGAAAGATCGGTCTCTCCATCCGTGTTGCGGATTCGAGCGGTGTCGGAAATCTGCCGCCCGGACCGCCTCTGGTCAGCCTGAGGCGCCCTTTGTAGGCCAGCGCACATACGTTCTGCCTTAACAAGCGGATGCTGCCAACATCAGGGGAGCCACGACCGTTCCTCTGACCGAGCCGGTTTTCCTGTGCTCTTCCCGCGATGTCCGCCGCGCGATCTGCCTCCAAGACCATTCCATGTTTCGGCAGGAAAGGCGGGTGTGTGCGAGTAATCCGAGTTCTTGCATTCTCGATCGCCAATCCGGCTGCGCTTGGCGACGATGTCGCACCGGTAGAACGTTGCCGGCCGACCGCACATTCGTCGTCGACATGACGCATACGCAGCAGGGGCTGACGCTGGTTTCCACCATCATCAACCTGGCGCATTCGCTCAAGCTCAAGACGGTGGCGGAGGGCGTCGAGACCGAAGAGCAATCGCGCCTGCTCCGGTTGTTGAACTGCGACGAGATGCAGGGCTACCTGTTCGGCAAGCCCGTTCCTCGAGAAATCTTCGAAGAGAAATATCTGGCGCCGTCACCCGCAGGGTGACAGCGCCGCACAGGTCGCCGCAATGCAGATCGCGACTCCGGCGCATAGCCTCCAATGGAAGCTCGCCGCCTCGTTCATTGCGGTGTCCTGCTTTGTTGCCGCGTTTGTCGTAACGGCGATTGCGATCCATGTCGATGCGCTCGAGCGTGCGGCGCGGCTGGAAGCCGAGCACGTCGCCGAGCTGATCGCCGACGCGGCGATACAGAATCAATCAATTCGACCCGATCTCCAGGCACTCGTCGACGATGTTAACGCGTTGCGCAATCGCGATGTCGTAATCGTGGACTCTTATGGCTCGGGATTGGCGGATGTGGACGCAGGGGAAGTCGGCCACGTTTACGCCGGTGATGACGACAACGAGGTACGAAAGACGATCGACGATTTGCAGGTCAGGACTTTCATCGAAAAAAACGCCAAGCATCCCGAGGGCGCATACCAAATCGTCGTACCGTTGCGACGGAATATGTCGGGCATCGGAAGGCCCGCAATCGGCGCGGTTATCGTCGAATACACGGCCATTCGGGAAGAGCTTTTCGCCGTCGAGCGCCGCGACCTTTACCTATTTGGCGGGATTGGGGCCTGCGTTGTGCTCGCGGTAACGCTTTTTGGCCTGCGAATCACCTCACGGGTGACGCGGCCGCTGCGAGTCTTGAAAGACAGCGTGGAGCGCATCGCGGAGCAGGACTATCGCACCAGGGTCACGGTCGGCTCCCGCGACGAAATCGGTCTTCTCGGCGCGGCGTTCAACAGAATGGCGGAAGAATTAAGCGCCAGCCACGCCGAACTGCTCGACTCCAAGCGCGAGCTCGAGCTGCGCGTCGCGCAACGCACGCGTGATCTCAGCGAGGTCAACGTGTCATTGGAGCAGGAGGTGCACCAGCACAGGCTCGCGATCGAGCGCGCGGACTACCTGGCCTACTACGATGTGCTTACGGGGCTTGCGAACCGCGGCCTCTTTCTCGAGCGGACAGCGCAGTACATGCGCAGCGCCATCAGCGACGGGCACGAGCTTGCAATATTCCTCATCGACGTGGAGCGGTTCAAGAACATCAACGATACCCTTGGCCAGGCGGCTGGCGACGACCTTCTAAGGCAGGTCGCCAAGTGGCTGACCGACAACGTCGGCGACGCGAATCTGGTGGCCCGGTTGGGCGCAGATCATTTCGCGGTGGTATTGCCGGAGGTGACGCAGGGTGGCGATCTGACGCGCCAGCTCGAGAGGTCGATGACCGCGGTTCTCGAGCATACCTTCCGCCTGAACGATGCCGAGTTCAGGGTCGCGACCCGAGTGGGCGCCGCGCTGTTCCCGGACGACGCGACGGATGCCGATACTCTGCTCAAGCACGCTGAGGCCGCGCTCAAAAAAGCCAAATCGAGCGGCGAGCGCTATCTCTTCTATGCGCAAAAGATGTCGGACACGGTGGCCGGAAAACTGACTCTCGAAAATCAGCTGCGCCAGGCAGTGGACAGGGAAGAGTTCGCGCTTCATTACCAGCCAAAAGTAAGCCTCGAGACGGGCAAGGTCGTCGGCGCCGAGGCCCTGATTCGCTGGAACGATCCGAGAACGGGGATCGTGGCGCCCGCACGTTTCATCTCCGTCCTGGAAGAAACCGGACTGATTTTCGAGGTGGGGCGATGGGCTTTGCGCAAGGCCGTCGAGGATTACATCTCATGGCGCAGTGCCGGCCTGGAAGCGGTGCGAATTGCGGTCAATGTCTCGCCGCTTCAATTGAGGCATCGCGCGTTCGTCGACGAGGTCAGGCAGGCGATCGATATCGACTCGCGTGCGCCGGCTGGACTCGAACTGGAGATTACCGAAGGCGCGGTCATGGAGCATGTCAAGCATAACGTGGACAGTCTCAACGCGTTTCGCGCCATGGGAATACGCGTGGCGATCGATCGCTTCGGCACCGGCTTTTCATCGCTCAGTTATCTGTCGAAGTTGCCGGTCGAGACCTTGAAGATCGACCGCTCGTTTGTCGTCGATATGACCTCCGGGCCGCAGGGATTGTCGCTCGTGTCCACGATCATCAACCTGGCCAGGTCGCTGAGGCTCAAGGTCGTCGCGGTGGGCGTGGAAACCGAGGAGCAATCGCGGCTGCTGCGTTTGTTGGGCTGCGATGAAATGCAGGGATATTTGTTCAGTGGAGCGGTGCCGCGCGAGGTCTTCGCGGCGAACTATCTGCCATCCATCCTGGCGGTCGAGGAAAGTGCATGAACCGATCGCTGGCTGCTGGATGGCCGAAGCGTTGGCTGAGCCGTGCGACGGAGCCGCGCGTGCTCTTTCCGTCGATCGCCGTGCTCGTCCTGGCCGTGATCTGGGGCACGACGGTAAGTCTGATCGAAGCCGGGCGCTCCACCGCCGAGCACGCCGCAGCGGTCTCGAGCCAAGAACTGGCCGAGACTTATGAAGCGCAGGTGGTGCGCGCGTTGCGCGAAATCGATCAGACGCTGAAGGTGGTCAAGTATGCGTACGAGCTCAGGGGCAAGGATATCGCGCTGCAGGAGCTGAAAACGAAAGCCTTGCTGCCGCCGGAACTGGTATTCGTCGTCAGCATCATCGACGCCAATGGGGATGTGGTGGCCAGCACCCGCCCCTTCGCGAAGACCAATGTCTAGCGCAGGCGCCGCGCGGCGTTATCCAATCGCGGGCTCGATTTCCGTGCGCTCGGAAAAGAAGTTGAATTGGTTGCGCCCCGCATGCTTTGCCCGATACATGGCGATGTCGGCACTCTTGAGCAACGTCTCTGCGTCCGTCCCGTCATTCGGGTAGATGGCGATGCCGACGCTCGCCGAAGTCGCGACTGGGTGTCCGTCAAGAACGAACGGCGGAGCAAACGCCGCGATAATCCGGTCGGCGATCTGCACGATGTCCGGCGGGTTCCGCGTGTCCTCGAGAACGATGGCAAACTCATCGCCGCCGAGACGGCCGACGCTATCGCTTGAACGGATGCACTTCTGCAGCCGTGGTCCGATCTCTTTCAGCATCAGGTCGCCCATGGCATGGCCGAGCGTATCGTTCACGCTCTTGAACCCGTCGAGGTCGATGAACATGACGGCCAATCCCTTGTCGCTGCGTTGCGCGCGGCGCGTCGCCTGCTCCAGCCGGTCGTGCAGCAGGCGCCGGTTCGGCAGCCCGGTAAGAGAATCGAAGCTCGCCAGCTCTTCGAGCTTCCGTTGCGTTTCCTTCAGCAATGAGATGTCGGTGAACACACGCACGTAATTGCGTATGGATCCGTCGGCGTTGCGCACGCAGGAAGCGGTGAGCCAAAGGGACAGCGGAGTTCCGTCCTTGCTCACGCGCGGTACTTCCGCCGCAACGAAGCCATCGCGATCCAGGCGTTTGTCCCGGTCCGCCGCTTCGACCAGGTCGATCGGACGAAACGGCGACTCATCGAGGATGCTGCCCACGATGGCCTGCGTGTCGTAGCCGGTGAGCTTCGAGAATGCGGCGTTGACCATGACCACGCGATCGTCGGCATCGCTGATCACGATCGCGTCCACCGTCGTCTCGAAGACCTTCGATGCGAGCCGCAGTTCGTCAGTCCGAGCGTGCTCTTTCGTGATGTCGGCTGCGCTGGTCATGATCGAGTCGACCTGGCCGTCGACGCCGAAAATGGGTGCCCGGACAAGGTGGTAGATCCGTCGCGTTCCATCGGGCCGGTCGCGCACCTGGACGATGTCCTGCACCATCGGGCTCGCGAGAAGCTGCCGATCGAGATCGGCAATTTCGGCTGCATATCGAGCCGGCATCACGTCGCGCGCCGTCTTGCCGAGCGCATCCTCGGAATTCGTGCCGAAGATGAGGGAATTGGACTCGTTCCATAGCGTGTACTGTCCGGCAGTGCCCGGCTGCATGCTGCGGACCGTGATGCCCGAAGGAATGTTGTCGACTATCGTATGGAGAAATTGGCGCTGGGCTTTGAGGTCGCGCCGATGCCGCTGGAGGCGCGCGGCGAGCGTGGTGACCACCGCAAAAAAAACCAGGATCGCCAAGGTGGCGACCACCGCGAAGATCAGGTAGTTGCTCCGGTTCTGATAGAAATCCCCGAGCGCCTCATCGGGCGCCTTCGCGGCGCTGACAATGAACGGATAATCGACAAGCTTGCGGTAGGCCACGATCCGCAGTGCGTTGTCGGTGGCGCGGCGCGTTTCGTAGTGACCTGAGGGGTTCGCCGCCGCGCGCGAAACGAGCTGCATGGCCCATCCAACGGGTGCCTCCGTCGGCTCACCGTCGACCACGCGTGCGCGAAAGGTGCCATCGAGGCCAAGCAATCCAAGGCTGCCCTCCTTTCGCGGATCTGCTTGCTTGGCGAAGTCCGTAAAGTAAGCTGGTGTCACGGAGAGCAGCACTACCCCGGCGAATGAACCGTCGGCGCCGTTCATCCGGCGACTCAGCTGGATCATCGGGCGACCGGAAGCGCGGCCGATGAGAGGCTTGCTTATGTCCAGCAGCCCCGTGTCATGCGCCTTGTGCATCTGAAAGTATTCGCGATCTGCAATATTGATCGCGTTCAAGGACTGACTGCTCGCGACGATGTCGCCCTTGGCGTCGGCGACGCTGACGACCACGAGCAGATTGTCGTCGATTACGCCCGCCTGGACGAGGCGGGGCAGGTCGAGGCTGCCGCGCAACTCCAACTCGCGCTTGACCAGGCGAGCCATCCGATCGGCATCCTTGATCTGCCGCCGGGTGTACCGTTCGTATGAGGCGACGAAGCTCTCGGTGTCGCGGATCTCGGCGCCGATCAAGGCGCGTTCGGTCGATTGCAATTGCATCCACGTGCCCGCCCACACGCCGGCGATCAGCAGCAGGCCGAACGCGGGCAGCGCCCAAACCGAGTGCTTGTGACGAGTCAGTGAAATACGACGGGCTTGAGGCTGTTTCAATCGCCTGTTTCTTTGCTCATACGTATCGATAGGGGTTTGGCGCCGTTTCACAGACCTGGTTACGTCTTGGCAACCTGGTTGGTGGATCGTCGGACGGAAGCGCTGTTACATCGACGCAAGTCGTGTGCCACGTTGTCGCTTACGTTTCGTGGGCTACGAATGGCGCATTTCGCCCTCAGCGCCCGCCAACTGACCGGGCGGGGCACATTGCGCCGGCTTCGGTCGATGGGCCGCTGAAACAATTCGCGATGCGCCGGATTCCGCGGCAATCGTCGATAAGTCCCAGATTCGGTTATGCTTATAGACCTTTTTCCCCCGGCGATGTCCGTTTGTCCATGGTTGAGCTAGCACTCCGTCGGCCCTACACCTTCATCGTCATGGCGATGCTGATCGTGCTGGCGACGCCGTTCGCCTTATTGAACATGGCGACCGACATCTTTCCCGAGATCAACATCCCGGTGATCAGCGTCATCTGGAACTACAACGGCTTGTCGGCGCAGGAAATGGGGCAGCGGATCGCGGCCCAGAACGAGCGGGGATTGACCACCACCGTCAGCGACATCGAGCACATCGAGTCGCAATCGCTGGCCAGCATCACCGTCATCAAGATTTTTTTCCAGCCGAACGCCAATATTCAGACGGCGATCGCGCAGGTAGTGGCCGCGGAGCAGACGCAGGTGCGCCAGTTGCCCCCCGGCATCACGCCGCCGCTGGTCATCAAGTATTCGGCGTCGAGCCTTCCCGTGGTCCAGCTCGCCTTGTCGAGCGCGACGCTGCCCGAGCAATCGCTGTTCGATGTGGCGGTCAATGGGCTGCGGCCGCAGTTGATCACGATTCCCGGCGTCGCGGTCCCGTTTCCCTATGGCGGCAAGAATCGCCTGATCTCGGTCGATCTCGATACGCAGGCGCTGCAGGCGCGCGGCTTGTCGCCTGCCGACGTGGTGAACGCAGTCAACCTTCAGAACCTGATTCTGCCCTCGGGAACCGCGAAATTCGGCAGCACCGAATACACCGTCAAGATGAACGGCTCGCCCGACGCCATCAGCGGGCTCAACGAGCTGCCGGTGCGAACGCAAAATGGCGCGACCACGTATTTGCGCGACGTCGCTTTCGTGCGCGACGGCTTTTCGCCGCAAACCAATGTCGTGCGCCAGGACGGCGTGCGCGGCGTGCTGCTATCGGTGCTCAAGAACGGCGGCGCCTCGACGCTCGACATTGTCGCCAACCTGAAGGCGCTGCTGCCACGCGTCGCGCAGACCATCCCGCGCGACGTCAAGATCACGCCGCTGTTCGATCAGTCGCTGTTCGTCAAGGCGGCGATCAAGGGCGTGGTGAGCGAGGCGCTTATTGCCGCCGGCCTCACTGCGCTGATGGTGTTGCTCTTCCTCGGCAATTGGCGCAGCACGCTGATCATCGCGCTCACCATCCCCTTGTCGATCCTCGCCTCGATCCTGGCGTTGCAGGCATTGGGCGAGACGCTCAACCTGATGACGCTCGGCGGGCTCGCGCTGTCGGTCGGTATCCTCGTCGACCAGGCGATCGTGACCATCGAGAACATCGAGCGCCACCTGCACATGGGCACGCCGCTGAAGGAGTCGATCACCGTCGGCGCCGGAGAGATCGGCGTGCCCGCGTTCGTCTCCACGCTTTGCATCTGCATCGTCTTCGTCCCGATGTTTTTCCTCACCGGGGTCGCACGCTTCCTTTTCGTGCCGCTGGCCGAAGCCGTGGTGTTCGCCATGATCGCTTCCTACCTGCTG
>Ga0209839_10001830_pt1 | contig 10717 bp, 16 predicted proteins | sample OrgsoiDNA2013050_FD_185800 | JGI IMG/M metagenome (GOLD analysis project Ga0209839, IMG submission 185800) | Permafrost soil microbial communities from the Arctic, to analyse light accelerated degradation of dissolved organic matter (DOM) -... | ecosystem: Environmental > Terrestrial > Soil >... | reverse complement strand
AGACAAATGCGCCCGCGAGCACCGGGTGATAAGCGTCCAGCGGAAGAATACGCAGGCTCAGATTTGTCATCTCTGATACTTCCAGCAGCCGTTTGAGCTGGAGGCTCATCACCGTATTATCGCCGATACGCCTGAGCAGCACGGATTCCTCGAGTACCACGGTCAGCTCGAACGGAGGATCCCGTTTCAGGATTTGCTGGCGGACCATCCGGACTTCGACCATCCGCTCAATCTCGCCGGGCGGGACGTTTGGGCTCGTCGTGCGGATTACCTCGCGCGCATAGTCCTCAGTTTGCAGCAGGCCGGAGACGACTTCGGGCGCCCAGTGGGAGGATGACGTGGCTTCGGCCTCGAGCCCGATGAACGCGGCGTGGAAATCGGGCAGTGCATCGGAGTAGGCCTTCCACCATCCCTTGCGGTTGGCCTCCTGCGCCAGAGCGGCAAGCTCGTCGGCCTCCGGTCCGTCGACACCGTAGAGCAGCAGAAGCTTCTTGATCTCTGCTGGGCGGGGCGTCGTGTGCGCGTTCTCGATCCGCGAGACCTTCGAGGTCGACCAGCGCATACGCTCGGCGATGAATTCACCGGTGACGTCGGCGCGTTCTCTCAGACGCCGCAGCTCCGCGGCTAGCCGCTTGCGGCGGACGATGGGACTCGCGGGCTCAGGCACCGGCGTCACGCTCCAGATAAAGCCATAAGGGCTTAGTGTTCCCCTGATCCCGCAATGATAATCCTGGCGGACCTGCTATAGATAGGTTCGCTTAAGGACTTATAAGAATATCTGTTGCAGCTCCCAAAGGAACTTGCACCAAAAGTACTGTACGCCCACACTGCGTGTCATGGTCGCCGGGCGCCGGCGCAGAGGTTGGCTGCACAATCCTGCTCCCATGGCCATCGAGCGGTCGATGCCGCGCCCGGGCCGGGCCAGCTCGGCGCGCGCCGCCTGACCCACCCTGAGCCCGCTAAAGGCCGCCAGCCGCAGAGTCCGGGCCGCCGCATGACACCCGTCATGGCCGACTGTGGATGACCGACAGATGTCACCGGCGGCAGTTAGGCCTAGCGTTGGAAACATGACGACGACGACCATTGTTTCCATCGCTGCGGGCGTGGCGATCGCTGCCCTGCTCGTGGTCCGGCAACTGCGGTCCCAGCCGGTGAACGGTGATATGCGCCTGCCCCTGATCATCGGGATCATCGGCCTCATCGAGGTCACGAGCTACCTGCAGAAGGTCCACGGCCGCGTCGGCGGCACCGCCATCGTCGCGCTGATCGGCAGCTTCATCCTCGCCGCCGGGCTCGGCGCGGCGCGGGCCGCGACGGTGCACCTGTGAGTACAGGACGGCCAGGCCTGGCGGAAGGGCACCTGGCTGACCGGCACGCTGTGGGTCGTCAGCCTGGCCGCGCACTTCGGCCTGGACTACCTGATCGACCCGCACTCCGCGGACGGCGGCATCGCCGGGGCGTCCCTCCTGCTCTACCTCGCGGTTACCTTCACGGTGCAGCGGGTCATCATGCAGGGCCGGGCCCAGCGGATTCCGGTGACCAATCACTCGGCTCAGTCCGTCACCCAGGGCCCGGCTCAGCCATGGTCCGGCCCGTGAGCATGCTCAATTCCATGAGCAGGCACAATTGACGATCATGGGCATGCGAAACGGGTACATGCCCAGGAAACCCCCGGGGGTGCGCACCGTTCGCAGGGAGGTCTAATGGCGCGCGTGATCTGGACCGGTGCACTGGCTTTCGGGCTGGTCAATATTCCGGTCGGCCTGTACTCGGCGACCGAGGACAGGACCGTGCACTTCAACCAGTTCCAGAAGGGCACCAGCGACCGCATCCGGTACAAGCGGGTGAACGAGCGGACGGGGGAAGAGGTCAACTACCGGGACATCGTCAAAGGCCGCGAGGTCGACGACGACACCTACGTGCTGCTCACCGACGAGGAACTGGAGTCCGTTGAGCCGGGCCGCACCCGCACCATCGACATCACCGACTTCGTGGACCTGGCCGAGGTCGACCCGATCTACTTCCAGCGGACCTACTACCTGGCGCCGCGGGGCGACGGCGCGGACCGTTCCTACGCCCTGCTGCACCAGGCCATGGCGGAAACGAACCGGGCCGGGATCGCCACCCTCGTCATGCGCAGCAAGGAGTACCTGGTCGCGGTGCGGCCCCAGGAGGAGATCCTGGCCCTGGAGACGATGTACTTCGCCGACGAGATCCGTGATCCCATCGAGGGCACCGGGTACGAGCCGTCCGGCCAGCCGGCCAAGCCCCGGGAGCTCGCCGTTGCGCAGCAGCTGATCGAGTCGATGACCACCGACTGGGACCCGACGAGATATGAGGACACCTATCGCGAGCGGGTCGAGCAACTGATCGAGAGCAAGCGGAACGGCGAGGAGATCGAGACCGCGGCGCCGGCCCCACGGGCGTCGAAGGTGGTTGACCTGACCGAAACGCTGCGCCGCAGCGTGGAGGAAGCGCGTGGCCGCCGCACCGGCGGCCGTTCCGGCGCCTCGGCCGAGGCGGCCGCCAAGGGATCCAAAGCCGCCGGGGCCGCGGAGGGATCGAAAGCCTCCAGGGCAACGGGCCGGAGCGGCCCGCAGGGCGAGGACCTGTCCGCGATGACCAAGGCTCAGCTGGCGGCGCTGGCCGCCGAGCTGAGCATTCCGGGCCGGTCGAAGCTGACCCGTGACGAGCTGGAAACCGCGGTCCGTCAGGCCCGCCATCCGCGCCCGAAGGCCGTCTCGTGATGAGCCGGCTGCTGGCGGGTCGGCCGGGCCGGGGCGTAGCGTCCTGGTCATGACTGTAAAACTCGTGGTCCTGTACACGCAGCCGGATGACCCGGACGTGTTCGAGCGCCACTACGCCGAGACGCACATGCCGATGGTGCACCGCATTCCCGGGCTCGCGCGCGCGGAGACGGGGCGCTTCATCGCTGAGGCCGACGGCGGCGACTCGACGTTCTACCGCCTCGCCGAGCTCTACTTCCCGGACCGGGCCGCGCTGGATGCGGCCCTCGCGACCAAGGAGGCGCAGGCTACGGCGGCGGACTACGAGAAGATAGCCCCGCCCGGCTCCCGCATGCTGGTCCAGGAGGTCTAGATCCCGCCTCGCCGGATCGGCGCCGCTTTTCCGCCCATGCTGCGGCAGACCCACGCCGATCATGCGGGTTAGGCCAGGCTGGCGACCAGATCCGGCGTCAGGCCCGGTAGCGACGGCAGGACGGCGCGGGCCAGCGCCAGCGCGTCCGGGTCGGGCGGGTAACGCGGGTGCGGGACGGCCACGACCTGCAGGCCCGCCGCCGCGGCCGAGCGCAGCCCGTTGCTCGAATCCTCTACCGCGACGCTCCGTTCCGGCGCCACGCCGAGCCGCTGGGCGGCGGTGAGGTAGACGTCCGGTGCGGGCTTGCCGTGCGCGACCTCCTCGGTGGACACCGTGGCGGCGAACAGCGACCGGATCGACGCGGCTTTCAGCACCGACTCGATCAGCACCGGGGGAGAGGAGCTGGCCAGCGCGAGAGGCCAGCGCTCCGCCATCCGGCGCACGGCGTCCGTCGCGCCCGGCATGAGCGGAAGCTCCCGTGCATACCGCTCGGCCATCTGGTGAATGACCTGCGCCGCAACGTCGTCCGGCGGCAGCCCGACGCCGAGGTCCTGGCTCAGGTAGCGCGCCCATTCCTGGGTGCTCATGCCCATCAGCCGCCGCTGCGCGTCCGGGGCCCAGTGGCCGCCGTGAGCGGCAACCAGGCCACGGCGTACCTCCTCCCACACCGGCTCGGAGTCGATGAGCACGCCATCCAGGTCGAACACCACGGCCTCGATCACCCGTCCACTCTTCCATGCGGCCGGCCCCGTCCCGTCTCCCGGTCCACCCGGCGCGGTACCGTTTCGGCTGCGATGTCGAACGTGGGAGGAGCCAAGTGCCTGAGCTGAATTTCGCTGAGATGACCCTGAGCCCGCTCATGCAGGCCCTGGGCCTGGTGATCGACGGCTACTCCGGTGGCGAGAACGGCGGCTGCACCCAGGTCCGGGGGCACATCGACGCGGGCCCGGAACATCACCAGCCGGCCGGTATTGTGCACGGCGCGCTGTATACCGGCGCGATCGAGACCGCCGCCAGCGTCGGGGGGTTCCTCGCGGTCCAGGACCGCGGCCAGAACGTGGTCGGCGTGGACAACTTCTGCGATTTCCTCCGCCCGCACAAACAGGGGCGCCTCGAGGTCGACGCCCGTGCGGCCAGCCAGGGCCGGACGCTCCAGCTGTGGGACGTCGACATCACCGACACCGAGGGCCGGCTGGTGGCGAAGGGGCGGGTCCGGCTGGCCAACCGCGACCAGCCCCATAAGAACGAGACCGGGGCCAGCTGATGCTGGACGGCCATCCCCTCATCGACGTCCACCTGCATCCGGCCAGGCGGTCCACGGTCAAGCTGGCCTGGGAGGAGTGGGCCCGCGACTTCGGCGCCGGGCAACAGGTCAGCCAGCTCTACGACGCCGACGGCACGGTCAGCCCGGCCCGGTTCGACGCCTACCTCGCCGGTGAGGGGGTCGATATCGCGCTGGTTCTGCCCGAGTACAGCCCCCGCGTCACCGGGATCCAGGCGATCGAGGACATGCTGCCGCTGGCTGCGCGCAATCCGGACCGGGTCAAGGTCGCGGCCAACATCAACCCGAACATCCACTTCCCCGTCGACGAGGAACTGCAGCGCCAGCTCGGCCTCGGGGCGATCGCCCTCAAGATCCACCCGGTGCACGCGCGCATGCCCGCCAACGACCGGGCGCTGTACCCGGCGTACGAGATCTGCCAGAGCACGGGGATCCCGGTCATCGTGCACTGCGGCACGAGCACGTTCCCGGGCGCGTCCAACACGTTCGCCGACCCGGTGGTCCTCGACGACCTGCTGCGCGACTTCCGCCGGCTCAACCTCGTGCTCGCGCACGGCGGGCGTGGCTGGTGGTACGACGCGGCCGCCTTCATGGCCCTGTCCAGCGAGCGGGTCTGGATCGAGCTGTCCGGCCTGCCGCCCTCGCGGCTGCGCGAGTACTACGCCCGGCACAGCTGGGCCCGGCTGACCCGCCGGATGATCTTCGCGACCGACTGGCCCGGGGTGCCCGGCATCGCCGCGAACGCCCGGGCGGTAGCGGCGCTCTGCCCCGACGCGGAGACCCGCAGCCTCGTGCTGGCTGGCAACGCCGCCCGCGTCTACAACCTCAAGCTGCCGGACGCGTAAGCCGCTGCCGCCCAGCCCCGCGGGGCGGTGCAGTCTGGCTCATTTAGTCGCCGGGCCGGACGATCAGGCAGTTGCTCGTCGCCTGCGCGAACAGCTTGCCCTCGGCGTTCACCAGCCGAGCCCGGGCCAGCGCGGTCCGGGTCCCGATGTAGTCGACCGTGCCCTCGCACAGCAGCCGCCCTGTCCCGGACGTGATTGGCCGGATGAACCGGGTGTCCAGGTCGATCGAGGTGTAGTAGGCCCCGGCGGGCAGCATGGTATGCACGGCGCAGCCACACGCGGAGTCACAGATGGTGGCGTAGACGCCTCCGTGCACGGAGCCGATGGGGTTGTAGTGGTATTCGGCCGGGGTGACCGCGAACACCGCCTTGCCCCGCTCGAACGACACCGCGCTGATGCCGAGCGTGGCCATGATGGGCGGGGCCGGCAGCCGCCCGGACATAATTTCCCGGAAAAATGACAGACCATCGAGCGTACGCGCGGCTTCCGCCGCGATCGCGGGATCATCCCACGTGTAACTGCGCTGCCGCGCGTCCACGGTGGCCCCGTTCTGGCTGGCTGCGGCGTCGGCGGCCAGGTCAGCCGGTCCCGGCCAGCTCTCGTTCACTGACGGCCCCGAATTCACGTGACTGTTCCTCCTGAGCGATAGGCAGCGGGACGTAGACGGTGACGTACGGCCCGGCGTGCTGCGACCAGGCCGCGGGGAACCGGCTGATGATCAGGGCCAGCATGTCGCGGTTCTCGGCCAGCACATCCAGCATGAGGGTGACCGCGCCGCGGGCCTGCGCCCGGGTGGCCAGGGAGAGCATCAGCGCGGTCCCGACACCGTGACGCTGCCACCCGTCGGCGACCACCACGCCGATCTCCGTGACGGCGGTCCCGTACGGGCTCCGGGTGTCGCTGGCCATGGCGTGCCCGATGATCAGGCCGTCCGCCACGGCCACCAGGGCGTCGGGGGGCTCGCCCCCGGGCAGCTCCAGCCCGCTCATCCGGCGGACCATCGCTGCGGTGAGTTTCGGCACGCCCGCAAAGAAGCGGAGGTACCGGGTCCGCAGCGACAGCCCGGCTACGAAACGCCGCAGCGCCTCACCGTCGGAGCCGCACGCGGGCCGGATCGTAATGCCCAGCTGGGTTCCATTCACAGACTCAGCATGGCCCCAGATTGCTGAGTCTGTCAACTGGACTTAGCATGCGACTATGAGTGACCCCTGGACGCTGGACTACGACACGGCGAACTGCACGATCGGCGCGGCGATCGGCATCATCGGCGAGAAGTGGACGTTCCTGGTGCTGCGGGAGGCGTTCACCGGCGTCCGGCGGTTCGCGGACATGCAGCGGCGGACGCAGGCGCCCCGGCAGATCCTCAGCGATCGGCTCTCCCGCCTCGTGCACGAGGGGCTACTGCGGCGAGAGCCTTACCAGGACGCGGGCCAGCGCAGCCGCCACGAGTACCGCCTGACCGACAAGGGCCGGGACCTCTACGTGGTCATGACCGCACTGCTGGACTGGGGCGACCGGTACGCGGCCGGCCCGGAAGGCCCTTCGCTGGCTCTCACCCACCGGGGCTGCGGCGAGCCGGTCCACGCGCAGCTGGCCTGCTCGGCCGGGCACACCCTCGATTCCCCGCGTGAGGTCACCACGCTCCCCGGTCCCGGCGCCCGCCGTATCGCCTGATGGGAGGGCCCGGCCGGGCTGAGCCTCAGCCGACCCGCAGCATGCTGCTCAGCCGGCCGGCCACCGCGCCGGTCTTGGCCGACGCCTGTGCGGTCCTGGCGGCCACCTTGGCCGTTTTGGCCTGGGCCTTGGCGCTCTTGGCGACCAGTTTCGCGTCGTGCTTGGCGGAGTCGGCCGCGTGCCGGCCACGCCAGGCCAGCGATGGGTTCCCGGCCGTGTCGCCCGCCGCGATCAGCAGGCCGCCCAGTATGGAAAGGTTCTTCAGGAAGTGGATGCGCTGCTGCATGCGCTCCTGCTTGTCGTCGGTCTCCCAGAACCGGTGCCCGGCGTAGGTCGTGGGTACCAGGTCCACCGCGATGGCCAGGGCCGACAGCCTCGGGAAGCGGCCGATGGCCAGCAGCGAGCCCGCGACGACCTGCACCGCGCCGCTGAGCCGGACCGACGTCTCGACGTCGTCCGGTATGAAGGACACCCGTTCGGCGAGCGGCCGGACCACCGGTTCCGCAGCCGCCACCTTCCGGTCCGGGTGCAGGACGGTGTCCAGCCCCTGCACGATGAAGATCGAGGCCAGCATGGGACGCGCGACAGCTCTCAGTACAGCCATGACCGCCGGATGCCCCGTCGCGGGGGTTCTAACCCTCCGGCGGCGTGCCATTCAGCGCGTACCGCCAGCCCGGCCGGGCGTCCGGGGGATACGCGTCCGGCCGATCCAGGCGGTCTGGCGGCGGCCGGGTTCGGCCGCCCGGGAACGGGGCACTTTACTGGGGGTGAAAGCCATCCAGCGGGAAGCCCACGCGGGTTTTGATCGTATCGGGATGGCGTCACGGCGAGGAATAGGGACAAACTAGGTCGATGAACATCGAGGTAACGCGCATCCTCGGCGACGGCAGCATCCGGCGTGCCCGGGTCGAGCCCGAGGAGCGCCCCGACGCCGCCCGCTGGCGTGAACTGCTCAGCCGGGCCAATCTGAATCTGCCGCCGCCCTACCGCCCGGACCCGGGACGGCCGGTCTACCAGGTCAGCGACGGAGAGCACTCCATTCAGGTCGCTGAGCGGGGCCTGGTGGGCCCGCTGCGGGATCTGGTCGCCGCAGTGCTCGCCGAGGGCGGCGACGGGGACTGAGCCAGCTCGCCGGCGCAGGCCAGCGAAACGGGCCGGGGGCGGCCCGGGTCAGACACAGACCAGGTGAGGTCGGGGACCGGGGGAACACGGGGACGGCACCGGGGTGCACGGCCGGAGGACGGCCGGATCAACAACAGCCGATCGTGGCTTGACGCTGCGCGCGTCCCGGTTGACACCGAATTCCATTCCGCCCGGACAGGATCGGTTAACCCGGGGCCCCTGTTACCGGGTACGGCACCACCCGCCCGTCGTCAGCGGCTACGGCACCACCTGCGTCGCGGCTGGGCCGTTTGCTGAGCCGGTTCCGCCTGCTGCTCGACGCCTACGGCCTGGCCGCCGCGCAGCGCCGCGAGGTGGCGGAGGCGGTCATCGCCAACCACGACTGGGACTGCGCCATCATCGCCGAGGGGGTGCGGGCCGGGCACGCCGGTTTCATCGACGCCTGGAATAAGAACGGCGGCGGGATGATCCGTGCGCGGCGCTGGTGCGAGGCGCACCAGCGTGATCTCCTGAACGCCGCGGCCTGACTGGCCGGGCGAATAGCGGCGGTCAGCGGGGGCGCCGGTTGCGCCGCCTACCCAGCCGTATCCCGCCGAGGACCAGGTTGGCCAGGAACACTACGATCCCGATAATCAGCAGCCAGAACAGCCCCTTGAGCACGACGCCCAGGATGCCCAGGGCGATCGCGATGATGATCACAAACAGAAACAGCGCCATGGTTGTGTCCTTCCCCGCTGGGCCGCGCCATCGCGTCTTGTCGGCCGACGGTCCTGCGGGCCGGTGGCCCAGTGAGCCACCTGGCCCAGCTACCGCCGGGCCAGCAGGCGCTCCGTCTCGCCCGCATCATATGGCAGCTCATAGTGCTTGAATACCGCGGGTTCGTCGGTCGCCATCAGCTCTCCGTCGGTGTCGATCGACGGGGCGTCCCGGACCAGTTTCTTGGCGAAGGCGACCTTGAGGTAGTTCGGGCCGACCTTGGCCCCGGCCAGGGGCACGAACACCAGCCGTGACCGGAACAGCATCCCGCTCTTCACGGTCGCGAACGTGTACTCGTCCGTCCGGGTGTCGACGTAGAGGGCCTCGAGCTCGCCGATCTTCCCCCCCGAGTCGTCGACCACATTGTGGCCCCGCCACTCCCGAATATCATCGGCCTCAAACACCGGTGGGTGCCTCCGTCCGGTCCGCAATCGTGGGCGGCTAGCCCGGGGAGACTAGCCCACGTGACATTATGCTCGCTGTCCTGCCGTTTCGCCGTGAGCGGCACGGTGGCGGGCCAGCCCGCCCCGGCCGCGCGCGGCGCCCGGTCAGCTGACCCGAGCGGAAGTGGTCTCTGGATGTGCCGACTGTTCGGCTTGCAGGCCGGTAAGCCGGTGGATGCGGAATTCTGGCTGCTGGAGGCTCCGGACAGCCTGGCGGCACAGAGCCACCGCAATCCTGACGGCGCGGGAATCGGGACCTTTGGCCCGGACGGCCGGCCTGAGGTGTCCAAGCAGCCCATCGCGGCCTGGCGGGACACTGATTTCGCCCGGGCCGCGCGCCATCTGCGTGGCACGACGTTCGTCGCGCACGTCCGGTATGCCAGCACCGGCGCGCACACCATGGCCAATACCCATCCGTTCCTGCAGGACGGCCGGCTGTTCGCGCACAACGGTGTCGTTCAGGGCCTGCCCGACCTGGACCGGCGGCTCGCCGAGCTGGGCACGGCGGACCTGGTGCACGGTGAGACCGACAGTGAGCGGGTGTTCGCCCTCATCACCGGGGAGACTCGGCGCCGCGCCGGCGACCTGCATCGCGGCATCGTCGATGCGATCGGCTGGATCGCCGTGGAGCTTCCGGTCTTTGCCCTCAATCTGGTGCTGATCACCGCGACGGACCAGTGGGCGCTGCGCTATCCGGATACGCACGAACTCTACGTGCTGGACCGCCCGGCCGGTGGCAGCAGCGGCAGCGGTGCCCTGGAGGCACACACCGCCCGGATCAGTGCCCGCTCCCCTCATCTGGCGGTCCAGCCCTCGGTGGTCATCGCCAGCGAGAAGATCGACGACGACCCCGCCTGGCGGCTGCTGGACGCGGGCGAGCTGCTGCACATCGGCCCCAGCCTGCGCATCAGCAGCAGCACACCCTTCCCGCCGGAGCCCCGGCACCCGCTACGGGAATCCGACCTGGACCCGGCCGCCGCGGCCTCCCAGCACCCGTCCTGACGGGGCCACCCGCCTGTCCAGCCCACGGGGGCTCACGGCAGCAGCTCCAGCTCGCTGGAGATCAGGCGGGCCTCGATGTGGCGGGATGAGCTGACCGAGGGCCGGCTGCTGATTACCTGCCGGCACCGGTTTGCCGTCACCGTATGGCCGCAGGACCACCGCGCTCAGCGCGAGGCCGGTTACCACCTGCTGCAGGTCAGCGAGCTGAGCCGGGAGATCCCGCCCGAAGGCCGGCGCCGCGCGCAAACTTCCCCGGCGCTATTGGGCCTTCCCTGGCGCTATTGGGGCCTTCCCCGGCGCTATGCTCGCCTCACCCGGCGCAATCCGGGCCTTCGCCGGCACAATCCGGCCTTCCCCGGCGCGCAAACTCTGGGAAGACTAGGGGGAGCCGCGCAGACTAGCTGAGGGAGGACCCAGTGAGTGATCACTCGTCGCCGTTTCCGCCGGAGCCCAGCTCGGAAGTGCGTTCCCCCCTTCCGCCCGAGCCGGACGAG
>Ga0209839_10001829_pt1 | contig 10718 bp, 9 predicted proteins | sample OrgsoiDNA2013050_FD_185800 | JGI IMG/M metagenome (GOLD analysis project Ga0209839, IMG submission 185800) | Permafrost soil microbial communities from the Arctic, to analyse light accelerated degradation of dissolved organic matter (DOM) -... | ecosystem: Environmental > Terrestrial > Soil >... | reverse complement strand
GATCGGGCACTCCACCCGCCCGGTAAAGGAGTTCATCCGCCTTCTGAAAGCACACCAGGTAAGACGACTGGTCGATGTGCGCACCATCCCGCGTTCGCGTCACAATCCGCAGTTCAACCGAAGCCAGTTATCGCCGGCGTTGCACTCCGCCCGTCTTCATTACACGTACATGCCCGGACTGGGCGGCTTCCGGCATGCGCGCCCGGATTCCCTCAATGCTGGCTGGCATAACGCCAGCTTCCGCGGCTTCGCCGATTACATGCAAACGTCGGAGTTCCGGAACAATCTTGACAAGTTAATAGGCCTTGCGAAGTCAGAGCGGAGTGCAATTATGTGCGCTGAAGCCGTTGCCTGGCGCTGCCACCGCTCTCTGATAGCGGATGCGTTGCTGGCGCGGGGAATTGAAGTGCAGGAAATCACAAGCGCTACACGCACTCGACCGCATACGCTTACGGCGTGGGGCAAGATAACCGGAAAACAGGTCACCTATCCTGCCGAAACACAAGGATAAGAGTACCGGGAGGTCTCGCCGATGACGGACGATTTTAAAGTCGGAGACCACGTTGAATGGAACTCGGAAGCAGGACGTGTCAGGGGGACGATCAAGAAAAAGCATACCTCCGAAATCACGTTCAAGGGCTACACGGTTCACGCTTCGAAGGAAGAGCCGCAGTACTTGATCAAGTGCGATACGACGGAGCACCTAGCGATGCATAAGGGTTCGGCTCTCCGAAAGATAGCGAAGGGCAAGATCCGGAGTTGGGTCTGAGATATTTCAAGGAGATCAAGCGCAGGGGTTCACGTTCTGAAGAGGCTGTGGTGCGGAAGGGACTTGAACCCCCATGCCCTTACGGGCGCAGCCACCTCAAGGCTGTGCGTCTGCCAATTTCGCCACCCCCGCTTATCGCTAGCAACTTGAACCGACTAGCTCAAACTCCCACCTCAAGCTAATTTCGGGAGTTCTGAATCGGTCGGGCCGCGTTCCAACTTGTTGAGCCTCGGTCGGAGACCGGTCCCAAGCGGCCCACTGCGGCCGTGGGCGTAAGGTCCCAAACAAGGTCCAAAAATATCCTCCATCCCGCCCCCAGGTCCCGCTATGCACTCCAGTGTGGAGTTTTCTGTTGTAGGACCACGCCTGCACATCGGTTGTCTGGCTCTACGACGTCACAAATGCCAAGCTCACGCGGACCTGCAATGGCCTGCTCGTACTGACGAGCGGGCAAGATATTGAAGCCGCGCTCGTGCTGTTGCCCCAAACAGGTCCAGGCATCATCGCATTGAAGCAAAGATGAGTCCAGCCAGGGCAGAGCTATCACCAGTCTTAAAACTCTCGCGGGACGCCGCGGTCATTCGATTCGCGACTCTCGTGCGGCTCCAATCAACCACAAAGCCGGCTTGAAGCCCCAACTATCGGATGAATTCTCTTTGACTGCGACCGTTGCGTCATTCCATGATCGCTCAAGCTTTCCGAATGCGGCGCCAGGCGCGGGCGAAAGAGCGGCCCGGATTCGATGCCGGCCGCCGCCATGTATTCGGCGATGCCCGCAGCCGCGGTGTTGAGCTTGGCGGCGCCAGCTTGTCCACGAAACGAGTGAGCGATGTCATCAAATCGACCGGCACCGGAAAGACCACAGTAGAGTTTTTGTCCGCACCAATCTCAACAAGCGTTTGCAGATACCGAAGCTGAATGGCGACCGGTTCCTTCTGAAGTTGCTGGGCGGCCATGCTCAACTTTTCCGCTGCCATAAACTCTCCTTCGGCGTGGATAATCTTGGCGCGACGCTCTCGCTCTGCTTCGGCCTGGCGCGCAATCGCGCGGATCATCTGCTCAGGCAGGTCCACTTGCTTCACTTCGACTAGCATGACCTTGACACCCCACGGACCGGTGTGGTGGTCCAACACCTCCTGCAAGCGAAAGTTGATCTTGTCCCGCTGACTGAGTAACTCATCCAGCTCCACTTGCCCTAGAACACTTCGCAAGGTGGTTTGTGCGAGTTGCGTCGTGGCATATAGGAAATTTGCGACCTCAACGACTGCCTTGACGGGCTCGACCACTCGGAAGTAGACGACGGCGTTGACCTTGACCGTCACGTTATCACGCGTGACGAGGTCTTGCGGTGGCACTTCAAGCGCTTCAACTCGAAGCGATATTCGAACCATGCGATGCAACGGGACGAGCACCAAGGCAATCCCGGGGCCCTTCGGCGCACTCTCTACACGCCCGAGACGAAACACGACCCCGCGTTCGTATTCCGCCAGAATTTTGATCGATGAGAGCAGGTACACAAAAAGCAGGACAGTTGCAATTGCCGCGAGACCGGCAATGAGAGTGTTCATTTCGTTCCAATAATATGATCGGGGCTGATGTAATTTGCTGGTCTGTTTAGCGAGTTTGCACGCAGGCGGTCCACCACCTTCCTACTCAGCCCGATAACCAAGGCGAGCAACAATGCCATCGCCCAGCATTCCGCTCCGTGACCATGGCGAAGGAGTTCGATGATGGCAATGAGTCCCGCGAGCCCGAGCATGACGAGCGAGATTCCGGTTTGAAACCGCACGGAGGCGGAACTTACCCACGGGTCCATCGGTACGGGGATCTCCCGCCCCCGATCCGAATGGGTACAGCGTGATTTGACAGGGCACTGGTTACAGGTGTGGGCCGGTGCACGGTATCGAATGATTCTCAATTCGTGATCCACTTCGGCTCGTTGCAGTGCCATCCCTGTCGGGCATTCCCACATGTCCCGATCCCGATGAAAGCGAAATCCGCCCGTGTGGTATTGATCGGCTCGTTTATGCGAATGCCGCGCCATCCACTCGAGCGCCCGCGCAATAATAATCAGCAACAGAATGTAACCGCCGGCCAGGAACGGTTCGAAATGAAAGACATTCATCGTTGGCCCGCTGCGGGCTCAGTGACCTCCGTAAACAGAATCGTTTCCGGTTCTTCGAGAGTAGTCGAGCGCCGCATCCCATGCCAGACGGCTAACCAGCACAGATAGAGCAGGGGCAAAACGCCTCCCACGATAAATACTGCATCTCCTGGAAAACGCAGCCACTCAATGAACGCGTTTACCGGATTGCCAACAAACTTCAGGGTTCGCGCTTCGAAGTAGCCGTGGTTTACGGACTCATAGAGCTGCAAGATTCCGAGTGGAAACAGAGTGGCGAAGACCATCCACGCCAGCCCGGCATTCAGGCACCAGAAGCTAATCTTCGCGGCGCGGTCCGACCAGAGCTTCTCTGGAACCATATAACGAATACAGAACAGAGCCAGTGCGACCGCTAGCATTCCGTAAACTCCCATCATTGCGGCATGGGCGTGGTTTGTGGTTAAGGCGGTTCCAATCTCGTAATAGGAGACGACCGGCAGGTTGATCAAGAATCCGAAAACGCCCGCTCCTAAAAAGTTCCAGAATCCGACTGAGACAAGAAACATCACCGCCCAGTAGTGCGGAAAGGCGGTACGGGACTTCGCCTCTTGCCGGGCTCCCAACTGCAAAAAGCTCCATGCCTCCACGGTCAAGAACGTGAGTGGAATCACTTCCGCAGCGGAAAAGAAAGCGCCTAGCGCCATGTGCTCGGCCGGCGTCCCGGAAAAGTAAAGGTGGTGCATGGTGCCGATGACCCCGCCAACCGAATACAAGACAATATCCAGGTATACGACCGTGAGCGCGACGCGTTCGGCAATCACGCCGAGCAGAACGAAGATACAGGCCACCATGACAGTCGTAAACAACTCGAGAAAATCCTCTACCCAAAGATGGACCACCCAGAAGCGCCAAAAATCCGTAGTTGTGAAGTGTGCCTCTGGCCGGGCAAGAAGGCCGACGCCATAGAAGGCTGGTATAGCTAAGGCTGCGAAGAAGAACAGCCACGGCATATTACCCTTATGTTCCGTGCGAAGGCGGCCGCGCAATCCCAGGAAAAGCATAGCTACCCAGAAGAACAGTCCGACGGTCAAGAGAATCTGCCAGAAACGGCCTAAGTCCAGATACTCAAATCCCTGGTTACCGAACCAACTCCAACCGTGTTGAATCCAACCGTGGATGCCCGCGAACTCGCCGAACAGACTTCCGAAAACAACGATCGTCAGAGCTGCAAGCAGACCGATTGCCAGCCACTTCTGGATTTTCGGTTCTCTGCCACTCAGCATGGGCGTGATGAAGATTCCTGCCGCCAGAAAGGATGTAGCAACCCAAAAGATCGCCAGCTGGAGGTGCCATGTACGGGCTAAATTGAATGGCAAGACACGCGCGAGATCGATACCGAAGAAGTTCGACAGATCCGCACGATAATGCTGGGAAGCGCCGCCCACCAGCGTTTGGATCAGGAATAGAACGACCATGATGAAGAAGAACCAGGCGGTCACCCGCTGTGCTGGGGTCAGGAGAACCTCGTCGGGTGCGCGAAAGGTCAGGGTGTTGTTCTCGCGCCCATGCCATCCGAGGACATTCCACCTTCCGAAAGCAGTGAACAGCGCTCCGATCCCGCCCAATAAGACAGCCAGAGAAAGCACGCTCCAAACCACGTTGTCGGCAGTTACGGTGTTTCGAACGAGCGGCTCAGGTGGCCAATTGTTTGTATAAGAGTAATCATGCCCTGGTCGCAATGCGGCTGATACCCAGGCCGACCAGGCAAAAAAAGCAGTGAGCTTTCTTGCCTCCTCCGGATCGCTAATCGCCTCGGGACGGAGCCCGTATCGAGTCGTCGGTTCAGCGAAAAACCTGGCGTAGTAGCCGACAAGCTCCTTATATGCGTTTCCCTGCGCTGCTGTGAAGGCCAAAGTGCCGCTGTTTGGATCGAAGCGATTCGTTTTGAATTCTTGGATTGTGGCTTCTCTCGCTCGATCGGATTTACGGCCCCCATAAGCGCCGATCACGCTGGTTGCCGACCGCCGGAGATAGTCGGCGGTGTAGTCCGGTCCCAGATATGCGCCATGGCCGAAAATCGAGCCGTACTCCATCAAGCCGTTTTTCAGGAAGATTTGCTGGCCGTCGAGGATATCCTGGTGTGTGAACAGAACCTTCTGGTCTGGTGTTAGGGTCCGCGCTGGAATAGGAGCTTCCCCCGCGTAAGTACGGTATGCCAACAACCCCATTACGAAAAATCCAAACAGCACAACGAAGGCAACCGCTTGCAACCAGCCTTTTGAAACAAGTAAGTCCCTTTTCGGTGGTTCTTCAAAAGACTTTTTGGCAGTCGTGTTTAAGACCATCGCATCCTTTCTCGACAAGATCGTTTATCATTTCACACTGACGAGTCCGTGAGGGGTATGGCACTCAAGCCATGCACTTCGAGAGCACTAAAAAACCGAGGGGTCTGCTTTCCAGGGATCGGACATTATTCTGCCCCATTTGGCGGCGTCCCAAAAGCTCTTCACGAACGGAAGATAACCTGTCAAAGCTAGCTGCGTCGTGACGCGGATGGATTCGGCTTTGCGGCGGCTATTCTGTTCATCCTGGCGACGCCTTACGCCAGAATGCTACTCATGCTGACCATCTCTTCCATCCCATTGAGGCTACTACTACCCAAGCTGCTACTGCGGAGGTTTTATTCAAGAAGACAAGCGAGAGGGGGGCGCCAAATCTGTCCGAACCCCGGTTCTGATGCTTTCGGGAGTCAAATATATAATTCCCTTAAACTTGGCCCTAAAATTGGGCGTTCGTTCGCCCCAGCAGCCTTTTGCAGGTCGCGCCGATCAGCCGTTTTGGCAACGACATTCGTTTCGGCGGAACTCACCGCAGTGCCGTGCCGGGCGAGATCAACGGGTGAGTGATGATTCAGAATTTCCGCCGCTGTGTCCATCATTTATTCGGGCGTATCCAGGCCCAGCAAAGCGTTTCCACCACGAACGACGTTTTCGAAACGGTCTCGCTCAATCTTTTGATTCTGCCCGAAAGTTGCTTCGCACCAGCTTTCTACGTTTTTCTCGAGATGCCCGGCCTCACGAGATTGCGGTGGGTCAATAGCAGGGACTGCTTTGTTGTTCTCCGAAGCGAGATGGATATGATCTCCGGCGAATGCGTTTGCCGTGAGCTCGCCCGCGGCGGCTTGGGCATCAGAAATGTTGCGAAAAACGGTGACAATAGTATTCTCTTTGGCATCGCTGCTCTCCTTCTTCTGCACCCGGTTGGTTTTCGTGTCGTTCCGTATTCTGTCTTATGTTATTTAGGCTTTGTCAAATGCTGAAAGCTTGGATCGATGCTCGAAACGGCTGTTCAAAAGCTGCCTGAACGCGTTTCATCTGGCACGCCCTCCGTCGGCGACGCAATTCCAATAATTGAGACACAATTCGCCCACCGCTCTAATGTCAGCCCAGATCGCCGGGCCGGACAATAGATCGTTCGTAATGGCGTTGGGGACACGCGTCACGGGCAATCGATCATTATTATTTGATTGTTTGATTGCCGATCAGGCGAGGAAGGCGTGTAGGTGCCTTATGGAAGCCATTACATAAGGACTATGGAGGAAAGAAACTTTGACCGTTAGGAATGAACTAGATCAATCCTCGTTTCATGGCATGAAGGACCGCCTCAAGCCGGGTGTGAGTGCGGAGCTTTTTGTTGATGGCGTGGAGGTGGTTTCTCAATGTCGGTAGCGTGATTCCCAACTCCCTGGCAACTTCCCCGGAATTCTTCGCCTTCGCAAAAAGGCTCAAAATGCGCTGCTCCTGTTCAGAGATCAATTCGACAGGAGCAGGCCGGGATCCGCGATCACCTATGGAAATAACCTGCTTTGATACATCGAGCATCTTCGAGAAGGCCCGCTCGAGTTCCTTGCGCTCGCTGATGTCATGAGCGAGGTGCACTATGAGACGCCGATGACGGCGTGACTCGTCAAATACGATTGTGGAAACGCTGACCCACTTTCTTTTCCCGGAGTGTGTCGTAACCTCGAGATCGAAAGTTGGAATCGATCGGTTGCGCTCTGCGCAACGCTGAACGCTACATCCGGTGAATACGGCCGTACCGAGCGCACCGTTGCCCTTTAGCACTTCGGAACAGGTTTTGTTCAGAACATCTTTTGCCGCATAGCCAAACAGCTGTTCTGCGGCGGCGTTCCAAAAGCAAATCTCACCCTCGAGCGTCACAACGAATGCTGCGTCGTCCGTCCCTCCAAAAAGTTCGTACACATCTCCAGCAAACATGAATGCCAACTGCCTTGGCTCGTCCAGGCGGTACCGCAGTACCGAGCGTGGATTGCCGCGAACGCTTATAAAGTTTACTATGGGCCGCTGCTCGTGCTGTGGCGCGTTCGAGAACGGAGTGGCTACCGGTAGATACACGTGAGGAAGCGTCGCCGCTAATCGGCTGACGCTGCTGAAATGCGAAAGAAAAGATTTTCCGCTCACCGTAAATCGTATATTTGTCCTATTTAGGATTACGAATGTACCATTGCTCGGCCGGGTCTGGACGCGGATAGTGAGACTAGCGATCAGTCTCGCAGATTTGCAAGAAGCGGTCTCTGAGCCATGCGGGCATGTTGAGTTTGTCGAGAGGAGTAAACAATGAGGATGTAGAGAAATTCCTTTCGGATCTGAAGTCGAATCGAGGACCGCAAGCAAAAGTCCTGCGAACCATGATTGTTGTAGATGAGTGCTCAGAGGAGTCCTTCCCCGCGAGCGATCCTCCCAGTTGGACGCTCGGCAGCAGTCCCCCTCACGCGCCGATGGCCTATCAAAGGGAGCGGGAGCATGTCTCTGCAAGACAGTGAGCTTCTACTGACGCTTGTGAGGGAGATCAAATGAGGCGAGCCAAGAGTGATTCAGACTCAAGAGGAAGGTCGGATGAACCCCATGAAGCTCACCATCGACGGCAAGACGGTAGAAGCGTCTCCCGGCACGCTGGTTATTGACGCGGCCAAGAGAGCCGGAATCGAGATACCGTCATTCTGCTATTACGAAGGTCTGTCGCTCCAGGGCGCCTGCCGCATGTGCCTCGTCGAGGTCGAGAACTTCCCCAAACTAATGACGGCTTGCACGCTCCGGGTTGCCGAGGGCATGGTGATCCGAACCGATACCCCGCAGGTCGCGCAGGTCCGCAAGGCGATGTTGGAGTTCGTCTTGACCAACCATCCGATGGATTGTCCCGTCTGCGACAAAGGCGGTGAGTGTGAGCTCCAGGATGCCACTTTCACCTACGGGGCCGGCGAGGGGCGGTTCGACGAGTTTAAGCAGCACTTCGACGAGCTCCAGTGGTCGCCTGTCGTCTACTATGACCGACCGCGGTGTATCCTATGTTACCGGTGCGTGCGAATCTGCGATGAGGGCATGGGTGTACAGGCGCTCGGCGTGGCTGACAGAGCGTGCCCGACCAAGATCATCCCTAATTACGATGACCACCTAGAATGCGACGAGTGCGGGATGTGCATCGACATCTGCCCAGTCGGTGCCTTGACGAGCGGCATGTATCGCTACAAGACCCGTCCGTGGGAGATGAACCATGTAGGAACAATCTGCACCCATTGCGCGGATGGCTGCAAGACAACCCTCGGAGTGCAAAACAATACAATCATACGCGGGAATAATCGCGACAGCTCCGGGATCAATGGAGAATTCCTGTGCGTCAAGGGGCGGTATGCCTGCGACTTCAATCATCATCCTGAACGGCTACAATCTCCACTGATGCGGGTCGGTGATGGCCTGGAGCCGGTCTCGTGGTCGAAAGTCATGGCTGTTATGGTCGAAGCTTTCCAGGCGACCCTCGCCCGCAGTGGGACATTTGGTGTGATCGGCTCCAACCACACGACGAACGAGGAGAACTACGCTCTGCAAAAATTCGCGCGCCTGGGATTGGCGACGAACAACATCGACCATCATCGGACAGGCGATGTAGTGACACTGGTCGACGCACTGAGCGGAAAGCCGAACTTGCTTGCCACGACTTCGGATCTCTACACTAGAAAGGCGATCCTTGTGGTGGGGAACGATCTTGCCCAGCAGCATTCCTTCCTCTCTTTTCAGATCCGAGCCAATTGGCGCCATCACCAGTGCCATATTTACTCAGTCACACGCGGCCCCGTACGCGAGGATCACTATGCGACGCGGAGCGTCCGAGTCCGTGAGGGAGAGGAACTTGTGGGATTGGAACTGCTTCGGGAGCAACTGCAATCCGAACCCGAACTGGTGATTGTGTTCGGCGATGCCTTCAAAGGACCGGCAGTTCGGCAGTTGGCGAACTTCGGAGACTCGCTAGGAGTCCCTGTGAAGTACGTCTGCCTGCTCGACTATTCGAATTCGCGTGGAGCCGCGGACATGGGTCTGCTGCCGGATTTGTTGCCGGGATATCGTCCGGTGTCCGAGACCGGCATGCGACTCGGGCTGACGCTCCCCGAGATGCTGCACACAGACCTGGATGTACTCTGGGTGATCGGTGCAAATCCGCTCAAGAATGCTCAGCTCACCTCAAAAAAAATGTTCCTGGTCGTCCAGGATCTGTTTTTGACAGAGACCGCACGGGCTGCGAATATCGTGCTGCCCGCTGCTTCCCAATACGAAAAGAAGGGCACCGTGACCAACGTGTGCGGTGAGGTGCAGCGAGTGAAGCGAGCCGCGCAGACGGTCGGAACCAAGTCCGACCTGGAGATTTTCCGGTTCATCTCCCTACAGATGGGATTGAATCTCGGAATCTCCAGTCCGGACGCTGTCCTGAACGAAATTCGAAATACTGTACCCGGATATGCGGTGCCTCTCTCTATTCTCGATTTGGGCGGCGCAGGAATCGCTCGGCCTTTGACAGCACACAGCGGGATTACCTCGCCTCCTGCGCTCATTCAGTCTGCCGGCGACACGCTGTTCACATCCGGGACGCTGGGGCGCTACTCGTCGACTTTGAGTTCTGTTCTCGAAAGCCCTGGCCAGCTATACGGTGGTGTCTCCTCTCCGTAATCAACGTCGTTGGGCAGGGTCCTGCGCGCTAAGGAGGAAATTTGAATGGACCAAGATCACACGTCGGCTGTGGAACTCTCGTACACGTGGAAGTTAACTATTGCGAGGAAGATACAACCATGATGAGTAACCGCTATTTTTTAACTCAAGACATTATGAGTGAGATTCAGGTTCCGCAGAAGGGAATCCTGAGCCACACGCTGTACAACGATGAGCAAGCAAAGATCATCCTGTTTGGGTTCGCTGCCGGGGAAGAGTTGACCGCTCATACCGCGCCTATGCCCGCAATGATCCAGATCCTGAGCGGCGAAGTCACGCTGACCCTCGGACCGGATCGTTGTGAGGCGGTTTCTGGTTGCCTCGTGTATATGGAGCCGCAGCTAACGCATGGCGTCGTCGCGAAGACACCCACGATGATGCTGCTGACGCTCCTGAAAGCAGCGCGGCAAGACACAAAACCTCAAGCGGCCTGAAGAGATTGGACCGCCAATCGTTCCAGACGGTGCACAGCCCGGCCCACCACAGGCGTTTGCAGAAGATCTGTCGCTCACAGCCCGTATTGCGAAAGCGCCAGCGGGCCGACTCGCAGCTTAAAGTGGACCCGCCCGCCCCTGCACCGGGAGGTCTTTCAATTGCCGCACATAGCTGCCGTCCAGCATCGCGTTGCCGACCGCCGAGTCCTCCGACTGATCCAGAAATGGCTGAAGGCCGGAGTATCGCGCGCTTTAGCATTTACGCCCTGATCGAACGTTACGTTCGCCGAATCCAAACCCAGATGCCCTCACTGGCGTCAAAGCGGGTCAGTCCGCACTCCATTAGACATACAACG
>Ga0209839_10001826_pt1 | contig 10724 bp, 9 predicted proteins | sample OrgsoiDNA2013050_FD_185800 | JGI IMG/M metagenome (GOLD analysis project Ga0209839, IMG submission 185800) | Permafrost soil microbial communities from the Arctic, to analyse light accelerated degradation of dissolved organic matter (DOM) -... | ecosystem: Environmental > Terrestrial > Soil >... | reverse complement strand
CCGGGACCCCGGCACGCCCGGAACCCCCCGAACGCCCGGAACCCCGGCACGCCCGGAGCCCCGGCACGCCCGGAGCCCCGGCACGCCCGACCTGCCCGGAATGCACCAAATGCCTTTGTGTCCGAGTCCTGCCAGGCGTTCTACGCTAATATGTCGAGGTACTTCTAAGGCACGTTGCAGAATTCTCCAGGGAACGTCCCGTCATCGAGCCTTCATGCTGCGGGGGTAGACGTTTGGCTCGTTGGGGCAATACACACAGGCGCTCAGCAGGAGGTGCGCGCGTGCCGCGATCGGTACCGCCAAGGCACTGGTATGACAACCGGCCGCACGATCAGGGCGGCCAGGGCCAGGGGGAAAGAGACCGTCGCGCCCCCGGCGGCCCGGACGATTACGGACCGGACGCCCCCTACGACGAGTACCAGCCTCGCCATGATCATCCGAGTTACGGCCGGCCCGAGTACGAGAACTACAGCCGCAGCGCACCGCCCCCGCCGGGCGGGCACGGGCAGCGGGTCGCGCCCGGCTACGAGTATCCGGCCCCGTCTGGCTACGGCCCGGACCATGGGCCAGACGACCATGGACCGGACGACACCGCTGGGCCCGGCTACGGGCCGAGCGGTTACGGACCGCGGCACAGCGCCTCGCCCGGCTACGGGCCGAGCGGTTACGGACCGCGCCACAGCGCCTCGCCTGACTACGGGCCGGGCGGCAACGGGCCGGGCATTCCGGTGGGGCGGGACCCGCGTAATGACGCGCAGAGCGGGGCGCCCGGGCCGGGCGACGGCGGCCGGGAGGGCCGGCGAAGGACGGTTAAGCCGCGCCGGCGATGGCTGCGCCGGCTGCTCGCGCACCGCAGCGTGCAGGCCATCCTCATCGTGCTCGTCCTGTTCCTCGGCTGGGTCGGCTGGTCGGTCGGCCAGGCCATGACGGCACCAGGCAACGGCACCGCCTCCACCCGGCTCGCCGAATGGGCGCGGGACCACTACCTGGGTCCCGTCGTCACGTTGGGCGAATGGCTCACCTACAAGGCCCCCAAGGTCGGCGGGAAACCGCAGTTCTCGCTGACGGCCCCGGCCACCGGCGGCCCCACGTCGGCGACCGCTCCGCACAAGCCCGGTGCCGCCACGATCACGCCGATCGTGCCCTCTCGGCTCAGCTCACCCGCCGGATCGCCACTGCCCGGCGAAGGACAGTGGCGAGTGCTGGCCAGCGTGACCGGCATCCCGGCCATCTACGGCACCTACCTGCGCCCGGACAGCATCCACACGTCATACGTGGCCGCTATCGCGTCGATGGACCAGCGCCTGCTCTCGTTCCAGCTCCGTCCCGGCGCCGAAGACCCCGGGACGGCCAACTGGGGCTACTCCCCGTGGCTGCCGCCGAATTCCCGTACCGGGCTGATCGCCACCTTCAACGGCGGATTCAAGCTGGACGCCGCCGGAGGCGGTTTCTACCTCAACGGCCTCACCAAGGGCACCCTGACCAGCGGCGCCGCGTCGCTCGTCTACTACAAGAACGGCCAGGTGTCCATCGGCTCCTGGGACCACGGCGTGGGCATGAGCTCGAACGTTCTGGGCGTCCGGCAGAACCTCAAGCTCATCGTGGACAACGGGACCGTCCCGGCCCTGGTGGACCAGGACGTGCAGAGCCAGTGGGGCGCCACCCTGGGGGGTGGCTACTACGTGTGGCGCTCCGGGGTCGGCATCACCAGCGACGGGCGGGTCATCTTCGTCTACGGACCGGCGCTGTCCGTGCGGACCCTGGCCGATCTGCTGCAGCGGGCCGGCGCCGTGAATGCCATGCAGATGGACATCAACCCGGCGTGGATGTCCTACATGTACTACAAGCCGTCGCCCAGCGCGGCCGACCCCACGCCGGTCAACCTTCTCCCCAACCAGCCGGAGCCCGCCAACCGTTACTACTCGGTCAATAGCCGCGACTTCACAGCGGTATTCGCCCGGTGACCCGCCCACTCCCCGAGGCCGTCGCCAGCCGGGCGGCCGCTTCCGATGCCGCGCCGTACCGGGCGCGCTGGCTGCACGCGGTCCTGCGCACGGCCCGCCCGCGGCAGTGGCCGAAGAACCTGCTCGTGTTCGCGGCGCCGCTGGCCGGGACATCGCTCGGCCGCCACGACGGGCTGGCCTATGCGCTGGTCGCGGCGGCGGCGTTCACCGTCGCGTCCGTCGCGGTCTACATGGTGAACGACGTCGCCGACGCGGAACGGGACCGGCAGCATCCGGTCAAGCGGCTGCGTCCGATCGCGGCCGGCGAACTGCCCAAGGCCCACGCGGTCGCGGTGGCCGTCGGCTGCGCCGTCGTGGCCCTGGCCGCGGGCTTCCTGATCCGCACCCCGCTGCTGTCCGTGATCATCGCCGCGTATATCGCCTCCTCGCTGTTGTACAGCCTCGTGCTCAAGCACATCCCGGTGATCGAGCTGATGTTCGTCGCGTCCGGGTTCGTGCTCCGGGCGCTCGGCGGCGCGGCGGCGACCCACGTGCCGCCCTCGGGCTGGTTCCTGCTCGTCTGCAGCCTCGGCGCGCTGCTGGTCGCCACCGCCAAGCGGTACACCGAGATGGCCGTGCTCGGCCCCGAGGCGGTCCGGCACCGGCCCTCGATGCGCTGGTACCGGCCGGCCGCCCTGCGGCTGACCCAGCGCATCACCGCGGTGACGATGATCATCACCTACGCACTGTGGGCCCTCGGTGAGCACGACAACTGGATCCGGGCCTGGCACCTGGCCAGCGCCCTGCCGCTCGCGGGCGCGCTGGCCAGGTTCGACCGGCTCACCGCCCGGGCCACTCCCCGGCCCGTCGAAGACCTGCTGGTCCGGGACACGCCCATGGTCCTCCTGGAACTAGCCTGGCTGCTGACGTTCGTAACCGGTCTCTGGGAGCTCGTGCAGTGACGACACAACGGCAAGGAAGCAGGATCCTGCTGCTCGGCGGGACGAGCGAGATCGGACTGGCCATCCTGACCGCGCTCCGCCTGCCCCCGGAGACCGAGATCCTGCTGGCCGGCCGCGATCAGGCGGCGCTGGAGGCAGCCGGGAAGACCCTCTCCGGCCGGGTCCGCACCTACCATTACGACGCCACGGAGATCTCCGCACACGACGCCCTCATCCGGGACGTCTTCGCCGGCGGACCGGTGGACATCGTGATCTCCGCCGCCGGGGTGCTGATCCCACAGCCGGTGCTGGACCAGGATCCGCGGCAGGCGGCGGTGCTCATCGACACCAACTTCACCAGCCACGTCACCACACTGCTGGCGTCGGCGGCCCGGATGCGCGCCCAGGGGCGCGGCACGATCGTGGTGCTGTCCTCGGTGGCCGCGGTCCGGCCCCGCAAGGCCAACATGGTGTACGGGGCGGCCAAGGCCGGGCTGGACGCGTTCGCGCGCGGGCTGGCGGACTCACTGCACGACAGTGGCGTGCGGTTGCTGCTGGTCCGGCCCGGATTCGTCACCGGGCGGATGACAGCGGGCATGGATCCCGCCCCGCTGGCTACCACCCCGGCCGCCGTCGGCGCGGCCGTCGCGGCCGCCCTGGGCGCGGAGCGCCAGACCCGTCAGACCGTCTGGGTGCCGCGGTCCCTGGCCGGCCTGGCCACCGCCATGCGGCTGGTGCCACGGGCGGCCTGGCGCCGGGTCTCCCGGTAGGCGCCCCAGGTGCGGGGCCGCCCGCACCGTCCGCGTCTGCAGAGCAGGCCGGGAACGAAGCTTCGCCAGTGGCACTGGAAGAGGCGGCGCAGGAACAGCGGTCAGGAGGCCTTGGCCCGGCGGGGGATGTGCACTGGCGGGAAGATCGCCCTGGATCCCGTCAGGTACCCGCCGATGGTACGGAGCAGGGCCCGCACCGTGAGGTCGGCCACCCGGTCCACGGCCGCGGGGTAGAGGTCGCTGTCCAGGCCACCGAACACCGGCCGGTACACCCCGGCCAGCGCCAGCCGGGTGCTGGACCGGCCCACGGGCGACAGGGTGAGGTCGGCGTCCAGCACCGGGAACAGGCCGGCGGACACACCGGCCGTCTCCCAGCGCAGTCCTGCGCTCGCCTGGCCGCAGCCCTGCGTACAGGTGAGAGTACGGACCCGTGCCAGCCTGGGGCAATCCAGGCCGAGGCTGGCGAGCCCCTCCTGGTAGGCCATCCGCGACGCGTCCACCAGCCCACGGTCAGCGACCAGGCCGGCCAGCGCGGGCCGCGCCGTGGCGAAGTCAACACCACATTCGATGTCGTGGGCGACGAACATCTGCCCAGCGTGGCACCCGCCCGTGGCGGGCAGCCAGGGACCAACGTCACTAGCTGTGGCGGGGTGGTTGACGTGGGGTGGCCGTGGACGAGCTAGCGCAGCTGCGCGAGGCGGGAGTGGCCCGTGGGGACCTGGTCGGGCTGGCGGCCGGCCCTGGCCCGCAGATCGGGCTGTCCGCAGCCGGCCGGCCGCTCCTGGCCGGCGCGGACGCCGTGCGCCTCGCCGACGAGAAGCTGCGGCCCCGCTGGGTGATCTGGTCCGGTGCGACGGCGGCCACGCTGGCGGCCCGGGGCGTGCGACTGGCTACCTGCTGGGACATCGCGGCGGTGCACCGGCTGCTGTTCGGCGGGTGGCGGGCCGACCCCGGCTGGGTTTGGGCCCACCTGCAGGAGCTCGCGCTGGCGACGATCCCGGCCGCAGGGCCGCCCAATCTGTTCGAGCAGGGTGAGCCCGGGGACCTGGAGGAGCCGGTCGGGCCGGACGGCTACCTACGGCCCCCCTGGGTGAGCGGCGGCTGGTCGGCCAGTCCGGGCCACCTGACCCGGTGGGCGGAGCTGGCCGTCACGACTGCCGGGCTCCAGCAGGCCGGGCTGGCCCGGCTGGCTGACCGGCCGATGGCCCTGGCCACGGCCTACTCCGAATCGGCGGTTGAGCTGCTGTGCGCGGAGCTGTCGGCGGATGGGCTGCCGATGGACCGGGCCGCCGCGCAGCAGGTCCTGGCGGCGTTCGTCGGCCCCCGGCCGCGGACCGAGGCCGAGGCGACGCGCAGCCGGGCCGCGCGCGACGCCGCCGTGCTCCGGCACGCGCCGCCGGGTGCCTCCGCTGACCTGCGCAGCCCGGCGCAGGTGCGCTCGCTGCTGGCCCGGATCGGTGTGGACGTACCCGACACCCGGGCCTGGCGGCTGCGGGCGTTCCGCGACGCCCACCCGCTCGTCGCCGCCCTGCTGGAGTGGCGCAAGGCGGAACGGATCGCCACCACCTACGGCTACGGATGGCTGGACGCTCACCTCGGGGAGGACGGCCGGCTGCGCGGGACCTGGACGGGCTCGGACGGCGCGGCCGGGCGGATGACCGCCTCCGGCGGCCTGCACAACATGCCGACGGTGATGCGCCGGGCGGTTGTGGCCGAGACCGGGCACGTCTTCGTCCGGGCCGACCTCGGCCAGATCGAGCCACGGGTGCTCGCCGCGGTCTCCCGGGACCGGGCCCTGGCCGCCGCGACCACGGCCGATGACCTGTACGCCCCGGTCGCGGAGCAGCTCGGGGTGGACCGGCCCACAGCCAAGGTCGCGGTCCTGGGCGCCATGTACGGGCAGACGACCGGACACGGCGCCCAGGCGCTGCGCCGGCTCACCCGGGCCTACCCGGTCGCCATGAGGTACCTGGATGAGGCGGACCGCGACGCCCAGGCCGGACGTGATCTGCGCACGTACGGTGGCCGGCGGGTCGTGATGACGGCGGGTGGCAATGAGACGGCGGCCCGGGTCGCCGCCCGGGGCCGTTACGGCCGGAACGCCCTCATCCAGGGCGCCGCGGCGGAGCTGTTCAAGATGTGGGCGGTGACGGTCCGGGCCCGCGGCGCGCCGCTGGGCGCCCGGATCGTACTGTGCCTGCACGACGAACTGATCGTGCACACCCCTGCGGAGCAGGGCGGCGCCACCGCCCGGCTCGTCGACGACTGCCTGCAGGAGGCAGCCGCGCGCTGGGCGCCGGGCCGTGAGGTCCGGTTCATCTCCGACACCAGCATCGTGCACCGGTGGTCCGACGCCAAAGCCACCGCGGGGCCCGGCGACGAGCCACCCGACCCGTGACCGTGGCCTACTGGCCCAGCAGCCAGTGCCCGGGCGCGATCAGCTTCCGGGCTTCGATCGGTCCCCAGGAGCCCGGCCGGTAGGGGACCACCGGCGGCCGGTGCGACAGCAGCGGGTCGGCCACCTTCCACACCGCGGCCAGGCCGTCCGGCCGGGTGAACAGCGAGCGGTCACCAATGATCACATCGTGGATGAGCCGTACGTACGGCGGCAGCGGGTCCGCGCCGGGGAGGCTGGACAGCGGGATGGAGGCGTGCGCCTCCTCGGTTTCCAGTCCCGGGCCGGGCTTCTTGGCCAGCAGCGACAGGTCGATCTGGCCGCTGCCGTCGAGGGAGAACGCCAGCACGTTGGCGTCCCACTGCAGTTTCCCGGCGAGCGGGCCGGCCGGCTCGCGCGAGATGATGCTGACCCGCTGCTCGGAGGCGGCCAGCCGCTTGCCGGTGCGCAGGTAGAACGGCACGCCGCGCCAGCGGGAGTTGTCGATCCAGAGGCGGGCCGCGACGAACGTGTCCATGGTGGACCCGGGCGCCACCCCGGGTACATCGCGATAGCCGTCGAACTGGCCCAGCACTACTTCGGACGGGTCCAGCGGCCGGAATGATCTGATCACCTTCTCCCGGGCGGCCTGCAGGTCCAGGGCGCCGAGGCTGCCCGGCGGCTCCATGGCGACCTCGGCCGCGACCTGGAACAGGTGCGTGACCAGCATGTCCAGAACCGCCCCGGTGGCGTCGTAGAAGCGGGACCGGTCGGAGATACCCAGCTTCTCCGGCACGTCGATCTGCACCGAATCGATGTACTGACGGCTCCACCCCGCGGCGAACAGCCCGTTGGCGAAGCGCAGCACGTGCAGATCCTGGGTCGCCTCCTTGCCCAGGAAATGGTCGATCCGGTAGACCTGCTGCTCGTCGAGCACCGAGTGGACGATCCGGTCGAGCACCCGGAAGTCCCGCTGCGAGGTGCCGAACGGCTTCTCGTAGACGACCCGGGCGCCGCGGGCCAGGCCGTGCTTGCCGAGAGCCTTGGTCAGCCCGCCGAAGGCGACCGGGGGCACCGCGAGGTAGTGGATCAGCTGCGGGTCGCCACCGAGGGCCCGACGGGCGTCGGCCAGCACGTCCAGCAGCCTGCCGGGTTGCTCGGTGCTGAAGCCGCCGCCAGCGAAGAAGACGTGCTGGGAGAACGGGTCCCACTCGCCCGGTTCCGGCTTCGGGCCGAACTCGGTGAGCACATCGTGCACGTGGGCGCGGAAGTCCTCGTGCGAGACGTCGCCGCGGCCGTTCCCGACCAGCCGCCAGCGCTTGGGCAGCAGGCCCTGCTGCGCGAGCTGGTAGAAGGCCGGCAGCACCATCCGCTTGGCCAGGTCGCCGGTCGCGCCGAAGAGAACGAAGATCGTCGGGCCCGGCTCCGGGCCGGGAGCAGGTTTCGCGGTCGCCATGGTATCCAAACCTACGTAAAGCGCCGTGGGCGCTTCCCCGCCGCCCCCTGATTAACCTGCGCACGGTCCCTTGCCAGAGCGGCCCCGGGTGGGCAGTTTGGACGTTATGAGTGTGCCGGACCTGGACAAGGACACCGCCGCCGCGGAGACCGCGAGCCGGATGGCGGCGGCTGCGGCGGCCTGGCTTGACGCGCTGGACCCCGCGCAGCGGGCCGTGGCCAGCGGGGACACGCCCGGCGGCCCGTCGGACGCCGAGCGGCAGCGATGGTTCTACACCCCGACCGACCACGGCGGCCTGGCCCTCAGCGCGCAGAGCCCGGCTCAGCAGCGGCTGGCGCACCAGGTCGTGGCCAGCGGGCTGTCCCACGCCGGGTACGTCACCGTGGCCGCGATCATCGGGCTGGAGAACGTCCTCGACCACGCCGAGGGCTGGGTCGCTGACTGGGAGCGGGAGCGGGGCCGCGACCCCGGCCTGTACTACCTGCGGGTCTTCGGTGAGCCGGGCGGGGCGGCGCCCTGGGGCTGGCGATTCGGCGGTCACCATGTGTCGCTCAACAACCTGATCGCCGACGGCCGGGTCCGCGCCGTGACCCCGTGCTTCCTCGGCGCCGACCCGGCCGTCTCCCCGCTGCTCGGGCCGGAGCCGCTGCGCCCGCTGGGCGGAGCTGAGGATCTGGCCCGCGAGCTGATGCATTCCCTCGGTCCCGAGGCCGCCGCCCAGGCCACCCTGCTGAACCGCGCGCCGTCAGACATCATCGGCGGTAACCGGCCGCGGCTGGCCGATGGGGACCGGCTGATCTCCCTCAGGCACCTGTGGAACGGGACGTTCGCCGACCCGAAGGTCGTCTCGGACCTGCATCGCGCCGACACCCGGAACGAGTCCGCCACCGGGTACGACAGCACCGACCACGGCCTGCTCGCGCTGACGGGCGCCCCGAAGGGCCTGCCCGCCCGCGAGCTCGGGGACAGCCAGCGCAGACAGCTGCGCAGGCTGCTGGCCGCCTACCTGGGACGGGTCCCCGACGGGCTGTCGCCGCTGCGGGACTACGACGACGACGAGGCCCTGGACGCCGTCCACCTGGCCTGGGCCGGGCCCACCGCCCCGGGCCAGCCGCTGTACTACCGGCTGCAGGGCCCCGGGCTGCTCATCGAGTACGACAACGTCCAGCGGCGGGCGAACCACGCGCACTCGGTGTGGCGCGACCCGGAGTCCGACTTCGGCTCCGACGTGCTGGAGGCCCACCGGGCCGCGCACCACCGCTGACACGATCGCCGCAAGATCAGGCTGAGGGCGGCCCGGCCGGCTACCGGGGGCCGACCGCCAGAACGGTGCGGGTGCTGTCGGGCTCGACCAGCACGGAACTCGGCCGGATCGCCGCCGGCCGGCCGGGCACAGACAGCTGCGCGACGTATAACGGCGGCGGCCAATGTCACCACGGCCAAGGCGGATGGAAGGCAGCATGGTGTCATGAGCGGATCTCTCAGGTACGGCGGCATCGGAACAACGACCCCCGATCGCACGCGCACCCTCTTCGGGCAGACGATGGGGTACGTCGCGGTCACGGCCGGTTTTTTCACGCTTGGCGCCTACCTCGGGCGCCATCTGTCCTACGGCTGGGCCTTCATCTGGTTCATCGCCGCCTTTGCCTGCCTGATCGGCATGAATTTCGCGGTGCGGCGGTCGGGGACATTCGCCGTCGTCCTGCTTGTCGCGTTCGGTGTGCTGCTCGGGCTGGCGATGGCACCAACCCTCGTCTACTACGCGAATGCGAACCCGCAGGTGCTATGGCAGGCCGGGGGCGCCACGGCGCTGTTCATCGCCGGTTTCGGAGCGGCCGGCTACGCAACCCGCCGGGATCTTTCCGGGATCGCGCGCCTGTGCTTCTGGGCGCTCCTGGCCCTCATCGTGTTCGGCGTCGTGATGATCTTCGTCCGCATCCCGCACGGCGAGCTTGTCTACTCAGTTCTGGGCCTGGTGATCTTCGCGGGCCTGACCATGTTCGACTTCCAGCGGCTGCGGCGCTCGAGCGATCTCGACTCCGCGCCGCTGATCGCCGCCTCGATCTTCCTCGACGTGCTGAACGTTTTCCTGTTCTTCCTGCGGATCTTCTCCCGAAGCAGCAACTGACCAAGCTCGGCACCCGCCGCCGGGCCGAGGCCGTCCAGCGCGCCCGCGCCCTGGGCCTGCTCGCACCCTCCGCACGCCTGCGCTTACCCAGCTGGCCCGCGCCGTCGCACGGCTGATCACAAGGCCCAACTCAGCGGTATCGCCCAGACCTAACTAAGTGCGGATCTTCTCGAACTCTGCGCGGCTGACGTTTCCAGGCGCTGAATGGTTCACATCCGCGCCGGAAAAATTTCCGCAGATTATTTGCCCGCAGCAGAGAACCTTTCTGCCCCCGACTCTCGTATCCCATTCATCTGGCTTGAAACGGCCAGGAATTCATCACACACCGTCTGCTCGCCTCCGAGTAGACATGGGGCCCGCAAGCATAGTTTCGATAGGCTCTACACCCGTCACACACTGGGCTAGCGGTGCGAGCGCGGCGGCGGACCGGCCTGCACCACAGCCTACGTCCAGGGCCTGAACGGGTCGTTGATCGAGGCGAACCGATCGCAGGAAGTGCTCGTGTATCGGAGGCCGGTCGAAGGCATAGGCCGCAGCCGGCCGCTCGCTGTCGTAGACGCTTGTCATCGCTCCTCCGGGATCACTTGCCATTTTCCTCATCGATTCCGACCGTGACCGGCGACTGCTTTTCTCATCCGCCAGTCCACCCGGCAGGCTGGCCATTGGGAAAGCGGTACTTGCTGTCGCGCCATAGACGCGCGCTATCGACTGCCCCTCGGCAGGTGCTCCGGAATGTGTAAGAATCCGCAGGTGGAGGTCAATCGTCCCACAGTCGCCGAGCTGATGGCCGATGTCGCGACGGCGGTCGCCCGCCGGGGCGCCGCGGTATCCGAGGATGTCTACGAGGCGATCCTTCAGGACATCCCGCAGCTACGCGACGACAGGCCGGTGCTCACGCTGCTCGCCTCGAGCGTGGACAGCAACGTGGATACCTGCTGATGGTGCACAAGAACACGGTCCAGTACCGGATCCGTAACGCGGGCGAGAGCCTGGGCCGACCGGTGGGCGAGAACCGGCATGAGGTGGAACTGGCCCTGCAGGCCAGCCACTGGCTCGGCTCGTCCGTGCTGCAGCCCGCCGCTGGTCATGATCATGATCACCGGGAGCGGGCG
>Ga0209839_10001825_pt1 | contig 10730 bp, 9 predicted proteins | sample OrgsoiDNA2013050_FD_185800 | JGI IMG/M metagenome (GOLD analysis project Ga0209839, IMG submission 185800) | Permafrost soil microbial communities from the Arctic, to analyse light accelerated degradation of dissolved organic matter (DOM) -... | ecosystem: Environmental > Terrestrial > Soil >... | reverse complement strand
GACACCATCCCGCTTTGTGTGTACCGGTAGAGCTTTCTCGAGAGGGGAAATATGAGGTAAAAATACAGGCATAGAGTGTAACGGTTACATTCTTCGATCAGAACAAGGAGGAAACTATGCCTGTCCCTAAAAAGCGTACCATGTCTCAACCAGATCCTGCAAAAGGAGGGTTAGCAGAAGACAACATGCCTCAAGAGCAGGAATTTCGTCAGCATCTGCGTGCCCTCGCGGTGAATGCAGTACGGGTGTTGATTGAACAAGTCATGTGTGAAGAGCTTGACCAGTGTGTCGGAGCGGAATGGGGAGAATGCACGCCCAACCGAAAAGGCTACCGCAACGGCTATTACCAGCGTGATCTGCTCACCAGCACAGGACCTATCGAGGATCTTTCCGTGCCCAGAGATCGAGAGGGGCAATTCCATACGCAGGTGTTTGAGCGCTATAGCAGGTATGAACCAGAGGTCGCAGAAGCATTGACAGAAATGTTTGTGAGCGGTACCAGCACGCACAAAGTGGGAAATGTCACTGAAAAACTGATGGGAGCTGCCCCCAGCGCCAGCGCGGTGAGCCGTCTCAACCAAACCTTAACCGAACAATATGAAGCCTGGCGCCAGCGTCCTCTTCTTGCCCATTACCGTATCCTGTACTTGGATGGCATCCATTTTACGGTTCGCCATGGAGGCCAAACAGACTCCACCATCATCTTAACAGCCCTTGGCGTGGATCTAGAAGGGAACAAGGAGGTGCTGGCATTGCGGGCCTGTGCAGAGGAAGACAAAGATGGATGGAGTTGTCTTTTACAGGATCTGCGTCGCCGTGGGGCAACACAGATGGATCTGATCGTCACCGATGGGCATGATGGACTGCTGGCTGCGCTCTCCTCGCTGTTTCCGGCGACATTACGCCAGCGTTGTGTCGTGCATAAACAACGCAATGTCATGAATGCCATTCCTCATCGCGAGCGCAAGGAGGTCAGCGCCGAACTGGCAGGCATTTGGAAGCAAGAGAAGAAAGAAGACGCACTGCTGAATTTAGCAGCCTTCAAAGCCAAATACCAGAAGCGGTATCCCGAAGCCATCCGCAGCCTGACTGAAGATGAAGAACATCTCTTGACGTTTTACGCCTTCCCGCAGGTGATGCATCGCTACATTCGTACCACGAATGCCATTGAAAGCTTCTTTAGCAATGTTCGGCAGCGAACTGATCAGATTGATGCGTTCACGACAGAAACCAGTTGTCTGACCATTGCCTGGGCAGTCATGCAGGACATCCATTTGCCGAGGATTCCGGTCTCGTAACAGCTGAATACTGATGGCTGTTGGCACACAAGCAACCAGCCTGAATGGGTGGTTTGGAGGGAGATGTGGTTTGCTGATGGTCCTGTGTAACAAGAGCTCCTCAAAGGCCTTTTTCCTTGATGACTTTTGCAGATCTCTGCTGCCTCTTTCTGTTCCGCCAATGCCTCTTGAGAAGGTGGACCAGTCTTCTCCCCTTGCTTGTTTCTTGATTGCCCCTCTTTACACACAAAGCGGGATGGTGTCGGCAAACATCCTCAGTAGGCAGAAGCGTTATGAAGAAGCGCTCTCGACTTATCAGAAGGTGGTTCAGCTTACTCCTAATGATGCGTATACTTATGATGAGTTAGGAGATATCCTGAGCAAACTGGAGCGGTTCGCTGAAGCTATCAAGGCATATAATGAGGCTCTTCGGCTCAGCCCAGATTTTACCCGTGTCTATCAATCGAAAGCTCACGCCTTAGAAAAGTTAGGACACTATGAACAAGCTCTGGCGGCCTACAATAAAGCGCTTCATCTTCACCCGAAAAATGGTCATATCCTTTTCTCCAGAGCAGGAGTGCTGAAAAAACTTCTGCGGTATGAGGAGGCAAATGCTGATTATCTCAGTGCGGAAGTGAGCGCGGAGGCTGGAAAGTCTAATCCATGGCTTGCTGCTTGCTGCATCATAGCAATGGTTGATCTCAAAAAAGTTGCAGAAGCACAAGCGAGACTACAAGCGGCAGATAAAGAGATCAGCGATGAGGCGATAGAAGCAGAAATCCATCTGATGTACCAGGAGCAAAAGATCGCGTCATTGAAGTCCTCTCCCCTTTTCCAACCTGTCTGTCTCGTTGTGCGTGAGATGCAGGAGTGGAGTGGGACACCAAAACAGTTCAAAGAGCTCCTCTCTATGCGTTTCCCTGATGATCTCAAGAAGGTGGCTCGGTCACCTGCCAGATTGGTTGAAACACTCAAAGAGATCACACCAGCGCTCCAGGAAGAAGGAATAGTTGTCGGTCTGCCTCCTGAGATCGCTCTTGTGACGCTGACCAGCAAATCGACATGAGTGCTCCCTAAGACGCCATCCTCTTCCTTTTTCTGGATCAAAACACCAGGTTCCAGAGAGCGAAATGTGCTACGAAATGGTGATCTGTCGAAAAAGTGAGCACCGTGCGAGATGGCCTGGCAGGCTCATGGACAGGATTTGATGCCCGCAATATTGTGTAGGCGTCTTTTTCACTGGTGGCGATGAAAGAGATGCAACGGTCAAGCCGTTTCGACCATTTTTGGTTTTCTCTCCGCCTTCCTACTCCTTGGTTGCCCCTCGGCTGCCCCTGCGCTACGGTGGCATCTTTGGTACAATGAGAGTAAAGAGAAAAAAGAAAAAAGCAGATTTCTATCTGCATCTGGCACCACTGCCACTCCCGTCACCTCGTTTTTTCTCAGCATCTTTTGCAGAGAACGATGGCGACACGCATCATTCGGACCCATGAAAATGGCAGGACTGATGAGCTGAAATGAAGATTGCAGGGCATTCATCCTTCGATGAACGAACTCTCTTGATGGTCAGCAAAAGCGTTAGTTCATTGTTGTCGCGTCGCATCTTACAGCATTTCCCATTTGATGATGGTTATTGGAGATAAAAAAATAGAAGCGATAAACGCAAGAAACGTAATGCCATCATTTCCCGCAAAAATTGGAGGGCAGATTTGGAAGGTCTACGCATCACCACATTACCATTGTCTTCCTTCCCTCTTCATGGAGAGAGAAGCGTTCTTATAGGAGAGATACCGAAAAGAGATACAAGGGAACTCTAACTGGGAGGGCCGCAAAGCTCCTTTCATCAGCGCTGTGCTAAAAATCAGGATTGCCAACTGGTTGTAAGGGAGAGTCTTCATCTCATGATGAAAGAACTCTTGACGCGCAATCACACTCCTTGTACACTATCATTAGAGGAGAAACCATGAAAACACAGTCTGCCGATACGCATCCCGATGCGGAACGGATGCTCATTCACCTGATTCGCACGGCCCCGATGAGCAAGCGTTTCCGCTTGATTCAATCGTTGACACAAGGGGCGTTCTGGTCAAATATCCAGGCCTGGTGGCAGCGACACCCAAATGCGAGTGAGCACGATGCCGCACTTCAGGTGGTTTCACATTCCTATGGATCTCTCCTCGCTGAGCGGGTGCGCGAGGCGTTCGTCCAGCGTCAAGACTGGTCACTTCAACCGATTGATCTCCTCACCGTTATGATACCAGCACTCCAGGCATTTGATGAGCAGAACCTCTTCTGGTACCTTGGTGGCTCGATTGCCAGCTCGCTTCATGGGATGCAACAGATGGCGCAAGATATCGATCTTGTGGTGGATCTCCATCCCCAAAATCTCTCTTCCCTTCTCCCAATTTTGAAGCAACACTACGCGTTTGATGATGATGCCTTCCAGGAAACTGCTTCCCAGCGTACTGCCTGTTCGTTGATTCATCTAGACACCCTCATGAAAGTCGATCTCATCATGGCTAAGCAGGGTGCGTTCGAGACCGCTCTCCACCCTCGAATTGCCTCGTATTCCCTTGATGACCGATATCCCTCATTGCGGCTAGCCTCGGCAATGGAAATGATTCTCGTCAAGCTGCATCGCTATTCCCAGAATCTGCTCTCGCGAACCGATGGGATGAGGGACGATGCGGAGTGGAATGATATTGTGGGTATGCTCAAGATTCAGGAGCCACCTTTTGAAAGGGATTTTCTTGAGGAGTGGGCCAGGAATTTGAAGATAGCAGAGATGTTAAGGCAAGCTCTGGTTGATGCTGGCGCTGAAGAGGTGCAAGCGGCTTGAGCCTGAGAAGAGGTGTGGCGATGTCTGGACGTGCAATGACAGGGATCATGGCTATGGAAGATGGAAAGGAATGGATTGGCAATGTCTTTGTATCATGAGGTGATTGAAGCACTTCTTCCTCTTATTCAAGCATTTGATCGGCTTGGTATCAGCTACTATATTGGCGGGTCCGTCTCGAGTTCTCTGCATGGCCTGCCGCGTCGCACGCAAGATGTTGATGTGATTGTCGACATCCCACTAGCCCAGGTTCATTCGCTCTTTCAATTGTTGCAGAACGAGTATTACCTCGACGAGCAAGCGTTGGATGATTCGGTTCGGCGTAGCTTTCCCTATAACGTCCTTCATCTCAAGACCATGATGAAGGTCGATCTCATCCCATTGAAGCGTCGTGCTTTTACCAAAGAGGAGGCTCGTCGCGCACAACCACAGGTGCTCGAAATGGGAACACCCCCTTTGAAGGTCGCCACCGCCGAAGATGCTCTTTTGACAAAACTGGAGTGGTTTGAGATGGGAGGGCGTTCCTCTTCCAGGCAGTGGAATGACATTTTGGGGATTATACGGCAACAGGGGACCGCTCTGGATCTTGTCTATCTTCGTCAGTGGGCTGATTCATTGAGCGTACGTGCTCTGCTTGAGCAAGCCCTCACCGATGCAGAACAATGATCCGTTCGCCCTGACGGTTCAATCATCGTAGAGAAACAGGGGGATAGAGATCATAGAACAAATCTCCTAGAACCCTTGCATTTCCCGGCCAGGCAGGATACACTAGAAAAGGGCAAGGTGCTAAGGCAGAAGATACAGAAACGAAGACGAGCCTTTAAAAGCCTGCCCTGACGTGTACGGAACATATTATGTTAACCCCGCACACATTTGTTTTACAAGCGTTCGATCCGCTTGTAGAGCCGTTTTAGAAGAAGCAAGCGGTGATATTGGAGGTGCCTGCCTTCCAAGCAGGCTGTCGCGAGTTCGAATCTCGTCTCCCGCTTTTTGTTTTGTATCGTCTCTTTGCAGGCCGGTGAGAAGCCGCTTCACGAGAAGCAAGCGGTGATCAGGCAGCAAGGAGACGATCTTGTTTTTGGAACAGAAGCGTACAGCGACACCCTGCCACCTTTTTGGCACACATCCTGCCTCACGAGGTTTGACATCCTGCCGAAAATTTGGGTTTCGCGTCGCATTTGCCGTTGTGACATCCTGTCTTCGTAGGACGAGTGAATTGACCGTTTTGTCATCACACCCTGCCTCGATTGCATGCGAAATCCTGTCCCACACGATCGGAAATCCTGCCCTTATTGGGATGAAACATCCTGCCTCTCCACCTGTTGCCTCTCTGTTCACTGCCTGGATACCTGGCTGCTCCCGCTTCTCTCGCCGCGTCAGGCTGGTAGCATGGAATTATTGAATGCTCAACTCTATTGACACCATTCACTGAGGAGGCAATGCATCGATGACTTCAAACGACTCAAATACCAAGACAGAAAGAACCCCTTCAAATAGCACGCACCAGGAGCCGCAATCTGGTCGGCGTTCAACGGGAAAGCGTGTGACGGAGGCACGTGCCAGAGCGCAACGGACAAAGTTAGATACTCAGGAGCAAGTACGTGAGCAACAGGCAGAGCAGACCATTGCGGAAGAACCGAAGAAACGAGGTGGGCACCAGGAGCACCATGCCAGACGCCGAACCAAATTGACAGTCGAACAGGGGATTGAGGATTACCTGCACGACCATGAAGGTGGAAACCATAGCCACTACAACCGCACTTTTAAAGCTGAGCAATGCAAGGATGTGAAAGAGAAAAAAGCTTCAAGAAGTTCTTCTCACTGCTGTGACATTCTGTAGGTATGAAACGAGACCTCGAACGCTACAAAAGTGAGAAGAAGGACATGAAGCAACGTCAGCATACGACATCTTGGGAGTCGAAAACGACCCCAAACGACGTGGTGCGTTGGGCTATGGAGTTACGTCATCTTCACACACGCATTGCCCCCTATTTTGCTCGTCCTGAACCCCGCCATCGTGCCTTGTTGTATCTGCAAGGCATTCTGGGTGATAGTGCGCGCAAAAATGGGTGGCAATTAGCTGAACATGCAGGGGAGGCCCGGCCAGATGGGATGCAACGCCTGCTCTCCAATGCCGTATGGGATGAAGATCGGGTCCGTGATGAAGTGCGCAACTACGTTCTGGCCTACTTGGGAGACCCGCATGCCATTGCGGCTCTCGATGAGACCAGTTTACATGTTAGATATCATCAACCCTTCCTTTCATAGAGGAGACTAGCCCGTTCCGATACACACCCTCCTAACAAGGAGAGCAGTTTCTTCCAGTGATGTTACCATTGAGCATCATCTATCATCTTGGAGGAAACTATGGACGAAATCCGGTGGGAATTGTATCCCCTCGTTGCAGCTTCAGAGCGTTCACGCGCCTGGCTCCAACTTCAACAGTATCTTCAGCTCGCCCCAAAAACGATTGATGCCTATGGACGTAGCCTCAACGATTTTTTGGACTTTTGTCAACGGTCAGAAGTTATCCCTGAAACCATCACACGTGAGCAGGTTACGCTCTACGTTCACGATCTTGCTCACCGCCCCAATCCAAAGGGAGCCAAGGTGCTCTCCATTGAGAATGGACAGGGTTTATCGAACTCGACGATGCAACAACGCATCACCGTGTTACGCCTGTTTTGCGATTCTCTGGTGGAACAACAACTCCGTCAAGACAATCCAGTTGGCCGAGGCCATTACGTCCCTGGAAAAGCTTTCGGAGGCGTCAGAGATAGGAAGTTGCTTCCCCACTATCACAAGCTCCCCTGGCTGCCAAGCGATGAAGAGTGGCAAACCGTGTTACGCAGTCTGAAAGGTGCGTTTCTGCGTAATCAAGTCATGCTCCTTTTAGCGTACGATGGAGCGCTACGGCGCGAAGAGTTGGTAACGCTCGAACTCCGTGATTTTGATTTCGCCTATCGCCAGATCAGAGTACGATCTGAGCATGCCAAAAATGGGCGAGAGCGTGTGGTTGGGTATGGCAAGGTAACGAGTCGCTTTCTGGAAACGTATTTGCAACGTCGAAAATCACTCTCTACCACTCGTGGTCCCCTCTTTTTGTCCGAGTCACATCGCAATGCCGCTCATCCACTGGCTCTTGTCTCCTGGTCCAAGACTGTCCAGAAGCTGGCTCGGGGGGTGGATCTGCCACAATTTACAACCCATACCCCTCGTCATCTTCGCTTGACCCATATGGCGCGAGCCCACATGGACTTGCATCAGATCGCTCTGTATGCGGGCCATTCGTCCTTACAAACAACCATGCTCTATATTCACATAAGTGGCATTGAGTTGACTGAAGCAGTCAATCGAAGCCTTGCTGGTTTTGAGCAATGGATCGAGATGATGCTAGGAGAGACAAGGCAATGAAACAAGCCTCGTCTCAGAACACGTTTGCTCTGTTCTCCTGGCCTCTGGCTGTCGAGCGCTATGATCGCTCGCCGGAACTGTATCAAGAGGAACGTGACGAATTAGCCCGTCTCTTTGAGCAATCGCACGACCAGATCCGCTCTTGCACAAAGCGTCTGCTGAAACGTCTTGTGGGTCCTCTAGAGGATGTATTGCGCTTGACACTCGCTCCCAGAAACGCTTCCTCTGCGACCATACGCATTGTGTGCATCGAGATGTACCAACGTCAAACAACGTTCTGGGCCTGGTCTGTTGACGATTGGTTTGCTCTTCTGGGTCCTAACATGACGGCGTTTTCTGAGCGCTATCACCGGAACGTTTTGAAGCATCCAGCACGCGCATATCTCCCATTGATCGCGTATCTGCTCAAGATTGTTCCTGACGCTTGGCGTCTGCTTGAACACGGTGAAATGTTGTATCCTCTTGCGCAAAAATGCTTTGAAAAGGCCCTCATCGACAACGGAGCAGAAAGAGTGAGAAAGGTTCTGCAAAGCTGGGGGTATCAACAGAAAGAGCAAGGAAGCTTTGTCGCCTGTGTGAGCTATTTGTTTTTACGTAACGCAAGTCCTCATCTTGAGGACCTCACGAGCGCATTGATTGAGCAAGTAGCTCAGACCTGCGTGCTTCCTTGCGTTCAGCGGTACCTTCCTCAGATTGCGCGTGCGTTATGTGAGCTAGGGATGATCGAGCATACCCTTCCTAATGCGCGTGTGCCCAGAGCCATGACGAGCGGAACCGATGGGAGCGTTTCGCCAGAGTGGCTTTCCTGGTGCCAACGTTGGAGAACGCAGTGCACTTCTCAAGATCCCTGGAACACCTACTACTCTCTTCTCAAAGTAGGCCGTTGGCTTCAGGTCTCTCATCCCGAAGTCACCTCTCCTGCTGATTGGACCTATGAGATTGCCATCGAATTGGTCGCGGCAGTCAATCACATGAACGTAGGAGAATGGTCGAGCCAAAGGCATCGCTCTCATATTCCGGCTTCACGTATTGGGCAGCCTTTATGGCCACGCGCAAGGACCCGTATCCTTCAGTCAATGCGTGTCTTTTTGCGCGATTGCCAGGAATGGCAGTGGATAGCCGTTCGACTCAATCCAGATCGTGCCTTGCGCACTCCCCGTTCCATTCGTAGTCTTGCTGGACCAAGCCCACGCATCGTCGATAAAGAAGCATGGGCAAAGGTTCTCTGGGCGGCGATGAATCTAGAAGAGGACGATCTCCCAAAACCACGCGGACGGCTGAGGTATCCTGTGGAGTTGATCCGTGCTGTCGCCGTCGTCTGGTGTTTTGCTGCGCTGCGCTCCGACGAAATTATGAGGTTACGAGTAGGCTGCGTGCGCTGGCAATACGAAGACGTGATGATTGCAGAAACTGGAGAAATGTTACCCAAAGACGCAGCCTGCTTTTTGGATATTCCCGTCAACAAGACCGAGACGGCCTACACGAAACCCGTTCATCCGCTGGTTGGCAAACGCATCAATGAATGGGAACAGATCCGACCGAAAGAGCAGCCCAAAGCGCTCGATGGTAAAACGAGTGAACCGGTCCAGTATCTCTTTTCCTATCGCGGACAAGGTCTCTCAAAGAGATACATTAACAAGTTCCTCATTTCGTATCTGTGCCAGAAAGCAGGCATTCCCGATGAGGACAGCCGTGGGAGGATCACGAGCCATCGCGCACGGGCGACCATCGCATCCATGCTCTACAATGCGAAAAACCCGCTGGATATCTTCCAGCTTCAAAAGTACCTGGGTCACAAGCGTCTCTCTTCAACCCAAAGTTATGTAGCTGTTGATCCCACGAAACTGGCTTCCCAGGTGGCCAAAGCTGGTTATTTGGAGCAGAACCTTGCCACCATTGAAGTGCTCTTAGATCAAGACGCCGTACGCAGCGGGGCAGCAGCTCGGGGTGAACCGTGGAAGTACTACGACTTGGGGCATGGCTATTGTGTCAACGATTTCTGGGCGGAGTGCAAACACCGCATGGCCTGCGCTCGCTGCCCTTTCTATCGCCCGAAAGAGTCGCTTTCCGACCAACTCTTGGAAGGCCAGGCGAACCTGCTGAGGATGTTGGAGTTTGTGCAGCTCACCGAAGAGGAAAAGCTGCTGGTCACCGAAGGGATTGAACTGCATCAGGCGCTCATTGAGCAACTCGCTAATACGCCGACGCCGACAGGTCTCACTCCTCGTGAGATGGAAACACTCCCTGTAGGAGAAACCACGGTCATTCCGGTGAAAACCGTCCGCCGAAAAGAACGGAAAACGCACGGCGAATGATGAGCAGTCAGCAGATTCATGAGGGAATTCTTGTTCTGGATCACAATCGGCGCTATTGCATCTGGGAACGAAGGAGACCCGCATTCCAAACAATCACCTTAACATCAGGATGCACCCTGGAAGTCTGGCTCAACCGTGAATGGGTGAGTGGATGCGTTGAAGGAGATGGGCAAGACTACTGGCTCTTTGTGAAGACCGGCGGCAAGTTTTTGCTCGCTGAGTGTATGAAGGTTCGTTACCAAGAACCTTGGTAGGGAAACAGCAAGAAGAGACGTTTCAATCACGTCCTCTTGCTGATCCAATGTGTTGATTTTTGATGATACATAATTCCCAAGCAGGGAAATCAGTCGGCAGGAGTTGCGCAGCAGTATTGTGGAACGACAAAACAGGTCGAAAATTGTCAGGTGGGTGTGTTTCTCTCGTATGTGAGCACGAAAGGCCATACGCTCATTGATCGTGAACTCTATCTTCCCTTGAAATGGATAGAGGACCGTGAGCGTTGCCTGCAAGCGGGTATTCCTGAGACGGTTCGGTTTCAAACCAAATGTGAATTGGCGAGACGTATGATGCAACGTCTGTACCGCGCACAGGTCCCCATCTCGTGGGTCGTGGCGGATACGGTCTATGGGAACAACCTGGATCTACGAACCTGGCTGGAGGACCACCAGTACCCCTTTGTACTCGCCGTCGCCAATACGGAACAGATTGGGATCATGACCTCCGGGGGAGGCAAGTTGGTGACCGTGAAAGAGGCGGAGCACCTGAGCGTTCAGCCGCAAGAGTGGCAGCAGTTCAGTGTGAAAACGGGCACGAAAGGGCCGCTCACCTTCGATTGGGCGTGTGTTCCCATCTTGCACCACTGGGAAGACGATGGACAGCACTGGTTCA
>Ga0209839_10001822_pt1 | contig 10736 bp, 6 predicted proteins | sample OrgsoiDNA2013050_FD_185800 | JGI IMG/M metagenome (GOLD analysis project Ga0209839, IMG submission 185800) | Permafrost soil microbial communities from the Arctic, to analyse light accelerated degradation of dissolved organic matter (DOM) -... | ecosystem: Environmental > Terrestrial > Soil >... | reverse complement strand
TTCGACCGCATGCTTATCGCTCAGGTTCAGACTGAGAATCTCAAAATCATCAGCAACGATCGAATCTTCGACGACTAGCATCTGCAGCGCGTTTGGTGACCCTACGCTGACCCCGCCGCAGTCCCCACCGCCTTAGCCATTCTCCGCTCGATCGCGGCGCCCACCCCCGCTCCAATCGCCTCGACCACCTGCAGATCATCTGCGGTAAATGCGTCCTGCCCCGCGCGATACAGTGCCAGAACCGCCACCACTCCAGCCGCACCTTCAATCGGCACCGCCAGCGCCGAGCGGAGGGTGCTGTACCTTGTAGGATCGTTCAGATACCCCGGCTCGACCGACGGATTGCCGTTCAGAATCGCCTTGTGATTCTGCGCCACCCACCCTGACAGCCCTTCGCCCAGCGGAATTTGCAGTGAAGAGAACAGGCGGAAGTTTTCTCCACTCACAAACTCTGCGGCCAGCACCTCGTCCTTCGGGCAATAGACCGCCATCGCGTCGTGCGGCACCAGAGTCTTCATGCGAACCGCAAGCAACGAAAGAATATCCTTGACGCTGAGCGAAACCGTGGTCTGCCGGCTAAGTTCCACGATCTCCTGACCTTGCCGCCGCGCCGCCGCAATCAGACCCGCAGCATCCCGCCCAGCTTGTGAGGCCGCCGCAGCCGGCTCCGCAGACTCTGCAAATCCCGCCGCCGGAGCCAGCCCGCGCTCGACCTTAATATCCGTAGACAACTTCGGCGGCGCCTGCAGCGGCTCCGCGTTCGCCAGCTTCTCCAGTTCGATGTAGCGGCGGTGCAGAATCTCCACCACCTTCGGATCAAAACTCTTCCCCGAGTCCGCTACAACTTTGGCCATAGCCTCGTTTAATGGCAGAGCCTTGCGATATTGCCGGTCTGAAGCCAGCGCATCCAGGCAATCGACCGCCGCCAGAATCCGCGCCCCAATCGGAATCGCTTCTCCCGCCAGCCCTTTGGGATATCCGCTGCCATCCCATTTTTCGTGATGCGCCCGCACGATCGGCACTACCGGATACGGAAAATGCACCTGCTCCAGAATTTCTGCCCCAACGATAGGATGGATCTTCATCTTCTCGAATTCTTCCGGCGTGAGTTTGCCCGGTTTCGAAATAATGTGTTCCGGCACCGCCAGCTTCCCAATGTCGTGCAGCACCGACGCCGCCTTCAGCGCCTCGGTCTCGTCCTCGCTCAACAACAACTCCTTCGCCAGTTCCATCGCGTACACGCGCACGCGTTGCAAATGTTCGCCGGTAGTCTCGTCTTTCGCCTCGATAGCGAGTGCCAACGCTTCGATCGTCCGCAGGTGCAGGCTAGAAACCTGTTCGGCGTGCTTCTTTTCCGTCTCCAGCTTGCCGAGGTAAAGTCGATACGACCGATACATCAGATAAATCGGCGGCAGCACCAGCAGCGACGACTGCCATCCAATATGCCCATTCAAGAAATGAACCAGGCCAGCCGCGGCCGCCCCCACCATGTAGTACGGAAATGACCAGAGATAAGTGTCCGTCCAAACTTTTTTGACCGGCTTATCTTCAGTGAGGCCGATGATGGTCGCCATCGCTGCCGTGTTGCAGCTGAAGTGAGTCACCGCCGCGGCCAGCAGCGCCAGTTGCCCCGGCCCATGCAGCACGCGCGTGACGACCAGCGTGTAAGCGCCATACGCCATCGCACTTGAAACCGTCAGTTGCGCCCAGTTGAAGACCAGATGCACCGTCTTCACCTGCCGCGCCGGCTTCCAGTACGCCTGACCCAACACGCAGGCCAGAACGATCAGCAGCGTCTCCGGCAAGCCCAGTTCCAGGATTCCCAACAGAGTGAACAGGAAGTTGACCGAAAGCGTTCCATCGATACCCGGCAGCGTTACCTTCAGCGACGATGCCAGCAGCGCCGCCAGCAAATAGCAGGCGAACTTAACCGGATCTCCCGAATGCCAGTGCAACAGCGCTGCCGAGAAGCAGGCACACGCCGCCAGCGCAGTACCGGCAATGAACGCGCGCGCGCCAATGGATCGAGCCCAGGACATAAGAAATACCTAAATTTTCAACGAATTGCGCGGGCATGTCCGCCCAAAACGCCACCTGCGGATTACCTTGGTTTCCGCCAGACATAATCAATCACTTACGGTTTTGGCTGCGGCCGCCGAGAGGAGTCCGGCCCGGAAGTCGGCGACAAGTTGTCCCACGGTCAGGGCGATGGGACAAAGTGCCCGCAAGAGGCTCCGCGCTCGACCGTAACCCATTGATAAACAAGGGCAATCTTGTCCCACTTTGGAACCGCACCTGCAAAGTTAAGAGTCACTTGGAATTGGTTACCGCGCCTGTGGGCGCTCGAGTGGGGGGATATGAGAAAGATTCTTCTTCTACTGTTGATTGCGATGCTGACGCTGAAAGCGCACGCCGACAACACCAAAATTTCGCCAGACTTGCGCAACGTTCCCGGCAACCAGAAGATGCACGTCATCGTACAATACGCCCCAGGAACCCAGGTCCACTGCAACGGACTGTTCGGCGTCGTTGGCTGCCTTGTGAACGACATCACCAAGTTGGGTGGCACTCTTCTGGCTGATCTGCCCTTGGTCAATGGAGTTCTGGCCCTGCTCGACGGGAACGGCATTCTGAACCTGTCGAACCAGTCGAACGTCGTCTACATCAGCGTCGATCGCCCACTGACTCCGACTCTGAGCAACGCCGCCCCGGCGGTGAATGCCTTCGCCGCATGGCAGTCTGGATACACGGGTGCCGGCGTCGGCATCGCGCTGATCGACAGCGGAGTCAGCAGCCATCCTGATCTGAACGGCGGCTTTCTGGGATTGTCGCGCGTGGTCTGGAACCAGAGCTTTGTAACGGGCAACAACAGCGCCACCGATCAATACGGACATGGCACGCACATTGCCGGACTGATCGCCGGCAACGGCGCCAGCTCCACGGGCCCCAAATATTCGCGGACCTTTGAAGGCATCGCGCCACAAGCCAACATCGTCAATCTGCGCGTTCTCGACCAGAACGGCTCCGGCACCGACAGCGCCGTCATCAACGCTATCAGCACGGCGATCGTCTTGAAGCCGCTGTTCAACATTCGCGTCATCAACCTTTCATTGGGTCGTCCGGTCTATGAAAGCTACAAGCTGGATCCGGTTTGCCAGGCGGTCGAGCAGGCCTGGAAGAGCGGCATCGTCGTAGTTGTCGCCGCAGGCAATAATGGCCGCTACCAGGCCACGAATGGTTATGGCACAGTCACCTCGCCCGGCAACGACCCTTACGTGATTACCGTTGGCGCGATGAAGACCATGGGCACTCCGAGCCGCAATGACGACCAGATGGCCAGCTATAGCTCGAAGGGACCGACGGCGCTCGACGCTGTCGCCAAGCCTGACATCGTTGCCCCCGGCAACCTCCTCGTTTCGCTCGAAGCCCCAGGCTCGACGCTCTATAACCAGTATCCCGGCAACCGTGTAGCGAATAGCTTCTACGTGAACGGCGGCAACACCGCATCGTCGTCCACATACTTCACCTTGAGTGGCACCAGTATGGCGGCCGGCGTGGTCAGCGGCGCCGTTGCCGATCTCTTGCAGAAAAGCCCGCACCTTACTCCCGACCAGGTGAAGGCCCGGTTGATGAAGACGGCCTGGAAGTCTCTGCCGGCCTACAGCAGCACAACCGACCCAGCTACCGGCATAACCTACACCGACCAGGACGATGTTTTCACCGTGGGCGCGGGTTACCTGGATGTGGAACAAGCCCTGGCGAGCACCGACGTAGCCAAGGGAACGGCCATGTCTCCAGTCGCCTCGTATGATCCCGGCTCGGGTAATGTCTACCTCAACGATGATGCGACCGCAGTCTGGAATACCTCATCCTCATGGTCGAACTCAGCCGTGTGGGGAAGCTCTCAGTTCGTAGCCAGCGCTCCGAGCACGACAAGCGCAGGCAGCAACGCCATGTGGGGCAGTAACGCCATGTGGGGAAGCAACGCCATGTGGGGAAGCAATGCGATGTGGGGCTCGAACGCGATGTGGGGCAGTAATGCGATGTGGGGCTCGAACGCGATGTGGGGGAGTAACGCGATGTGGGGCAGCAGCGCCTCCGCCGGTGAACAATAAACGCTGGTGCTCTAGAAATGAAAGGGCCGCGACCAGCTCGCGGCCCTTATTTATTCTTTCCCAACCACCAAACTGTCATCCTGAGCGAAGTTTTCGTCCACGATCAGCGGACGAAAACGCAGTCGAAGGATCCATACTCTCTAAACCGGCACGGTGCGCCCGCAGGGAATTCTCTCCCGGCACAGTGCGAACTTCAATCGAGGCCGAAGCCGGCGCATGGTGATAGGGATCCTTCGACTCCAGCGTTGCTGCTTCGCGGACCAACGCTTCCGCTCAGGAGGACAGTGAGTGAATGAGGATCATCCACCCAGGGTGACGAGAGCGGGCTTGGCGTGCGCGTGGCCGCTGGTCACGAACTCCTCCGAATCATCATCCGTCACCGCCGTCAAAGCCAGATCGGTGTAGTGGCGCGCATTCGGATCCCGCTTCAACTGCCGCCGCAACTTGCCATATCGCCAGACCAGCCCAGCGAGCGTGAAGTGCTTCATCAGAAAGTCTGCGACGTACCGCGGATAAAAGACAAACGGACTTTCCACAGGCAAAGTCGGCCGCCGGTCCTTACGATATTTTCTGCGCAGGTACCCGCCTTCCAGCGGGTCAATCTTCTCCAGCGTGACGCAGGTGTAATACCACAGCAGCAGAAACGTCATGTTGCCGGCGTTGCTGTTAGTGGCGACCGAGCGCCGCATCACCGTCTCCAGATGCGACGGCGAATAATAGGCCACCCAGGCATCGTGATACAGCTTCTGCCACTGCTCCGCCGTCATCGTCGAATGCGCCGCGGTCACGTGCTCCAGGTCGTACTTGTTCAGATCAGGGTCAAGATACGCGCCCGCCTTGTGCAGCTTCTGATGATCTTCCGACCCGGGCAGTGGAGTCAGGCAGTGCGGTTCGAGCAGATCGATGGGCAGTTCGCGCTGAATGGTTTCGATATCGCGCATCACCGACTCCGGCGTGTCGGACGGGAATCCGATGATGTAGCCGGCAAATACCGTGACCCCAGCCTTCTTCCACTCCAGCAGCATCTTGCGGTACTCGGCGACTTTGTTCTGCTTTTTCCGCGCGCCGAGCAGCGCATCCGGATTGATGCTCTCCAGCCCGATGAAGACGCGCGCCACACCTGCGCGTCCCGCCTTCTCGATGAAGTGCGGCAGGCGGTGGCACATCGTGTCCACCTGAATCACGAACTTGATGTTCAGCTTCTCTTTTTCGCGCAGGCCGATCAGCCGGTCGAAAACAATTTCCCAGTCCGTGTTGCGGGCGAAGTTATCGTCGGTAATAAAAAAACGGTTGATCCCTTGCGCTAGATTTCTTCGGATAATCTGCTCAATGTCATCCACCGATCGCCGCCGCGACTTCCGCCCCTGCACGTTGATGATGGTGCAGAACGAGCACAGGAACGGGCAGCCGCGCCCCGCATCAAACGTCGTAATATTTCCACCGGTGCGCTTCACCCGCGTCGCCGGAAGAATCGGCATGGGCACGCCGTCAAGCGAGGGCAGGTCGGCCATGTAGTTATAGAGCGGCTTCAGTTGGCGCTTCGACGCATCGACCAGAACTTCTTCGAATCTTCCCTCGGCCTCGCCTGCAAACAGCGAGATGCCGAGGTCCATCGCATCTTTCAATTCCGAAGGAAGTTCCGGCAGCATCGACAGGCAGCCCGAAACGTGAAAGCCGCCAATGCAGACCTGCACGCCCGCCGTGCGCAGCGGCCGCGCAATATCCATCGCCCGCGGAAATTGATTGGACTGCACGCCGATCAGAGCGACCAGTGCCGGCTCGCCGCGCAGTTCCCGCGCAATGCGTTTCGGCCTGATGTGCGTATTGGTTTCATCCATCACCTGGATGACGATGTCAACGTCATCGCCGAGCACGCGTCGTTCCTTGCAATCGAGCGCGAGGCCGTTGATCACCGCCAGCGTATTCGACGGAATCGCCGACCGCAGCCACTGGATGACGTAGCCGTCATCGTCGTAGTGCGATGGCTTGATCAGAATCAGCGTGAAGCGCTTGCGCGCCCCGGCAACGCTCCCCATGCATTTCCTTCCCAGTAGCGCCAGAGAATTCAGCCCGAGCAAGCGGCGTGTTGAATTTGTCTTCAGGCTGACGTTAAGGATATCAACTGTGCTGACCTGCCGCTAGAAGAATGACGCAAGACCGGTGTTGAACTCATGGACCGCGCTAGAACGCGCTGCCGCCTCCGCCGCCAAATCCGCCGCCGGAGAATCCTCCACCGCCCCCGCCGAATCCGCCGCCACTAAAGCCTGACCCAGTCGAACTCGATCGCGGCGCCGACACGAACACTTCGTGCATATTCGACGCCATGCTGTTCATCGAGCTGGAAAAGAAAATCGGATTGAACCCGTTGTAAGGGCCGCCCGGCCCCACGTACCACTGCGGCGGATCCTTCACGATGCCCGCAAACGCTTGCGCCCAGTGATGCTCGACGCCCAGCGCCATCGCGTAGGGCAGAAATTTTTCAAACGTAGTCGGCGGCATCAGCTTCAGCCGCTCTCCGTCCACTCGATTCATGAACTCCTGGAAGCCGAGCACTGCAATGTGAACCCGCGCTCCCTTCACCGTCTTCGCCGTCATCTCCCGCGCGAACAGCCACCAGATCACCACCGACAACAATAGGCAACCAACCAGCAGCGGAATCGAGTTGAGAAAATTCGCCCAGCCCGCATACTGGAAAATTCCGAACGGCGCGACAATCCCAATCGCCGCCACCGCGCTGTACCCGTTGGCCGACTCCGGATCGAGCAGATAAATTCCCTTGTTCTTCAGCGCCGCCATGATGTCCTGTCGAATGATCGGAACCGCCGCGTAAAACCGGTTCTTCAAGTTCGACAGTTGAGTCATCGCGCCGCCCTGGAAAATATTTTCCAGCATCACTCGCTCATGCGGCGCCAGCCCTCCGTCATTCCACTGCGCCATCGGCTTCAGCAGATGGAACACGTAGTCCTTGTGCGTGAACAACAGACCCTTCTCCTGCGTCTCCTCGATCTTGATATAGCCTCGCACCGCGAGATCGACGATGGTCGATGTAATGTCGCGCGGATGAATCGAATCGTCGAGCAGCGTGCCTGCCTCCGCTGGAGAAATCCCCGCCGGCGGTTCATACATCGGCGCCACTGATATCCCCGCATCCGGATCGCGCCCCTTGTACCACCACAACGTAAACATCGCGGCCGCTGTGACGAGGGGCAAAAATAAAATCGGATTCCCACCGACAAACCAGAAAAACTTCGTCAGCGCGCTCGGCTCCTTCAGAATGTCTTTCGGAATGTACACGTCGATAGTCAGCCCGCCGCGCATGGGCATGGGATTATTCGTCTCGAACGCGGCCTCCGCGCCGTCGATCTTCGAACTGGCGTCCTGCTGCGTCGATCGATACACCCCGGTAAATGCCTGCGCCCGCAGCGTGCCCGCTGCCGCAGGAGGAAATTGCACCGTGGCCGCAGCGTGATCGATGGGAACCGGCCAGTCGTTGCCCGTGACGTTCCAATAAAATTCGTCGTGGCTGTCGAAGAATCGCGTGCCGTTGCGTACGCTGTAGACGATCTCGACCGTGCGCGTGGTATCGGCCGCGTCGGGAATGTATATTTTCAGATCGCGCGCGCCGTTCGCAGTCGACGAGTCGTACTTGAGCTTGCCGCCCTCGCCATCCGTCACGCTGGTCACATCGAGGAAGAGTTCGTAATTCGTCCCATTCGGCCCAGGATATTCGATGGGAATCGTACGGTGAATCCCGTGCCACTCGCCGACAAACACGAGTGTTATGCGCTCGGTCACAACTTCACGGCCATCGCGGTCAACCACGATCTTGTCTTGAAAATCGGCGACGCGCCAGGATTTTGCCGCGGCGACACCGCCGAGAATGCAAAGGAGCAGCGCGAGAAAGAGCACCTTCTGCAGGAGTTTCAATTCCCCAATTCCTCAATTACTCAATCCCCTAGAACTTCACCTGAACCGGTTCCCTATCCGTCTCGGTGGTCTCAAAGAACTGCCGCGCCGAGAACCCGAACATCCCCGCCAGAATACTCGTGGGGAACGACTGAATCTTCGTATTCAGATCGCGCACGACCGCGTTGTAATACCGCCGCGAATTCTGGATCGAATCTTCAGTCTGGCTCAGCGATCCCTGCAGCGCCGTAAACTGGTCCGAGGCCTTAAGCTCCGGATAATTCTCCGCCACCGCGAACAGGCTCTTCAGTGCCCCGGTCAGCTGATTCTCCGCGACGGCCTTGCCCTCCGGCGTAGTCGCCTGCATGGCCTGCGAGCGGAACTTGGCAATGTCCTCGAATGTCCCCTTCTCGTGCGACGCGTATCCCTTCACCGTCTCCACCAGGTTGGGGATCAGGTCGTGCCGCCGCTTGAGCTGTACGTCAATGTCCGACCAAGCCGAATCGCAGCGCACCCGCAACTGCACCAGGCTGTTGTACATCCCAATGAGCACGACGGCGATGACAACGAGAATGACCAGAAAAATGATGCCAGTCATGGGAATCTCCTCAATGACCCGAAGGACAATGATCCGAAGGATGAACCGGAATTCAATGGGACGTTAACACAGTGGAGGCAGCCCCGCAAACGCGAACGCGTCTACGTTATTTGCATTCTGCGATAAGAGTTTTGCAAGGATTGAGAAGAACGATGAGCGAAACCGGGCCCCGAGCGCCGGAAGCCGGCACTATTGCTGCGGCGCGAAGTATCCCTTGCGCGCCCGGACTTGCAGATCTTTCTTCAGGGTGGAAATTTCAATCGAGCGGTAGCGGCCATCGGCATCAAAATCCGCAGGCTTGTAGGAGACGACATACTGGCTGCGCAGTTCGTCTTCAATCGCGGCGAAGGAGTGGGTGATGTCTTTCATCTTGAACGGGAAGAAAGCGCGTCCACCAGTCGCCTCGGCCAGTTGTTCCAGCACTTTGTCGCCGCGCATTACAAGCCCGCTGTCGTCGGTGGAAATCGCGTAGATGATCACCTCAGAGCGCTGCGCCATTTCAATCGCCTGAGCTTTCGTGATGTCGCTCTGGTTGTCTTCACCGTCGCTGACGATCACAATCGCCTTCCGCACGGGATGCTCGGTACGGTCTTTCAGGAATTTATCTTTGCAGGCTTTATAGACGGCGTCATACAGGGCGGTACCGCCGCCGTCGTGCAACTTATGGACGCTGGCCGCCAGCAGCGTGGCATTGTCGGTATAGTCCTGCGCCATCTGGCTGTGCGTGTTAAAACCCACCAGGAACGCTTCGTCGAAACCCGCCCGCAACGTGTGCTGCAGAAAGGCAGTCGCAGCCGTCTGCTCGAAATCGAAGCGGCTGTTCACCGATCCGCTTACATCGATCAGTAGGCCCAGATGCAGAGGCAGGTCGGTCTCGCGACGAAAGTTCAAAATCGCCTGCGGCGGCTTGTGGTCGTCAAGAATATTGAAATCGTTCTGGTTCAGATCGCGAACGAACTTGCCGTGCTTGTCGGTGGCAATGAACAGCACGTTGACTTCGTTCACCCGGGCATGAAGGGTGATTACTCCGCCCTGCGGGTCATCCGTATTAGCCACTGCGGAATTCACGACCGCCGGAGCCGCGTTGTAGGCGTTCAAGCTGCGGGCGCCTGATGCGTAAGCCTGCCCCTGCGACCGCGCACTCAACCCAAGGGTTGCCAGCAACAGCGCAATGACGGCGTATTTGGCGCTCGTGTACTTCATTCCCATGGAGTCCAAATTTTTCACTCTAAATTACGCTAAACCACGTCCAAACACACTCTCAAACAGAACGCTGCACGCCGGATGCCGAAACCTCTATCCCGCCGAACCCCGCTATCTGATTGACTTTAGGAGCGCACAGCCCCAGGTGCCAAGTTACAAAAGGAGCACACGTTTGGTCATGGCCAAACGCCCGCAAATTCTAGCAGTTGCGGTCGTTCGAGCCACCCCGCCAGCCTCCGCGCGCCACGGATTCCGATTCTCCACGCGGCTCCAGGGTTTAAGATAAGAACCGCACTCAATCAACATATTGGGAGGGATCTTCGTGAAGAAATTCATGGCGTGTCTATTCGTTGTGCTCTTGTCCGGAGTGGTTGCCTTCGCTGACGACGAGCGGGAAGAAGATCGCGTGAAAGACGCCGGCACCGTCCTGAAAGAGATTCTGAATATCCCCGACGACATTCCCCAGGACCTCCTCGACAAGGCCGAATGCCTGATCATTCTGCCTTCGGTGAAAAAAGGAGCATTCGGCATCGGGGGGAGCTACGGCCGCGGCGTGATGATCTGCCGCAGCGGCGAGCACTACAAAGGCAAGTGGGGCGCTCCCGCTCTATACGCCCTCGAAGGCGTCAGCATCGGATTTCAGCTCGGCGGTCAGGCCACCGACTTCGTGCTGCTGGTCATGAATCCCAAAGGCGCGGAAACGTTGCTCTACAGCAAAGTGAAACTCGGCGCCGACGCCTCAGCCGCCGCTGGTCCCAAAGGGCGTACCGCCGAAGGCGCCACCGACATCGTGATGAGCGCGGAAATCCTCTCATACTCCCGTAACAAAGGACTATTCGCCGGAATCTCTCTGGAAGGCTCGATCCTGCGTTCCGACGGCAGCGCCAACGAGAAGCTGTATAAGCGAAAACTGA
>Ga0209839_10001819_pt1 | contig 10740 bp, 8 predicted proteins | sample OrgsoiDNA2013050_FD_185800 | JGI IMG/M metagenome (GOLD analysis project Ga0209839, IMG submission 185800) | Permafrost soil microbial communities from the Arctic, to analyse light accelerated degradation of dissolved organic matter (DOM) -... | ecosystem: Environmental > Terrestrial > Soil >... | reverse complement strand
TACACCTACTCCAAGGCGTACGACAATGACGGCAGCTACCAGCCGGATCTCACTCAAGGTTGGGGACGCCAAGATTTCAACCGCGACAGCCTGCTGATTCTGACCTCGATTTACGAGCTACCAATCGGTAAGGGCAAGAAGTTCCTCGGCAATATCGGTCGTGGTGCAGATCTGCTCTTGGGCGGGTGGCAATGGAATGCGACCTTGACCACGGGCACCGGCCTGCCGTTCTCTCCCGGCTACAACGAGTGCAACTCGGACCGCGACACCGGACCATGCCGTCCCAGCCTCACCGGCGGGTTCCACATGGGGTCAAGTAGCTTTAACAATCAGACGAGACAGGTCGTCTACTTCACGCCGGTCGATCCACTTGCAACCAACGGTGCGCAGAGCGGACCCTTCACCCGGCCTCAGGTCGCGACTTTCGGCAACGTTCACCGGAACCAGTTCACCGGACCGGGAGAGCTCATGTCGGACATGTCGCTCTTTAAGAACTTCACCATAACGGAGAGAGTCAAGGCTCAGTTCCAGGCGGAGTTCTTCAACGTATTCAACCATCCGGTCTACAACCTGCCGGGTAACACCTGTATCGACTGCGCGGGAGCCGGTGTCATCAATAGTCTCCAGGGCGACGGTTCGATGCGGCAGATGCAGCTCGGCTTCCGGGTCACTTTCTAACCGCAGCCATTACCAGGAATAAAACATGGGGGAGCCGACCGGCTCCCCCAGATTTTCTTGATGTGCAGCGCCGTTTCTGGCCGGCACATTTTTCGGCGGGCGACCGTAAACGTTCACGGAGTACGATTGCCCGGAGTGGGGAAGATGAAGAAGAAAGTTGTGGGCCTTGGCGAAGTGCTGTGGGATATTCTTCCGGACCGCACCTGTCTGGGCGGAGCGCCCTCGAACTTCGCTTATGTCACGACGCTGATGGGGGATCAGGGCATCGTGGCCAGCCGTGTGGGAGAGGATTCGCGTGGGTTGGAGGCCTTGCGGCGGCTGGAGCAACTCGGCCTCAACATCGATCATGTGCAGACCGATCGGGACCATCCGACCGGCACAGTGAACGTGGAACTCGACGCCAAGGGCCAGGCGCGCTACGAAATTGCGCAGCCAGCGGCCTGGGATTTTCTGCAGTGGACTCCGGAGTGGCAGAGCCTGGCCGAGACGGCCGATGCCGTGTGTTTTGGATCCCTCGCTCAGCGCGCCGATGTGAGCCAAGCGACCATTCGGCACTTTCTTGCCGCCTCTCCGTCCGCAGTAAAAGTCTTCGACGTCAACCTCCGACAGTCATACTACTCAAACGAAATTCTTGCGGAATCGATGCGGCTGGCGGATATCGTCAAGCTCAACGACGAGGAACTGCCCAGGATCATGAGTCTGGCGGGCCTGCCCTTCAAGGATGAGTTGTCATCGGCCCAGCGGCTGGCCAGTACCTACGATTTGAAGCTGGCCTGCATCACTCGAGGTGGGCGGGGAAGTCTGCTCGTGCGCAACGGCGCTTTCCACGAGCACCCCGGGTTTTGCGTTCGTGTGGCCGATACGGTGGGATCGGGAGACGCCTTTACCGCCGGATTGGTGCATGAATACCTGCACGGCGCGTCCCTGGAACTGATGAACGAAGTGGCGAATCTGGTTGGGGCGTGGGTGGCCAGCGAAGTGGGCGCCATGCCCACGCCGAAGCGCGGCGCACTGGAAAATTCGCTGGCGGAAATTCGATAGCGCTCAATTCTTTACAGGAAATCTAAATCCCCACCCTTTCGCTGAGAACGCGAGAAGGGTGGGGCAACCTCATCTGTTTGCTAGCTTCAAAAAAAGGCCTAAGAAACTCTGATTACTGTATAGTTACGAAATCTTGTTTTTTCTTTCGTTATGCAGCGATTGTCTGGGGAGATCAAAATGAAGCGCATCAACTTCAATCGGTTGTGTTCCTTGTTCGCGATTTGGGCGGCAGTGCTCACGATGCTGAGTTGTGAGAAGCCGGCGGTTCAGCCCCCAGCCGCACCCGCGCGTCCTTCCGACATTAAGGTCGAAGTGCGCGATGGCGGCCCCGTCGTGCTGACCACCAGCGCGGCCGAGTTTCAGATGCTTCATTCTGGTGTGCTCCAGGGAATTCTATTGAAGGATGGCAAGCGCTTGACTCTCGACGAGCCCGACGGCTCGGCCGCGGGCAGCGATTCCATCGTGCACGAGGGAAAGACTCTGCACTTCATTCCAGATTTTGCGAAGGCGAAAGTTCTCGATGCAACGGGAAAGCTCGGCCGCGGGAAGCGGGTGGAAATTCCGGCGCATGCCTCCGCGGCGGGAACGCCGGTCGAGCGAACCACCGCGATCGAAATCTATGATGACTTCCCCAACATCGCGCTAGTCAGTGTCGCCTACAAAAATACGGGGACCACGGATTTCAAGATCGACCAGGCAATGGTGCAGCAGCATCGTTTCAATGCGAAGCAGGCCGACGCGAACGTGCAGCCTTACGACATGTGGGCATTTCAGGGGTCGAGCTACGACTGGGGCAAGGACGATGTGCAGCACCTGACGCGAACTTCGGCGCAGCCCAATGCCATGGGAGAAGCCGTGAAAGGCGGCTACGGTGGCGGAATTCCGGTGGCGGCATTTTGGACCGCATCAGTCGGAGAAGCGATCGGCCATGTCGAGACGCTGCCCTGGACGTTGTCGATTCCGGTGAAGGTGGAGTTCGATGGGCGGGTGAAGGCGGGAGTGACGATCCCGGCCAACACGATGCTCAAACCAGGAGAGAGTTATTCCGCGCCGCGCAGTTTTCTTTCCGTGTATAGCGGAGACTTCTACGAACCGCTGCGGATTTGGTCGAGCGTGCTGCAGAAAGAAGGGTGGGAAATTCCCAAGCCGTCGAGCGAAGCTTACAACGTAAGCTGGTGCGGATGGGGCTACGAGTTCAACGTGACGCCGGCGCAGATGCTGGGCACGGTGCCGAAGCTGAAAGAACTGGGAATCAAGTGGGCCACGCTTGACGATCGATGGTTCGATACTTACGGCGACTGGAATCCGCGCCACGAAACGTTTCCCGGCGATTCGATCAAGAAGATGGTCGACGATTTTCACAAGCAGGGAATCCTCGCGCAGTTGTGGTGGCTCCCGCTCGGCGTCGAAGACGGGCAGGGACGATGGGAGTCGCACAAGTACATTGTGTCCAAGGTTGTGCAGGAGCACCCGGACTGGCTGATTCTCGACAAAAATGGCAAGCATGCGCGCATGACGCGCGACCTGGCTACGCTCGATCCGTCTCTCCCCGAAGTGCAAGCATATTTCAAGCAGTTGACCGAGAAGTTTATTCGTGACTGGGGATTCGACGGATCGAAGCTCGACAACATTTACAGTGTGCCGGCGTGCTACAACCCTGCGCATCATCACAAATCGCCGCAGGGCTCGGTCAACGCGATGGCCAACGTCTACAAGATAATTTTTCAGACAACGCGAGCCATCAAGCCGGAGAGCGTGACCCAGGCATGTCCGTGCGGTACGCCGCCGTCGCTGGCGTGGCTGCCGTTCATCGATCAAGCGGTGACGGCCGACCCGGTGGGGGCTGTACAAGTGCGGCGGCGCATCAAGATGTACAAGGCGCTGCTTGGGCCGCAGGCCGCTGTGTACGGAGATCATGTGGAACTGTCGGCGATGACGCCGGTCGGCAAGGGTAACTGGAGTGAGCACGGCGACGATTTCGCTTCGACCCTGGGAGTGGGCGGCGTGCCGGGGACGAAGTTTGTATGGCCTGATCCCGGCCCGAAATACAAGCCGGTAAATTTGACCAGCGAGAAGGAAGAGCACTGGAAGAAATGGATTGGCCTGTACAACGAGAAGATGTTGTCGAAGGGAGAATTTCTCGATCTGTATACCTACGGTTATGACGTCCCGGAATCGTATGCCATCGCAAAGGACGGCAAGATGTACTACGCATTTTTCTCGGGCGACAGACGTTCGTTCTCCGGCGAAGTGGAAATGCGTGGACTGTTAAATGCTGGCACCTACAAGGTCCGCGACTATGTTGACGGGAAAGATCTCGGCACGGTACAGGCCGATGCTAACGGTAAGTGCAGGCTCAAGGCAGATTTCAAGGATAGCCTGCTTTTGGAAGTGAGCGTGAAGTAGGCCTGGATTTTAGGAACCCGCTGTCTTGAGAAACCGTTCGCGATGCAGTCGATCGCGGAAGGCCTCGGTGCCGCCGGGGCGCGTGGTGGAGAGCGCTCCTGCTTGATTTCCGCTTCGAAGACATGTCGCTAAGTCAGATCCACGTACGAACTCATGCAGGAAGCCGGCGTCGAAGCTGTCGCCGGCGCCCACGGTGTCGACCGTGACGACTTCTCGCGACTCCACAATGACCCGTTCAGCGCCGCGTTGCGCCATGGCTCCTTTCGGCCCGAGCTTTACCACAACCAGCGGCGCCATGGCTGACAGCTTGTGAACTGCGGCTTCCAGATCTTCCGTGCCAGCCGCTTTGCAGGCCTCGCGTTCGTTGGGCAGGAAGACGTCGACGTGGCGCAGGATTTCGTGCAGGCCGCCTTCCCACTTGTCGTCGGGATCGTCGTTGGTGTCGAGAGAAATTGTGAGTCCCTTCGACTTCAGATATTGAAAAAGTTCTCCCAGCCGCGGACGCAATCCGCGCTGCAGGTAATACGAAGAAAAATGAAAGTGGCGCGAGTCGGCGAGGTAGTCGAGATCGAGATCCTCCCAGGATGTTTCCGCGATCGTCCCTGAATAAGTCAGGATGTTGCGCCACGCTTCGTGGTGCAGGATCACGGTCAGACCGGTTGTAGTCGAACCGGGGACGCGGCGTACGAGCGATATGTCGACGCCGCTTTGCTGGAGACGTTCCATCGCAATCTGGCCCAGGGGATCGTCGCCGATTCGCGATTGAAATCCTACACGGCTGCCGAGCGCGGACAGATTATGCGCTACGATCGCCGAGGATGAGCCAAGCGTGAGCATCATGCGGTCGGCAAGCAGTTCGCGCTCGGGCGGAAGTTGCTCGGGCAGACCGTAGAGGATCAGGTCGAGGTTGAGTTCTCCGGCGATGGTGACGTCGAAACGAGGCATGAATGTTTTGGGTGGTGGGGTGTTCACACCAGCGTGATTTCCACTCCGGCTTGCTTGAGCACGCGCTGGTCGGATTTCGGGATGCCGCGGTCGGTGATGACCTCCTGTAGCGCGGAGGGTGGCGCAATCAACGACAGGCTGCGGCGGCCGAATTTGCTGGAGTCGCACACTGCGACAGTCTTCTTCGCGACTTCCACCATTACGCGATTTACTTTCGCTTCCAGCAGATTCGGCGTGCTCAATCCGAACTGCACGTCGAACCCATCCACGCCGAGAAACAAGAGGTCGGCGCTGAGGCGGCGAAGCGTTTCTTCCGCGATGGGGCCGACCAGGGAAAAAGAATTCTTGCGCAGCGTGCCGCCGGTGAGAATTACTTCCACCGCAGTTCCCGCCAATTCCGCTGCGATGTTCAGGGCATTGGTGATGATAGTCAGGTTCTTGAAATTGCGCAGGGCACGCGCAATTGCGGTGGTGGTGGTGCCGGAGTCGAGTATCAACACCTGGCCTTCCTTTACTTTCGCTGCGGCCGCATCGGCGATGTGCAGTTTTTCCTGCCGGTGCAGTTTTTCTTTCTCTCTCAGCGTGGGATCTTCAAGAGCGCCTTCGCGCGCCGGCAGTGCGCCTCCGTGCGTGCGGTGGACCAGGCCGTGAGCGTGCAGAATCTCGAGGTCTTTGCGAATCGTAACCTGCGAGGTTTCGAACTTCCCGGCAAGTTCGGTGACCAGCACCCGGCCCTGGTGGGTCAAGAGATCGAGAATGGCGCGACGGCGTTCTTCGTTGAGCACGGGCGTTAGCTTTTGGCAAAATCCATCGTGTTTAGACGGATTGTGATGCGCATTTCTTTTTATAGCGTTTTCTTTCGTTTGTCCACTGGAAAGGTGAGGGACGTTTCCGCGACTTGCCCGCGGCCCACTCCTTAGCCAAAGCTCCAACCGATGCTTCGGTTCGGACCGAAGTCAACTCGTAACCCGTGTTTTTAGGCCCAGTTGGGAACCATGCGGGGTGATAACCAACGCAATACCTGCCTGAAAGTCGGATTGCTTGGGAGGGGGCCCGTTGCCGTAATCTCAAGTTGGGACGAAAGTCCGTCGGGTTTCGATGCGCAGCGGTTGTTACGAAATCCGGACACGATTCGCAACTGAGATCTGCAAGCAGGAGAAGTCGCCTTGGCAACCATGTTGAGAGACGAAATTCTGGTTCGCTCCGAGTCTGTGGTGGCGCGCGTCGTCGCAGGAGAAACGCTTATCGTCCCGGTGCGCGCCAAAGTGGGCGACCTGGCGTCGATCTATAGCTTCAACGGCACTGGTACGCTGATCTGGAAACTCCTGGCGTCGCCAAAGTCGGTGGCGGATCTGGCCATGGCCGTCGCGCAGGAATATGAAGTCGATCCTGCACAGGCCGAATGCGATGTAACAAGTTTTGTGAACGAGATGAAGGCGGTTGGTCTGGTCGAGGTTCCATCGCCGGTCGCAATGGCAGGGGACTAAAGGACCAGTGGGGCGGGAAGGACTGGCAGCAGCGGGCGCGTGAGTCGCGTCCGCTGCTACCAGGCTTGTTTCCGAAGCATGGAGGCTGATTTGGAGCAGCAAAGTTACGGCGCGTTCAGTGCGGACCTGCACCAGCGCCAGGCCGGCGAGCGCGTGCCGCTTCAGGTTTCCATCGAAGTGACGCGGCGCTGTCCGCTGGAGTGCCTGCACTGCTACAACAACCTGCCCATGGGCGACATGGAAGCGAAGCAGCGCGAGTTGACCAAGGAGGAGCATTTCAAAATGCTCGACGAACTGGTCGAGATGGGCTGCTTCTGGCTGCTCTACACCGGCGGCGAAATTTTCGCCCGCAAAGATTTCCTCGAGATCTACACCTACGCCAAGAAAAAAGGATTCCTGATCACGCTGTTCACCAACGGCAACATCATCAACGAACAGATCGCGGATTATCTGGTGGAGTGGCCGCCATTCGCCATCGAGATCACACTGTACGGTCGAACACGGGAGACGTATGAGGCGCTTACAGCGGTTCCGGGATCGTATGACCGGTGCCTCCGCGGGATTAAGCTGCTGAAGGAGCGTGGGCTGCCGCTGAAGCTAAAGACGGTGGCGACCAGCATCAATAAGCACGAAGTTGTTGCGATGCGCCATTTCGCCGAAGAAGAACTCGGAGTGGAGTTCAAGATGGACGGGCAGATCAATCCGCGCATCGATTGCTCGCAGAGTCCGCTGGCTGTGCGGCTGACGCCGGAAGAAGTCGTGGCGCTGGACATGAGCACGCCCAAAGGCGTCAGCGCATATCGCAAGCTGGCGAAACGCGATCAGGAGAATTCGGCAACCTTGTCGCAGGTTGACACCATGTATTTCTGTGGCGGCGGAATGAACTCCTTCGCGATCAATGCCTATGGAGAAGTAGGCATCTGTGTGATTTCCCAGCAGGAGACGTTTGATATCCGCAGCGCCGGAGTAAAGGCAGTCTGGGAAAACTCGCTTCTGCAGTTGCGGAATCGAAAGCGCACGCGGATGACGAAGTGCGTCGAATGCCGCATTCAGTCGCTGTGCGGGATGTGTCCGGCTAATGGCGAATTGGAAAATGGCGACCGGGAGAGTCCCGTCTCGTTTCTTTGTAACGTGGCTCACCTGAGGGCCGCAGTAATTGGAGTGGAGATTCCGGCTCATGGGAGCTGTGAATTTTGCGCCGGTGCGAGCGAACATGAGGCGCTCATGGAGTCGGCACGGCGCATCGCGAGCAGGGAAGTCGATGTAGACGGTTGGGTTGGGCCACAGCATATTCTCCCAATTTTGAACAACGCCACCGTAGCCGCCGCAGGCTGCGGAGGTTGCGGGAGTCATTGACGTGTTGCAAGAAGTGAGGCCGAATGAATCATGAACTGAATCAAGTCGAGGGCAAGACGCCGTACGAGGCGCCGAGATTGACGACAATCAGCCTGCGCCCGGAGGAGGCGGTTCTGGGGCACTGCAAGACTGCCACCGGGACGGATCAGTGCCACACTCCTTGTGCCTCGTTTCTCTGTCAGAACGTAGGGTCCTGAACGCTTCGGCCACTGCGGGATCGACACGGCAAGAAGGGGAATCAGTATCTGTGCGAGCGCATTTATTGAGGGGGCAGGCACCGTGTATCGCAGTCAGTTTTCTGTAGGTGGTGTGTCGGTGCAACTGGACGGCGGCCGCGGAGAGGACGTCACCCTGGTTCCTCCCCTGGAACCTTTTCGTATTCAAACCGGTATTTCCGACGTCAATATTCGAGTGGAGCGGATCGCACGCCTCGCGCCTGCTTCGGGCCGGCGCCTCTTCGATTCCGGGACCACTTGGGACTTGTCGCAAGGGAATGGCAACTTCCAGTTTGATTTTACGGCTGCTATTTTTGGGGATCGACCAATCAAGAGATTGCTGATCGATTCCCGCTTTCGTCAGGCGACCCTTCAAATGAACGAACAGTGTCTCGCAGGGTTTCCTTTCAACATTGAGCCGCTTGGTTATCCGCTCGATGAGTTGCTGATTATGCATCGCCTCACGCAGGAGAAGGCGATTGAGCTGCATAGTTGCGGGATCGTGCGGGCGGATGGGACGGGGAATCTATTTGTTGGGCATTCGGGGGCGGGGAAGAGTACGACGACGCGGTTGTGGACGGAGCGAGAGGATGTTGAGGTTTTGAGTGATGACCGGATTATTGTGCGGAGAGACGATGCGGTCTCTCAAGTGGAAACGTCTTTTGGTGCTGCCGATTCAATTCCGGGGATAGAGATCCTTCGACTGCGTGACCGCTCGGCTTCGCCGAACGGTCACTACGCTCAGGATGACAAAAAGAAAAAACAGATGCGGATGTATGGGACTCCGTGGCATGGGGAGGCGATGTACGCGTCGCCGGGGAGCGCCGTGCTGGCGCGGATTTTTATTCTTGAGCATGGGCGCGGGAATGTGATCACGCGGTTGTCTCCGAGCCAGGCGGTGGCGGAATTGTTTGCCCGGAGTTTTGTGCCCTTTCACCGGCATGAGTATGTCGACTCGGCTCTGGAATTCTTGCAGGAAGTGGTGGATACGGTTCCGTGCTACCGCTACTCGTTCGAGCCGGATGAGCGGGCCGTCGAGAAAATTTTTCATTTTCGCGACTAGCTGGAATCTTCCAGCCAGTCCTTTTTGCGAACAACTATTTTCGTGACTCCTCCCATGACGAATCCCGGGGCTGATTCGGAAAGGTTCGAGGCGCTCAGCCGCGAACTGCTGAAGAGCGGGTTGGGTGTGCGATTTGAGGCGCGCGGCGCGAGCATGTCCCCGGCAATCCGCGACGGCGAGATGGTCTATGTTACTCCCGTAATCGTGAGCAAATTACGAAAGGACGATATTGTTCTAACTAAAGGCCATAGCGGCTTCAGGGTCCATCGGCTGGTGGTTGCCGATCCGGATAAGAATTTGTTTATCACGCGCGGTGACTGCGGAGCGCAAGACGATCCTCCGTTGCGCAGGGAGCAAATCCTGGGCGTCGCTGTTGCCAAAGAGGTGCGGATAGGAAATAAATTGATGCGAGCCAGGTTTAAAAGCGTGGGCGGTCGGGCGCTGCATTGCGCGGCGCGGGTGCAGGTTCTAGCGGGTAAGGTGTTGCGCTCGGGTCTCTTCGGTAAGAAGGTGCTTGCCAGCTTGGGCCTTCTTCTGTGCCTCCTCGTTGCAACTTTCGTCAGCGCGCAGGTCGCGGTTGATGCAACAACTTCCAATTCCAACGAGTTGACCGGAAACGGCAACCGCACGCTTACCATCGCGCACACCACGGCTGGCGCGAATCGCCTGATGCTGGTCGGGGTTTCCATCAACATCACGCATGCGGCCGCCACGGCCGTCGTAGGCGTGACCTACGGCGCCACCGCGTTAACCTTGGTCGGTGCGCACAATGATGCGGGGAACACCCGGCGGGTGGAGCAGTGGTATCTTCTGGCGCCGGCTACGGGCACCGCGAATGTGATCGTCACCGTCAATATTCCCGCCGCACTGACGGAAGGCGTAGCGGCAGGAGTCACTACCTTTACCGGAGTCGATCAGTCGGTGCCGCTTGGCACTTTCACCGCCGCAGATGGCGCGACCGGAGCGAACTCGCAAGAGGATGTTCCCAGTGTGGTCAACGGCATGATTCTTGACACACTGGCCGTCGGTGGTACCCGCACCGCGGCCGTCTCGGGTCCACAGGTCTCACAGTGGAACCAGAACACTGGAGGCGGCGGTAACACCGATGTTACTGCAACTGGCAGCACGCGGACCGGAGCGCAGAGCGTCCCCATTTCAGAAACCTTCAATGGCACTTCGAACTGGTCGCTGGGGGCGGTGTCGATCAATCCCTCCACCGCCGACATCGGAGTCTCAACCAGCGTCAGCGCCGTGGCGCTCGGGCAAAATTCGACGTACAACATCACCATCACGAACAATGGAACCTCGGCGGCGAACAACGTTACGTTGACCGATACATTCGCCTCGCCAGGATTGTCCATCGTCTCAGTGACGCCAAGTGCTGGCACTACCTGCACCACGACAGCAACGATCAACTGCACGTTACCCACTCCTCTGGCGAGTGGCGCAACGGCAACCGTCGCAGTGAAGGTAGCAACCACCGCGGCCGGATTTTATTCGAATACCGCGACCATCACAGATTCTGGAACACCTCCGGATCCGAACACCA
>Ga0209839_10001818_pt1 | contig 10740 bp, 13 predicted proteins | sample OrgsoiDNA2013050_FD_185800 | JGI IMG/M metagenome (GOLD analysis project Ga0209839, IMG submission 185800) | Permafrost soil microbial communities from the Arctic, to analyse light accelerated degradation of dissolved organic matter (DOM) -... | ecosystem: Environmental > Terrestrial > Soil >... | reverse complement strand
GCTCGCGGCGCACGAATATCCGCGCTTCGTGCAATTCACCGACACCTTGCCGATGACCGCCACGGGAAAGGTGCTGCGGCGCGAATTGCGGGCGTTGGGGTGAGTTCCGTCGTCATTGCCGGGCTTGACCCGGCAATCCATCTGCTTCGTGAAAGTTCTTTTTGAAGATTGAATGGATGCGCGGGTCAAGCCCGCGCATGACGAACGAATACGTTGAGCCGTCATCGAGAAATTGACCCAGATCAACACGCAGCCCGCAACGGCCTGCACCATTCCCCAAAACAAATGGGGAGTAAACGCCGATGACGTCCATCTCCGGCAAGGTCGATCCGGTGGTACGCCGCATCACCGTCACTGACATCGCCGAAGCGCTGGGTGAGGGCTTGCGCGATTTCCAGGCCGCGCCGCTGTACGGGCTGGCCTTCGGCGCGATTTACGCCGCTGGCGGCATCGTGATCCTGCTCAGCCTGACGGCGTTCGGCCTGATCTATCTGGCCTATCCGCTCGCGGCCGGCTTTGCGCTGCTTGGTCCGTTCGTCGCCATCGGCCTCTATGAAGTCAGCCGCCGGCGCGAGGTGGGACAACCGCTTTCGATGCGCGGCATCTGGTCCACGGTGACGTCGCGCGGCGAAATCGGCTGGATGGCCTTTGTCACGCTGTTCGTGTTCGTGATCTGGATGTATCAGGTGCGCCTGTTGATCGCGTTGCTGATCGGGCTGAATGCCTCGTTTTCAAGCCTGCGCGAATTCATCACGGTGGTGCTGACCACCAATGAGGGGTTATTGTTCCTCGCCATCGGCAATGCGGTCGGCGCGGCGCTGTCGCTGATCCTGTTTTCGCTGACGGTGGTGTCGTTTCCGCTGCTGCTCGACCGCGACGTCGATTGCGTCACCGCGATGGTCACCAGCGTGCGCGCGGTGGTGATGAGCCCTTTGCCGATGATCGGATGGGCCGCAATCATCGTGATATTGCTGATCGTCTCGGCGCTGCCGTACTTTTTGGGATTGCTGGTGACGCTACCGGTGCTGGGTCACGCAACCTGGCATCTGTATCGGAAAATCGTCGCGCCGGTGGCGGGTTAGAAGTTTGCAGGGATGGTGGCAACATTCTCACTGTCATTGCCGGGCTTGACCCGGCAATCCATTCCCTTCGAAGCGCTCTTGTGAAGATTGATGGATGCGCGGGTCAAGCCCGCGCATGACGACCGAATATGTTGAACTGCTACGGCGTCGCAATCCCCATCTGCTTCAGCGCCGCCAGCATCCGCCGCGGCGGCTCCATCTTGATCACAAGCGGGCTGCCAGTTTCCAGCACGCTCTTGAGGCTCGACAGGATCGCCGGCCAGCCCGCTCGGCCGCCGGAGAGGATGTCGTCGCTGATCGGCCGGTCGTGCGCCTGGATCAGCGTCAGCTTCGCTGCTTCGCCGGCCTGCTCGATTTCATAGGTGACGAGCGTCGGGCCGAGCATCTCGACCAGCCCCGGCCAGTTCACGTTCCAGGTGATCGTGAGTTTTCGCGGACGATCGCATTCGATCACTTCGCCGGCGATGTGGACCGAACCGTCAGGCGTGCGGACGATGAACGCGCCGCCGACCTTCAGTTCGGCCTCCACCGCGAGGCCGGAAAAATACTTCCGCGAGAATTCCGCTGATGTCAGCGCCGTCCACACCTTCTCCGGCGTCGAGGCGATATAGATGGTGTAGACGATAGCCGGCTTGAAGTGGTCGATGTTCATTCGAATCCCTCGATGCCGAGCGCGGAGGGGGGAATCGCCAGCGCGGTGCCGGATTCCAGCAAGCTCTTGAGGCTGGACAGGATCGCCGGCCATCCCTTGGAGATGCCGTCCAGATGCTTGTTGCCCTCGGCGAAGCCTTCATGGGTGAGCGTCAGCTTCACGAGCTTGCCATGCGGCTCGATCGTGAAGACGACTTTCGATGGCGGCTGCTTGCGGGCTTCTTCGTTGGTGACGTGCTGGAAGGTGTAGGACAACCGCCGCGGCGGATCGGCCTCGAGGATCTCCCCGACATCGGTGGTGGTGCCGTTCATGACCAATGCGAACGGCGAGCCGACTTTCCAGTCGGATTTGACGTCGGTGTTGAACCAGTAACGCCGCGAGAATTCGCTTGATGTCAGCGCCTCCCACAGCTTTTCCGGCGTGGTCTCGATATAGGTGATGTAGACGAATTCCGGTTTACTCATCGCGCTTCTCCAGTTGCCGTTTCAATTCGCTGAGCGCGGCGAGCTTGCCGCGCTCGAATTTCCTGATCCACCGCTCGCCGATCTCATGGATCGGCACCGGGTTGAGGTAGTGCAGCTTCTCGCGGCCATGCTTGAAGGTGGTGACGAGGTTGGCGGCCTCGAGAACAGCAAGGTGCTTTGTCACCGCCTGCCGCGTCATGGTTAGGCCGTCGCAGAGCTCGTTCAGGGTCTGTCCGTTCCTGGCGTGAAGCCGATCCAGCAGCGACCGCCTCGACGCATCGGCCAGCGCTTTGAAGACCTCATCCATGGCAGGGATAATAGGCAACCAAATGGTTGCATGTCAAGAGACCGGTTTCGCCGTCGATATGTTTCATCCGAACAGGGTTGGGATACTGCCGTTGTCGAGGATCGGACCTCAGACCCGGCGCACCATCGCCGGCGTCAGGTCTTTGAGTGACGGCGCGCCAAGCTGCTGCATGGCGGTGCGAGTTTCGGCGCGCAAGATCCCAAGAACACGCTCGACGCCTGGCTGACCGAAAGCGCCTAGCCCCCACAGATAAGGCCGGCCGATGCACACCGCTTGCGCGCCCAGTGCCAATGCCTTGACGATGTCGCTGCCACGCCGAAAACCGCTGTCGACCAGGATCGGCATGCGGCCGCCGACCGCCCCGACGATTTCCGGCAGCACGTCGATGGTCGCGCTGACGCCGTCTTCCACGCGCCCGCCATGGTTCGAGACGACGATGGCATCGATGCCTGCATCGGCGGCGAGCTTTGCATCCTCAAAGGCGAGAATGCCTTTGAGCACGAGCTTGACCTTGACGGTATCGCGCAGGCGCTTGATCAAATCCCAGGTCAGGTTGGTGACGACCGTGCTGCTCACGCCGCCGAGATCGATGCCGGTAAAATTCGGCTTCCGCGACAGATAGTCGGTAGCGCCATGACAGCTGCCGCAGTCGCGCGTATCGGTGCGCCGTAATCTGACGAACGTCTCCCATTTCGCCGGCGTCCTCACATCGACAGTAACCGCGATCACCGGCGCGCCGGCAGCCTCCGCGCGCTTGACCAGGCCTTCGGTCGCTTCCCAGCGCTGGGTCGTGTAGAGCTGAAACCAGACCGGGGCGCCGCGCGCCGCGATCGCATCCTCGATCGATGTTGTGGCGACGGTGGACAGAATTTGCAGATGGTTGCCGGCTTTCGCGGCCTTGGTGACGGCGATCTCGCCATCGGCGTGAAAAGCGCGGTTGCTGCCCGTCGGCGCAATGACGATCGGGCTGTCGTATTTCGTGCCGAGGATTTCGGCGCTGATGTCGATCTTGCTGACATCGACGAGCCGCCGCGGCCGCAGCTCGAATTTCCGGAAACCCTCGCGGTTGGCGCGCAAGGTCACCTCGTCATCGGCCCCGGTGGCCATGTAACCGAAATGCGCCGGCGGAACGTTCTTTTTCATGACCGGCTCGAAATCGAAAACGTCGAGCGCCTGTGTGGGGTCGGCAATCAGTTTGTCGGGGTCGCGCGGCGCCCAGTCAACCGGATCTGATGGCCGCAGCCCTTCCGCCAGGGCGCCGCGCGCGAACAACGGGCTGGCGGCCAAAAACTGCAGCAAACGGCGACGGCTGGCGAAGTCAATATGATGCGGCGACATGGTTGCCTCCCCAAAAGAAGAGATGTTCGCGATCAACCAAGCGTAGTGCAATGCGGGCACGCTTCGCTATGATATCTTTCTCAATCAGCCAGCGAAGACTGGTTTCGATAAATTGGGTGGAAAAACATGATCGGTCACATCAAACTGGCAACGTCTTGTTGCATCTATTTTATCGCTTGCTGCACCGCCGCACATGCGCAGCAGCAAGTGATTGGCGCTCCGCCGGAAGCCTCCAACATGAAGCTGGTCGGCGCAAACGACCTGCAGGCGCGCAGCGCCTACCAGCCGACCATCCATCATCAGGGCGACCGCTGGATCGCCTATATCGGCCATCACGGTGGCACCGACGATATCCCGGCGGCACCTAATCCGTTGACGGAAAAGGCCGAGCCGAACGGAACGTCGATCGTCGATGTCACCGATCCCGCGCATCCAAAGTATCTGCGCCACATTCCCGGCCAGGAAGGAAAATACGAGGCCGGCGGCGCGCAGATGGTGCGTATTTGCGACGGCAAGGCGCTGCCCAAGGGCGATCCCAACGCGGTCTACATGCTGCGCACGTTCGGGGGAGAAGCGCATGAAATCTGGAATGTGGCGGATCCCGCCAATCCGGTTCTCATCACCCGGATCGGCGGCTTGAAGGATACCCACAAGAGCTGGTGGGAATGCGACACCGGCATTGCCTTTCTGGTGTCTGGCGCGCCCGACTGGCGTACGCGGCGCATGACTCAAGTGTACGACCTCGGCGATCCCACGCACCCCTTAAAAATTCGCGATTTCGGCCTTCCCGGTCAGGAGCCCGGCGCAACCGGCGCGGTGCCGACCGAACTGCATGGGCCGATCTCGACCGGCCCCGAAGGCAACCGCGTCTATTTCGGCTACGGCACCAACAAGGGCGGCTTCCTCCAGATCGTCGATCGCGACAAGCTGATCAACGGACCGAGGGAGCCGACGCCGGATAATCTTCGCCTGCCGGAAATCTCCAGGATGCCGATGTCCGCGTTCAACGGCGCCCATACCACCTTTCCGATGCGGGGAATGCCGATCGCCGAATTCGCCCACGACAAGGACGGCAAGACCCGCGATATCGTGATGATCGTCGACGAGGCGATCTTGAACGAATGCAGCGAGCCGCGGCAGATGGTGTGGTTCGCCGACGTCACGGTCGAGAACCGCCCGATGATGATTTCGAGTTTCACCGTGCCGGAGGCGAGCGGTTCGTTCTGCCAACGGGGAGGGCGGTTCGGCTCGCATTCCTCCAATGAGAGCATGGCGCCGGTGTTCTACAAGAAGATGGCGTTCATCGCCTTCTTCAATGCCGGGGTACGCGCCCTCGACATTCGCGATCCCTATCATCCCAGGGAAGTCGGCTATTTCATCCCCTCGATCACGGCGGCGACCGACAAGCGTTGCGTCCCTGTTGAAGGCCAGGACCGCTGCAAGGTCGCGATCCAGACCAACAATGTCGAAACCGATGAACGCGGCTATATCTACATCGTCGATCGCGCCAACACCGGCCTGCATATTCTGGAACTGACCGGCCCCGCGCGCGCCGTCGCCGGCCTGCCCTGACGGTGTGAACGATGCGGAGCCTGCCGGTCATCGTGGTTGCGGCGTTGGCGATCGGCGCATGGTCCGGCGTTGCGGCCTTTGAGCATGGCCGGCCGCACGTCGAGGCCTGGCGGGAGATCGCCTGGCCGTTTCCGCGCGACGGCTGGCCCGCGGGCCGCGCGTTCCGTTGCTCCGGTGAGTTGTGCGGTGACGAGGTCGAACTGTATGTGCGGCCGAAGATCGGCTTCTGCAATTGCGACAGCGGTGTCGCCGACGACGATGAAGTCGACCGCGTCGCCGATCTCGATCTGATGAGCCAGCGGTTTACGCCGCTTGAGCCGGGCAGGGTGGTGCGGATTGCCGAGATGCCCGGTCGCCTGCGCAGCTATGAGCTCAGGATGTCCGATGGCTCACAACATACGGCGGTCGGCATCGCGGTGTCGCGGCGCTGCGACCTCCTGGTCGCGGTCGCGCAGGGCAAAACTTCCGCGCCCGAGGTGCAGCGCATCGCGCTGGAATTTCTCGCGACGGACGCTGTGACAAAATGGATGGTATCGTCGCTGGACGGACGTTGAGGATTGCTTACTTCCCTTCTCCCCTTGTGGGAGAAGGTGGCCAATAGGCGGCCTTCGGCCGCCGTTCTTTAATTGGACGCCGATGCTTTGCATCGGCTATGCGAAGTCCGCGTCGGATGAGGGTTTCATTCTGGCTTTTATTGGCATTATCAAGAACCCGGTAGGGCGGCCTTCCGATTTCAGACCTGAATACGTCGAACAAGCTGCCAAGTATGCTGCAGTAGCGATGGACAGCCGTCCCTTCCCCGGGCGATATTGATGGTAGGCAAGCCGGGAGCTGGAGCACAGCGGGACATGAGCGAAGCTGAACGCCTCCACAGGCATCTTGTCGGTCAGCAGGGATCACGGCGATCGTTAAATACGCCTGCGTTGGTTATCGATGTCGAGATGCTCGACCGAAACATCGCGGAAATGGCGGCGTTCGCCAGGGCGCGCGGCGTAAAGCTCCGCCCGCACTCAAAAACGCACAAGTCGTTGCACGTGGCACTTCGGCAGATGGCATCCGGCGCGGTCGGCATTTGCTGCGCCAAGCTTGGCGAAGCCGAAGCATTGGGCAGCGGAGGCGTAGAGAGCCTTCTGGTGACATCACCTGTCGTCACGCCCGCAGCAATCGCGCGGCTCATCGCCCTCAACCAGGCGATAGCGGACCTCATGGTGGTTGTGGACCATCCTGAGAATGTTGAGGCGTTGTCCGCTGCCGCGGAGAGCAGCCGCAAGCCGCTTACGGTCATCGTGGACATTGACCCCGGTATGCATCGCACTGGCGTTGCATCGCCTGCGGCGGGTGTTGCGCTCGCGCGCGACGTCTCGCGGCGCAGCTTCTTGAGATATGCCGGCGTTCAATTCTACTACGGGAATCTCCAGCATATCGCGAGTTATGCCGAGCGGAAGGCGGCCATTGAGGACCGCACCGGCTATCTGAGAGGCATACTCGACCAATTGCAAAGCGCGGACCTCAGGCCGCGGATCGTGACCGGAGGGGGAACCGGGACGCACCACATCGACGCATCGCTCGGCGCGCTGACCGAGCTTCAGGTGGGCTCCTACGTCTTCATGGACAGCCAGTATCATGCCTGCGATCTGCACGGATCGGGCCGGCCGGTGTTCGAGCAGGCGCTGCAGATCGACACCCGGGTGGTGAGCGTGAATACGCCCGGCATGGTCACCATCGATGCGGGCCTCAAGGCGATGGCCACCGAGGCCGGTCCGCCATGGATTCTCGAAGGCGCGCCGCAAGGCTCGACGACGCGCTTCATGGGCGACGAACACGGCATGATCGTGGTGCCGGAGGGTGAAGGCGCGCCCGATCACGGCGCGCTTGTCACTCTGGCACCGCCGCACTGCGACCCCACGGTCAACCTTTACGAATCCTTCCACGTGGTGAAGGGAGATACGCTGGTAGATATCTGGCCCGTCACGGCCCGGGGGCGGTCGCGTTAGGCCCCCGCTGCGACAAGGGGAAGAGGGCGGCTTCCACCAGCGGCATGATCGTGCATAACTGCATTATCTTTTCGTCTAACCGCGAGCCCCCCATGTCCCTCCAGATCTATCTCGCCTTTCTCGCCGCCTGCATCGCGCTGGCGCTGCTGCCGGGTCCGGTGGTGACGCTGGTGATTGCCAATGGCCTGCGCCATGGCACTCGCGCGGCGCTGACCAACATCGCCGGAGTCCAGACGGGCCTCGCGATCGTGATCGGCATCGTCGCCGTCGGGCTGACCTCGCTGATGGCGACCATGGGCTACTGGTTCGATTGGGTGCGCTTTGCCGGTGCGGCCTATCTGGTCTGGCTCGGCATCAAGCTCATTCGTGCTCCGGTTGAAGGCGTCAGCGTCGATGAGCCGCCGCCCCCGCCGCGCGGCGGATTTTTCCTGCAGGGTTTTGTGGTGCTGCTCTCGAACCCCAAAGTGCTGGTGTTTTTCGGGGCGTTCATTCCGCAATTCATGGACATGGGCAGGGACCATGTCTCGCAAGTGGCGCTGCTCGGCGTTACCTTCATGATCACGGGCGCGATCACCGATTCGATCTACGCCATACTGGCCGGCCGCGCGCGAAAATTCTTCTCGGCGCGGCGGACGCGGCTGCTGTCGCGGGTTTCCGGCGGCTTCATGATCGGCGGCGGCGTCTGGCTGGCACTGACGCGGGCGCGGTGAAGCGAATAGCTGCTACACCAGCCGCTGCGCCCGCAACGCTGCCTCGATCTCGGCAAAAATCCGCGCCAGCCGATCCGCCCATTGCTGCTGGCCGGCCGGATCGGCGATCAGGTCCTGGCGAATTTCGATTCCGGTGTTGATCAGGCCGCGCGCCTCGCCGTGCACGGGGATGGTGTAGTCGGTCTCGTCGCTCACCGCATAGGGCTCGTTGTCGCCGACCACCAGATCGCCTTCGCCGCGAAGCTGCTTGAGCAGGAGCTGTGGCAGCCCGGTGTCGCGTTGATAGAGCGTGCCGATATGCCAGGGCCGGGCAATGCCGGCGTAGACCGGCGTAAAGCTGTGCAGCGACACCAGCACCGTCGGAACGCCTTCGCGCAGGCGCGCGTCGATGACCTCGGCGATGCGGCGATGGTAGGGATCGAAGATCGCCCGGCGCCGCACCTCGGCCGCGTCGCGGCTAAGCGCTTCGTTGGCCGGTATCGTGGTCGCCTCGCTGACGCGCGGGATCGAACTTGGCGCGCCGGGCGGGCGATTGCAGTCGATCACCAGCCGCGAGTAGCGCTGCGCGATCAGATGCGCGTTGAGCTGCCTCGATAGCGCCTCGGCGACGCCGGCAATCCCGATATCCCAGGCGATATGCCGTGTCAGCTCGCTGGCCGGCAGCCCGAGATCGCCGAGGCGCTGCGGGGTCAGCCGGCCGTAATGATCGCAGGTCAGGAGGAACGGCGAGCCACCCGCGGCATTATCTTCCAGAACCGGCGGAACATCTGCGCTTCCAAGGAGTAATGATGTGTCGCCGGCGTTGTCCAAGGCCATTTTTCCTCAACAGTTGCCTAGCGAAGCAGCATACCGATTTCGAAATAAGCAGGGATCGGTATAGATTAGATTGTGCAAAATCACGATGATTGCTTCGACGATGCCCCTGCTGACGATCCATCACAAGACTGAATATCGCTATGCCCACCCGGTGGCGTTCGGCGAACATCGCATCATGCTGCGCCCGCGAGACGGCCATGACCTGCGGGTGCTGTCGGGCAATCTCGAGATCGTGCCGGAGCCGATGTCGTTGCGCTGGATCCATGACGTGTTCGGCAACAGCGTCGCGATTGCGACCTTCGACGAGCGCGCCGAAACCCTGACGGTCAGCTCTACCGCGACCGTCGAGCACAATCCGGCCGAGGAGTACGCGCCGACCCCGGACGATCCGGCGTATTTCTATCCGTTTCTCTACAGTGATGATGAGTTTCCCGACCTCGTTCAATTCATCACGCCGCAATATGGCGATCCCGACGGCGCGCTGTCGGCGTGGGCGCGGAATTTTCTCGACGACGAGGGGCCGACCCCGACTTTCCATATTCTCAGCGACATGACCCATGGCATCCGCAAGGCGTTCACCTACCGCAAGCGGCATGAGCACGGCACCCAGCATCCGCTCGACACCCTGCAGACCAGGTCCGGCACCTGCCGCGACTACGCGCTGTTCATGATCGAGGCGCTGCGGCGCCTCGGCATCGCCGCGCGCTTCGTGTCGGGCTATCTGTTCATCCCCGGCGACCGGTCGCACGGCTATGTCGGCGGCGGCTCGACCCATGCCTGGGTTCAGGTCTATCTGCCGAGCGCCGGCTGGATCGAGTTCGATCCCACCAACGGCATCGTCGGCACCAAGGATCTCGTTCGGGTGGCGGTGGCGCGCGATCCGCGCCAGGCCATCCCGCTGCACGGCACCTATCTCGGTTCGGCCGACGCGTATGTCGGCATGGAGGTCAGCATCAACGTGGTTTCGGTGGACGTGGGAGCGGAGGCTTGAGATGGAAATCAAGGTAGGCTTCGAGATCGCGCACACGGCCGTGCAGCCGACGCCGATGGTGATCATGCTCAGCATTCACCCGTCGCGCTATTCGGACATCATCGGCACCGAAAGCATTGTCGCCGAGCCCAACGTGCCGATCGGATTTTACCGCGACAGCTTTGGCAATGTCTGCGGCAGGCTGGTGGCGCCGGCCGGCGGCGTGACCTTGCGCGGCAGCGCGCTGGTGCGCGATTCCGGATTGCCCGACGTCGTGGTGCCGACCGCGCAGCAGCTGCCGATCGATCAGCTGCCCGACGACCTCTTGCTCTATCTGATGGCGAGCCGCTATTGCGAAACCGACAAGCTGACCGACATCGCCTGGTCGCTGTTCGGCAATACCCAGCCGGGCTGGGAGCGGGTCGCCGCGATCTGCACCTATGTGCACAACCACGTCACCTTCGGCTATGAGCACGCGAATTACATGAAATCCGCGCATGACGTCTATGAGCAGGGCGCCGGCGTCTGTCGCGATTTCGCGCATCTGGCGCTGACCTTCTGCCGCTGCATGGGCATCCCGGCGCGCTATTGCACCGGCTATATGGGCGACATCGGCATTCCCTACGATCCGGCCCCGATGGATTTTTCCGGCTGGTTCGAGGTCTATCTGTCCGGCCAGTGGTACACCTTCGATGCCCGCCACAACAAACCGCGGATCGGCCGCATCCTGATGGGCACCGGCCGCGACGCCGCCGACGTGGCGCTGACCACGAGCTTTGGGCGAATGGATCTGGTGAAGTTCGTCGTCATCAGCGACGAGGTCGTGGCGGCTTAA
>Ga0209839_10001817_pt1 | contig 10747 bp, 10 predicted proteins | sample OrgsoiDNA2013050_FD_185800 | JGI IMG/M metagenome (GOLD analysis project Ga0209839, IMG submission 185800) | Permafrost soil microbial communities from the Arctic, to analyse light accelerated degradation of dissolved organic matter (DOM) -... | ecosystem: Environmental > Terrestrial > Soil >... | reverse complement strand
TAAAAGAGCTGCTTGCAGAAAAGAATATCAGTCAGGCACGACTATCACGTCTTGCCGACCTCTCCCCCAATACCGTCCAGGCAATTTATCATGACCCGACAACCGATGTCATGCTTTCAACGGTTGAGAAAATAGCAAAAGCTCTCCATGTCACCCTCGATCAACTGCTTGAGATGGACTAATACTACTTCCTGGTAGCGTTATGAAAGCTCCCATTGCTACCGAGCCATGTTTTGCTCTAATGCCCTACCCTACTCCCTTGATACATGGGGTTCTTGAAACTCTCCCAACCCACCTTATAGTCTCCCTCCTCGTCGTTATTGCCCCTTTGCTCCTTGCTACAATCAAACAGTCTTAGCAAGCAACAGGCAATACTTTATCAATGGCGATAAAGCAGCGCATCTGCTTGTCTTTGGCTCTTTGACAGCAGTGCAGTCACTTTTCCAAACTTCTCCTTTGTTTTTTTATCCTCTCTTGTCTGTATGTCCAGACAAGGAAGAAAGGAGCCACTCTATGAGCCAGAACATCAACCTGATCTACCTTGACGAAGACCATCATCATCCCATTGCGATTGCGGCAAGTGCCTTTGCAGACATTGAGCGCCAGGTACTGGCAGCGCGGGTGTGTCGCATCTGTGCCTTGCCCTATACTGACGAGCGTCTCAGAGTCACAGAAAACACCTGTCTTGCCTGCTACCTCAAAAAGCAGCAGGAGACGTACACCTTTGTTGGCAGGAACGAAACAGAAAGCAGTCGTCACTACAACACGTACCTGTATCTCGATAGAAACGGCATAGTGCATTATTCGCATACGTCTTCTGATGACGATCCGCAGAAAAGCATCGAAATGACGCTTCATTTCTACGGCTTTCCTGTGCCAGACTCCTATCAGGAGAACGGTGAGCAGACCAGACTTTACGCCGAAAACTGGTACATCCGTGGGGATGTCACAACGCACAGCGTTGTCGTTATCGAGTTTATCACGTACATAGAGGATTATCGACATGTCCCTTTTCTCAGCTACAAGCATGGTGAAGTAATCCCTTTGGATAAACGCCGAGGCATGACCCGCCGACTCTACCAAGCGGCTAAAAAGCAGCATGAAGCCTCAAAAGACCAACAAGGCTATTATCATCTGCATGGCAGCGAAATCGGGCATTTCTCCGAAACCCATGTCTATTCTATTGTCTCGGACCTTGCCAGTGCCGAATATGATGCCAGCAAAAAAGAGGAAGGCAAATGAACCGGCTTTCTGAACGCGTGCAGTACAGTGGCGTGGGTGAACTCTCCGATGCAGACCTACTCTCGCTTGTCCTGCATCCCAGGGCACAGAGCGACAAGGCTGTCGCGAAGTATCGCCGTCTGCTGGTGGACTATCCGCACCTGCAAGACTTGTTGCAGCTCGATATTGGCGAACTCACCAACGACTATCATTTGGGGGCTACCAATGCAGCCAGGCTGCAAGCACTTCTTGAACTTGCCAGACGGTTGACGATCCCCACCACTGCTGACAGGTACCAGATCACCAGCGCATTTGATGCAGCCAAGTTGGTATTTCCGATGATGGCGTATCTCGATCATGAAGAAATGCGCGTCTTGGTTTTAGACATCAAGAACCAGGTCGTTGCTAATCAGCTGCTCTACAGAGGAACCATTGATACTGCGGTGTCACGAGTTGCCGAAATCTTCCGGCCAGCAGTCACGAGAAAGTGCCCGAAGATTCTTCTCTGTCACAATCACCCATCCGGTGATGTGACGCCAAGCCCTGACGATCTGCTCTACACCCGCAAATGTGTAGACGCAGGCAACCTGTTGGACATTGATCTCGTCGATCATCTCATCATCGGTCCGTATCGCTTTACCAGTCTGAAAGAACAGATGCATTGGTAGACAATGCGGTAGTGGGGACAACTGCACTCTTTTGTCATAGCCTGGGCGAAGGCGATTGAGAGCACTGACGCTCTCTTCCCTCTTTTCTCCCAGGCTTTTTCTTGTCAACTGCACGATTGCCAGCGTAAGAAGGCTGTAAGAATATGACGACCAGGCACAAAATCGGATCGGGGTGAATATAGTAAAAGCTCTACGGTCTTGACCTGGCGGACTCCCCTGCTATACTCAAGCGGCATAGTAAGCTGGCAGAAGCCTAATTATCGGCAAGTAGGTAGAAATGCCTCGGACGTGCTCAATCTGGAAAAGGCTAGTCTTTTCAAACACATCCTACTCTCCTCTTCCGATTTTCCATCCGTACCCTCTGTATGTTTCTAAAATGCCCTCTTGACAGTTATTTCCAAATCCGTCATAGTAAGTTGCTGGCAAGTTGCCATAGACATCACGAGAGTTAACGACAACTTGACCTCTTTTATGAAAATACCCTATCTCGACCACTTTGGACTGCTTGATGAACCCTACTCAACCTCTCCTAACCCCAGGTATTTATATATCTCACCCACACATAACATTGCCCTTGAAAAAACAAAATGGACCATTGCAGCGCGGCGAGGTCTGGCGATCTGCTTTGGAGCAGTCGGAACAGGAAAAACGACCATTGCCCGCGAACTGGCAACCAGGCTTGAAGATGACCCCACGGTTTCGTATGTCTCTATCACCAACCCGAACTTTCCGACCGCAAACCAGTTGTTACGGGCGATTATTCAAGAATATGAGGTGGGTCAAACCTCCAAGAACTACCTTGAGCTACTCAACATCTTCAAAAACTTTCTTGCCGAGCAAGCCATCAAGCAGAAGAAAAACTTGGTCCTCTTGATTGACGAAGCGCAGACGTTAAAGCCGCCACTCCTTGAGATGTTACGCCAACTGATGAACTATGAGAGCAACGATCAGAAATTTTTACAAGTCGTGCTGTTCGCGCAAGAGGACTTCCGCGCTCGACTGCAACACCCCCGCTACACGAACCTGGTGAATCGTACTGCGATGTCGTCCAGTATTGAAGCGCTCTCACTGAGCGAAACAGGAGCGATGCTCAAACATCGCTGGTGGGTTGCTTCCAATGGCAATAATGAAAGTTTCCCTTTCACCGATGATGCAATCGAACAACTCTACATCTATTCAAAAGGTATCCCACGCACACAAATTATTCTGGCTGATAATGCGCTCCTGGCGGCATTTCTCACGCAACACAAAACCATCAATGCTGAACTCATCCATCAGATTGTGAAAGATCGCGGCTTGCCTGATACCCAACCAGAACCAGAACCGCAAACCATCAAGCGCAATGTGCGAAAGGGAGGGAGTAACAAATAATGGCTGATGCTGCCTCACAGAGCCCCTTTGCTCGACTTGATACCGACTTAATGCGCTCAACAAAACCACCAGCAGACTCCCCTCTTGTCATAGTACCGAAGCCGCAGCAACAACCAGCGCAATCACAAAAGATACAACCTGAACGGGCGAACCCCCGAACGATGGAACGCTCGAACGGACGCAGGATTATCACCCGCAATTCATTTGAAATCTACGAAGACCAAATGGATTCTCTCCGAAAACTGGCTGCTAGAGAGCTAGAAACCAAAGGGAAACTTGGCAGTATGAGCGCAATGGTGCGAGTTGCGCTTGACACCTACATCCAGAAGCAATCCTCAGAAAAATAACCCGAACGCCCGTTCACTCGTATAAGCGAACGTGTCAACGCTCGTTCGGACGAACGATGGAACGGTCGCCCTCTCGAACGATGCAACGTGCCATCGACCCAACGCCCCATCGTTGCAACGTGCCATCGTGCCAACGGGACTATACAACATCCTTTCGATATGATTATATTTTTTAACGCCATAAAAACCCTATCAAATATGATCGCAATCGACATAACTATTATTAATCCAGTCTTGACTTCGGCGGTAGTGTGTATTGCACAGCCGGATGCATGAAGCGGTTGGATAGGGGACCGGCATCTTGATAGCCGGACTAAGAGCAAAGACCTGAGTTACTCTCCCGACAAGAACTTGCCAACCATCAATTTTTTTTTTAAAAGCGAGCCTCTGTGAAAATTTTTTTCGGAAGCTTGCTTCGGGAAGAAGAGCGATTGCCACTAAGATAATGATCGTATTATCTATGGTTGGTTGGGGGATTCTAAGGGGGAGACCAGGCACGAAGCAGAAGAGAAAAACGGCGGCACTCGCAAAAATGTGAACGAGTACAAACACTGATCCAGTAGGGGAGAGTAGTACAACGTATGAAACGGATTGATAGGATAATCGCTTCAGTAGAAAACGAAAAGCGCATGTATACGTCCTCATTTTTTCCTCAGAGCAGCAAAATTCACTAGAGTTAATTATAGAGTTGTGTACTCTACGAAAAACAGCCTCTCAAGCCGCATGAATTGTGCACAAAATAGGGATTTTGTGTTTCGCTTTTGCGCATTAGTAAGGCAAGGGGGAGGAGGTTCGCAAAAGCGAAAAGGCAGGGCGGTCGGGAAAAAAGACAGCGGTGGGGGTCGGGGGATCGCTGCGCTAAAAATGCCAAGAGGAGAGTGCATTTTTTCCCCCGACCCCCACCGCTGTACAGTTCTCGATAAAAGGTTTCCCCCCCATAGCCCCCAGGTCGAGAACCACCCGACCGCAAAAAAAGAAGGCAAAAGCGAAAATTCCCCCCTTGAACCCTCCTTTTCGCTTTTGCTAGTGAGAGTGCTACCGCACAAGGAAGGTGTTCAGTTTTTTCTTGCCTAGTTCTTACGAACACGCAGGCTGTTTCCAGAGGGAGAGAGATACCTCTTTACATCGCTGCAATCAAGGAGACAAAAATGGCATTCCCCCTAACCTCCTGCCATTTTTTACAATGAGAGGCTGACGCCAGTAATCCCGCCCTGATTTTCCGCAAGCACTCTTTAATGTCACTCGCTTGTTACTATTATTCAATATGTACTATATTTCTGCCTGCTTCATAGTTTGATTTGGTTAAGGAATATTAACTCAAAATTTACATTTATAATCTCGAATTCACCAATTCTTAACTGCTTTGCAACCTCTGCATGTTTCACTTAAGAGAGGTTTCCGGTACATCTTAAATCGGTACATTCTTTTTCTGGTAACGCATTCTCGATAACTCTATGTAGTAGACAGTACATCAGTAGTATTTGCAGGAGGATTTAGCATGAAAGGATTTCTCAAACCAAAACTGATCGTCGCTTTTGTAATGGCAACGGTGCTGGTTAGTGCTATCGTAGTACTTATCCCAACAGGTGCACATGCACACGCAGCTACACAGGAGACCTTGACCGTACCTTTTGTCAATGGGATAAATGGAACGACCACAATCAATAGCTACACTGGCTTTGTCACCATCAGCGTCTCAGGCTACGGCCAAGCTTCAGCAACACAGTGCTCGGACGCCTTTTATATTTACACGGACAACTCCAATGTGCAGGGTACCTGTGGGAACCCGATCACACCGTATCATGATGGCTTTGGCCTGTGCATCAATAACCAGGCTGTTGATAACTATGTGACGGCGATACCACCGTACAGTAGTAGCCATACTTATCAGTTTACGATCTCAGTAGGTAGTAGTCCCCAGCAGCTCACATTCGGTGTTTGTGACTTGTACACATCCGATAACTCCGGCAGTTTCACCATCGTGGTCAAGGCACGATGGGCTTCAATTTCCAGTGATCATCAAGCAGGGTATGTCTCTACTGGTCCAACAAATCATCCAACAACATACACCGACGTGAAAGGCGCATGGGTGGTACCCGCAGCGCAATGTTCACCCCTTGAGACATCGAATTCAGCGTTTTGGGTAGGACTAGGTGCAACAAGTGGAGGTACCCTTCAGCAAATCGGCACAAATACTGGATGTGGTGGTACTGGAAACATCTGTCCCTTGACTTTGCCTAGTGTCCCAGCTTATTGCGCTTGGTACCAAATGTTTCCTCACAAGCAGGTTCATAACATCATCTTGGCAAACAACGGTAAACTTGCCATTGTCAAACCCAACGACACCATCCAGGCTGAGATAACCTACAAGAAGAACGGAAATTTCCTATTTCAGATCCGTGACCTGACTCAGAAATGGGATTACTCGAACACCGATAACCAGCCAGGGAGCCAGCTAGACTCGGCACGTGAAGATGCTGATTGGATTACCGAGGCACCACCGTTCTTTGGTAGCATTCTGCCACTGACCGACTTTACTACCATTCGCTTCTTTAACTGTTCCGCTGACAAGAAGGACATCAGTAGCGCAGGCCCACGCACAATTCAGGTGATTATGATCAACAATGGCGCTCTCAAGGCAACACCAGGCGTACTGAGCCCTGATGGTACTCAGTTTCGTGTCACTTGGGTAAGCAGTGGATCTTGATCTATTGCTATAATCATACCTCTGCCGAGGACGCACAGTAAGCGGAAGCCCATTGGCTTATTGCCAGTGGGCTTCTTCAGTGAGACAGCTTAATCTTTTGACACTGCCTATATTTCTCCCGCCATTGCGCCATCCTCTTGGCAAACACAGATTTAATACTCATAATTGAGGCATGGAGGTCAAGCTAACAGGTTATTGTTTCTTCAGCTTTTTCAGCTTCTTCATAAGAGAGAAGAAGATGCAAGAAAGGATATAGGAAAGAAGTAGCGCAATTGTGGCAGGTGTGATTGTGTCATGATGAATGGGAAATTGTGCGATTATTGCAGCCAGAATACAAGGATCGTAAAACGGTGGAAGAGCAATCCTATTAAAACCACACCCCGCAACCCAAAAGTTAAGTAAGAAATAAACAGGTAAAAAGAACAATAGCGCAAGAAGTATTTTCCCTCGTGTTAGCTTGACCTCCATGCCTCAAGTGTTGCAGGAAACAGTTTACCTGTCAAGTTTTACATCGTACTCAGCTTTACCTCGACACAATCAGCTACCTCTGTATTTTCTCAACAGTAACCCATGCGTCTCCGGCTCACCGCCGCTGTCGCTTCGTGCCCTACGGCTTTCCTGTCGTGTGCCCTTTAGTCCCTTGTTTTTCCTTTCGGCTTCTCAAGTTTGTCCTTTAGAGGAGATCAGCCAATCTGATTTTCTCGCGCAGCATGTTAGGATTGTCCTGGCGTCCGACAATGCGTTCAATGCTTTCAGCCTCAATGAGACGGATAAGTTTCTTCTCTCCTGTTTTGCTGCCTTTCCTGGCTACTTCCTGAGAGCGATCTATGCCCGTGACATGCACGGGAGTCTTGGTGTCAGTCAGGCGCAGGGCGTAAAATGCAGCAGCGTTGTCACCCTCGGCCATGAGGTCATAGTAGACAACGTTATTCTTCCGGTCATTCGGGTCGGGGTGGTGGGCGATGGTCATGCCAAAGCGCTTGGTCTTCTCATCGTACCTGGCTGAGCGTACCGGATAGCCTTCAATGGCAATTGCGAGGGGAAGTAATTCTTTTTGTGCTGCCGCAGGTTGTTGGTCCGTATTCGTTGACGGTGCCGGTCGTGCTGCTGCTTTCTTTCTTTTGGCAGGAAAAAGCACATGCACATCATCTTCTGTTGACACCGCAGCCGTGAACAGGGGAATGCCACCGGTTGTCACGCGAACAATCAGTGAACCTTTCTCATTGCGAGAGACAGCAACCGCGTGCGTGCTGTCGTAAATAATTGCAGGCACAGCAACACGTTGTAATTCCTGGCGCTGCTGTCTGTCAGGTGTTTTATCGGTTGGATCATGTTCACCATTTGACATAGGGATAGGGGAGAGTATAGGGGATGGGAAAGTGTTTGACAAGCAGATGAAAAGAGGTCTGTCGTGGCGTAGAATGACGGTAAGCGAGCGAAAGGGTAAAGAAAGATAGTTGATATTGCAAATGGAAATCAACCGGCTATAATCGCGTTACATGGGCTTTCTCAATGGCATTCTCACCAGTATTCAAATTGCACTGAACCAGCTTACCCCTTCCGGTGGTACGGGCCTCCGCTTTACCAATATTTTTTACCTGCGAGCAAAAGAGCGGGGAGTCACCGAGAAAGATGCACACGATGTGTACCAACATGGTACGCAGATCAAGGAGAACATGCTTGTTCGGAAGTATAACGGCTATGAAATCGGCATTTACTCCTTTCTCGACAAGCGCACCGGCCAGCCGGTTATCTCATCCATCTGGAAGCAGGTGCGGTGATAATGAAGCGTTGCATCAGGCGGCAGATTATGGTAATCTCGACAAAACTTAGACGTTCGTTATTGACACTGTTGTGGGGTAGTCATGTCGCAATGGCACGTAGAGCTTACCAGTAAGGACACAATTCTGCTCACATTTCTTACTACATGCTTACAAGAACCATCCTGTACTGTTCTTCAAAAGAGTAGCGAGCGCTTCTATGTCTTGGATCGGGACGGCCAACGGCTGTATCGTTCCTCTGATTTACCAGAAGCAAGAAAGGATACCTACTACTACTGGCTTTCCAGTGATTTTGACCACTATACAGACCCGCAAGATGTCTTGATGCACGCTCAGCAACAGGTTCCTTTGCTGAACAGTATCCTTCGACTCAAATTTGGCGTGCGTATCAGTTCTCTCAACGTTAATGATGTGTATCGTCCTGATGAGCAAGACCGACTCATGAAAGAAACAATGTTATTTCCACCCCTCATAGGAAGACGTGTTACATCTGAAAGTTTGCTCCAAACTATCAACGCGCAGCACCCAAGTATCGCAGAACTTTGGCAAGCAGAGCACAAGTACCCAGCAGTTGAGGAGGCAATGCAGCACTTTGCTAATCAATGGAACTGGTTCAACTTGTATAAGGCATATGAAGTGATCAAGAAAGAAACGCGCAGGTTAGAAAATAGCGGGAAAATGAAGAGAGGGACATTCGATACTACTTGGACGGGAGGCAGATGGTTAGATTTTGAAGAATCAGCCAACAAGGAACGACACTCCTCTCTCGGTTATCAGCCAAGACAGAATGCGACATTTGCTTATATGTCTTTGAACGAAGCGACCGCTTTTGTTACACATCTTTTCTTCCAGTGGCTACAGACCAAATAACAGGGGGTACTTATCAGCAAAACTGTGGTTGGTGGTAGATTATTTTTGATAGTTCAATATATGCTCTCCCCGGATTTGGCGATACTGCCTGTCTCCTTGAGAAAGGGTGATCACTATAGTAAAACAGGAGTCTCGTGAGAGTATTCCTATGTCCTCACTACTTATCTCCTTCTTTTTGATGTGCTTGAGCTTTAGCTACAGTTTGCCCAAAGAAATATCCTAGTATTACAAGAAAGCCGTTATCAAGGATTTGAGAGGTAGTTATGTGAGTGAAACTTGCTATTATTTGAGCAAGGGTAATAATAATCAACAGGAAAGCACCAATAATTGTAGATACAGATTCCTTTTCTAGAAAAGATCTCCAAATTTCCCATTTTTCTTTAAAAGCTTCTCTTTCTTCCTTTCGACGAGCCATTTCATCTGATGCGGCAAGTGCTGATTGGAGAGCCACCTGTCGTTTTTGCTCAGTTTCCTCTGACTGTTGGCGCAACTTTTCCATTTCGCTGGATAGTTTTACCATCTCTTGTTTCAAAGCGGTTTCATCTTGTTCTTCTGCCTTGCTAGTCATCTTTTCAATGATTTCTTCGCCACCGAGTAGCCTTATACGATCAAGTATCAATTTTTTTCTTTCTAAAAGGATGGGAAGGATACCCAATTGCGCTTCAGCTTGAGCAGAAGATAGAGTTAAACCAGATGTCACTTTGACATTATAAAAACCAAAATAGCTGGGATTTTCAATAAGCCTGTTAACAAGTTGTAAGCTTTCCCTTAACTCTGAAAGGCTTTGTTTGGTAATTTGATCCTTGCCCAACCCAGACTTAATGAGTAAGGGTTCAAAATAACGCTCCGCCTGCTCCAAAAAGGCTTCTCTTTGTGTTTCTTCTAGCGTTGGGCCGCGTCCCATAATGCTCCCTCCTCGTTTCTTAGTTGCTGCTAAGTAAACATTTTTGAACTGTTCTTAACTAGATTTGCCTAGACCGGCAAAGCATTATCCAAAGATATCAAAGTGAATTAACTTCATTATTAAGAGCACCACTTATTGCATGAAAATTCAAATGAAATAAGCGTTCTCTGTTATAAATCAGCAAGCATCAATTACATTGATTAATTCTACCCTCAAAAATTGCTATTGTCTAGCCTTTGTTAGCCTTACCTCTGCTGGATTGCTATCGACTTTACGATTAGAAGAGTATGTAGTCCTAAAACACGCAGACAGTGTTTTCTAAATATGATACCGCTAGCGAACCTCCTTTGTAATGAAGCGATTTCCACTCGTCTATCATTTTCGTAGTAGATACGACATTTCTCCCCACTTCGGTGAAAAAGGCAGAGATTTAGATCTCGTTCCCCTCTTTTTAGCTTTGCTAGCGGTATTAAATGTGAAGGAGAACCCTTTTTCAATTAACGCAAACAATCGGTCACTTTCTTTTTAGATTTCCAACAGGAACAAAGCAGACAGCTATCAAGTCACTGCTTTTTCTGCTTGGCTTCATACACCGTCACAGTTTTGCGGGAAGCGCGAGAGACAACCACCAGATCAGAGACAGCCAGGTGCTTGATCTCCTGAGTCGTGCCATTCTGCAAGGCAATGTGCTGGATAGTCAACGCTCCGGTGGCGGTTACGACATCCCCAGGTCTCAACCGCTTCTTCTTGGCCTCAACAGCATAGGCGGTAGCATGCAACTGGTAGGTATCATCCTGCTCCTGGTGGAAGAGATCAGGCGGCGCATGGACGGCACACTCCCACACCGCGCCTTTCTTCTGCTTGACATAGATTGGCTC
>Ga0209839_10001815_pt1 | contig 10753 bp, 10 predicted proteins | sample OrgsoiDNA2013050_FD_185800 | JGI IMG/M metagenome (GOLD analysis project Ga0209839, IMG submission 185800) | Permafrost soil microbial communities from the Arctic, to analyse light accelerated degradation of dissolved organic matter (DOM) -... | ecosystem: Environmental > Terrestrial > Soil >... | reverse complement strand
GAAGAATCCGAATTTTGCAGGGGTTGCGCGCGCGTTAGGTCTCTGGGGCCAGACGGTTTCGAGCGCGGACCAGCTCGAAGCCGCTGTGAAGGACTGGCTGGCGCAACCAGGGCCGGCACTTCTGCACGTGCACGTCAACCCGATGCAGCTCGTCATGCCGCCGTTCACGCAAATAGAGCCGGCGATCGGGATGGCGCTTTATTCGAGTCGCGCCATCCTGCACGGTCGGGGAGGCGACGTCTGGGAAATGGCGAGGGAGAATTTCCTCTAAAACTTCGGTGCATTAACGATGAAGATTCTCGCGACGCTCCCGGTGAAAGGCCGTGATCTCCGACTTGATCTATTCCGCGGCGTGGCAAATTGGGGAATCTTCCTGGACCATATCCCCAACAACGTCGTGAACTGGGTGACAACGCGGAACTACGGCTTCAGCGACGCAGCGGATCTCTTCATCTTCATTTCGGGCTACACTGTCGCCTTTGTCTTTGCGCGGATCATGCTGGAGCGTGGATTTATCGTTGGCGCGTCGAGGCTTTTGAAGCGTGTCTGGCAGATCTATGTCGCCCACGTCTTCCTCTTCGTGATCTACCTCGCCGAAATCGGATATCTCGGGCAGAAATATGGCAACTCCAGTTTCGCCGATGAATTCAACATACGGGGCTTCCTGGCAAATCCGGCGCAGTTCTTGTTCGAAGGGCTGATACTTCGCTTCAAGCCGGTGAACATGGATGTGCTGCCGCTTTACATCGTGCTGATGGGTGTTTTCCCGCCGATTCTATGGCTGATGCTACGCAGACCCAATATGACCCTGACTGCTTCAGGGTTGCTCTATCTGATGGCAAGGCACTTTGGCTGGAACGTTCCGGCCTATCCAATTGGCGTCTGGTATTTCAATCCATTTGCCTGGCAATTTCTTTTCACGTTTGGGGCCTGGTTTGCACTTGGTGGAGCGACACAGGCGATGCCATTCATTCGATCGCGCACCGCGTTGGTGCTTGGCACCGCCTATCTTCTGTTCGCTCTGATGATGACAATGGCGGCCCGGTTTGACGAGCTGCGGTCGCTGATCCCACCGGAGATCTACGGCGCCTTCAATCCGAACGACAAAACCAACCTCGCGCCTTATCGCTTACTACACTTCATTGTATTTGCTTTCTTTGTCGTTCGTCTGCTGCCACGCGATTGGCCGGGGCTGGAATGGCGGATCTTTCGGCCCGCAATCAAATGCGGTCAGCAGTCGCTCGAAGTGTTTTGCACCGGTATATTCCTTTCCTTCGCTGCACATTTCGTGTTGGTCAAGATTTCCGGCGCTATCTGGATGCAGATTGCGGTTAGCATCGCCGGTATCTCGATGATGACCGCGCTGGCTTACTACCGGTCTTGGTCGAAGAACGCTGACAAAGCACCGACGGCAAACCTGCGCGTCAAGGAAGTTGAGCGGGAGCGAGCGAGCCAGCGAGATCGATTTGCCGTGCAACATGAGAGCGGTCAAGCATCGCTACCATGAGCTGAGCGCGATTGCTGAACTCGCGGGAGTTATGCGTTGTGCCCATAGCCAGATATTTCACGGTCGTCGGAAGCGCGCTTGTGGTTCTTCTTCTAATAGCCAACTGGTGTCTGCCAACGCCCGCATCGATGTTCGCCAAACAGCTGGTCATCGATAGATCGATTATCCGGATCAAGTCTGTGCGCAAATGGCCGGAAAAGGTCGTCCTGGACACCAGCCAGCCGACCATAACGCTTCCGCCCGTCGAGGAATCTCCGGCGGCGCAGTCGGCTTGGCTGCCGCCTGACGAAGCGGGAGATCAATCGAATCTCGAGGCTTTGGCCCAGTTGCGGCCAGGCAGACCGGCGGCCGCTGTCGATCATCCGACCCTGCGCATCAAGCGCGGTTCGGCAAGGACCGCTCAATTGAAGCGTATGGCCGGAGGTCCCGTGGCACGTCGGCTGGCAAGAGCGGAAGCGGGCGGCGGCTGTTGTCAGTTTGGGCGGATCGACAATGGTCAAGCAAGCTCGAATGCCATCTCGCGCAGGCACACCGCGTCGTCATGGGCCATGGATTGGCCGGCGCCCACCGGGAGGAATTGAAAGATAACGGGTAGTGGCGAGCAACGAAACGATCGATCTATTGCGCGAATTCAGCAGCACATACCGGGGAAAATTCGAAGACATACAAGCTCGGTAATCTTGAAATTCGTTCCCGTCGTTACGGCGCCACCATTGTCGTTGCGAGGCTCCAAAGTCGCTCGGCATTTTCCGGATCGAGAGCATAAGAAGCGACACCGCCACCAGAATTATTCGGGCGCCTGTGGACGACGTTGGCCTCACTACAATCCTCGAAATCCCGCCCACCATCGAGTTGCCGCGATGTTGCAAGTCGCCGCGGTCGGTCCAATAGAGAACACGGTTCTTGTGGTCGAGCTCGAGATCGATCGGCTCCGGCAGACCGTCGTAGAAGATCTCGATGTCGGACCTGGTCGCTGCAGTTTAGCCGGCGGGAATTTCGACATTGGCACGAAAGATAAGTTCTCTCGAGGCTCTGGAGATCTTTTTCGACAGCTTGCTTGTCGATATCGTGGACTGGTTAGAACTGTTGCGGAGCACCAGCAAGGTCGTATTCAAGTGGATGAGACGCCCCGCGTATCCGCGCGGTCCTACGGTGCGGTCATTCGGGTTGCTGGATCGCGCTCGATGTTACCCGATCCCTATTTTGAAACGATCCTGATAATCGCGATGCTCGCTTGCTATCGCTTGAGAGCCGACGCCACGCGCCCGGAGTTACGCCGACCGTCTGTCTGAAAACTCGCGTGAGGTGACTTTGGTCGCTGAATCCGCACTCCGCGGCCACATCGGTGAGTGACAGCCGGCCGTCACGCAGCTTTTCTTTGGATAGCACGACGCGCTGCTCAATTTGCCACTTGTGCGGCGCCACTCCCAGCGTGCGACGGAAAGCGTGCGAGAAATGACTCACCGATAGGCCGCACTCTCGCGCCACCTCCTTGAGCTCCACACCGCGCTTGATGTTGGCGCGAAGAATTTCCCTCGCGCGTCGCTCCTGCCATGGCGCGAGTCCACCCCGGGCCGGCCGCGACATTGGCCGCATGCCTCCATAGGTCTGAGCGACATGCACCCCGACCCCCAGCAGGATATGGTCGAGAAACAACGGGTTGGCTTGGTCGGGATGTCTGAGGGCGGGCAGCAGCAAGCTCCCCAGGCCGGAGATCGTAGCGTCGTTGACGCCCGCGCCAGGCTTGTGGCTCAGATCGCGAATTGGCGGCGCGCTGGCCTCGTCAGCGATCGCGTCCAGCGCCGCACGCGGCAGATAGAAAGCCAGAGAGTGATAGGGCTTGTCGAGTAGAGCGGTGGGATCTCGCTTCAGGTCATAGAGACAACTCTCGCCAGCCCGCAAGTCGCACACCGACGCTCGTCGGCCATCCTCCCAATATTCGCGATTGGGAAAATCGCGGAGTTGCAAAGCGACGAGAAAAGCATCTTCCTGCCGAATCGAACCGCTCATTTCCCCGTTCGTTTCCGGCAGCGGACCGTCACGTCGAATCTCCGTGACCGCTATATCGGCCGTACGCAATGACCGGGTAACGATCGCCGGTGCGTTTTCGACTCGCAATGCCTTGGCAAGCCGTTGTCCATAAGCCTCGGTCATTACTCCCTCAATAGCTCAAAGGGCCAAACTGTAGATCCGCATTTTGTAGCTCCTTGGATCTGACGTAGCGACTGGCACCGGAAACGGTCATCGTCGATGAGGCCTGTCCATCGTATGGGCGTCAACTGTTAGTCCGATGACGACGATCCCACGGTTGCTCAAGTAATTCTTGAACGGACGTGATCCCAGCGGTCTGGTTATGCTCCTTTGGGGCGTGGACTCATTAGGCGGATGGTTGCGAGCTTGACGAGGGTTAGATAATTGGCGACGGGCTTGTCATATCGGTTCGCGCCGGTTCTCAAGAACGGCCGAGAATCCCGTCGCGATCCGGTTGTTGCCACGCGGTCCAGAGCTCTACTCCGGCGCCGGGCGAATGTTTCCCGATGGACTAGGCTGCGGCTCTTTCGGTCTCTGCCACGGCCAACAGCGCAACTCTGTGCGATTATTTGCGCTTCGTCCAAGCTCCGTACCGCCCCGGAGAAATCTGATCGGCTTCCGGCGATTGATTTGCCGGTTGCCAACGCCATGAATGAAAAGCGGCAGAACGTTCAACGCATCGCAGCCGCATTCTAGATTAGCCGTTGGCCTGCCTTATCTCATACCAGAACGGCGGCTTGCCCAACGGATCCCCGAAACTCTTCATGACTTCAGTTCTGGCCGAATCGTTACCGCAGGAAGCCCCGCAAGTTGCGAAGGCGGCTTTCTCGATTCGGCGAACCACGTGCCGCGCTAATGGCATCAGACAATTCTACCTTGAGGCTGGGGCCGGCCCGCCAGTCATCCTGTTACACGGGTTTCCCGAGACCAGCTTCGCTTGGCGCTTCCAGATTCCAGCGCTCGCCCGTCACTATCGAGATAGCTCCGGACTTGCGCGGATACGGCGAGACCGACAAGCCGTCGAAGGGCTACGACAAGAGGACGATGGCCAACGATGTCGTCGAGCTCCTGGAGACGCTCGGCGTCGGGCGGGTCGCACTGGTCGGACACGATCGCGGCGCGCGGGTCGCAACCCGCCTGGTCAAGGATCACCCTGAACTGGTCGACCGCCTCGTCGTCATGGACAACGTTCCGACCCGCATTGTCGCGCGCGAGATGAACGCGAAGGTCGCGCGCGAATATTGGTTCTTCATGTTTCATCAGATTTCGGATTTGCCGGAGGCACTGATCGCGGGACGCGAGGACATTTGGCTTCGTTACTTCTTTTCCGATTGGTGCCACGATCCGATGACGATCTCCGGCGAGGCTTTCGAGACCTACGTGAAGGCCTACAGTGCACCCGGCGCAGTACGGGGCGCGATGTCGGACTATCGCGCCAGCGGAGAAGACATAGCGCACGATCTCGAAGACGCCGATCGGAAAATCCAGTGCCCTGTCCTTTCGCTTTGGGGAGAAGACTTCGGGGCCGTCGGCCGTCTGTTCGACATGAAGGCGATCTGGAGCGAGATGGCGGAAAATCTCTCCGTGGCTCCGATCAGAAATTGCGGCCATCTCCCGCAGGAAGAACAGCCGGCAGTCGTTAGCAAGTTGCTTCTCGATTTCCTCAAAGGTTGGGACGGTTGAAACGGTAGAATGGAGTGGGACGACAGATGATATCGCTCAAGATCAACGGGCGCCCCTATTCGGTACAAGCTCCCGATGACATGCCATTGCTTTGGGTTCTGCGCGATCTCCTGAACCTCAAGGGCACCAAATTCGGATGCGGAATCGCGCAATGCGGCGCTTGTACCGTGCATGTGGACGGCCGACCTGTTCGATCCTGCATGTTGCCGGCGGCGAACGTCGGCTCACGCGAGGTGACGACGATTGAGGCCATCGGGCAAAGGGAGAGCGGGCGCAGGATCCAACAGGCGTGGCTCGAACTCGAGGTCGTCCAATGCGGCTACTGCCAGTCGGGTCAGATCATGAGCGCGGCGGCTCTCATCGAGCGCAATCCTGCCCCCGATGATTTTGAAATCGACGCGGCGATGGCCGGAAACATCTGCCGTTGCGGGACATACGCGCGCATACGCGCCGCAATCAAGTCGGCCTCACGCAGATGACCGGGCGCCTCTCGATTTCCCGTCGCCGGTTGATGACAGGTGGCCTCATGGTCGCCTTCGTCCGTAGTGCCCGATCACGAGTCGCGACGTCCGGGGCGACAGGTCCGAGCGCAATCGGCGGTTTCGTCCGCATTTCGCAGGAAGGCATATCGCTGGTGATGCCGAGCGTCGAGATGGGCCAGGGAATCTACACCGCGGAAGCGGCTTTGCTGGCCGAGGAACTCGACGTACGTCTCGATCAGATCGTGGCGATTGCCGCTCCGCCCGACGCATCGCTTTACGCGCAGCCTCTCTTCAAGGCCCAGATGACGGGCGGGTCCACTTCAATCCGAGGATTTTGGACCCCTCTTCGGCAGGCTGGGGCCGCTGCGCGATCCATGCTCGTTGCTGCGGCGGCGCAGGCTTGGGGAGTGCATCCGGAAGAATGCTCCACGAAGGACGGTACGGTCCTGCATTCATTGACGGGCCGGGTACTAAGATACGAAGAAGTCGCTGAATCGGCCGCGACTCTGCCGATACCCGAAGATCCGAAGCTAAAGTCGGCCGGAGAGTTCAAGATCATCGGCAAATCCCAACGTCGCATCGATACGCCGGCGAAGGTGAACGGGAGCGCGGTCTACGGGATCGATGTGACGATCGACGGAATGAAGACCGCGGCCGTCGCGATCAGTCCCGTTGACGGAGGCAGGCTGAAGTCGGTCGAAGAAAACCGAGCACGAAAGATCCCGGGCGTAGTCGACGTCTTGCGCATCGACGACGCAGTCGCAGTCGTGGGAGAGCACTATTGGGCCGCCCGCGCCGGCGTTGAAGCACTGGATATCGATTGGGAGTTGGGACCGAACGCGAAACTTACTACCGCGTCGATCCGCGCCGAGGCCGCGAAAGCGGCCGATGAGGGGACGCCGGTCAAAGCTCTCGAACGCGGCGACGTCGAGACCAGGCTCGAGAACGCGACGAAGCGAGTGACGGCGGAATACGAGCTTCCGTTTCTGGCTCACGCGACGATGGAGCCGATCAATACAACCGTTCACGTCCGCCCTGACGGCTGCGACATTTGGGTAGGCACCCAGACGCCTGTGGTGGCTCAGAAGCACGCGGCCAGGATCACGGGACTTCCGGTCGAGAAGGTGGCCTTGCACAATCATCTCATCGGAGGAGGATTTGGGCGCAGGCTCCAGGCGGACACGATCGAGCAGGCCGTTCGTTTCGCCAACCAGGTCCCCTATCCCCTGAAGATCATCTGGACGCGCGAGCAGGATATCCGGCACGATCGCTTCCGCCCCTGCTATCTCGACAGACTCGCAGCAGGTTTGGACGAGGATGGCCGACCCTCGGTCTGGACCCATCGCACCACGTCGGGAACGGTCAGACGCTACTTCGACGAAGACGGTTGGCCGGAAGGAAAGCTCGACAAGGATGCCGTCGAAGGGGCCTGGGACAGCCCCTATGCGTTACCAGCTATTCGGGTCGATTGGATAAGGCACGATCCACCGGTCAAGTTGAACTGGTGGCGCGGCGTCGGCCCTACGCACAACGTCTTCGTCGTCGAGAGCTTCCTGGACGAGTTGGCGCATGCTGCAGGGCAGGATCCGATCGCCTATAGGCGGGCATTGCTCGAGGCTAATCCGCGCTCGATGGCCGTGCTGGACAAGGTTGCTGACGCCGCCGGCTGGAACAGGCCACTGAAGCCGAGGTCTGGGCGTGGGGTGTCGCTGCATCAGAACTTCGGGACTTACGCCGCTCTGGTCGTCGAAGTCGCGGTGGCCCTCTCGGGCGAGATCTCGCTGACGAAGATCGTGGCGGCAGTCGACTGCGGTATTCAGATCAATCCGGACATCATCCGCGCGCAGATCGAGGGCGGCGTTCTGTTCGGACTATCCGCCGCTCTGTTCAATGGCATAACCTTCGATGGAGGGCGCGTTCAGCAGGGAAATTTCAACGACTACAGACAACTTCGCATCAACGAGACGCCGCCGATCGAGGTCCACCTTTTGGATAGCGGCGAGGGTCCTGGCGGCCTCGGCGAAGTGGGCACGGTATCTGCGGCCCCGGCGCTCGGAAATGCGATCTTCGCAGCGACCGGCGTCCGCGTCCGCCGCCTGCCGATTGATCGGAAGCTACTTTCAAAGCGGGAAAGCTCATGAATCGGCGGCGCATGCTCATCACCGTAGGCGCTCTAGGTGTCGTCGGTGCGATTTCGGCCGCATACTTCTTCTTTTGGCCTGCCTCTATCGAAGCGGTCCAGGCCACGGACGCGCAACCAACCGGAACCGCACTGGTCGCGAAAGGCGAGTATCTGACCAAAGCGGCCGATTGCGCCGCCTGCCACACGGCTCCCAGCGGCAAATCATTCGCGGGCGGGCGTGCCTTCGAACTTCCGTTCGGTACGATCTATTCGACCAACATCACGCCCGATCAGGAAACGGGGATCGGCCGGTGGAGCGATGCGCAATTCGCGAGAGCGCTACATTGGGGAATCGGGAGAAATGGAGAGGATCTCTATCCCGCCTTTCCGTATACGGCTTATGCGCTTCTGTCGACCGACGACGTGCTTGCCATCCGTGCCTATCTTTCGACTTTGCGGCCCGTGACCGCGCGGAACGCCGATAGCACGCTCGTCTTCCCCTTCAACCAGCGGTACGTGCTGAGAGCCTGGAAGCTCCTGTTCATGCCGACCGGGCGATGGGAGCCTTCTGCGGCCCACGACGCGGCATGGAATCGCGGATCGTATCTCGCCGAAGCGCTCGCGCATTGCGGCGATTGCCACACGCCACGCAATCTGATGTTCGCGACGAAGAGTAGCAGGAAATACGCCGGAGCGGTCGTTGACGGGTGGAAGGCCTACAACATCACTTCTGACAACGAAACCGGAATAGGCGCATGGTCCGACGCCGAAATCGAACAGTATCTGTCTTCCGGGCACGCGCCCGCGCACGGCAGCGCTGGGGGCGGCATGGCCGAGGCGATCGATCTCAGTCTTCGTCATCTATCCTCAGAAGACATCGCCGCACTGACCCGATATTTGAGGACAGTTCCGCCGCAACGATCCGAACTCGCCGCCCGAGTCGTCCACGATCCGGGCACGTTGAACGGCGCCACGGCGTGGTCGCCCGGAGCGGACCGCGACGAGAGTGCCGGCTTCCAGGTATTCGCTTCGGCTTGCGCGAGCTGCCACGGTTGGGACGGCAATGGTCAGCAGACCGACAATGCAGGACTTCGCGGCTCTCGCAGCGTGAATGACCCAGCCGGCACAAATGTTGTCCGCACCGTACTTGAAGGCATCAGGATCGGATCGCCTGGCGGCCACAACACGATGCCTCCATTCGCCGACGCATATTCCGACGAAGAGATCGCCGCGGTCAGCAACTACGTCATCGGGCATTTCGGCGGCAGGCGAGGCAGGGTCACGGCGGCCGACGTTCGTACCTCGCGGAACTGAACCATTGGCCGGCGCCCACCGGGAGGAACTGAAAGATAGACAGCTGTTGTCGCGGCGCACGGACTGCGCAGTAACCGTCTAAATGGATCAGGAATGAACAAGATCGTCCGAAACAGGTCCGCTACTCCATACAGCATCAGGCGCGAGCTGATCGACATCTCGCATTGGGAGTACTCTTTGCATGACCGAATACCTGGTCGCCGCACGCGCTACGATCATCCTCCGGACCAATTTTGCAGTGATGCCAGCCGAGATCCTCTTTGACGCGATTGAAGCCGAATTGGAGCGTCGCGGCGTCGAGGACGCTTAGCTTCCTTGTTGGCGCGAGAGAACAATCGCGGAGCACGAAATGACAAAACACATCGTACAGTTACCGAATCCCGATGGATCGTTGCTTCTTCGCGAGTTCAATCACAGAATCAACAACGAACTGAATTCCGCCATATACGCGGTTTCAGCCAAGGCGGTGCGGTCGGATAGCGTGGCGGTCAAGGCCGCACTGCTCGACGTCGTAGACCTCCTGCATCGATGCGCCGATGTTCATCGGGCGCAGCACGTGCCGGATCAGGGGCGCCTCACCGATGCCGCGAGGTATCTGCAGCAGCTTTGCTTCTCCATCACGAAATACCGGCTGGACCGCCTGGCGATACGCGTCTTGTTTTCAGCGGATGATCTGCGGCTTGAAGGAGAACGCTGCTGGAAGCTTGGGCTGATTGTGTCCGAACTACTGGCCAATGTGGCACGACATGCACAATTCGGTTCCAGACATCCAGAATTGCAAGTGAAGTTGAAGCTTGCAGGGAACGTCGTAAAGTGCGGGGTCTCCGACAATGGGTCGGCAGCTGAACCCGTCCCGCGCGGTCGAGGGCTTACGATCGTCGGCGAGTTGGCCGACAGTTTGGGCGGCCGCGTTCATACGTCTTGCGCCGCCGAAGGAACTTCCTTCCTTGTCACCTTTCCGTTGACCGAGGCCGAGCAACGTGCAGCCGGCGCGACTCGTGTTGTAAAGTTGAAGCGGAGGAAGATGCGTCGCCCTCAGCGGTTGCAGGCCTCTGGAACCCAGGATCTGGGGGCTGGATAGGCAACGTGGCGTTTTCGGATCGAAGCGGTCTTGGCTGACTTGATCGCCAGCCAATATTTATCGATCGAGGCCGCTAGCCAACGCAGGAATTTGCCTCTCGTGAAAGGTTGAGAGCGAAATGGCAGGCTCCCTCTGAGTAAATCACGAATGGTCAGGATTGCTTCGGGTGTGTGCGGATAGCTGCACGAGCAGCAGAGGATGCAAAATTCACCGTGAAGCGAAGCCTTGGCCGACTGTATAAGTCCGGAGCTTCTTCTATTATTTTAAGAGGCTGACATGAACGACTTGTACGCGTGGCTTTCGCAGCAGCATCACGGCTTGCGGACCTTCCACATCTTCCAGCAAAAACTCGCAACTTTGAGCGGCGACGCGCGCCCGAGCAACGGGCCTTGTGTCGGTTGCTGACTTACGTCGTCGGCAGCTATATCGAAGCTTTTGACGAGGAACCTTTGCCTGTCGCGATCGCGGATCGTGCCTATCAACGCCTGCTCGACCTGGTCGCAAGCCTCGATTTTCGAGCCGGGGCGGACCAC
>Ga0209839_10001814_pt1 | contig 10754 bp, 8 predicted proteins | sample OrgsoiDNA2013050_FD_185800 | JGI IMG/M metagenome (GOLD analysis project Ga0209839, IMG submission 185800) | Permafrost soil microbial communities from the Arctic, to analyse light accelerated degradation of dissolved organic matter (DOM) -... | ecosystem: Environmental > Terrestrial > Soil >... | reverse complement strand
GCGCCGAGGCCCAGTTCGAGGCGGCCGTCGGAAATGATGTCGACGGCCGCCGCCAGTTCTTCAACATCAAGAATCTCCGGCCGGGTGATCAGATCAAGGTCGTCCGGGCCGATGGACGACCGCTACGTTCACGGTCGACGGCGTGCAGAAGGTCGAGAAGTCGACATTTCCTGGGCCGCCATCTACGCGAACACCAGCTACCCGAGCCTGCGCCTGATCACCTGCGGCGGTCCGTTTGACTCCAGCACCGGCCAGTACCTGGACAACATCGTCGTCTACGCGCATCTGATGTAAGCCCAGGGGAGCGTCGCTGTCCGGAGGACTGCCCGGTACGCACCGCTCAACAGCACCGCCCAGCAGCGGAAACAGTGGAAAACAGCGCCTGATGACAGCTCTGTTCTGGCTGGCCGGACGCCATGGGCAGGTCACCGGTGCGCCGCGCCGCAGTGACGGGAGGGGCTGGTGACGAAAGTCTCTGCCGGCGGCGCGCTCCTGCGCTGACCCGCAGCTGCCTAGCTAGTACGCGGCCGCGGAAGAGGTCCTGAATCGCCCCGCGGCCGCGCACGTCCGGCGCCCCTCGGCGGGCTCCCGGTCAGTCTTGTTCAGTATCTTGCTGATCGTCGCCCCGCTTGCCCCCCCTTGCTACCCACAAGTAACTCGTGCCCTTGCTGGATAGCTTGATATCGAGATACTGTAGGTTGAGACGCAGCGGGAACACCAGCGGGAACAGAGGAAGACGCAGCCCGGAGCACGCGCCGAACGCTGGGGCAGGCCCTCCGGGCATGGGCGAGGAGGCTCAGGACGATGACCGGAAACAGCTTCGACAGCCGCGCGACGCTTACCGCCGCGGGTACGTCCTACGAGATCTACCGGCTCGATGCCGTGCCCGGCGCCGAGCTGCTTCCGTTCAGCCTGAAGCTCCTGCTCGAGAACCTGCTCCGCACTGAGGACGGCGTGAACGTGACCGCCGACCACGTGCGCGCGCTGGCCAGCTGGGACCCCAAGGCCAACCCGGACACCGAGATCCAGTTCTCTCCGGCCCGCGTCATCATGCAGGACCTGACCGGGGTGCCGGCCGTGGTGGACCTGGCGGCCATGCGTGAGGCGATGGCCGCCTTCGGCGGCGACGCCTCCAAGATCAACCCGCTGGTCCCGGCCGAGCTGGTCATCGACCACTCGGTCATCGCCGACGTGTTCGGCCGGCCGGACGCGTTCGAGCGCAACGTGGACCTCGAATTCGAGCGAAACAAGGAGCGGTTTCAGTTCCTGCGCTGGGGACAGTCCGCGTTTGACCAGTTCAAGGTGGTACCGCCCGGCACCGGGATCGTGCACCAGGTCAACATCGAGCACCTGGCCCGGGTGGTCATGACCCGCGACGCGGATGGCGCGCTCTGCGCCTACCCGGACACCTGCGTTGGCACCGACTCCCACACCACCATGGAGAACGGGCTCGGCATCCTCGGCTGGGGCGTCGGCGGCATCGAGGCCGAGGCGGCCATGCTCGGCCAGCCGATCAGCATGCTGATCCCCAAGGTGGTCGGGTTCCGGCTCACCGGGGAGCTGCCGCCCGGCGCGACCGCGACTGACCTGGTGCTCACGATCACCCAACTGCTGCGCAAGCACGGCGTGGTCGGCAAGTTCGTCGAATTCCACGGGGACGGGGTGGCTGCGGTCCCGGTCGCGAACCGGGCCACGATCGGCAACATGAGCCCCGAGTTCGGCTCGACCTGCGCGATCTTCCCCATCGACGACGAGACGCTGGCCTACCTGCGGCTGACCGGCCGGCCAGAGCAGCACGTGGCGCTGGTCGAGGGCTACGCCAAGGAGCAGGGCCTGTGGCATGACCCGTCCCGCGAGGCCGTGTACTCCGAGGAGCTCGAGCTCGACCTGGCCACCATCGTGCCGTCGATCGCCGGGCCGAAGCGCCCGCAGGACCGGGTGGCGCTCTCCGACGCCAAAACCGCTTTCCGCGAGGTGCTCGCCAACTACGTCTCTGTGCCGGAAACCGCCGACGGCGTGGCCGACACGTTCCCCGCTTCCGATCCCGTGGCCACCGAGCCGGGCGAGAGCGTGCGGGAGGAGGCCGCCGAACCGTCCGCCGAGGGGGAGGTGACGCTTCACTCCATGCCTACGGACGTGACGATGGAAGACGGCACCAAGGTCACCATCGACCATGGGTCGGTCGTGATTGCGGCCATCACCTCGTGCACCAACACCTCCAACCCGTCCGTCATGGTCGGCGCGGCGCTGCTGGCCAAGAAGGCCGTCGAGGCCGGGCTGAGCCGCAAGCCCTGGGTGAAGACCACGCTGGCGCCCGGCTCCAAGGTGGTCATGGATTACTACGAGAAGGCCGGCCTGGTGCCCTACCTGGACAAGCTCGGCTTCAACCTCGTCGGGTACGGCTGCACGACCTGCATCGGCAACTCCGGGCCGCTGCCCGAGGAGATCAGCGAGGCCGTGAACGAAAGCGACCTGGCGGTCGCCGCGGTGCTGTCCGGCAACCGGAACTTCGAAGGCCGGATCAACCCCGACGTCAAGATGAACTACCTGGCCTCGCCGCCGCTGGTGGTGGCTTACGCGCTCACCGGGTCGATGGACGTGGACATGGTCAACGACCCGATCGGCACCGGCCGTGACGGCCAGCCGGTCTACCTCCGCGACATCTGGCCGTCGCCCGCCGAGATTGCCGAGGTCGTCCAGGACGCGGTGGCCGCCGAGATGTTCTCGCGGGACTACGCGGACGTCTTCCGGGGCGATGACCGGTGGCGTGGCATGGACGTCCCGGCCGGTGACACGTTCACCTGGGACGAGTACTCGACCTACGTGCGGCGGCCGCCCTACTTCGACGAGATGCCCGATGAGCCGCAGCCGGTGAACGACGTCCACGGGGCCCGCGTGCTCGCCCTGCTGGGCGACTCGGTGACCACCGACCACATCTCGCCGGCCGGTGCGATCAAGACCGACAGCCCGGCCGGGCAGTACCTCACCGACCACGACGTCCCGCGCCGCGATTTCAACTCCTACGGCTCGCGCCGCGGCAACCACGAGGTGATGATCCGCGGTACGTTCGCCAACATCCGGCTGCGGAACCTGCTGGCCCCGGGCACCGAGGGCGGGGTCACCACCAAGCTGCCCGAAGACGAGCAGATGAGCATCTACGACGCCGCCCGGAAGTACATCGAGGAGGGTACCCCGCTCATCGTGCTGGGCGGCAAGGAGTACGGCTCCGGATCCTCGCGCGACTGGGCCGCCAAGGGCACGGCGCTGCTCGGCGTCCGGGCGGTGCTGGTCGAGTCGTTCGAGCGGATCCACCGGTCCAACCTGATCGGCATGGGCGTCCTGCCGCTGCAGTTCAAGCCCGGCGAGTCGGTCGCCTCCCTCGGGCTCACCGGGCACGAGACGTTCGACATCACCGGCATCGAGGAGATCAACTCCGGCCAGATACCGGCCGAGGTGACGGTGACCGCCGACGGGCGGGAGTTCCGCGCCACGGTACGGATCGACACGCCCGGCGAGGCGGCGTACTACCGGCACGGCGGCATCATGCAGTACGTGCTGCGTTCCCTCCGCTGAGCTCCCTCATGATCGGGGCGGCTATTCCGCACATACTGCGGAAAAGCCGCCCCGAATCATCTGCTGTGCGTGCGGTGCCCGCGGGCGGGCACTACCTGCCCTCCGGCGGTGCGATCGACTGACCCGGGCGGCGCGGCGTGCTAAGGATGCTCGGGCGGGTCTGCCACATGTCCCGTGGCCGGCTGCCGGCTGGCCCTCTATGGTGGGAGGCCGGGCGGCGGGCACATCTCGCCGCGGGTGCATTTCTGGCCAGGGAGCGTGGTGCGCATGCGCGCGGTCGTCGTGGAAAAGCTGGGCGGGCCCGAGGTCCTGAACCTTGTCGAGCAGCCCGCGCCGGAACCGCAGTACGGCCAGCTGGTCGTCCAGGTCGCGGCAGCCGGCGTGAACTACATGGACATCTACACCCGCGAAGGCGTTGGCGGTTACAAGCCCGCCCAGTTCCCGGTGGTCCCGGGCGCCGAAGGAGCCGGGACCGTGACCGCGGTCGGCGCCGGCGTCACGGAGTTCTCACCAGGCGACCGGGTGGCCTGGGCGGGAGTGCCGCACAGCTACGCCGAGCAGGCGGCGATCCCGGCCGCCCGCGCCGTGCCCGTTCCGCCGGGCCTGGATCTGCGGGTCGCGGCAGCCGTGATCCTGCAGGGTCTGACCGCGCACTATCTGTGCTTCAGCACCTACCCGGTGCGCGAGGGCGACGTCGCGGTCGTGCACGCCGCCGCCGGCGGCGTCGGGCTGCTGCTGACCCAGCTGGTCAAGCAGCGCGGCGGCATCGTGGTCGCGACCACCTCCGGCGGCGAGAAGGCGGACCTGGCCCGGCATGCGGGCGCCGACCACGTGGTGGGCTACGGCGAGTTCCGCGCGGCCGTGGCCGAGGTGACCGGCGGCCGCGGCTGCGACGTCGTCTACGACGGAGTCGGCCAGGCGACCTTCGACGACGGCCTGGCCGCGCTGCGCCCGCGCGGCATGATGGTGCTCTACGGCGCGGCCAGCGGCCAGGTGCCGCCGTTCGACCCGCAGCGGCTGAACTACGAGGGCTCGCTGTACCTGACCCGGCCCAGCATGGGCAGCTACGTCGCCGACCGGGACGATCTGCTCTGGCGCGCGGGCGACCTGTTCGGGTGGCTGGCCGAGGGCCTGCTCGACGTCCGGATCGGCGGCACGTACCCGCTGGCCGAGGCGGCCCGGGCCCAGGAAGACCTGGCGGGCCGCCGCACCACCGGCAAGCTTCTGCTGCTGCCGTAGCCGGCCGTGCGGCAGTCCCGGCCCGGGCCGCCATCTCCCGCCCGGCCGGGCAGTTCGGTAGTTTTAGCTGCTGATGGCTAATCTTCCGGCGGCGGGCGAGCCGGCCGTACCAGCGGCCGGCCAGCCGGCCACCGGGCCGCCCGCGCGCGGGCCTGGCCGGCGGTCGCTGGAAAGCGCACTGCTCGTCATCTCGATCGCGGCGCTGGCGTTCAACCTGAGGGCCGCCATCACCAGCCTGCCCCCGATCTTTCCCGAGCTCGAGCAACGGCTGGGACTGTCCCCGGCTACGGTGACCGTGCTGGCCGCGACCCCGGTCCTGTGCTTCGGCGCGGTCTCGGGGCTCGCGGCGTGGCTGAGCCGCCGGCTGGGGGAGGAGCGGGTGCTGTTCGGCGCGCTCATCCTGGTGTCGGCCGGGCTGCTGCTGCGCGGCGCGCTGCCCGGCACGATGCTGTTCCCCGGCACCATCGTCGCCTGCGGCGCGATCGCCATCATGAACGTCCTGCTGGCCAGCATGATCAAGCGGCGCTGGCCGGCCCGGGCCGGGCTGCTCATCGGCATCTACCTCACCAGCCTGTCCACCGGGGCGGTGATCGCCTCGCTGATCAGCGTGCCGCTCTACGACACCACCGGCGGCTCGGTGCAGGTGACGCTCGGGCTGTGGGGGCTGCCCGCCGTGGCCGCCACGCTCATCTGGATCACCCAGCTTCGCTACCGCCGCCGGGTGCCGCGTCCCCCGGCCCAGCCTCGCACCGGGCCAGCCCGCCCACGGGCCCGTGTCCACCGGCACGCGCTGGCGTGGCAGGTCACCGCCTTCATGGGCCTGCAGAGCCTGCTCTACTACGCGGCCATCTCCTGGCTGCCGGAGCTGTTCCGGGACCGCGGGGACAGTCCGGCGGCGGCCGGGACCCTGCTGGCCGTGCTGGGCTTCGGCAACCTGCTCACCTCGCTGAGCACCCCGGTGCTGGCGCAGCGCGTCACCGGCCAGCGGCTCCTGGTCGTCCCGGTCGTGGGAGTCACGGCGGGCGGCCTGGCGGGCTCGCTGTGGGCCCCGCTCGGGTCGGCCGCCGGCTGGATGCTGCTTCTCGGCGCGGCCCAGGGGGCGGCGCTCGGCCTGGCCATCTTCTTCACCATGGCGCGAGCCCCCGACCCGGCCACCGCCGCGTCGCTGTCCTCGCTGGCGCAGTCCGTCGGTTATCTGGTCTCGGCGGCCGGCCCGCTCGCGGTAGGCTTCCTGCGCGCGTCCACCGGGGGGTGGACGGTTCCGGTCATCTTGCTGCTGCTCATCTGCGGCGTAGAGCTGACGGTCGGCCTGTTCGCGGGCCGGGCGAAGCTCCTGCCGGTCAGCGAGGCCAGGGAGACTACGGAGGCCACCGAGGCCACCGAGGCCACCGGCACCGGCAGCACCCTCGTGAGCCGCAGCCCCGCGGAGCAGGCGCTCCCCGTAGACGGCACGCAGGCGGATAACTACTCAAAGTTACCGGCCTCAGCGCTGTCCTGGCCGAATCCGCGGGCCGGCTGCGCTAAGTGACATCGATGGAATTTATAACTTGTTTCTGCGTGGAGTCCCAATCCCATCAAGCCCCAGCAGAGTACAAATATTCACAGGCTAAACACGAGACCGGTAAACGGGCGTCGGTGCCCTGCTGAGCCGGTCGTGGGAGGAAACGTGCAGCTGCTCAGCGTGCGCCAGCCGTGGGCCTGGGCCATCGCGCGCGGCCGAAAGCCGGTCGAGAACCGCGACTGGGCCCCGTCCTACCGCGGGCGGCTGGCCATCTACGCCTCGATGCACGTCGACCTCCTCGCCGCCGAGGAACCCCTCCTCTGGTTCACCGGCTGGGATCCGGGCGACCCGGTCGCGGCCATCGGCGGCATTGTCGCCGTCGTCACGCTGGCCGACGTGTGCTCCGCGGCGATGCGGGGCGAGAGCTGCGACTGCGGCGAATGGGCCCGGCCGAATGCCCACCACTGGCGGCTCACCGACCCGCGGCCGCTGGCCCGGCCGGTGGTCAGCATCGGGCACGACGGGCACATGGCCGACGTCATCCCGGTCCGGACGATCGGCCAGGCGGCCGGGCCGGACGCCGACCGGGCCACCCTCTGGGAGCCGGGGCCCGCCGTGGTGGCCGAAGTCACCGCCGCCGCGCACCTCAGCTGAGACCTTCCCCACGTCCCACCCGCGGGACGGTCACCGCCGCCGCTGGCCGGCTATACCTGTATCCAGGCCAGCGGCTGGAGCAGCGCCTCGGGACGGCGTCGGCTCAGGACTTAGGCGACACGCACGTCAGCCTTTGAACGGGTGTCGCGTGTGTCCCGGGAAGCGCCGCAAATAGACTCTGAGAATTGCCGTCCCACCCGAGGAGCGCCCCAACGTGACCGTGCTGGAGTCTATCGGAGGCCCAGAAGACCTGAAGGGCCTCAGCCAGGAACAGCTGGCCATCCTGGCGGGCGAGATCCGCGACACCCTCATCGAGACCGTTATCCGCACCAGCGGTCACCTCGGGCCGAACCTTGGCGTTGTCGAGCTCACGATCGCGCTGCACCGGGTGTTCAGCTCGCCCCGGGACCGGATCGTCTTCGATACCGGGCATCAGGCTTACGTGCACAAGCTGCTGACCGGCCGCCAGGCCGAGTTCGGCACGCTGCGCCAGCGCGGCGGCATGTCCGGTTACCCGAACCGGGCCGAGTCCGAGCACGACATCGTGGAGAACTCGCACGCCTCCACGAGCTTGTCCTACGCCGACGGCCTGGCCAAGGCGTACAAGCTGCGCGGCGAGACCGACCGCGCGGTGGTCGCCGTCATCGGGGACGGCGCACTGACCGGCGGGATGGCCTGGGAGGCACTGAACAACATCTCGGTGGCCGAGGACTCCCGGCTGGTCGTCGTGGTCAACGACAACGGGCGGTCCTACCAGCCGACGATCGGCGGGCTGGCCAACAACCTGGCCTCGGTCCGCATCAGCCAGCGGTACGAGAACGTCCTGGATTACATCAAGACCACGCTGTCCCGGACCCCCGTCCTGGGGCCGCCGGTGTACGAGACGCTGCATGGCATCAAGAAGGGCCTCAAGGACGTCCTGCAGCCGCAGGTGCTGTTCGAGGACCTGGGCCTCAAGTACCTGGGCCCGATCGACGGCCATGACGAGGCCATGGTCGAGCAGGCGCTGCGCCGGGCCAAGGACTACGGCGCACCGGTGCTGGTGCACCTGATCACCCAGAAGGGCTTCGGGTACGGCCCGGCCGTCGAGAACGAGGATGACTGCCTGCACCAGGTGCCGGGCACCCCGCGGGCCGCTGTCCTGCCCGGCGCGCCGACGAAGACCTGGTCGCAGGTCTTCGGCGACGAGCTGACGGAGATCGGCAAGCGCCGCCCGGACGTGGTCGCCATCACTGCGGCCATGCTGCACCCGACCGGCCTGGGCGCGTTCGCGCGCGCCTTCCCGGACCGCGTCTACGACGTGGGCATCGCGGAGCAGCATGCGGTGACCAGCGCGGCCGGCCTGGCCCTCGGCGGGCTGCACCCGGTGGTCGCCATCTACGCGACGTTCCTGAACCGCGCCTTCGACCAGGTGCTGATGGATGTGGCGCTGCACAAGCTGCCGGTCACGCTGGTGCTGGACCGGGCCGGAGTCACCGGGCCCGACGGCGCCAGCCACAACGGAATGTGGGACGGCTCGATCCTGCAGGTCGTGCCCGGCCTGAAGATCGCCGCTCCCCGGGACGCGGCCCGGGTCGCCGAACTGCTCAACGAGGCGGTCGCGGTGAGCGACGGGCCGACCGTGGTGCGGTTCCCCAAGGGCACGGTCGGCGGTGAGGTGGAGGCTACCGGCAAGCTCGGCGAGATGGACGTGCTCCGCGAGCCTGCCGGGGGTGCGGGCCGCGACGTGCTGCTGCTGGGCGCCGGCCCGATGGCGCTGATGTGCCTGACGGTCGCCGAGCGGCTCGCCGATCACGGCATCGGCGTCACGGTCGTCGACCCCCGCTGGATCAAGCCGGTCGACGAGGCCGTCGTGGCTGCGGCTCGCCAGCACCGGCTGGTGGCCGTGGTCGAGGACAACGGCCGGGTCGGCGGATACGGCGACGCGGTGTCCCGGCTGCTCCGCGACCACGACGTCGACATCCCGGTCAAGACCTTCGGCCTGCCGCAGCAGTTCCTTGAGCACGGCGACCGGGGCGAGGTGCTCGCTGCGGCTGGCCTGACGCCGCAGCACCTGGCCCGCCAGATCACCGAGGCGGTGGCGCGCCGCGCCGGCGCTGAGGTCCCGGCGGCGGGCAATTCGGCCGAACGAGATCTGGCGGGAGCCGACACCGCGAGCGAGAATCCCGAGGCACAGTAAGCGCCTAGGGTGTAGAGCATGAAGGTGCTGGAGGTCGCGGTCATCGGGTCCGGTCCGGCCGGGCTGTACACGGCGGAGGCGCTGGTCAAGCATGCGGCCGCGCTCGAAGGGCCGGACGGGCCCGTGCGGGTCCGGGTGGATGTCTACGACCGGCTGCCCACGCCCTACGGCCTGGTCCGGTACGGGGTGGCCCCCGACCACAAGTCGATCAAGTCGATCGCCGAGTACCTGCGCAAGGTGCTGGAAAGCCCCGACGTCCGGTTTCTCGGCGGCGTGCACCTGGGCGAGGACGTGACCCGCGAGGACCTGCTGTCGGCTTACGACGCGGTGGTCTACGCGACCGGGGCGATGCGGGACCGGCGGCTCGGCATTCCGGGCGAGGACCTGCCGGGCAGCTACGCGGCCACCGACTTCGTCAACTGGTACTGCGGGCACCCGGACGTCGGGCCCGCCACGTTCACTTTGGACGCTGAGTCGGTTGCGGTCATCGGCGTCGGGAACGTCGCGGTGGATGTGGCCCGTATCCTGGCCCGGGACCCGGCCGGCCTGCACAGCACCGACGTGCCCCAGCCGGTGCTGGAGGCTCTGCAGGCCAGCAAGGTCCGTGAGGTGCACATGATCGGGCGGCGCGGCCCCGCGCACGCCAAGTTCACCACCAAGGAGCTGCGTGAGCTGGGTGAGCTGCCCGGCGTCGAGGTCATCGTCCCGGCGGCCGAGGCCGACCCGGACGCCTTCGACGGGACCGGCCAGGGCGCGTCGCTCGCCGAGTCGGACCGTCGTGTCCGCGGCAACATGGTCGTGATCAGGAAATGGGCGGCGGGGGAGACCGCCGGCGGCGCGGAGACCGCCGGCGGGCCGCAGGACGGTCCCCAGCGGACGCTCACCATCCGGTTCTGGCTGCGGCCGGTGAAGATTACCGGCACCGACCGGGTCACCGGGGTCGTGCTGGAGCGCACCCGCCTCGATGAGAGCGGCGCGTTCCAGGGCACCGGGGAACTGGAGACCCTTGACGCGCAGATGGTGCTGCGGTCGGTCGGCTATCAGAGCGTCCCGCTGGACAGTGTCCCGTTCGACGAGCGCAACGCCGTCGTGCCGAACGCCGCCGGGCGGGTGCTCGGCCCTGACGGGCGTCCATTGCCCGGCGAGTACGTGGCCGGCTGGCTCAAGCGCGGCCCGACCGGCGTGATCGGCACCAACAAGTCCGATGCGGCCGAGACCGTCCGCAGCCTGCTCAACGACCTGGCCGGCGCCCCCGCGGGTGAGGATGCGCCGCTGCCCCGGCCTGGCGTGCTCCGGTACCCGGACGCGACGGCGCCGCCGGCCGGATCCCGGGTCGAGGCGCTGGAACAGGCGCTCGCCTGGCGCGGAATTCGCCCGGTCACCTACGACGTGTGGCTGCGGGTGGAGGAGGCCGAGGCTGAGCTGGCCCGGTCGCTGGGCCGCGGCGAGCGGGTCAAGCTGCACGGCAGGGAGGCCCTGCTGGCCGCCTGCTGGCCCGTGCGCGACGATTCCGCGGGCCACGGCACGGTGCGCGATGATTACGTGGGCGATGACATCGTTAGCGGCGGGTGACGAGAGCCAGTGGCTCACGGCCTCCGGCCCCGCGTA
>Ga0209839_10001813_pt1 | contig 10756 bp, 8 predicted proteins | sample OrgsoiDNA2013050_FD_185800 | JGI IMG/M metagenome (GOLD analysis project Ga0209839, IMG submission 185800) | Permafrost soil microbial communities from the Arctic, to analyse light accelerated degradation of dissolved organic matter (DOM) -... | ecosystem: Environmental > Terrestrial > Soil >... | reverse complement strand
TTGCTCGGGGTCGCCCACGCCGACAGCGACGCCGACGCCGACTGGCTGGCGGACAAGGTGCGAGCCCTCCGGGTGTTCCCAGCTTCTGCGACCGGCTGGGAGCCCAGCGCGGTGTATTCGGCGCCACGATGGCGGTCCAGCTGGTCAACGACGGGCCTGTGACATTGCTGCTGGAGGGCCGATGATCGTGCACGGGGGTAGGGTGCTGGATCTTCCCCACAACATACAGCGCTGTTCGGCACGAATTCCGAAATCAGGGCACTCTAGGTAGCGGATCCGGGGCGATCGCGCACGGGCCCGGAGGGCCGCTCGCGCACCGGCCCGGAGGGCCGCTCGCGCGCGGGCGAGGCACGGTCGGGCACCGCGCGGGGGCCGCGCCGCCGCTGTGCGCCGCGCCACTTGGCCGGGGCGATGACCGCCTCGGTGTACACGTTCCAGGTCACGTTCGCGGCGTCGCCCCAGGTCCACGGAAGCGGGGCGGGGGCCGGCCGCCGCAGCGCCTCGGCGGTATGAACCAGTCCGTCGAGGTCGTCCACATCGCTGAGCGCGGCGCGTCCGCCGAGCACCTCTCGCACGGCCGGAACGTCGCACGCGGCCACCGGCGTCCCGCAGGCGAGCGCCTCGACCGACGTGAGCCCGAATCCCTCGTCGTCGTGGGGAAACACGAGCGCGTGGGCGCCGGTGTAGATCGCCGCGAGCTCCTCATCACTGACCGCGCCGGTGAGCTGCACATCGGCAAGCTCCCGCGCCCAGCGACCCGCCGGGCCGACGAGCACCAGCGCCATCGTGCGGTGGGCTCGCGCGAGCGCTCCGACGCGCTGTCGGGGATCAGGCGCGTGCAGCCCACCGACCGACAGCAGGTAGCGCTCCGGCAGCGCGAAGCGTTTGCGCACCGCACGGACCTGATCCTCAGGCCGGGGCCAGAACACCGGCGCCGCGGCCTCCGGAATCACCGCGATTCGATCGACAGGGATCTCGAGCACCCTGACGGCGTCGTCGGCGACGGCGTTGGTCGGCACGATCACTCGAACCGCACGCTGCACGGCCAGGTTGCGGAGCTTTGACCGCAGACCCGACCGGAGATATTCGGCCCGGCGCTTGAACGCCGTCAGGTCGTGCAGCGTCACCACCATCGGCACCGGGGATCGGACCAGAGCACCTCCCATCCAGGGCGAGTGGTAGACGTCGCAGCGCCTGGGGTCGTGGGTCTCAGCGATCTCGCCGCGCTGGGCGTCGCGCAGCGCCTCCAGCAGACACCGGGAGTATCGCCCCACGCCACGGGTCTGCTCGGCCGGACGGCTATCGAACGCGACCTTCAACGCGCAGCCCAACGATCAGCGTGAGGATCGGAGATGGGTGGCGATTTCGGACCCGGTAAGCGAAGCACTGCGCCTGGCAACTCTCTGTCGACGGCGAACATCGCCGGAAAGCGGACTGTAACCTCGCGCGCTGGTTGATGTCGTGCGGGTTCGCCCGGGGGTAGCTTGACCGTTGTGGAGGACTACTACGAGGAGCTCTGGCAGCGCTTGCCTGACGATCTGGCGCCCTCAGACCTGGAGCTCCGCCGCGACTTCCTGCTCGCCCAGGTCCGTGAGGGCGATCGTGCGCTGGATCTTGGCTGCGGGACCGGCACGTTTACCGCAGTGCTGGCGCAGGCCGGTGCTCTCGCGGTCGGAATCGAAGTCGCGCAGGCCGCGGTGCGGCGCGCCCGGGCGCGGCATCCGTCGCTCGACTTCCGCCACGCGCCGATCGGCGGGCCGCTGCCGCTTGCCGATAACTCGTTTGACGTGGTCTGGGCGAGCGAGGTGATCGAGCATGTGGCTGACACCGCTCGGTGGTTATCGGAGGTTCGTCGCGTGCTGGCCCCCCGAGGGAGGCTGCTGCTGACCACGCCCAGTCACGGCCGGCTACCGATCGCGCTCGGGGGCCTGGAGCGCTTCGCCGAGCCGCTCGGCGATCACCTGCACCTGTACACGCGCCGGTCATTGGGGGAGATCCTGGCGCAATTCGGCTTCGCGGAGATCCATATCCGCGGCGCAGGTGGACTGCCGTTGCTCCGGCGGACCCTGATCGCCCGGGCGGTGCGCTGATGTTCAACCCCTAACCTCTTAGCGCCCGGCTTCCCGACGGCCAACTCTATGCCTGGAAGCCGACTCGCGGGTCCTTTAGCTCTAACGGGGCGTCCGACCGAGCTTGATGAAGCAGCGAGGCGAGCAGATGTGCGGTGGCCAGCGGTGTTAGGGCCATGAACACGCTGACCGTCCGGTCCATGCTCGTGGGCAGCAGGAAAGCCAGGCTGAGCGGCGTTGTTGCGTACAGCCAGAGCAGAAATGAGATCAACGCGACGAACACCGTCAGGTAGAAGGCGGCGGCCCGTCGCGCGGTGCCTGATTTGAGGCAGATCAGGCAAACCACGATGAAGATGGCCGCGAGCCAATCCCAGCCCTGCAGCGTCTGCGTGACCATCGCGGCGGCTGTCTCCTTGAGCTGAGTGCCTCGGTCTAGAAAGTAGAGCGGGTTCAGGGCATGGGGGATGGGCGGTTCGACACTGTCAGATAGGTGGTGGGCTCGCAGCCATAGTCGCCAGGGCAGTACGAGCGCGGCGAAATAGGCGGTGAGGGCCAGCAGAGGGACCAGGTGGGCGCGCACCCCGAGGTTTCTATGGTTTGGACGCGCGACCACAACGATCCCGGCGGCCAGGATCACGCACACCGCCCCGAGCAGATCCTCGTCCTTGACACTCGCCGCCGCGGTGAGCAGCAATCCGGCCAACGCGAGACAACTCCGGCTTTCGGTGTCGATCCAGATGCCCAGCGCCAGGACGCCGACGCCGAGTAGCACGCTGCCGGTCGTATCAGCGTCTCCGATAATGACATTGTTGACCGCTGCGGGAACCATTGCGAGCAGCGCGACTGCGGCGAGCCACGTCAGCGCGGAAGCGGTTGTGTGTGGAGCGCACGTTCTTCGCCAGATCAGGTAACCCGCAGTCCAGACCGCTGCGCTGAGCACCAGCCAGAGCTCGGTGTGAAATAGGCTGAGAGCGGGATAGCCCACAGCTCGAGACAGAACCGCCTCGAGAACCGGCTGGAGCAACGGGTACACGGGGTGGCCTCCGGCCTGGATCGGGTTGAGAAAGATCTCAGGCTGCAGACGACCGTAATAGGCCAGCGTAAGGCCCCTGAGCGACCAGATACGAGCGTCATCGCCGCGCGTGGGAGCCTGAGCCAGCGCGACCGTGCCCCAAGCTGCAAAGGCGCATCCAGCCGCGATCGCCCAGGTACCTACTGAAAGCGTCGCGGGGGCGGGCCCTGTCGGCGCGTTGTGGCGAGAACCAACACCCATGACCACAGGCCCGGAGCGAGCAGATCGGCGCGCGCCAACCGCCACGGCCACAAGCGCCCACCCGACGCCGACCAGCGCCGTGGTGCCGAGGGTCAGCGGGATTCCCAGCACCAGGCCGACGATCAGCCATGGCACGATCAAGGCGACGCCCGTCAGCAGAGCTGGGCCGAACGCCGGCAGGAACATTCGCCATCGCGGTGCGGCTGGGTCGAGTAGCCCGGCTGCCCAAAGCGCGGCCATTCCCACGGCGATGAGCAGCAGGTTCAGTCCGATGAAGCCGACCAGCGCGGTCATGATGTCTCGCGCGCCAACGCAAACCCTGGCGCGTATACCTGCACCGAAGGATCGTGCCGGGCGATCCGCGCGCTGAGCTCAGGCGGGATCGTGCCGAAGGCGACCAGCCACTGTGGACGCGCCGCCCCGTATGCGGGCAGGCGCGGCAGCAACGCGAGGCTCAAGCACCACACATCTGGCTCACCCGCGAGCACCACTGCGTACACGGCATGAGCCGGCATGCGCTGCCTGAGCCAACTCGCAAACGGTATCCGTGCCTGCGCGCCGTCCTCATCGAAGCAGTAGTCAAGTCCTTGGCGATCTGTCAGCGAGCTTCGTTGAGCGCGAACGAGGAGTGCTCCGGTCGGGGCCAGGTCCTTGAATCCCAGACTCACCACGGCGACGCCAAGCACGATAGCCGCGGCCGCCCGAAGCTTGTGCGAGCCGAGTCGGCCGGTCGAGAACAACGAGCCGACCAGGGCGACTGCCACTAGGAGTCCAACCACCTCTAGGCCGACCGTCGCCAGGCCTTGCCAAAAGCTCTGGTTGAGGCTCAACGTCTACATCAGTTACGGTCGACGTCGGGCGACCGGCGCCGAACCGCTCGCATGGTGCGATCGAGTCGTGTGCAACTCGTTCTGCGCCTGCGTGATCGCGCTGAGCGCCGCGGTGGAGCTGCGATCGAGCGCAAGTGCCTTGGCCAGGGTGGCCAGCGCCCGCCGCGGCTGGCGCTGCTGGAGCTCGTAGTTGCCGAGCTGCAGCCACGTCTGGGGATTCTCGGGTTGAAGCGCAACGGCGCTCTGCAGTTCCGCGTAGGCCCGCGCGGGAGCGGTGGCGGTCTCGAGCGCCGCCAGCTCGAACAACGGCTCGACCGACAATGGATCGAGGTCCGCGGCAGCGCGCGCGTCCGCCAGCGCGGCCTGGCGGTCGCCTCGGGCGACCGAGGTCGTCGCCGCCGCGTCGGCGTTGGCCGAGCGCAGCGGTTGCCAGATCAGCCAGGCGCCCAGCAGCGCGATCGCCACCAGACCGGTGACCAGGACGCCGGCCCCGGGTCGCTGTGTCAGGCGCTGGCGCTGCTTGGTGTGGCCGACCGCGGCGGTCAGCGGTCCGCGCCCGGCGAGCCACCCGGCGCACAGGAGCGCCGGAATCGCAACTCCGGGAATGAACCAGGTCCAATCGGTCGACGACTGGATCCCGAACATGATCACCACCACGAGCAGGGTCACCAGCCCGCACCGCTCGCCGGCTTGCTCTGGGGTCAGCGACGCCCACTTGAGCCGAGGCCCGAGCGTGCGACCGGCGGCGAGGCACCAGGCAACCAGCAACGCGAGGCTGAGCGCGACACCCAACAGGCCGAGGTCGGCGAACGTCTCGACCTCGTAGCTGTGCGCGTGCTGGACGATCCACGGATCGTTGGAGTACCGAGTCCGCGCGGTGCCGTACCCAAGCGCGCCGACGCCCTTCAGCAGCGCGTGCTCGCCTACGCTCAGACCCTCGCGCCAGTAGCGAGCGCGGCTGCTGCCGAGCTCCACCAGCCGTCCGGCATTGTCGCCGACAGTCGGGTTGGGGTTGATCAGCGTGTTCCAGACGTGAGACACCTCGCCGCTGAGCCCCCGCGGGGAGGCGGCGACGGCCACCACGGCACCGATCGGAACCAGCGCGGCCACGATCACCAGTCCGGTCCCCACCCGGTGACGCAGTTGCTCGGACAGGGCAACCCGATCCATCGCCAGCGCCGCTGCGTATCCCGCCAGGGTCAGCAGCGCGAGGGTCAGGATCAGCACCAGACCGAAGGTATGGCCGGCTGTGGTCCGAGCCGCGAGCGCGACGTTGTCGCTGGTCAGCGAATGCGTGGCCAGCGCCCACGCGGCGATCACCGCGGCGCCCACCGCCCCGAGCGTCAGTACCAGCACCGCGCGGAGGCGAAGTGGCACGAGCGCGAGCCAACATCCGAGCCCGATCACGGCGACCATTACCGCCGAGCGCGAATAGGACAGCACGATCACGCTGAGCACCAGCGCGACCGCGGGCACGGTCAGCGCCCGGAGCGCCAGGCTCCGCTCCCGCCGAGCGCCGGCCCACAGGCACGGCGGCAGCCCGAGCGCGGCGATCAGGCCGGTCACGTTCCAGTAGCCGAATGGTGCCTGTAGCCGGCCCAGGGTCTCGCCGGCGTCGAGCGTCGCGGGAAACACCTTGACCAGCAGCGCATAGCCGCTGAGGACGGCGGCCAGCACCGCCAGCGCGCCGAGGATCGCGCGCCAGCGTCCGGGCGCGAGCCGGGCCAGCGCCACCGCGCCGACGAATGCGGCGAGATACGAGAGCGCCTGATTGCTCCCGAGCCACGACTGATCGGGCGCCACCGACCACGCGATCGAGAACGCCGTCAATGCGGCCAGGGCTGCGAACAGGGAGACGGGCACCGCGCCCCAGGCGCGGCCATCCGGCGCGAACAGCACGACAGCCACGCACAGTCCGGCGCCGATCACGGTCAGCGCGATCTGCGACCAGGTGGCAGGCCCCAGATCGACCCCGCCGGTTGTCGTGAAGGCCAGCAGGGCCAGCGCGCCGGCAAGACCGAGCCCAAGCACGGCATCGCTGCTGACTTCGATCCGGGGGACTCGCCTGCGAGCGCTCCCCGGGGCTGGTCCGGACGCGTCGCGCTCTGGCGCCGTGACGAGAGACGACACGGCGCCGAGCCTAGCAATCGAGTCCGGATGATCAGCTGGCGCGGGCAATCAGCAGCAGGGTGTGACCGAACAGCGCGGCTCGCGGCCGGGAACCCAGTTCGTCGAGGGGTTGAAGTGAGCGCTGCAATCCTGGCGGTAGCCGCCTCCAGGTGTAGGTGACCGCGTGGAGCTCCGGCTGGAGGCCGGCGGCGCGAGCTTCGGCCGCCAGCCGACGGGGAGAGAGGGGCAGGTCGTCGGGCGTCCCATGAGCGGCGACCGCCACGCCGGTTCGATTTGCTAGCGCCAGCCCGAAGCCGACCGGATGCCATAGCCCCGGCTCGATCGCGACCAGCGCGCCACCGGAGCGCAGCAGCCGCGCCGCCTCGGCGAAGCACGGTGCCAGCGGGCCCTGGAACGCCAGATGATGCAGCACGAGCCGATACAGCACCACATCGAACGAGCGCTCGGGGAAGTCCAGACTGCCCGCGTAACCGACCCGGGCCTCGTCAGCGCGCCCCGCCGCCGCGACGCCCGCGACACGATCGGGATCGGCATCGACGGCCACCAGCCGGAACGCCGGTGCGGGGAACAGATGCCTGCCCGGGTGCCATCCGCATCCGACCGACAGTACGTCGCCGCCGCTCAGGCCCAATCGGCGGGCCAGCAGTGCCTGCTCGCGCGCCATCATGTGGCGGTAGTTGACCTCGAGCGTCGATGGCCGGCTCAGCCGGTCAAAGAAGTTCCGCGATTCATAGGGCTCACACCCGGCGGGTCCTGGTTCGGCGAGCACGGGCGCGATGGCGCCTGGCAGTGTGGAGCGGTGTCTCGCCACTGCGGCCACTACGCCCCGAGCACATCGTGGTATGCCTGGACCGTCTGGCGCCCGCACTGCTGCCAGGTGAACTCGCGCTCGACCGTCAGGCGTGCTTCGCGGCCCATCGCCGCCAGTCGGACCGGGTCATTCAGCAGGGCGTCGATCTGCGCCGCCAGGGCGGGCGGGTCCCGGGGGGGCACGAGCGCGATGCCACCGCCCGCGGCCGCGATCTCCCGCGGTCCATCCTCGCCTCGGCACCCGACGACGGGCACGCCGCCGCCCATCGCCTCGACGTAGGCGACGCCGAATGCCTCCTCGACGCTCGGAAGCACGAACAGCGAGCCGGCTCGGGCGCTAGCCACCGCCTCGTGGTGGGGCAGCGGGCCGCACCACCGCACGAGGCGCTCGACGCCGAGCGAAGTCGCCAGCGCCCGGAGGCGGGCGCGCTCCGGCCCGTCGCCGACGATCACGTACCTGATCTCGGGATGGCGCTCGCGCAGCAGCGCCAAGGCGCGGAGCACGTCGGCGTGGCGCTTGCGCCCCACCAGGTCCGCTACCGTGACCAGCGTCGGCCCCGCCTCCGGCCCGGCTCGGGCTGTCGCCTCGGCTCCGGCCTCCGGCCCGGCTCCGGCCGCCGCTTCCGCCCTCGCACCGGCCGCCGCCGGCCCCCTTGTCGGCTCGGTCGGGAGGTCCGTGCCGAGGTGGATCACGCGTGTCCGCCGTGCGCCCCGCTCGGTGCAGCGCCGCGCGGTGCCGGCGCTGTTGGCGAGGACCAGGCGGGCGTGTGCGAGCGTGGCGCGGATCGTGCCGGCGTCCGCGTGGTCGCCGTGGACATCGCCGCCGTGGACCGAGACGACGAGCGGGGTTTGCGCCGCCGCTCGCCGCACCGCGTCACCGGCGGGCACGGCATAGTGGGCGTGGACCAGATCGAACGGAAAGCTCGCGTGCAGCCTGGCCAAGGCCTGGCGAAGCACCGGGGCGGCCCACGCTCCCCATGAGCCATAGCTCCACGGCCGCGGCGGGGACAGATAGCGCAGGTAATTGATTTGCAGCTCGTCGAGCTGGGTGCGACGCGGCTGGCTGACCGCCCGCCGGACGCCGCGTAGGTCCAGCTTGCGCAGCGTGGCCAGGGGCGGCAGCGGCCGGTACAGGACCAGCACGCGCACCTCGGCGCCGGCGTCGCGCGCCGCAAGGGTCTGGCGATGGGCCCATATCCCGAGCGCGGGGTGCTCGGCGCGGGGGTAGTACTCGGCGACGACCAAGACCTTCATCGCCAGGATCGGTGGGCCGCGAGCGTTCGTTGCGCCTCGCTCGCCTGGGTGTAGGGGCGCTCGGCGAGAAACTCCCGCGCCTCGGCGATCGCTCGCTGGGGGTCGTAGGCGGATGCGATCCGGCGCAGCCCGTGGCGCACGGGCGTCGCGTCAATCACACCGATCCGCCACTGGTGCTCCCGGGCCAGGGCCGACCAGTGGGCATCGAGGCCCCAGCCGATCCGCAGCGGTGGAAACGGCAGCAGCACGTCAAAGGTCACCGCGTGGAAGGCGAACACGGGCCCGATCTCCACGAACGCCGTGCGGCGCGCGACGCTGCCGGCCCGGCGGCGGGTGACCTCGAACGCGGCGTGTGAGCGCCGGCGGTGCGCCGGCATCGCCATCGCCAGCCCGAACCGCTCGGCCAGGAAGATGAACGTGTCGAGGAATCCCGCGGGAAGCTCGACGTCGTCGTCGACGACCACCAGCCAGTCGTGATCCCGGGCGCGATCAGTGTCGAGCAGCAGGTTCAAGTTCTCGAACTTGCCGCGATCCGCTGCAGGGGTGGTGAGGAACCGGACCTGATGGTGGGAACGCTCGAGCTCCCGCTTCGCCGCCGCCAACAGGTTCGGCATGTCCGTCCGCTCGACCCCGAGGGCCAGCACACGGCGCCGCGGCCACGCGCGCGCCGCCCGACGCAACCGCCAGGGCTCAAGCAGCGCGAGCGTCACCGCGTCGCACCATGCATCCGCGGCGATCGCCTTGGTGGTCGCCCGGATCCCGAACACCTGGCCACTGGCGCCGGACAGGAAGTCGTCGGAGGGCGCGGCCTCGGTCTCCCGGCGCGGCACCAGCGCCTCGTACATGCGCCCGGTTGCTCCAGCCCCGAGCACGATGCCGTTGGCGCAGCGTCGCCGGACGACGTGCCAGGCGCAGCCCAACAGGGTGCGCAGCTCGCTCGGGAGCGCCGGCGCGGTGCCCTTGCGGATGTCGTAGCGCCGCGCGGTGCGCCCGTAGCCGAACGCGGCGCGGCTGAGACGAGCGAGCGTCGAGTCCGCCGGACTGCGCCGGTGATCCAATCCGGCGCTGGCCAGATAGCGAATCCGACCGCCCTGAGCGGCATATCGGCGCTCCCAATCCTCCTCCTCGCCGCGACCGAGGATCGTTTCGTCAAAGTTGCCGGTCCGCTCCAGGGCACGGCGGCGGATCGCCATGTTGGCGCTCCACACCAGCGCGACGTCGCGGTCCTGCGAGCCGAGATCGAGCGTGGTGATCGGCGCGGGCTCGCGTCCGCAGGCCCGTGGCCCGCCCCCCTCCAGCCGGGCGCGGATCGGGCCGCCGAACACATCGCGCTCAGGTGTACCGGCGACCCCTGCCAGAAGCGCGTCGAGCCACCCCGGCGGAGGGTCCACATCGTCGTCGACGAACACGAGCGGATCGCCCCGGGCGGCTTGGATCGCGGCGTTGCGGGCGGCGTTCGTGCCCCTCGGGGCGGGCAGGATGATCAGCCGCGCGCCATGGCGAGCGGCGACGATCGCGGTCACAGGGTCACGGCCGTCGCTCACGACGATGATCTCGGCACCGACGCGCGCCGCCTGGGGGGCGATCGAGGCCAGGGCCACGTCCAGGTACGCCGGGCGCCCGCGGGTCGGGATCACGATCGAAGCTGTCGGGCTGATGGTCGACACGCGAAATTGTTCCCTGGCGCTCCACGCGCGCCACGACGTCCTGCGCGGGGTCAGGAAGGATGGCGCCCGAAGCGGTGGTGCTGGACGAGCTGGCGCGCGAACGCGTACACGAAGCGCGGGTTGTAGCGGATGTAGCGGCGTCCGAGCCGCCGCGGCTCGTGCGCCAGGCGATAGGCCCATTCGAGCCCGGAGTCCTGGATCCAGTTCGGCGCTTGGGGAACCAGCCCGGCATGGAAGTCGAACGCGGCGCCGACGCCGATCAGCACCGGCGCGTCGAGGTGCGGACGCATCCGCGCCATCCACTTCTCCTGCTTGGGCACTCCGATTCCGACCCACACGACATCCGGCCGAGAGGTGTTGATCTCCTCGATCACCGCGTCCTGCTCCTCGTCGGTCAAGGGCCGGTGCGGCGGGGAGAAGCCGCCGACGATCTTGATCCCCGGATAGCGCTGGCGCAGGTTGAGCGCAAGCTGCACCAGAGCGCCCTGGTTGCGCCCTCCGTACAGGTAGAAGCGCTGGCCGGTCTGTGCTGCCCGGGCACAGGCCCGCACCATCAGCTCCGGCCCGTACACGCGGCCCTCGAGCGGATGGCCGAGGGCGTTGATCGCCCAGACCAGAGGTTGGCCGTCGGGGACATTGATCGACGACTCCAGGAGCGTTGCGCGGAGCTCGCTGTCCTCGGCCGAGGCCATCACGGTGTGGACGTTGCACACGCAGACGTAG
>Ga0209839_10001811_pt1 | contig 10758 bp, 11 predicted proteins | sample OrgsoiDNA2013050_FD_185800 | JGI IMG/M metagenome (GOLD analysis project Ga0209839, IMG submission 185800) | Permafrost soil microbial communities from the Arctic, to analyse light accelerated degradation of dissolved organic matter (DOM) -... | ecosystem: Environmental > Terrestrial > Soil >... | reverse complement strand
GCCGAGGCGCTGGCCCTGTTCGAGCGCGGTGAAGGGCGGAAGATTCAGGTCCTCCCCTTAGCGTGTAGTCGCCTGACGGACAATTCGCAGAGAGGATCAGCCGGGATGACGATCAGGGAGGAACTCTCATGCGTGCCGTTATTGTGCTGACCCCGGGTCAGATCGGCCCCAGAGGTACCGGACCCCATGAGTCCTTGACGGATAAAGCCAGGGAACCCGCATGATCACTGTCGCGGGCGAGGCCCTGATCGACCTGATCGTGGATCCAGCCGGCCACGTGGATGCCCGGTTCGGCGGTGGCCCGTTCAACGTCGCGCGCGCCATCGCCAGGCTCGGCCAGCCCGCCGTCTTCCTCGGCCGGCTCTCCGGAGACCGGTTCGGGCGGCTGATGCGGGCCGACCTTGACCGCCACGGGGTGTACGTGGCGATCGAGGCCGCCGCTGAGCCCCCCACCACGCTGGCGGTTGTCGACGTCGATCCGGCTGGCGTTCCCGGCTACCGGTTCTACCTGACCGACACGTCGGCGGCCGCGATCGGGCCCGGCCAGGCCAGCCTCCCGCCGGGTACGACGGCGCTGCACATCGGCAGTCTCGGCCTCGTCATGGAGCCGATCGGCACCAGCCTGGAGCAACTGGTCGCCTCGCTCCCGGCCGGGATCACGGTCATGCTCGACCCGAACTGCCGCCCGGGCGCGATCGCGTCACGGCAGGCTTACCTGGACCGGCTGGACCGGATCGCGGGCCGGGTCGACATGATCAAGACGAGTACGGAAGATCTCGCTTACCTGTTTCCCGGGCAGGACGCCGAGACCGCGGCGGCCGAACTCCTCGCCCGGGGTCCGGCCTGTGTGGTGGTCACCGACGGCGCGGCGACCGTGCGAGCCTTCGCCGCGGGGCAAGAGATCCGCGCCGAGGTCCCGCCGGCCCCGATCGTCGATACGGTCGGGGCCGGTGACGCGTTCGGCGGAGCCTTCCTGACCTGGTGGATGGGCAACGGGCTTGGCCCAGCCGACTTCGGCGATCTGGCGGCTGTGCGCAGCGCGACCACGGCCGCGATCTTCGCGTCGGTGGTCACCTGCACCCGCCGCGGCGCGGAGCCGCCCTGGGCCTATGAGCTGTCCGGGCATGACGGCTGGAGCTGGCTGCCCCCGGCCCCGCAGTCCCGTGAGCCCAGTCAGGACCCCCAGGAGAGCAAGCCGCGGCCGGCCACGTCTGACCGTGCCCCCGGACCCCTGTATTCCTGAGCACTAGCCCTTGCGGAGCAAGATTCCGCGGATGAACGCGGCCTGGCCGGCGTGCTGCAGGCCGTCGGAGATCACGCTGACCAGCCGGACGCCTAGCGTCACGGGCGGATCCCAGGCTCCGTCCACCACCCGCCACAGGTCCGCGTCGGTGATGCCAGCCACCAGCTGGACGGTCTGCTCGTGCACCAGATCCTGGTACCAGCTGAGCACGTCACCTGACGAGACCGTGACCTGGGATACCTGCCGTGAGCTGTGCCCGTAGCCGATGTCGGACGGGGCGAACGGCAGCTCGAACCGCTTTCCGGCCTCGATCCATACCTGCGGCACGCCGAAAGCGCCCGCCACGTGATCGTCCTGGACCCGGGTCAGGTGCCAGCACAGCCAGGCGATCGAGTTGGCGTCGTCGTCGAGCCGGTCCGTCAGCTGGCTGGCTGTCAGCCCTTCGACCGCCTCGTGGACGGTCTCCCGGATCCGGCCGAAGGCGTCCGTCAGAAGGTCTGCACTGGTCATGTCCTGCCCCTCCTTCAGTCAGAAAGCAGAATCTACCCGAACGGTCCTGCGTGACACGCCGTGCCTACCTGGCCTCGTGCCCGCGTGTTCGCCGCCCCGGGCGGCACGCGATAGCGTTCGAACGTGCCCCCAGGTCGCGACCGGACGTCATCCCCCAAACCCACCCCCGGCGACCCCGCGGCCAAAACCAGCCCCACCGCCAAAACCAGCCCCACCGCCAAAACCAGCCCCACCGCCAAGGCCAGCCCCAGGGCCCCTAGAGCCCCCAAGGTCCCGAAAGCCTCCGCCAGCCCCGAGGCCGCCCCTGAGGTTTCCGGCAGCCCCAGCAGCACCCCTGCTCTCAGCAACGCTGCTCTCAGCAAGGCCGTCCCGGATGTCGCGGATCTTCTCGCGGCGGCGGTGGACGGCATCGGCGGTGCGGAACGGCCTGGTCAGGTCGCGATGGCCGAGGCGGTGCAGCGGGCCATCGACACTGGCGAGCACGTCGCCGTCCAGGCCGGAACTGGCACAGGGAAGTCGCTGGCGTACTTGGTCCCGGCCGTCCGGCACGCGATGACGACCGAGAACACGGTGGTGGTGGCGACGGCCACCATCGCGCTGCAGCGTCAGCTGATCGACCGAGACCTGCCGCGCCTGGTCACCGCGCTCAAGCCGCTGCTTGGCCGGGAGCCGGAGTTCGCGATCCTGAAGGGCCGCCGCAACTACCTGTGCCTGCACCGGCAGCGTGGCGGCGCGGCCGATGATCCGCAGGACTCGCTGTTCGATCCGGTGGCTCTGTCCGATCAGGAAGGCGGTCCGGCCTCGCCGCTGGGCCGGCAGGTGAAGCGGCTGCACGAGTGGGCCGAGGAGACGACCACGGGGGATAGGGACGAACTGGTCCCCGGCGTGCCAGAAGCCGCCTGGCGCCAGGTCTCGGTCAGCGCGCAGGAGTGCATCGGCGCGCAGCGCTGCCCCTACGGCTCGCGGTGTTTCGCCGAGCGGGCGCGGGACGCCGCCGCTAAGGCGCACATTGTCGTGACCAACCACGCGCTGCTGGCGATCGACGCCACGTCCGACATCGACGTGCTGCCCGAACACGACGTGGTCATCATCGACGAGGCCCATGACCTGGTGGACCGGGTCACCTCGGCGACTGCGGGGGAGCTGTCCGGTCCCGGCATCGACGCCGCGGCTCGCCGCTGCGCGCGCCTCACCGATTCCGCGGCGGCGGAGGGCTCAGCCGCGGAGGGTGCCGCTGCGGTGGCGGACCGCTTGCGGCAGGCGGCGGCCGCCCTCACCGTAGATCTCGGCGACGCGCCCGCGGGCCGGATGGACGTGCTGTCCGACGCGCTAGCCGCGACGCTGACCTCGGTGCGAGACGCGGCCAGGGCGTGCGCGGACGCGATTCGCGCCAGCGCGCCGGGTCAGGAAGAGGACCCGCAGCGGATGGCGATGGCCCGGATGACGCTGGCGGCGCTGGACGAGCTGCAGCGCACCGCCAGCCGGGTGCTCGACGCGTTCGGTGCCGACATCACCGCGCGTGATGAGGTGGTCTGGCTCGACCGGCCGTTCACCGAGGATGCCCGGCGTGCGCCCACGCTCCGGGTGGCGCCGCTGGAGGTCGGCCACGTGCTACGGACCCGGCTGTTCGGGGAGCGTACGGTAGCGCTCACCTCGGCGACGCTTGCCCTCGGCGGATCCTTCACCCCCCTCGCCCTCCAGTGGGGTTTGCCCGCGCAAGCCGCTAATCCTCCCGGGCGGCCGGCGGCCGACGAGGATGAGGAGCACCTGACCTGGTCAGGCATCGACGTGGGCTCCCCGTTCGATCATCCACGCAGCGGCATCTTGTATGTGGCCAGGCATCTGCCGCCGCCGGGCCGGGACCAGCTGCCCGAGGCGTACCTAACCGAGCTCGAGGAGCTGATCGGGGCAGCTGGCGGGCGCACGCTGGGCCTGTTCTCGTCCATGCGGGCGGCGAAAGAGGCGGCCGGGGCGCTCCGCGACCGGATCCCCTATCCGCTGCTCTGCCAGGGCGACGACGGCACCGCCCAGTTGGTCAGGCAGTTCGCCGAGGACGAACCGACGTGCCTGTTCGGCACGCTGTCGCTGTGGCAGGGCGTGGATGTACCAGGCAACTCGCTGCAGCTTGTCGTCATCGACCGGATCCCGTTCCCGCGGCCTGACGACCCGCTGGCCTCAGCCCGCCAGCGCGCGGTGGCCGCGCGCGGCGGCAACGGGTTCATGACGGTAGCCGCGTCGCAGGCCGCGCTGCTGCTGGCCCAGGGCGCCGGGCGGCTACTCCGGACCATGACCGACCGCGGCGTGGTGGCCGTGCTCGATCCCCGGCTGATGACCGCTCGTTACGGCGACTTCCTCCGGGCCTCGCTGCCGCCGTTCTGGACGACCGCGGACCCCGCCCTGGTCCGGGCCGCCCTGCGCCGCCTCGCCGCCGCGTCCTCACCCGCCGCCGCGGCCGCGGCGGCCCCCGCCCCGCAGGCTCCCGCTCCCGCCTAGGCTCGCCCCCGCGCTCGACCTCTTACGGGCATGTTACGAATGCCCTGATACGGATGAAACTCGCGTTGCTGGGTAACATTTTGGGAACTAGGGGCTTTTGACATCCGTTGGGCAGGGACTGGGTGCCCAGTCGCAGCGAGAGGTCGCGCATGCGGAAACGGCCGCGCACGGGCAAGCGACATGTGCTCCGCTGGGTTGCGGTCGCTGCGGTCGTGATCGTAGCCGCCGGAACACTGACCGCGTACCTGAAGTACCGCGCTGTCTACGACAGCATCACCCGCATCACGGTGCCCGGGCAGGCCCTCGGCCACCGCCCGCCGGTGTACAGCACGAGTTCCCTGAACATCCTGGTGTACGGCGTGGACAGCCGGGCAGGACTGACGCCGCATGAGCAGTACGTCCTGCACACCGGCCATGACCAGAGCAACAACACCGACACGATCATGCTCGTCCACATCTCGCCCGGACGGCACCATGTCACGGTGATGAGCATCCCGCGCGACACCATGGTGCCGATGTACCAGTGCGACAGCGGCCCCGGCTATACCGGCCAGCAGGCTAACCCGAATGCCGCCGTGCAGATCAACTCGCTACTCCAGATCGGCGGCCCGACCTGCCTGTGGAAGACGGTCGAGCAGGTGACCGGCGTCCGCATCGACCACTTCATCGGAATCGGCATGCTCGGCTTCGTCAAGGTCGTCGACGACCTGGGCGGCGTCAACGTCTGCGTGCCGTTCAACGTGAACGATCCCGTGTCCGGCCTGGACCTCAAGTCGGGTGAGCAGCACATCAACGGCATCCAGTCGCTGGCCTTCTGGCGCACCCGCGAGGATCTCGGGACCGGATCGGACCTGGAGCGGATTCAGCGTGACCAGTTCATGTCCGCCCAGGTGGTCAAGGGGGTGCTGCACAGCGGCCTGCTGTCCAACCCGCTGAGGCTGCTGAACGTGGTCACCGACGCGGCCGCCTCGATGACCACGGACGCCGGCATGACCGTCTCGGACCTGCTCCAGGTCGGGGAGAGCTTCCGCAGCCTGTCCGGCCAGAACGTCCAGTTCATCACGGTGCCGAACCAGCCGTGGACGCCGAACCCCAACCGGGTCCAGTTCATGCAGCCCCAGGCCAGTGAGGTGTTCGCGGCCATCGCCCGGGACAGGACGGTGCCGAAGGTCGCCGCGACCCCGGGGCCTTCGGTGTCGGGCGGCGCGCAGGTGCTCACCACCAGCCCGTCCAAGGTCAAGCTGAAGGTCCTCAACGGTTCCGGCGTCCCCGACATCGCGGTCCAGGCGGCGACCGGGCTGACCAGGCGGGGTTTCGATGTGACCGGCACCGGTGACGCCGCGAGCTTCGCCTACACCAACTCGGTGATCGAGTACGCTTCCGCCGCCGATACGGCCGAGGTGAACACGCTTAAGGAGGAGATCTCACACGTCACCGACCTGCTGGACGCTAGCCTCGCGCCCGGCACCGTCGAGCTCATCCTCGGCTCCGATTTCACCGGCCTGGCGTCCCCGGCCGGCGCCGCATCGTCCTCGCCGGGACCATCCACCAGCGCCAGCCCGTCCGCCTCCGGGAGCCCGTCCGCCTCCGGGAGCCCGTCCGCCACCGGCGCCCTGACCTCGACGAACGGCGGCATCACCGCGGCCGCCGCCTGCACCAGCGACAGCTCAGCCTTCGCCGGTCCGCTCAGCCCCTGATCCCCAGGTCACCGGGCTCATCGGGACGGAATGGCGCTGACGTCCTGCACCGCCTCCGGCAGCCTGCGCATGCTGGTGACACGCCGATCCGCCAGCTTGGCGGGATGCCCGGTCAGATCGCGATCCACCCAGACCGAACGCAGTCCCATCCGGGCCGCGGGCAGCATGTCGTGCACCCAGCTGTTGGCCACATGAATCCAGTTCGTCTTCGCGACCCCGGTTTTCTCGGCGAACCTCCGGAAATGCGCGAGGTCCGGCTTATAGCTGTGTACCTCCTCTGCCGTCACCCAAAGATCAAAGGGCACCGGCAGCTGCGTCCTGGTGCCAGCGAACAGGTCCTCGTCACAGTTGGTCAGGAACGCCAGCCGCCAGCCCTTTTCCCGCAGCGCGGCCAGGGCCGCACCGGTGTCGGGGAAGACCTGCATGTCGGCCCAGGCCCGGACCAGCGCTTCCTCGCCGCCCCGGGGCAGCGGGACGTGCTCGCGCTCGGCCGCCCGGGCCAGCCCGGCGGTGAGTATCTCCCGGTACGGACGCCACTGCGAGGTGGCCTCGAGCTCAAGCTCCGTCTGGTGATAGGCGCTGAGCAGCCGGCTGGCGTCGGTCGCCGAGACTCCGTCGATGGCCTTAAGCGCCCCGCCCATACACGCGTTCCAGTCCGCCACCGTCCCGTAGCAGTCGAACGTCAGCCACTTGTCCGCCACCGATAACCGTCCCTTCCCAGTCAACCTCAGCATCCCACTTCCCGCCCGGCGCGAGCCCGGGGGTCAGTGGTTGTATGGGGGAGTGAGCGGGAGCGAGGAGGTAGTGATGGGCGGGCCATTCGCGGCTACAGGCAACGGGGCGGGTCAGTATACCTACCAGGCTGGGTTCGGCAATGAGTTCGCCAGCGAGGCCGTGCCCGGGGCGCTCCCGGCGGGTCGCAACTCGCCGCAGCGCGCGCCGCTCGGCTTGTTCGCGGAGCAGCTCAGCGGGACCGCCTTCACCCAGCCGCGGGCGGTCAACCGGCGGACCTGGGTGTACCGGATCATGCCGTCGGCGGCGCACCCGAAGTTCTCGCGCATCGGCAACGGGGCGCTTCGCGGCACCCCCTTCGATGAGATCGAGCCCGACCCGAACCGGCTTCGCTGGGACCCTCTGCCGATGCCGGCCGCCGGCACCGACTTCATCGAGGGCCTGTACACGGTCGCCGGGAACGGGGACATCAGGACGCGGGCCGGCCTGGCCGCGCACCTGTACGCCGCGAACCGGTCCATGACCCACAGGTACTTCGTCGACGCCGATGGTGAGCTGCTGTTTGTGCCCGAGCAGGGCACGGTCCTGCTGCGTACCGAGCTTGGACCGCTGGCGGTGTCCCCCGGCGAGATCGCGGTGGTCCCGCGTGGCCTCAGGTTCGCCGTCGAGCTGCCGTCCGGGCCGGTCCGCGGCTACCTGTGCGAAAATTTCGGTGCCGCGTTCACGCTGCCAGAACGCGGCCCGATCGGGGCCAACGGACTGGCTAACGAACGCGATTTCCTGGCCCCGGCGGCGGCTTACCAGGACGGGCCGACGGCTGTGCAGGTGGTGCAGAAGTTCGGCGGGAACCTGTGGGCCGCCGACTATGACCACTCACCGCTGGACGTCGTCGGCTGGCACGGGAACTACGTGCCGTACAAGTACGACACGGCCCGCTTCATGACGATCGGCACGATCAGCTTCGACCACCCGGACCCGTCCATTTTCACCGTGCTCACCTCACCGAGCGAGCTGCCCGGGCTCGCCAACGTGGACTTCGTGATCTTCCCGCCGCGCTGGCTGGTGGGGGAAGACACCTTCCGCCCGCCCTGGTACCACCGCAACATCATGTCCGAGTTCATGGGCCTGGTTCACGGCGTCTACGACGCCAAGGCGGAGGGGTTCCTGCCCGGCGGGGCCAGCCTGCACAACACGTTTACCTCACACGGGCCGGATGCGGATACGTTCGCCAGGGCCAGCACCGCCGAGCTGGCGCCACAGAAAATCGACGGCACGCTGGCGTTCATGTTCGAGAGCCGCTGGATGATCATCCCCACCAGGCAGGCGATGGAGGCGGGACACCGCCAGGACGACTACGACGCCGTCTGGGGCAGCCTGACCCGTTCCTTTCGCGGGTTAGCCTGACCCTATGTACATCCCCGCCCATTTCGCTGCCGACGACGCGACGACCCTTGACCTGGTGGCCAAGCACGGCGCGGCCGACCTGATCACGCTGACCGCGGACGGCCTGCTGGCCACCATGCTGCCGTTCTCGTACGAGCCCGCGGCAGGCGTACAGGGCGCCCTGTACGGTCACGTGGCCCGGAACAACGACCAGTGGCGCAAGCCCGCGCTCGGCGAGTCGCTGGCCATCGTCCGCGGTCCGGACGCGTACGTGTCACCGTCCTGGTACGCGGCCAAAGCCGAGCATGGCCGGGTGGTCCCGACCTGGAACTACGTCACGGCGCACGTCTACGGCCAGCTCATTGTCCACGACGACCCGGCGTGGGTGGAGGATGTCGTCCGGCGCCTGACCATCAAGCACGAAGCGGCCCGGCTGACCTCACCGGGCCAGCCGCCCGCCTGGTCGGTTGACGACGCCCCGCGCGCGTTTATCGAGGGACAGCTGCGCGCCATCGTGGGCCTGGAGCTGCAGATCACCCGAATCGAGGCCAAGGCCAAGCTGAGCCAGAACCGCCCGGTGGGCGACGTCGCAGGCGTGATGGCCGGCCTGACCGCGCGCGGCGATGACCGCAGCGCGGCCGCCGTCAGGCACGCCAACGACGATCGCGTTCGCCAGCCGCAGGCCCGCTAAAGACCAGCGACGGCCGGGATGACCTTGGCGGCGAGCACCTCGAGCGGGGTGACCTGCCAGACGTTGGCGACCCCGCCCATAGCGACGTCGAAGCCGAGCTCAGCCAGCCGGCCGAGCTGGTCGACGATCTCGCCGGCCTTCTCGCCCTTCTCGCCGACGTCGAAGCCGAAGTAGCACGTCTTGGTGATCTCGTCGTAGTCGCGGCCCTCGGCGTCGCAGTGCGCGCGCAGTACGTCCAGCTTGCGGGCCAGGTCGGGGCCGGCGAACAGGTTGCAGGCGTCGGCGTACCTGGCCACGAAACGGAGCGTCTTCTTCTCCCCGCCGCCGCCGATCATGATCGGCGGATGCGGCCTGGTCAGCGACTGCGGCGAGTTCAGCGGTCGTTCGAGTGAGTAATGCTTACCGTGGTACGGGCTTTCGTCGCCGCGCCACATCTGCAGGCAGATCTGCAGCGTTTCCTCGAGCCGCTCGAACCGTTCGGCCACCGGAGGGAACGGGATGCCCAGCCCACGGGACTCTTCCTCGTTCCACGCGGCGCCGATGCCGAGCCAGGCCCGCCCGCTGGACAGCACGTCCAGCGTGGTCACGATCTTGGCGAGGATGCCCGGCTGCCGGTAGATGGCGCCGGTAACCAGCGTGACGAGCTTGGCCCGCGACGTGCTGGCCGCGAGGTAGCCCAGCGTCGTGTAGGCCTCGAGCATCTCGTGTTCCGGCGGGCCGACCGCGCTTATCTGGAAGAAGTGATCCATGACCGCGATGAACTCAAAGCCCCCTTCGTCCGCGGTGCGGGCGACGGTGGCAAGGTCCGCGCCGAGGCGGCCCGGGCCGTCCGGCGTGGTGAAATCGGGGATCTGCAGGCCAATCTTCACGGTGTTACCTCCCGCAGCTACCCTCTCATGGCGTCCGGTACTGCTCGTACAGCGCCTTCAGCGATCGCAGGAACACCTCGCGGTTGGCGGCCGGCAGCGTGGCGAGCACGTCTTCTTCCCGCTCGCGGATCGCCGACTCCACCGATCGCCGCAGCCGGTCGCCGGCCGGGGTCAGCGAGAGCAGGTGGACGCGCCGGTCGGCCGTGTCTGGCTGGCGCTGGATCAGCCCGCGGTGCTGCAGGTCGTCCAGGACGCCGATGATCCGGCTCTTGTCCGCGTTAATCGCCTGGGCCAGCGCGGCCTGGGTCCGCACCGGCTGCTCGACGAGGCCGGTCAGCACGATGTAGCCCCACATCGAGATGCCGTGCGCGCGCAGCACCGGCTCCTCGCGCGCGAGCAGCACCCTGGTCAGCGGCGCGAACATCGCAGTCAGGTCACGTCGGTCGTCCGGGAACGCACTCATCGTGCCGGAAGAATAACAGCCTTGCGCATAATAGGCTTATGAAGATAATAAGCATATGCATATTATACTTCCGGGAGGTCCCCATCCCATGACGACCGAGAACCCAGCCGGGAGCCCGGCTGCCCGCCCAGCCGGGAGTTCGGGCGGACTTCCCGCCGCTGACATCGTGGCCCTGGATGCCCGGGCGGTGCGGGCGAGCGTCCAGGTGGTGTCCCGGGTCCGGGTCGTGGACCTGGGCCTGCCTACGCCGTGTGGCGACTGGACGCTGGGCGAACTGCTCGCGCACATGACCGCGCCGACGCTGATGTCCAACTGAGCCGGCGATGGACATTCTGTTTCTGCTCGTTCCGGTCTCGGTCCTGCTCGTGCTGGCGCTGATGGGCCTGTTCGCCTGGGCCCTCAAGTCGAGCCAGTTCGACGATCTGCAGCGCGAAGGCGAACGAATCCTCGAGGCGGACGCGCCGGAGCTTGATCCGCATCAAGCCGCGCGCTGAGAGTCGCCGCGACACTGCCCGGCGCATCGCGACGAGGAGTACAGACGATGGAGTTGACCTTTCCTGCCGTGGCCGGGCCGCGGCCCGCAGCATCGGTGTCCGTCGCGGCGCCGGTCTACGACGACGGCGCCGTGCGCATGTTCTCGCTCGCCGCCGTGCTGTGGGGCGTCGTCGGCATGACGG
>Ga0209839_10001810_pt1 | contig 10759 bp, 7 predicted proteins | sample OrgsoiDNA2013050_FD_185800 | JGI IMG/M metagenome (GOLD analysis project Ga0209839, IMG submission 185800) | Permafrost soil microbial communities from the Arctic, to analyse light accelerated degradation of dissolved organic matter (DOM) -... | ecosystem: Environmental > Terrestrial > Soil >... | reverse complement strand
CCGGTGTACCGCACCACCCCGCCGGGGACGGTCGTCGCCACGTCCGCGGTACTCGTGATCGTCAGCTGGGACACCGTGACGGTGGCGGTGCACCGCGGGTCGGTGCTCAGGGCGGCGCAGTTGCTGCCCGTCGTGGCGGAGGTGATGGTGCTGGCCAGGATGTGGTTGCCGGTGTCGGGGCTGTGCACCGTGACGGTGAAGGTGATGGTCGCGGCCGCGCCCGGGTTGAGGTTCCCGGTCCAGGTCAGCGCCGGGCTGGCGAAGGTGACCGTCCCGGCGGTCGCGGCGGCGTCGTTGTTGTAGGCGGCGTCGTCCAGGACCCCGCCCAGCGGGTCGGTGAAGGCAGCCCCGGTATAGGGGACCTGCCCGGAGTTGGTGACGGTGACCGTGTAGCTGACCGTGGCGCCGGGCGTGGCCGTGGCCGGGCTGGCGGTCTGGGCGATGGTCAGGGCGGGGGTGAGGGCCGCGACGGTGACCGTGCAGGCCGGGACCGGGGTGGCCGGGCAGGTGCTGCCGGGCGTGGCGGAGGTGATGGTCGTGAGCAGGACCTTGTCGCCGGTGTCGGGGTTGTTCACCGTGACCGAGTAGGTGATGACGGCGGTGGCGCCGACTGCGAGGTTCCCGGTCCAGGTCAGGTTCGGGCTGGTGTAGCTCACGGTGCCTGCCGACCCGGCGGCGTCGTTGTTGTAGGTGGCGTCGTCCAGCGTCCCGGCCAGCGACGCGGTGAACGTCGCCCCGGTGTAGGGGGTCTGCCCGGAGTTGGTCACGGTGACCGTGTAGCCGATAGTGGTGCCCGGCGCGGCCGCGCTAGTGCTCGCGGTCGGGGTGATCGTGAGGGCCGGGACCAGCACGGTCACGCTGACCGAGCACCGGGGATCGGTACCCCCCGCGGGGCAGTTGCTGCCCGGCGCCGCCGTCGTCAGGGTGCTGGCCAGCAGCTTGTTCCCGGTGTCGGGATTATTGACCGTAACGGTGCCGGTGACCGTCACGGCGCCGCCGACCGGGATGCTCCCGGTCCAGGAGATCCCGGTCGCGGTGAGCGACAGCGTCCCCGACGTCGCCGTCTGATCGCCGTTGGGAGTGGCATCGTCCAGGACGTTGGTGATGTTGGAGGCGATCGTGATCCCGGTGTACGGGACCTGCCCGGAGTTGGTGAACGTGGCGGTGAACCGGACCACCGAGCCGGGCGTCGTGGTACTCACGTTCGAGCTGTTCACGATCGTTAGCACCGCCACGCTCACCGTCGCGGTGCAGGCCGCGGCGCCGCTGCCCGCCGCGCAGTTGCTGCCCGGCGTCGCGGAGGTGATGGTGCTGGCCAGGATCTTGTCGCCGGTGTCAGGGTTGCTCACCGTCACCGAGAACGTGATCGTCGCGGTCGCCCCCACCGCCAGGTTCCCGGTCCAGGACAGGCTCGGGCTGGCAAACGACACGGTCCCGGCGGTCGCGGCCGCGTCACTGTTGTAGGCCGCGTCATCCAGCACGCCGCCCAGCGGATCGGTGAACGCCGCCCCGGTATACGCGGTCTGGCCGGAGTTGGTCACCGTGACCGTGTAATGCACCACCGCTCCGGGGGTGGTGGTACTGGACCCCGCCGACGCCGCGATGGTCAGGCCCGGTACCAAGACCGGAATGGAGCTGGTGCACCGGGAGTCGGAGCCGCCGGCCGGGCAGTTACTGCCCGCGGTCGCCGAGGTCACCGTGCTGGTCAGCAGCTTGTCGCCGGTGTCCGGATTGTTCACCGTCACCGAGTAGGTGATGGTCGCGGACGCGCCGACCGCCAGGTTCCCGGTCCAGGTCAGGCTCGGGCTGGCGAACGAGACACTGCCGGCCGTCGCGGACGCGTCGCCGTTATAGCTGGCATCGGTCAGCAAGCCCGCCAGCGAGTCGGTGAACGTCGCGCCCGTGTAGGCGGTCTGCCCGGAGTTGGTGACCGTGACCGTGTACCCCACCGTGGCCCCGGGCGTGGTGCTGCTGGTGTTCGCCGTCAGGGCGATGGTCAGGCCGGGCAGCAGGACCGTGACCGTGCTGGTGCACTTCGGGTCCGTGCTGCCGCTCGCGCAGTTACTGCCCGCCGTGCCGGAGGTGATGGTGCTGGCCAGGCTCTTGTTCCCGGTGTCCGGGCTGTTCACGGTCACGGAGAAGGTAATGGTCGCGGTCGCCCCGGCCGCCAGGTTTCCCGTCCAGGACAGGTTCGGGCTGGAAAACGTCACCGAGCCTGTGGTCGCGGTCGCGTCGCTGTTATAGCTGGCGTCGTCCAGCACCCCGGACAGCGAGTCAGTGAAGGCGGCACCGGTGACGGCGCCCGCGCCGGAGTTGGTCGCCGTGATCGTGTAGCTGACCGTCGCGCCGGGTGTCGTGGTCGGCGTACTCGCGGTCACGGCCAGGGCCAGGGCCGCGACCAGGATGGTGCTGGAACATCGGGAGTCGGTGCTGCCGCTCGCGCAATTGCTGCCTGCGGTGGTAGAGGTGATGGTGCTGGTCAGGGTCTTGTTCCCGGTGTCCGGATTGCTCACGGTCACCGAGAAGGTGATCGTCGCGGTCGCCCCGACCGCCAGGTTTCCCGTCCAGGTCAGGTTGGGGCTGGCGAAGCTCACGGAGCCCCCGGTCGCCGAGGCGTCGCTGTTATAGCTGGCGTCGTCCAGCACCCCGGACAGCGAATCGGCGAAGGTCGCCCCGGTGTAGGCGGCCGAGCCGGAGTTGGTCACGGCGACCGTGTAATGAACGGTCCCGCCCGGAACCGCCGTGCTTGGCGTGGCGCTGAGCGCGATCGTCAGCTGCGGGGTCGCGCAGGACCCGATGGTCCCCGCGAACGGGGCGGCCAGGACCTGGCCGCCGTTCGGGCTGCCGCTCAGTCCGCCCTGCGCGTAGGCCGCCGCGATGACGCCGCCATTGAGGCCGTTGGCGTCGTTGTCGTTGACCGTGGCACCGGGTGCGTAGATCGTCCCCGGGATCGTCGAAGAGCCGCCGATTGTGACCTGCGTGGCCGTCGCGAAGTTCCACAGCATGTACGGCGCGCCCGTATTCTGGATGCCATTGATATTTCCTGGCGTCCAGGAGAAATTGTTTCCTACTCCGCTCGTGTCCACATTAATGATCAGCGGCATGCTTGCCGTGGGTGAGTTGCGGAATGTCAGAGTGGAGATGTTGGCCAGGTTGACGGCCGAGATATCCAGGACATTCTGCGTTCCAGGGGTGAGCGTCGCATAGGCGGTGGTGCCGCCGGACAGGGGAAATTTCAGCGCCGTGCCGTTGGCGTCCGTGAGCACGAGCGTATTGGCACAGCTCGCCATGTCGGCGGACTGGCCAAGGAATGTGCTGAACGCGCCGCTGAAGTCGATGAGGCCGGATTGGTTCACCGAGGACGGCGGCTGATTAACCGCCAGGGCGACCTGTGGCTTTGATCCGTAGGTCCCCCCGGTAGCGACGATGTGCGTCGGGGCGGTCCCGTTGCTGGGGATCGTCGAGCCGGTCATGCCGCCCACCTTGACGTAGGCGCTGGAGCCCACGTTGACAGCCCCGTTTGAGTTGCTGCCCGCCCAGTTGATGCTGCCGCCGATGAGCAGCCCGGTCGCGGTCGAGTCACCGGACGCCTTGAACGTGCCCGCCGTCTGGCTCGCCACGGTGAAGTTGCTGCCAACGGTGAGATTGCCGCCCATGGCGACCGGGCCGGCGCTCGACGTCGCGCCGAGCGCCGCGTTCCCCCTGACGAACACGGTGAAGCCAGCGCTCCCCGTCACGGGGTTGAACGTGGCCGCGGCGGGCTGGAAGCCCCGGCTGACCGGATCGGCTCTCCCGGCCACCTGGGCCACTGCCGCGGGCACCGCACCGGTAGTCGCGGCGACGAGGGCCGCGACGGTGGCAACTACCGCGGCCAGCCTAGACATGGGTTTGCACACCGGCGCAGGGCAGTGATTCCGCGCATGGCGGCAACTGCGCGCCTGGCCGCGATCGCCGGGCGGCAGCGCGAACAGGCCAGCCCATCAATATCCCCCGAAATACCGGCGAAAGCCGGGCGCTCCCCTGAAACCAAGCATTATTGACTTCCTGCAGCGCAAGTCAGCGCGCCGCAATTCGCCATTATCGTAGGAGGCGACACCCCGTCTCGCACCCGGACTTACGCAAAAGCCACAGCCGCATTATCTGCGTGGCGAAGGCCCGGCATGCCCGTGCCGCCTGGCGACCCTACGGGGATGGTTCTACATCCGCCACCGGCCGGTGTCAACCTGACGCGGGCACCGCGCCAGAGTCGCTCCAGTACGGCGCAATGATAAGCGTCCGCCAGCGTTGGCGGGCCAGTATCCTCATTCGGCGGGAACGACAATCGTAGCCGCCATAATGGGCAGCGCATTGCGCACGCCGCCGATGCCTGATCGTCTATATGACTAGAGGAATCGATCCGCGGCGTTTCTTCATTGCGACACGGCTCCTCATTGCGGCGCGACTCTCCCGCCGTAGATTTTGACCGCAGATTCGCGCCCGTCATCACTACGGAGAGTTTTCAAATGTGTACTCTGGGTAACTGACCACAACGGGACGGGCGGGTTAGCCGCCCATGAGGAAGGGCCGGCTCATGCCCGGCCCTATCAGGGGGATAAATGCGAAAGTCATGGGGTGCCGCCATCGGCGCCATCGCGGTCGCGGGGGCGGTACTCACGCCGGCCGCGGCCCTGGCCGCCACGAACGCGCCCGCCGCGACCGGCCCGAGCGCCAGCACGACGACGACGTTCAACGTCGGCAACGGCGCTCTCACGATCACCGCGCCGGACACCGCGTTTCTCGGCGCGGGCCTGCCGGGCACCACCATCTCGGGGCAGCTCGGCATAGTGACGGTGAACGACAACCGGGCGTCGCTCACCGCGTCCTGGGTCGCGTCCGCAGCCGCGACCAACTTCACTACCGGCACCCACACCGCGGCCGAGACCATCCCGGCGACGGATCTCAGCTACACAGTCGGCGATTTCTTCAACATCGTCGGGACGATCACTCCCACAGCGAGCGACCTTGCTTCGATGACTATCGCGTCGCAGCCGGTCGTCACGGGCAGCGCGGGCGTCGGCGACAACGCCGTCTCGTGGAATCCGACCATCGGCGTAGCCGTGCCCGCCAACGCGGTTACCGGCACCTACACGGGCACGATTACCCACTCGGTGCTCTAGAAACCCGGCCGCAACGCTTGACGCGGCCGACCGCCCCGAGCCGGAGCACGCGGGCGGCGGCAGCTTAGGGCCTGACCAGAACCCACAGGAGAAGCTGTGCGCCGCCTGCTCAGCACGATCGCAGCAATGGCCGCGGCCGGGATCATCATCCCGGCCGCGGCCGCCGGACCCGTGGCCAAGGCCGCCGTAGCGCCGCCGCGGTTTGGCTTACGCCTCGTAGACGTCCCCGTCTCCGACGTGCACAACCCGCGCGGCCTGCGTTACATCATCGACTACCTGCCGCCCGGAACGGTCATTCACCGCAGGATCCTGATCCAGAGCCAGGAACCGCGGACGGGACACTTCACCTTCTACCCGGACGCCGCCCGGATCCGGAATGGAACCTTCGTCGGCGACACCGGGCACACTCGCAGCGAGCTGACCACCTGGATCACCGTCCAGCACCGCGCGCTGACCCTGCAACCCCAGGCGTCCGTCATGGACATGGTCACGATCAAGGTGCCGCGCACGGCCACCAGAGGCGAGCACTACGGCGTGATCTGGGTCCAGCAGGTGGCGCGCGCGCGCCCGGGCCATGGCATTGCGGTCAGGGAGGTTTCCCGGGTCGGCATCCGGATCTACCTGGCCGTCGGCCGCGGCGGCGCGCCGCCGACCAGATTCGCCATCAGCTCGATAGCCGGGCATCGGTCATCCGATGGCCGGCCGCTCCTCACCGCGCACGTCAGAAATACGGGCGGCCGGGCGGTCGACCTCTCCGGGACCGCGGGCCTGAGCGAGGGGCCGGGCGGCACCACCGCCGGCCCGTTCCGGGCCCAGCAGGCCCTCACCCTGGCGCCCGGCCAGTCGGGCACCGTGAGCTTCGCGCCCGGACGGCGGCTGCCCGCCGGCCCGTGGCTGGCCCGGATCACCCTGGTGAGCGGGCTCACTAAGGTGTCCGCCTCGGCCACCATCGACTTCTCCGGCCACCTGCCCGGGGCGGCGTGGCTCAGCACGGCAGCGATGATCGGCGGAGGTGGCCTCGGCATCGCCGGGATCACCCTGTTCACGGTCTGGGCGCGGCGGCGGCGCGGGCTGCAGGCTGCCGGCGAGCTCGCCTAACTAAGGAATGCCGCGCTGCGGCGCGCCCGGCCGGCTGCTCCTAGACTCGCTGCGTCCCGCGCGGACGCAGCAGGCTAGCCGCGGGACCGGCCAGGAGAAGAGATCCGGGATGAATTACATGCTGATCATGAAGAACGAGCAGTCCGGGCTGGTGGCCATCGGCCCGGTGTCCATCGAGTACCAGGCGGCCCTGCTGCGCGACGAGATCGAGAACACCTCGGACTGGACCACGCTCGGCATCGCGCGGATCCTCACCGAGGCGCAGGCCCGGTCCGCCATCGACGCGGCCCAGCCGTAACGCCTCGTCGCCCGGGCCAGCGACCGGAGCAGTCGCCGCGTCAGATGTGGCAGGCCGCCGCCACCGCGTCGGCGGACGCCTCTCGGGTGCCGGCGGCGGGGATGCCGGCGCGCTCGAAGTCGGTCACGTAGATGTCGGCCGCCGCCGCGGGGCTCGCGGCCGCGTTCAGGGCCGCCAGGTACTGCGACCACTGCTGGTTAAAGGTGAGGATGGCCGCCAGCTGGGTCTGCAGGTCGGCCGACGGGCTACCGGTGACGTAGCCGGCCGGCAGCGGCGTCCAGCCGATCAGCCCGCCGCCACCCGAGCCGCCGGACTCGGGGTTCCCCCCGGACTCCTGGTAGATGTTCCCGGCGATGCCCGCCGCGGCGTTGTCGGTGTACCCGTGTGCGACCAGGAAGTCGACAATCGCCGCGAAGTTCTCGGGCAGCATCCCGCCCGACCCCGTGCAGTTCGGGGTGCCCTGCCCGCCGGCGGGGGCTGCGCTGGACGCGCTGGGCTGCGGGCTGGCCGCGACGGCCGGGCTGGCCGGGCTCGCCGGGGCGCTGCTGGAGACGTGCGCGGCGGGCTTCTTCCTAGCCGGCGCGGCGGGCTTCTTCCTAGCCGGCGCGGCGGGACCGTGGCCACTGGCCGTCTTGGCCCGCTGGGAAAAGTAGGTCTCGCGCCGGGCCGAGCTGGCCTCGTCGATCGCCGCGCTCAGCGCCTGGCCCGCGATCCGGCCCGTGGTCAGGTGCGCCGCGCTTACCTGCGGGGCCGCGGCCGCCGACGCGGGCCACACGAGGTGGCGCACCTGCGGAGTGGCCGCCAGCGCCCCCACTACCGCGACGGCGGGGGCTGCCAGGCCCGCCCGACGGGCTACTTTCTGCACCTGGGAGGGGGTCGTATGCCGCCCTGTCCTCCTGATCTTGCCCTTCCTGCCATGCGCGGAGACTGACCCCACTAACCTGCCTTACGCCGGATCCGCGCCCCGCTACTCGGCAGCCTGCGCCTCTCGCCGGGCCTGACTCGCTCTCATCGGGCAGCATGTCAGGGCACATCCCTCAGCGCAGGAGATTTCGAACAAGTAATCCATTTGGACTAGAGCACGGTCACGGGGCGATCCAGGTGCGCCGTCGCGTGCTGTGTTACTCTTCTAGAATTCTAGAACTGACCGTGCAGCGAGACGGCGGATGGATGGGCGTGGTGGCGGTGGCGGAATCCAGGACAATGACAGATCCGGGGCCGCGGGGCAGGTTCGGGTCGTTCGGCGGGCGGTTTGTCCCCGAGGCGCTGGTCCCGGCGTGCGAGCAGCTGGAGGCGTCCTTCCGGTCCGCCTGGGCGGACGCGGGCTTCCGGGCCGAGCTCGCGGGGATGCTGCGCGAGTACGTCGGCCGGCCGACGCCCGTCACCGAGGCGGCCCGGCTGTCCGCGGAGCTCGGGGTCCGGGTGCTGCTCAAGCGCGAGGATCTCGCCCATACCGGCAGCCACAAGATCAACAATGTCGTCGCACAGGCGCTGCTGGCCCGGCGGATGGGCAAGACCGCGCTGATCGCCGAGACCGGCGCCGGGCAGCACGGCGTGGCCGCGGCGACGATAGCCGCGCATCTGGGCCTGAGCTGCACGGTCTACATGGGCGCCAAGGACATCGGGCGGCAGGAGCTCAACGTTTTCCGGATGGAACTGCTCGGGGCCACGGTGGTGCCGGTCACCGCGGGATCGCGGACGCTCAAGGATGCGACGAACGAGGCGCTGCGGCACTGGGTGACGGCGGTGGACTCCACGCACTACTGCATCGGCTCGGTGCTGGGCCCGCACCCGTACCCGTGGATGGTGCGGGAATTTCAGCGGGTCATCGGGGACGAGGCGCGGGCCCAGTGCGCGCGGCTGCTGCCGTCCGGGGTGCCGGACGTGGTGGTCGCGTGCGTGGGCGGCGGCTCGAACGCGGCGGGCACCTTCGCGGGTTTCGCCGGCACGACCGCCCGGCTGGTCGGCGTCGAGCCCGCGGGCGGCGCGGCGATCGCCCATGGCCGGCCCGGCGTGCTGCACGGCTATGTCTCGTCGTTCCTGCAGGACGCCCATGGCCAGATCGTCGAGGCGCAGTCCGTGTCGGCGGGCCTGGATTACCCGGGCGTGGGCCCCGAGCATGCCTACCTAGCCGAGAGCGGGCGCGCGGAGTATCACACCGTGACCGACTCGGAGGCCGTCGCCGCCGTCGAGCTGTGCGCTCGCCGCGAGGGCATCCTGCCCGCCCTGGAGTCCGCCCACGCGGTGGCCTGGGCGGCGCGAGCGGCGCGCGGCGGCGAGCTGCCCGCCGGGGCGACGGTGCTGATTACCCTGTCCGGCCGCGGCGACAAGGACGCCGCCCAGCTGAGGGAGCTCACCCGTGGCCGCCGTTGAGACCGTCCTGAGCGGGGCCCGCGACGCCGGGCGGCCCAGCCTCGTTACCTACGTCACCGGCGGGATCCGCGACGACTGGACCGACCTGCTGGCGGCGATGATCGACGCGGGCGCCGACGCGGTCGAGATCGGCCTGCCGTTCTCCGACCCGATGCTCGACGGACCGGTCATCCAGCGGGCGTCGGCCACCGCCATCGGCCGCGGCGCGACCACGGCCGGCATCCTCGCTCAGCTGTCGGCGTCCGCGGCCGGGGATGGGGCCGGGAGTGGGGCCGGGGGTGGGGCCGGGGGTGGCGCCGGGGGTGGCGCCGGGGCGCGCGGCGTTCCGCTGATCGCGATGGGCTACGCCAACCAGGCCTACGGCCGCGGTTTTGGCCCCTACTGCCGCGAGCTCGCCGACGCCGGCTTCAGCGGCACGATCATCCCCGACCTCCCGCTCGGCGAGGCCGACGAGTACCTCGGCGCGGCCGGCGCCGCAGGCCTGGACGCCACGCTGATGGTCTCCCCCGCCACCCCGCCGGAGCAGCTGCGGCTCATTGCCGACCGCAGCCGGGGTTTCCTGTACGTGATGAGCGTCATGGCCACCACCGGGACGACCCGGAGCAGCGACGACACCGGCCGCTGGGCCGTGGCCGCCCGGGCCCGGCGGCACAGCCCGCGGCCGGTGCTGATCGGCTTCGGCATCGACACCCCCGGCCGGGCGGCCGCCGCGGCCCGCAGCGCGGACGGCGTGATCGTCGCCTCCGCCCTCATGCGCCGCGTCCTGGACGGCGCCACCGCGGCGGACATCGGCCGGGATGTCGGCCGCCTGCGCGCCGCCGTCGACGAGGCCCGGCGGTGAGCAGCGGGATGAACAGCGGGGTCAGCCCGGGGACGGCCCGGCCGGCCCGCGGTGTCGCGGCGGAGCGCCAGCCCAAGTACCTGCGCATCTACACCGAGTTGCAGGAGCGCATCAGCAGCGGCCGATGGCCGGCCGGCACCGCGCTGCCGGCCCAGCGAGAGCTGGCCGACGAGTTCGGCGTGAGCATCATGACCCTGCGCCAGGCCCTCCAGTTGCTCGCCGACGACGGGCTCATCGACGCCCGGCACGGCAGCGGCACCTACGTGGCGGCGCGCTACGCCTACGACCTTGGCCACCTGCGCAGCTTCGCCAGTGATCTCGCCGCCCAGGGCGCCGAGATCAGCACTCGCCTGCTCGCCGCCCAGACCATCGTCCCGCCCGAGGAGGTCGGCGCCCGCCTCGGCGGTCCCGCCGAGGTGCTGGCGCTGCGCCGCCTGCAACTGGTCGGCGGCCGGCCCGTCATCGCGGCGACGTCCTACCTCCCGGCGGCACTGGTCCGCGGGCTCGAGCCCGGCGACCTCGGTGAGCGCGGCCTCTACGCCATGCTGGCCGACCTCGGGCTGACCGTCACGCGGGCCGACGAGACCATGACGCCGACGACGCTCGGCCCGGTCGACGCCCGCGACCTCGACCGGCCGCAGGGCAGCCCCGCCCTGCTCAGCCACCGGGTCAGCTGCACCGCCGACGGCGTCCCCGTGCTGGACGACCACGCGCTGCTGGCCGGTGACAGCGTCGCCATCACCGTCAGCCGCTCCCCCGAGCGCCTTGAGGTGCACTACACGCTGACGCCCGCACTGTCCCATCCATGATCACCGGGATCTGCCAGTCACTATGAGGCTGTCGCATAGCTCGTGATCGCCTTGGCCTGGCTGGCTGCGGCGGCCGGCGGCCGGCGGCCGGGGGCCGGGGGCCGGCGGCCGGGGCGAATCGGCTGGGTTTCTTGATCACCACCGTTTTTTCGCACATACCGCTGAAAAACGGTGGTGATCACCG
>Ga0209839_10001809_pt1 | contig 10770 bp, 7 predicted proteins | sample OrgsoiDNA2013050_FD_185800 | JGI IMG/M metagenome (GOLD analysis project Ga0209839, IMG submission 185800) | Permafrost soil microbial communities from the Arctic, to analyse light accelerated degradation of dissolved organic matter (DOM) -... | ecosystem: Environmental > Terrestrial > Soil >... | reverse complement strand
CTCCATGACTGCTCCGATTGCTTCCGGCTGGAGCGGTTGCCGGGTGGGGCTTGCACCCACTGGAAAGCGCCGCCTTTCCACGGCGCACGCCAGGAGCGGTCGTTCCATCCAGAGCAGTCGCCTATGCAAATGCTAAAGCAATTGCTCTGCTAACGGGGGCAGCATAGGATGCTGAAAAAGGGCGGAGGCAATGGCGCTTATCAAGACGATCGACACAGGGCTCTATCGGATCCCGCTGACCATTAGCCTCTCTGACAGCACGCACGGCAAAATCACCGCCTTCGAATTGATAACTTGCCGTGTCCGGGATTCCGACGGGGCCGAAGGTGTTGGCTATACTTACACTGTCGGCCGCAATGGCGGCGCGATTGCCGGTACGCTCCGACGGGAAATTCCCGAACTGATCGAGGGCCGCGAAGCGGATGACACTGAGGCCATCTGGCATCACGTCTGGTGGGCCTTGCACTACGGCGGCCGCGGCGGACCGCCCGTGCTCGCACTGTCGGCGCTCGATATCGCCCTGTGGGACCTGAAGGCGCGCCGTGCCAATGTGCCGCTGTTTCGTCTGCTCGGTGGCTTCGACGCTCGAGTACCCTGTTACGCTGGCGGCATCGACCTCGATCTCTCCGTGGAGGCACTTCTGCGGCAAACGGACGAAAATCTCGCCAAGGGCTTTCGCGCCATCAAGATGAAGGTCGGTCGACCCGATCTCGCATCCGATCTCAAGCGCGTGCAGGCGATGCGCACGCATCTTGGAGACGGCTTTCCTCTTATGGCGGATGCCAACATGAAGTGGACGGTCGAGGAAGCCATTCGCGCCGCGCGCGCCCTGCAACTCTACGACCTAACCTGGCTCGAGGAGCCGATCATTCCTGACGATATTTCTGGTCACGCCCGCATCATGGCCGCTGGCGGCGTACCGATCGCGGCGGGCGAAAACCTGCGCTGTCTTTGGGAGTTTAAGAACTATATTGCGGCCGGCGCGCTGTCGTATCCCGAGCCCGACGTCACCAATTGCGGTGGCGTCACAACCTTTATGAAGATCGCGCGGCTTGCGGAAGCGTTCAATCTTCCAGTGACTAGCCACGGCGCGCATGACATTACCGTGCACCTGCTCGCGGCATGCTCAAACCGCTCCTATCTCGAGGCGCACGGATTCGGACTCGACCGCTATATCGAGCATCCGCTCGCCCTTGAACAAGGCATGGCGTTGGCGCCGGCACGGCCTGGTCATGGCATCACGTTTGACTGGAGCGGGCTGGCGCAAGTCGCGTCATAGATGGGAGCGGCTGGCGCAGGCCGCGCGAATAAATCGGCGGTGCTCGGTTGCCCGGCCCACTATCGGCTGTTGCCCTCATTCTCATGCCGTCGCCGGCGACCTTCTTGTCGGAGGTACTAACGATTTCAAACGGAATGACCGCTTTGCGCGCCAGAGGCGGTCGGTCGTAAGCACGCTAGTCGGGGAAGCCTGAATGATCAGTCGGCACTAAAGGTCAGTCGCTCGCGATAGAGCGACGCGGAGGGTGGGATGGCGGAGGATCCCGTATGCCCGCACGCCCCGTCGATCGATGCCAACGACCTTGGAACAAAGGATTGCTCGTCGGCCAGAAGAAGCCTCTTGAGCCCAAGCACGTATGGTCTATTCGAGTCCGCCTAGAAATCGCGAGGTCAATGCGTGACCTTGCGATCTTCAACCTAGCAATCGACAGTAAACTTCGCGCCTGCGACTTGGTCAAACTGCGACTTGACGATATTTGTTCTGGAACAAATGTGCGGCGTCGAGCCACCATTGTCCAGAAGAAGACAGGTCGACCAGTTCAGTTCGAGATCTCGGAGGAGTCGAGGAATTCAGTTGAAGCCTGGCTACCAGCGTTGCGGGCCACCGACTCCCGATACCTTTTCCCAACTAGAATTCATGATAGCCCTCACATTTCAACCCGCCAATATGCCCGGCTGGTGCATCGCTGGGTCAAAAGCGTCGGCTTAGAGTCAGCATCGTACGGCACGCACTCGATGCGCCGCACGAAGGCTGCCCAGATTTATCGTAAGACCGGTAACTTGCGTGCGGTTCAACTTCTTCTCGGTCATTCCAAGTTAGAAAGCACCGTCCGATATCTCGGGATTGAGGTGGACGACGCCTTAAATATGGCTGAACAGATTGAGCTCTGATCATCGACCACCGGCTTCTGCGCCGGTGGTCGCTTTCGCGCCAGAAGCTGCCGGTCGCGAGACTTCTGAGGGCAGACATGAGGATGAGGCGAAGGCGCTGCAACGGCCGTTGCCGGACGATACGTTGAGGATCGTCGCCCGCGGTGAGGCCAAGGAGGACGTCGCCGTCTCGGCATAGAGCATGTCGATGTCCGCTTTTCAGCTGCATTACGGACTCAAGTCAGGCATCGCTCAAGGTCCGAAAAGTGCCAAAGAACGAACCCACTTCCGCGGGAGGGGCTAAATACCCCGATGAATCTGACTCTTTCCGCGAGATGTTCGTGGTTGATAGCCGGACTAAGTGAGAAGGGGGTCATCCCGTCATCGCCGCAGCGTCCGAAATGCCACGTAGCCGAGGGCTCCGATTGTAATCAGCCACAGGGCCACGCCAGCACGCGCACCAGCAAGAAGGCCATCGCCATTGAAGAAACTGGCAAGCGAGAACATCCCAACAAAGAACGGAAGCGCCCTGGCCATTGTTCTGGTGTCGTCTTTGGTCCATTTCGGTTTCATGCCGGGGTGCATAGGGGCTCCACGGTTGGCAAGGGAAAGGGCTGGTTTGTCCAGCAAACCCATTGATTGAGGCGAATCATTGAAGGAGGCGGTATTGACCGGGTGTCACGACGCCCGCCTCTCGATTTTCCGATTTCACCCGTAACCCCGCCCGCAAGGCATCAGGCTTGAGGCCGCCTGCAGGCGCGAGGTTCGCCAGCGCCTCTGGTTTTATGGGGTCACGCCCTGGTTCTTGCCGGAAGAAACGTCCTTTTTTGGGGAGAAGAACGGACGTCAACCACTGAGCTGCGCACCCGGTGTAGAATGAGAAATTTCGAGCTCTTCTTCGTTCATGTCTGCCGATACATCGGCAAAAAGCGGCGTGCTCAAATAGCGTTCGCCGGTGTCGGGAAGCATGCAAAGAATGTTTGCCCCTTTCTCGGCCTCGGCGGCGACCTGGAGCGCGCCAGCGAAGGTCCCGCCGGAGGTGATGCCGACAAAGATGCCCTCCTGGGCGGCAAGGTCCTTACAGCAGCGAATAGCGTCCGCGCCGGAGACCGGAATGATGCGATCGATGACCTTCATTGCGACGGCATCATCGGTAAGTTTGGGGATGAAATCCGGCGTCCACCCTTGCATCGGGTGTGGTTTGAATGTCGGATGCGGCGCCGCTGGCGTGCCGTCCGAGTTACGCGATTGCGCGATGCCGCTGGCCAACAGCTGTGCATCAGTTGGTTCGCAGACGACAATCTTCGTTTCGGGGCGCTCCTTGGCAAGCACGCGGGCGACGCCCTTCAACGTTCCGCCAGTTCCATAGCCGGTAACCCAATAGTCCAACCGTTCGTCGGTGAAGTCGTCGAGAATTTCGCGCGCTGTCGTTTGCGAGTGCATGTCGGGATTCGCTTCATTCTCAAACTGGCGGGTCATGTACCAGCCATGGGCCTTGGCAAGTTCGATGGTCTTGTTGATCATTCCTACAGCGCGCTCGGCGGCGGGCGTTACGATGACCTTGGCTCCAAGGAACCTCATAAGCTTACGCCGCTCCACGCTAAATGGCTCCGCCATCGTGATGACGAGCGGGTATCCCTTCGCGGCGCACACCATGGCGAGACCAATTCCTGTATTTCCGCTGGTCGCTTCGATGACTGTCTGACCAGGCTTAAGATCTCCCGACCTTTCCGCCGCCTCGATTACCCCGAGGGCCAAGCGGTCCTTCACTGAACCAAGTGGGTTAAAGGCCTCAATCTTCACGAAAAGGTTTACGCCCTGCGGCGCTAAACGATTGATCCGCACCACGGGTGTATTGCCAACTGTTTCAATAATGCTTTGGTATTTTCGGCCCATCTGCCCCTCCTCAAAATTGTTTGCGATGAGAAATTGCGCGTCGACTTTTGCTTCGAAACTACACAAGTTCTGTTGACGTTAAGTGGATTCGCGTGCGGCCCAACTCCGTCCGGTTTTCAGAAGCGTTTCATCGAACAGTGCTCCATAACGTCGCTCCGATGGAGAGCCCGGTATCCGCTTTGCGCCAAAAACAGACAAGCTGCGGGAGCCTGCTTTTGGACACCTGGCTGACGTCAGTGTTCTCTCGAACGCCCGCTTTGCGCGGTCGTTCCTTCAGGGCTCCTCTTGATGATACAAAGTGCCTATCGCTCGATCCGAACCAACTCACCACTATTTGCAGCAAGCTTCACCGCATCCATCACTTTGAGGGTCATCAAACCCTCGTATCCCGAAACCAACGGTTTTTCCTCGCCCCCGGCGCCGATTTCGCCGCGTTCAACGAGCAACACGCCTCCGAGTCCTGATGCGGCAGCACCAGCCCAAATCCGCTCTTCTGTCAGGTGGTGGTCGTCGGCAGCCTGGCCGGCGGATGCGGCTCTTCACTCGATACGCCGAAGCGCTTTTTCACTCGCTCGCGCAACCGCTGGAATGTGACGTAAAGCATCGGCACCAGGAATATCCCGATCGAACTCGCGGCCAGCATACCGCCGAACACGGCGGTGCCGACGGCGCGCCGGCTGAGCTCCGCAGCACCGGTGGCGATGACCAGCGGCAGCAAACCGAGGATGAAGGCGATCGAGGTCATCATGACCGCGCGGAACCGGGTCTGCGCACCGAGGATGGCTGCGTCGTCGATCGCCATGCCGGCCTCGCGCCGCTCCTTGGCAAATTCGACGATCAGAATGCCGTTCTTGGCGGCCAGCGCGATCAGAACCACGAGTCCGATCTGGCCGTAGAGATCGAGATTGAGGCCGGCAATCTTGATGCCGAGATAAGATCCGAGCACGCCGACCACGACCGACAGCAGCACGGGAATCGGGATCGTCCAGCTCTCATAAAGCCCAACCAGGAACAAATAGGCGAACAGGATCGCCAGCGCCAGAACGATCCCGGTCTGGCCGGACGCCTGCTGCTCCTGAAAGGCGGTGCCGGTCCATTCAAAGCTGTAGCCCGTCGGCAGCGTTGCATTGGAAATCTCCGCCATGGCTGATATCGCGGTGCCCGAAGAGATGCCCGCCGCCGGGGAGCCGTTCACCGTGACCGAGCGGTAATTGTTGTAGCGGGTGATGACCTGAGGTCCGGTCACGATCTTGAGGCCGGCGATCGAACGCATCGGCACCATCTGGCCGGTGCTGTTGCGCACATAGATCTGCCAGATGTCCGAAATGTCGCCGCGATTGGCGGCCTCGCCCTGAACGTTGACCTGCCAGGTGCGGCCATAGAGATTGAAGTTGTTGACGTAGATGCCGCCGAGCGTTGCCTGCAGCGCGGTGAAAACGTCGCTGATGTTGAGGCCGAGGGCCTGCGCCTTGGCGCGGTCGATGTCGAGATAGACCGATGGATTGGTGGCCGTGAAAGTCGAGAACACGCGCGTGAGCCGCGGGTCGCGGTTGGCGGCGCCGATCAGCCCGCTGGTGACGCTGCCGATTGCGGCCGGGTCCTGTCCCTCCAGCGCCTCGAGCTGGTACTCGAAGCCGCCGCTGGTCGAGAGTCCGATGATTGGCGGCAGGTTGAACGGCAGCACGTTGGCTTGCCGGATCTGCGCGCCACCGCCGAACGTTTGCCGGATCAGCGCCTGCACCGAATCCGCCGCCGCCTTGCGATCGGCGAACGGCTTCAGCCGCGCCACCATGAAGGCGTTGTTCGATTCGGATGCGCCGTCGAGCAGGGAAAAGCCGATGATCGAGAGCATATGCTCGATCGCCGGCATCTGCTTCAGCAGGCTTTCAACCTGTTTGGTCACTTCGCTGGTGCGCGCCACCGACGCGCCGTCCGGCAACTGCACCGAGATGAAGAACGCGCCCTGGTCTTCTTCTGGGAGAAATCCGGTCGGCGTCAACAGCGAAACCCCGAATACGCCGCCCGCGAACACCAGCACGAGCACAAGCGACAGCGCGGCCATTCGCACCAGCCGCCGCACGCCGCCGGCGTAGCGGTCGCGCACCCAGTCGATGCCGCCGAGCACGCGCCCCATGATGCCGCGCCGCGGCCCGGTATGACGCAGGAACACCGCGCACAGCGCCGGCGACAAGGTCAGCGCATTCAGGGCCGAGATGATCATCGCCGCGCTGATCGTGACCGCGAACTGACGGAACAGCGTGCCGGAAATTCCGGGAATGAAGGCAATCGGCACGAACACCGACAGCAGCACCAGCGTGATGGCGATGATCGGCGCGGTGATCTGGGTCATGGCCTTCTTGGTGGCGTCGGCCGGCGAGAGATCCGGTTCCTCCTCCATCACGCGCTCGACGTTTTCGACCACGACGATGGCGTCGTCGACCACGATGCCGATCGCGAGCACCATCGCCAGCAGCGATACCGTGTTGGCCGAATAGCCGAGCACCAGCAGCACGGCGAAGGCGCCGATCAAGCTCACCGGCACCGCCACCGCCGGGATGATGGTGGCGCGCAAATTGCCGAGGAACAAAAACACCACGATCACAACGAGGACGAAGGCTTCGCCGATCGTCTTCAGCACCTCCGCGATCGTGTCGCTGACAAAGGTGGTGGAATCGTATTGCACGAGATAGGTCAGGCCCGCCGGAAACCGTCCCGACAGCTTTTGCAGTGTCGCCTGCACCGCCTTCGCCGTCGTCACCGCATTGGCGCCGGGCGCGAGATAAATGCCGATCGGCACCCCGGCGCGGCCGTCGATCCGCGATTCGCTGTCGAGATTTTGCGCGCCGATTTCGACGCGGGCGACGTCGCTGATCCGCAGCACCGAGCCGTCCGGATTCGCCCGCAACACGATGTTGCCGAACTGCTCCGGGGTGGTCAGCCGGCCCTGCGTCTGCACGTTGAACTGGAACTGTTGCTGGTCGCTGATCGGCCGCGCGCCGATACGGCCGACCGGCGCCTGCACGCTCTGGGCGCGGATTGCGGCGACGACGTCGGAGGGTGCGAGGTTGAGGCTGGTGAGCCGCTGCGAATCGAACCAGATCCGCATCGAGTAGTTCAGTTTCGCGAACAGGCTGGCCTGACCGACGCCCGCGGTTCGCGAAATCGCATCGAGCACATTGATGATGGCGTAGTTGGTGATGAACAGCGGGTCCTGTTCGCCATTGGCGCTGTAGAGCACGATGAACTGCAGGATCGCCGACGATTTCTTCTGTACCACCAGACCCTGCTGCTGCACCTCGGGCGGCAGTTGCGACAGCGCGGTCTGAACGCGGTTGTTGACGTTGACGGTGTTGATGTCGGGATTGGTGCCGAGCGCGAACGAAACCGTGAGCGTGTAGCTGCCGTCATTGCCGCTGGTCGACTTCATGTACAGCGCGCGGTCGACCCCGACCACCTGCGCCTCGAGCGGCTGGGCGACGCTGGACTCGACCACATCAGCGGAAGCGCCGGGGAACACGCCGGAGACCGTGACCTGGGGCGGCACGATGTCGGGAAATTGCGCCACCGGAATCGTCAGCAGCGCGAGCGCGCCCGCGATGGTGATGACGAACGCAATCACGATCGCAAGACGGGGACGGTCGACGAAGATTGCGGAAATCATGGGCTCTTGCCCGCCGGTTTGGCCTCGCCGGCGGCGGCGCCATTTGTTGGTGTGCGGCCGTCACCGGCGGAGGCCTTCATGCTGGACTGGATCAGCGCGCTGGCCGGCCCAGGCGCGACCGGCTGGCCGGGACGCACCCGCTGCAGGCCCTCGACGATCACCTTGTCGCCCAGCGTGAGCCCGTTGATGACCGCGGCTATTGTGGGGGTCGACTGCCCGAGTTGGATCCGGCGCTGCTCGGCCTTGTTGTCCGCGCCGACCGTGAAGACGTAATCGCCCTGCTGGTCGGACAGCACGGCGGCGCGCGGGATCGCCAGCACCTCGACCGGCTGGACGCCCTCCAGCAGGACCGTGACAAATTCGCCGTCGGTCAGTTCGTGAACGGTAACGCCCGTCGTGGAAGCGGGACGCAGGATCGGATTGGCGATTTCGCCACGCACGAGGATCGTGTCGGTGTTCTGTGCAATGGTGTTGTCGACGAAGTTCAGCTTGCCGGATTGGCCATACATGCGGCCATCAGGCAGCCGGAGCCTGATCAGGACGGCCTCAAGACCCCCCTGCGGCCCGTAGCGATCGCGCAACTCCAGCCCCGCGCGTAGCGAAACCGGGAAGACGACGTACATCGGATCCTGGCTGACGATGGTGGTCAGCACGCCCGACGCCGGCGTGACCACGTTGCCTTCGGTCACCGCGGTGCGGCCGATCTTGCCGTCGATGGGCGAGCGGATATCGGTGTAATCGAGGTTGATCTGGGAAGATTGCACCTGGGCCTGGGCGGACTGCACCTGGGCCTCCAGGCTGCGCTGGTTGGCGATCGCCGCATCATAGGTGGATTGCTGACCGGCGGGCCCGCCGAGCAGGGTACGCGCCCGGTCGGTGGTCAATTTGGCGTTTTCGAGCGTCGCCTGCAATTGCGCCACAACCGCCTGCTTCGATGCAAGATCGGCCTCGAATGGACCCCGTTCGAGAAGATAGAGCTTATCTCCCGCCTTGATTTCGCTGCCTTCCTCGAACAGCCGCTTTTCCAGAAATGCGGTGACGCGCGCGACCACGTTGACCCGGTTGACCGCCTCGATCCTTCCGAGAAATTCGCTGGTTTCGGTAATCGGTCGCTTGATCGCTTCGACAATCCCTACCGCAGGAGGCCCGCTTGGGGCAGGCTGCGCCCGGGTTGCTGAGGGAGTTCCGATCGCGAGGGCACCCGCAATCAGCAGCCTGATAGGCACTCTTGCAAGGTGCATCTCGCACGCCCTCACCATAACCAGAGACATCTGTTTTAGCATAATTCGGTTGAACGGATCACCGACATTGATCAATCTGTCGTGCGGAACACCTGGCAATTTCTCGATGGCGACAAGACAATTGCCGTTCATCCGCAAGGGCGGTTCAAAGCTGACAACGGTACCGCTCTCGCCGCTGCCTCGGTAGCGGAGCTCGGCATCGCGTGGCTTCCGGATTACATCATCAAGGGCTATCTAGATTCCGGCGCCCTTGTTCAGGTCATGACGCGCTATCCTGTTCCGACGGGCGGCCTGTTCGTCGTCCGGCCTCCCGGTCAGCACTCCACAAGGAAAGTCCGAGTTCTCACCGAACGGCTGATTGAGTGTTTCGGATAGTTGGAGCGCACTCAAACACTCCTTGCATCGACGGATCACAGCAATCCTTCGGTCGCAGACCGCGAATGCCCGCTTTGCGCCAAGAGGCGACATCCCACACTTTCGGGTAGTGCCTCAGTTTTGAATTTGGTATGTCGAAATACTTCGCGGTAAGCTTTGCTTGCTCAGAAACAATTGGAGCATTTTTCGATGGCTGGCGCTCGATGCAGTTGCGGTGCTGTCACGCTCTCGCTTCCAGAAGAGCCATCCAAGATAGTCGTTGCTTGTCACTGCATCGACTGCCAACGCCGAACCGGCGCGCCGTTCGGTGTAGGCGCTTATTACTCCGCTGATGTTGTCGCTATCTCGGGAACCTCAAAAGAGTTCACGCACGCCGCCGCAAGCGGTGGGAAAATCCATAACTATTTCTGTCCACAGTGCGGCTCAACAGTCTACTGGAAACTCAGCAATATGCCTGCGCTGATCGGCGTTGCAGTCGGCGCGATGGCAAATCCAAAATACCCAGCCCCTGTCATATCAGTTGAAGAGCAGACGAAACATGACTGGGTTCATATTGATGGTGCCGTTGAGCATTTCCAGCAAAACTACCTCCCAAAAAATTCAAACTGAGCCACCACCCACTTTCGCCCCAACTGAGTGTGGGTCAATCCCGTCACTTTGACAGCGCGTCGCGAACTTCCGCTCTTCCCCGATCAGCGGACATCGCCGATCAGGTGCGTGAGGTCCGAAAAGTGCGAAGAAGAGAAGTGCGATCTAACCGCTCGTTGCAGCTCGATAGAAGGCTTCTACCTTCCCCAGGTCTTTTGTGTGAGTGCCCTCTTGATCGGTTCTTGTTTTCGAATCAACACCGGCAGGTCGCACCGACCGAACAGCTTCTTTGACATTGTCCGGTCCGAGGCCGCCAGCAAGTATTACTGGGGTACGAACACTCTCCACTATCTTTCGACTGATGCTCCAGTCATGCGTCACGCCCTGCGCGCCGATTTGCACATCACCTGTGCGATGACTGTCAAGCAGGATCCAATCGACAACTCCATCATATGCTTGCGCCACACCTACCGCCTCAGGTCCGGTGACAGGTACGCTGCGCATGAATTTGGTCTTTGACAGGGACTTTCGCAGCGCCACGACAAGATCAGGTGTAAGCAATTCGCTTGATGCGCCAAGGTGGACGATGGGCGGATCAAGCTCCCCTGCCATCCGTTCGATAAGAGCGACATCCGCCGAGAGGAACAGCGCGGAAAGTACGGAAGGCGCCCGGATCATCTTCATAACGGCTGACGCCTTCTGAACCGGAAGCTCCCGAGGGAAGGCACCATCGCCGACGAGCACGCCGATATGATCCACGCCGATTGCCGATATCGCCTCGGCTTCCGCAGGTGTCGCAACTTCGTAAATTTGCGTCAGCATGGTCTTACACCCGCGCTGCCAGCCCCAGTTGAGTAGACA
>Ga0209839_10001808_pt1 | contig 10773 bp, 7 predicted proteins | sample OrgsoiDNA2013050_FD_185800 | JGI IMG/M metagenome (GOLD analysis project Ga0209839, IMG submission 185800) | Permafrost soil microbial communities from the Arctic, to analyse light accelerated degradation of dissolved organic matter (DOM) -... | ecosystem: Environmental > Terrestrial > Soil >... | reverse complement strand
CTCGTAGTCGGCTATCTCGGCTAGGCGGCGGACGTGGCGGGGCTCGCCGGAGAACGGGGTCGACACGAAGATCTTGGCGAAGCCGATGGCCTGATCGATCGGGTACATCCGCGCGCCCAGGCTGAGCACGTTAGCGTCGTTGTGCTGCCGGGCCAGCTGGGCGGTCTCGTCGGTCCAGGCCACCGCCGCGCGGATGCCGGGGATCTTGTTCGCGGCGATCTGCTCGCCGTTACCCGAACCGCCGATGACGATGCCGAGGGTGCCCGGCTCGCTGGCCACCCCGTGCGCGGCCCGCATCACGCATGGCGGGTAGTCATCGTCGGCGACGTACGCTTTCGGACCGCAGTCCACCGGCTCATGTCCCGCGCTGGCCAGCCATTCGATGAGGCGGGTCTTCAGCTCGAAACCCGCGTGATCTGATCCCAGGTATACGCGCACAGACCCAGTCTGCCAGACCCTGGTCACGGCGGAGTGCCTGGCCATCACGCGAGGGCGGCGGGATGGCCAGGAAATCCGGCGGCCGGAGGCGGGAACGTCGCGGTCAGGCAGCGCGGCGGTCAGTCGAAGATCGGGTCGCGGGTGCGGGAGCGCTTCAGCTCGAAGAACCCGTCAACGCCGGAGATCAGCAGGACGCCGTCCCACAGCTGGGCCGCGGCCTCGCCGCGCGGGATCGGGGACACCACCGGGCCGAAGATGGACATGCCGTTGACCGAGATGACGGGGGTGCCGACGTCGTAGCCGACCCGGTCGATGCCCTCGGCGTGCGAGGCGCGCACGGCCGCGTCATACGCGGTCGAGTTCATCGCGGCCACGAGATCGGCGGGCAGGCCCGCCTCGGCCAGCGCGGCCGAGATAGTCTCGGCGTCCTTCTCCGCCTTCTCGTGGTGGAAACGCGTGCCGAGGGCGGTGTACAGCTTCCCGAGCACCTCGGGTCCGTAGGTCTGCTCCGCGGCGATCACCACCCGGACCGGACCCCAGGCGGCCCGCATGGCTTCCTGATAGCGCTCCGGCATGTCTTCTTTGCCCTCGTTCAGCACGGCCAGGCTCATCACATGCCAGGCCACCGTGACCGGGCGGACCTTCTCCACCTCAAGGATCCAGCGCGAAGTGATCCAGGCCCACGGGCAGATAGGGTCGAACCAGAAGTCAACAACCGTAGGCTCCTGCTGCGTAGGCTCCTGCTGGGTCATGCGCACTCCTCACGAGTAAGTCTGGTCTGGGCCCGCTTGGAACGTGGTCCCGGCAGCGACAACCCCGCGGCGGGACCGTGAATTCCGCCCAAGGCCTGCCCGCCGAAGAAGGGATCATTCCGGTGACATCGAACCTGACCCGCGACGAAGCCATGACGCGCTCGGCGCTCATCCAGGTCACCTCGTACGAGGTAGAGCTCGACCTGATGAACGGAGAGGCCGCGTTCGGCTCGGTCAGCGTGATCAGGTTCGGCTGCGGCGCCCCGGGGTCCTCGACCTTCGTCAACCTGACCGCGCCCGCGGTGCGGGAGATCACCCTGAACTCCGAGCCGGTCAGCCTCGACGCGTTCGACGGCAACCGGATCACGCTGGATGACCTGGCGGCCGACAACGTACTCCGGGTCGTGGCCGAGTGCGCCTACTCGCGCAGCGGCGAGGGGCTGCACCGGTTCACCGACCCCGCGGACGGCCGGGTCTACCTGTACTCAGACCTCGAGACCTTCGACGCGCACCGGGTCTACGCCTGCTTCGACCAGCCGGACATGAAGGCCAGCTACGAGCTGACCGTCACCGCCCCCGCGGACTGGCTGGTGGTGTCGAACATGGCCCCGGAGTCGACCAGTCAGGCGGGCGAGGGGCTCCGCTGGCATTTCCCGCCCACGGCGGTGATGCCGACCTACATCACGGCGATCGCGGCCGGGGCCTATCACGTGGTCCGGGACGAGCACGACGGCATTCCGCTCGGCGTGTACTGCCGTCAGTCGCTGGCCGAGTACCTCGACGCCGACGAAATCCTGGAAGTAACCCGCCAGGGCTTTGATTTTTTCCACAGCTTGTTCGGCATAAAGTATCCGTTCGGCAAGTATGACCAGCTTTTCGTGCCGGAATTCAAAGAAGGCGCGATGGAGAACGCGGGCTGCGTCACGCTCGTGGAGGCGTATATTTTCCGGTCGCGGGTCACTGATTTTGCCCGCGAGGCACGGGGCGAGACCATTCTGCACGAAATGGCGCACATGTGGTTCGGCGACCTGGTCACGATGCGCTGGTGGGACGATCTGTGGCTGAACGAGTCCTTCGCCACCTGGGCCGGTACCCTCGCCGAGGCCGAGGCCACCCGGTGGACGTCGGCGTGGACCACGTTCGCGCAGCTCTACAAGGCCTGGGCCTACCGGCAGGACCAGCTGCCCTCCACCCACCCGATCGCGGCCGACATTGGTGACATCGAAGCGGTAGAGGTGAACTTCGACGGGATCACCTACGCCAAGGGCGCCGCCGTGCTCAAGCAGCTGGTGGCGTACGTCGGCCGGGACAATTTCCTGGACGGCGTCCGGAAGTATTTCGCCGGGCACGCGTTCAGCAACGCGACGCTGGCGGACTTGCTGACCGCGCTGGAGGAAACCTCAGGCCGCGACCTGGCCTCGTGGTCCGTCGAATGGCTGCAGACCGCGGGGGTGAACACGCTGCGGCCGTCCTACTCGGTCGACGCGGACGGCAAGTTCACCGAATTCGCGGTGGAACAGGAAGCCGCCGCCACCCACCCCGTGCTCCGCTCGCACCGCATCGCCATCGGCCTTTACGACCGGACGCCAGCCGGTCTCACCCGGCGGGCTCGCATCGAGACCGACGTGGCCGGCCCGCGCACGGTGATATCCGAACTGACGGGCCAGCTGCGCCCGGACCTCGTCCTGGTCAACGACGACGACCTCAGCTACGCCAAGATCCGGCTGGACGAGCACTCGCTGCATACCCTGGTCGGCTCGCCGGAGTCTGCGCAGCCCGCCGGCATCGGGGCGTTCACGGAATCGCTGCCCGCCGTGCTGTGCTGGTCGGCGGCCTGGGACATGGCCCGCGACGGTGAGATGGCGGCGCGCGATTACGTCCGGCTGGTGATGTCCGGCATCTCCTCGGTGGCCGATATCAGCGTGGTGCAGACCCTGCTGCGGCAGGCGGGCCAGGCGGTGCGCCGGTTCGCCGACCCCAGCTGGCGCCCCACCGGGCTGGCCCTGATGGCCAGCACGCTGCGGGACCTGCTGCAGAGCGCCCCGGCCGGGTCGGACACCCAGCTCGCCTACACTCGCGCGTTCGCGGGCGTGGCCATGTCCGGCCCTGACCTGGCCCTGCTCGCCAGGCTGCTGGACGGCTCGGTGGTGCTGCCCGGGCTCAGCATCGACACCGACCTGCGCTGGTCCCTGCTCGGCCGCCTAGTCAGCCGCAGCAACACCGCGGGCGGCCCAGAGGGCGACGGGATCAGGGTCTTCGGGGCGCAGGACATCGACGCGGAGCTGGCCAGGGACGCCACCGACGCGGGCGAAAGGAACGCCGCGGCGTGCCGCGCCGCGATCCCGTCGGCGCAGGCCAAGCAGCAGGCCTGGGAAACGCTGACCGGGGGCGAGCAGACCCTGGCGACGTTCCGCGCCACGCTGGCCGGCTTCGCCGACCCGGATCAGCCCGAGATCCTGGAGCCCTACCGGGCGAAGTACTTCGAAGCGGTGGGGCCCGTGTGGCGCGACTGGTCATCGGCGATGGCGCAGGATTTCGTCGAAGGCGCCTACACGATGGGCGCGATCTCGCCGGCCACGGTCGAGGCGACCGACGCCTACATCGCCGCCGAGCAGCCGCCGGCCTCGCTGCTCCGGCTGCTCAGCGAAGGCCGCGACGACGTGCTGCGCGCGCTGCGCGCGCAGGCCCGCGACCGCCAGGCCGGGTAGAAGGGGCGCCCGGAGGCGAGCGGGATAGCACCCCCGCGAGCCAAAGGGCGCCGGCCCCGCCTGGACTGAGGAGCGAGGAGCCTGCGACGAGCGACGAGGGAAGGCGGGGCCATAAAAGGCGCCCGGAGGCGAGCGGGATAGCAGAGCCTATACCAGGACGCAGGGGATGTCGGTGTTCTCGTCGAGCCAGTAGCTCGCGCAGACCCGGTGGTAGCCGTCGGCGACGATAAGCGGGTGGGCATCGTCGCCGCGCAGCAGCAGGATGGGTGACAGGGGCGTGCCTGACGCGGCCTGGTGCAGGTCGGCCGCGACGTGCTTGTTGTCCTGGGCCAGCAGGGCGAGCTGGCTGGCCCGCAGGATGTCCTTGGCCTTGCGGTGGACCAGGTCAGCCTGGGCGGCGACCAGTTGCCCGCACAAGAAACCGGCCTGCGCGGGCGACATGATCAGCGACAGGTAGTCTTCCGCCGCCTGGAAGTCGTGTCTCTCCGGCTTCGGCAGCCACTTCAATGCGTGCGGCATCTCAGCGGCTGGCCGCGACGGCCTGGGCCACCGCTTCGCGGACGTGCTTGGGCAGGTCGTTGTCCAGCGGGACACTGACGGTGGAGCCGGTGGCGCGGTCGGTCAGCTCCGCGCTCCCCGACGCCAGGCCGCGCTTGCCCACCGTGACCCGGAACGGGATGCCGACCAGCTCGGCGTCGCTGAACTTGACCCCGGCACGGACCGGCCGGTCGTCGATGATGACCTCCACGCCCGCGTCGAGCAGGGAGGAGTACACCTGCTCCCCCGCCTGCGCCACGGCGGCGTCGTCCTGCTGGGCGACCACCACCACGACCTCGAACGGCGCCACCGCGGCGGGCCAGACGATGCCCTTGTCGTCGTGATGAACCTCGATGATCGTGGCCATCGCCCGCTCGACGCCGATGCCGTAGGACCCCATGACCGGCCGGACCGGCTTGCCGTCCGGGCCAGACACCGAGATCCCGAGGGCGTCACTGAACTTGTAGCCGAGCTTGAAGATGTGCCCGACCTCGATACCCCGCTCCGCCTCAAGCGGGTGACCGCAGACGCTGCACGGCTCGCCCGCGACCACCTCGCGCAGGTCCGCCCACGACCCGACGGCGATGTCCCGCTCGACGTCGACGCCGCGCAGGTGAGTGTCGTCGGCGTTGGCGCCGGTGAACATGCCCCGCCGGCCGCGCAGCGCCTCGTCGGCGATCACCGGATACTCGCCGACACTGGCAGACAGCGTGCCGACCGCGCCCAGGCTGCCCGGGAGCGCGCCGAGCGCGCCGCGGATCTCCTCGGGCTGAGCCGGCCGGACCGCGACGGCCCCGGTGGCGTCGACGAGCTTCTGCTCGTGCAGCGCGTGGTCCCCGCGCATCAGGACCAGGGTGAGCGTGTCGTCCAGGAAGTACACCAGGGTCTTGATCTGACGCTCGGCCGGGGCCTGATAGCCGGTGGCGAGATCCTCGATGGTGCGCACGCCCGGGGTGGCGAAGGGCTCGGGGGCGGCAAGCACCGAAGTCCGTTCGGCAGAATCATCGACAGGAACCAGCCGCGACGTGGCCTTTTCTATGTTGGCCGCGTAACCGCAGTCCGGGCTGTGAATGATCAGGTCCTCACCGGTCGGTGAGGGGCAGACGAACTCGATGGAGTCCGACCCGCCCATCGTCCCGTTGGACGCCTGGGCCTGGATGGCGGGGATGCCGAGGCGCTCGAAGGTGCGCGCGTAGGCGTCGCGGTGGGCGGCGAAGGAGGCGTCTAGTTCGGCCGGGCCGAGGTCGAAGCTGTAGGAGTCCTTCATGGTGAACTCGCGGGTGCGCATCAGGCCGGCCTTGGGCCGCGGCTCGTCGCGCAGCTTGGTCTGGAACTGGTACCACAGCTGCGGCAGCTGGCGGTAGGACTCCAGCTCGGCGGCCAGGGTGGAGACGACCTCCTCGTGGGTCATGCCCAGGGCCAGGCCGGCGCCCCTGCGGTCCTTGAGCCGGAACATCTCATCGCCCATCAGCTCCCAGCGGCCGCTCTTGATCCACAGCTCGGCCGGGTGCATGACCGGCATCAGGATCTCCTGCGCGCCGATCCTGTTCATCTCCTCGCGGATGATCCCGATGACCTTGAGCCGGACCCGCTGGCCCAGCGGCAGCAGCGAGTAGTGCCCGGCCATCAGCTGGCGGATGTACCCGGCCCGGAGCAGCAGGCGGTGGCTCGGCGCGCCGGCGTCCGCCGGGTCGTCCCGCAGCGTCGGAATGAACATCTTGGACCAGCGCATGATCTGCGACTCGCTTTCAGGCCGTGCTCATCGAACCGGGCTCATCGAACCGGGCTCATCGAAACCCGTAGTTTATCGCCAGCGTAGAAGGAAATTCTCCGCTGCGGCGAGCGGTTATCCGGCCAGCAGCGACGGCAGGTCAGCCAGGCGGCGGATGTGCTGGTGCCCGTCCGGCTCGGGGCAGAAGCCATACGGGTCCAGGTGCACCGGCTGCAGGCCGGCCGCCAGGGCGCCGGCCACATCGTAGCGGAGGCTGTCCCCGACGTGCAGGACGGCCTCACTCGGCGGCACGCCCAGCGCGTCGAGCGCGAACGAGAAGATAGCCGGATCGGGCTTGGCCACGCCGACCACGGCGGAATCGATGACGATGCCCACGGGAACGCCGGTCCTGGTGCGTTCGGTGCGTTCGGTGCATTCGGTAGCCGGGGAGCTCTGCGGGGGCCCGGGCTCGCCGGGTCCGGTGGCGTACTCGCGGGGTCCGGTGGCGTAGCAGACCCCCAGGCGGCACAGGTCGGCTTCCACCGTGCCGTCGGAGTTGGAGACCACGCCCATCGGCAGGCCGAGTGCGGCCACGGCCCGCAGGCCGTCGACCGCCCCGAGGCCGACGTGGGCCCAGCTGTGGCCCCTGACCCCCTGGTGGATCTGGGCGACGAGCGCCTCGCGCTGGGCTTCAGGTACGCCGCAGGAGGCGATGTAGGTGAGCAGGTAGTCCCGCCACCAGGTGGCCGTTGCGGGCGGCAGGGGGGCCGCGTCCTGGACCGCCATGGCCCGGTAGTGGGCCCGCTCGAGGGCGGCCAGATCGGGGGTGAAGCCCGCCGCGTGCAGCGGGGGCAGGACACGGGCCGGTTCCGGGAAGACCAGGACCCCGCCCGCATCGAGCAGGATCGCGCTGGGTGCTGCCACCCTCACACTATATGCAGGCTGCCGGGCCCGCTCTTTAGTCCATCCGGTCCAGGATCTCCCGCACCAGGTCCATCGGGGTGTGCGGGTGCAGGAACGCGAACCGGGCCACGGTCTCGCCTTCCCAGGCCGACGGCGGGATGAACGCCACCTGGTCGGCCAGCAGCTGGTCGGCCCACCGGGTGTACCGCGCGGGCGCCCAGCCGCGGCGGCGGAAGAGCACGACGCCGAGTTCGGGCTCGCGGATCAGCTCCAGGTTGTCCCGGCCCTTGATCTCCGCCGCGGTCTGCAGAGCCAGCCCGATCGCCGTCTCGATGGCCTCGGCGTAGGCGTTGACCCCGTAGACCGCCAGCGAGAACCACAGCGGCAGGCCCCGGGCCCGCCGGGTGAGGTGGTAGGCGTAGTCGGTCGGGTTCCACTCCCCCGGGTTGTCGTGGATGACGTCGAGGTACGAGGCGTCCTGCTTGTGCACCGACTTGGCGATCGACGGGTCCCGGTACAGCAGGGCCGCGCAGTCGAACGGGGCGAAAAGCCACTTGTGCGGGTCCAGGATGAACGAGTCGGCGTGCTCGACGCCGTCGTAGCGGGCCCGCACGCTCGGCGCGAACAGGGCCGCCCCGCCGTAAGCGCCGTCCACGTGCAGCCACAGCTGATGCTCACGCGCCACCGCGGCCGCCCCGGCCAGGTCATCGATGATGCCGGCGTTGGTCGTGCCCGAGGTGGCCACCACCGCGGCGATCGACTCGGGGTGACCGTCCGCGCCGATCGCCGCGCGCAGCGCCGCCCCGGTCAGCCGGTGATCCTCGGCCCGCACGATCAGCGGGTCCATCTCGCAGATCCGCAGCGCGTTGACGATGGAGGAATGCGCGTCCTCGCTGACCGCCACCCGCCAGCGGCGGCCTATGGCCGCGGATCCGGCCTTACGCTTGGCCACCTCGCGGGCGACGACCAGGGCAGACAGGTTCCCGGCCGACCCGCCGGAGACAAAACAGCCGCCGGCCGAGGCCGGCATCCCGGCCTGGTCCGCGATCAGCCGCAGCACCTGGTTCTCCGCGTGGATCGCGCCCGCCGCCTCCAGCCAGGAGATGCCCTGGATCGACGCGCAGGAAATGAGCATGTCGAACAGCAGGGCGGCCTTGGTCGGCGCGGCCGGGATGAAGCCGAGGAAGCGCGGGCTGTCCGCCGAGATCACCGCGGGGGCCATGACCGACGCGTACACGCCGAGCACCTGGTCGGGGTGGTGCGGCTCAGGCCCGAGCAGGCCGCGCAGCGCCGCCTCCAGTTCCGCCGCATCCTGCGAGCCATGGTCCAGCGGAACCGGGTCCAGCCGCAGCCGGTTCTCCGCGTAGGCGAGCACCGACCTGATCATCGACTCCGTTGTCGGATCCACACTGTGCATGGCCGCAAGGTAGAGCCTGCGGGCGCGGCGCCGCAACCGCGGCCGGAGCCGGGCGGGGCGATAATCTGCCATGATCGGCAGGCCGCCGGGAATGGAGGACCTACGTGACCAACGCGCCGGAGCATCCCCTTGACCCGCTGACCGCCGAACAGATCCGGCAGGTCGCGGCGATCCTGCGGCGCGATCGCGGCATCGGCGAGAGCTGGCGGTTCGCCTCGATCGAGCTCAGGGAGCCGGCCAAGGACGTGCTGGTCGCACTGGAATCCGGGCTGACGGCCGGCCGGGAGGCGGTCGCGGTGTGCTGGGACCGCGCCGACGGGCAGGCCTACCGGGCGGTGGTGTCCTTGACCGGGGACGCGGTCACCGGCTGGGAGCACCTGCCCGGCCAGCAGCCGAACATGACCGTGGACGAGTGGCACGAATGCGATCAGATGCTGCGGGGGCACCCGGCCCTGATCGAGGCGCTGGCGCGGCGCGGGATCACCGACATGTCCCTGGTGCTGACCGACATGTGGGCCTACGGCGCCGCCCTGGTGCCCGGACGCTACCGCGGCCTGCGGCTCGGCTGGTCGGACGTCTGGTGCCGCGGCAGCCAGGACGGCAGTCCGTACGCCCATCACGTCACCGGGCTGCACCCGGTCGTCGACCTGAACCGGATGACGCTGCTGGAGCTCGAGGACAGCGGCGAGGCCCTGGCTGGCCCGGACGTGCGCGGCGAGTACCTGCCCAAGCTCATCGGCAAGCCGCTGCGCGAGGTGAAACCGCTGCAGGTCAGCCAGCCCGACGGGGTCGGCTTCAGCCTGGAGGGCCAGCTGCTCCGCTGGCAGGACTGGCAGCTGCGGCTGGGGTTCAACCACCGGGAGGGCCTGGTGCTGCACCAGGTCGGGTTCCGCGACGCGGGGCGGCTGCGGCCGGTGGCGCACCGGCTGTCGTTCGCCGAGATGGTGGTGCCGTACCGCGACGCCAGCCCCGACCACTACCGCCGGACCGCGTTCGACATCGGCGAGTGGGGCCTGGGCTTCATGACCACCTCGCTGGAACTCGGCTGCGACTGCCTGGGCGAGATCAGCTACCTGGACGCGGTGGTGCACGACTCCCGCGGTGAGCCGCGGACGATCACCAACGCGATCTGCATCCACGAGGAGGACAGCGGCGTGCTGTGGAAGCACGTCGACGAGCGGGCCGGGGCGGAGGTGCGCCGGGCCCGGCGGCTGGTGGTCTCCTTCCACGTCACCGTGGCCAACTACGAGTACCTGGTGTACTGGCGGTTCTACCAGGACGGGAACATCGAATGCGAGGTCCGCGCCACCGGGATCCTTGTCACCTCCCATGTCGGCGCCTCGGGCGCTACGCCAAGCTCAGGGACGCTGGTCGACGAGCGCACCTACGCGCCGTTCCACCAGCACTTCATCGTGGCGCGGCTCGACCTTGACATCGACGGCTCCGACAACACGGTCTACGCCACCGAGTCGGTGGCGGCCCGGGCGGGCGGTAACGACCCGTACGGGCTGGGGCTGAGGGTCACCAGCACCGCGCTGCGCACCGAGGCCGACGGCCAGCAGGACTACGACTGGGGCAGCCAGCGCGGCTGGAAGATCGTCAACGACAACGTGCCGAACGGCCTGGGTACCCCGGTCGGGTACAAGCTGGTGCCGTCGGCGACGTTCCCGCCGCTGATCGACGAGTCCGCCCCGGCCTTCCGGCGGGCCGAGGTGATCGGGCACACGCTCTGGGTGACGCCCTACCACCCGGACGAGCGCTGGCCCTGCGGCGACTTCCCCAACCTTTCCGAGCACGACGCAGGGCTGCCGGTATGGACCGCGGCCAACCGGTCCATCGAGAACACCGACGTCGTGCTGTGGTACGTGTTCGGCCTGCATCACATCCCCCGGCCGGAGGACTGGCCGGTGATGCCGTGCGACATCGTGTCGTTCTGGCTGAAGCCGTTCGGCTTCTTCGACCGCAACCCCGCCCTCGACGTCCCGCCCAGCCATGACGGTCACGCCACCTAGCAGGTCTTTGCCGGGGCCGCGCGAGTCCCGTTAACCCCGTCCTTCTAGCTTGCGGGGAGGATTTGGGCTCCCGGGAGGTTTGTGCGCACCCGCACCCCAAAGTCTCCCCTAAGCCCGAATACTCCCCGGTCTTCCGGGGGCGGAGCGCACCACGGGACGCAGCAGTATCGCTGGCCAGTCCGGGCGCGAGAAGCTAGCGCAGGCGGCATGGCACCAGTTGTATCACCACACAGGCGGGTGCCGGCCGGCCCACGGGCGGGCCTGCTCCAGCTGGGCGGACAGGGATATCAAGGTG
>Ga0209839_10001807_pt1 | contig 10774 bp, 10 predicted proteins | sample OrgsoiDNA2013050_FD_185800 | JGI IMG/M metagenome (GOLD analysis project Ga0209839, IMG submission 185800) | Permafrost soil microbial communities from the Arctic, to analyse light accelerated degradation of dissolved organic matter (DOM) -... | ecosystem: Environmental > Terrestrial > Soil >... | reverse complement strand
GTGCCCATCGGATTGAGGATCCGGCGCAGCACGTACATCTTCTTCAGGAGCTGCGGATCGGTGATCAGCTCTTCCTTGCGGGTGCCGGAGCGCGAGATGTCGATCGCCGGGAAGGTGCGCTTGTCCGAAACCTTGCGATCGAGAATCAGTTCGGAATTGCCGGTGCCCTTGAATTCTTCAAAGATCACCTCGTCCATGCGGCTGCCGGTATCGACCAGCGCGGTCGCGATGATGGTGAGCGAACCACCCTCCTCGATGTTGCGCGCGGCGCCGAAGAAACGCTTTGGCCGCTGCAGCGCGTTGGCGTCGACGCCGCCGGTCAGCACCTTGCCCGATGACGGCACCACGGTGTTGTAGGCGCGGCCCAAGCGGGTAATCGAGTCCAGCAGGATGACGACGTCGCGGCCATGCTCGACCAGCCGCTTGGCTTTCTCGATCACCATCTCGGCGACCTGGACGTGACGCACCGCCGGCTCGTCGAACGTCGATGAGACGACTTCGCCCTTCACCGAGCGCTGCATGTCCGTGACTTCCTCCGGGCGCTCGTCGATCAGGAGCACGATCAGATAGCACTCCGGATGATTGGCGGTGATCGAGTGCGCGATGTTCTGCATCAGCACCGTCTTGCCGGTGCGGGGCGGCGCCACGATCAGGGCGCGCTGGCCCTTGCCGATCGGCGCGACGATGTCGATCACCCTTGCAGAAAGATCCTTTCTGGTCGGGTCTTCGAGCTCGAGCCGGAAACGCTGGTCGGGAAACAGCGGCGTCAGATTGTCGAAGTTGACCTTGTGTTTGGATTTCTCCGGGTCTTCGAAATTCAGCGTGTTGACCTTCAGCAGCGCAAAATAGCGTTCGCCTTCTTTCGGGCTGCGAATGTGGCCTTCGATGGTATCGCCGGTGCGAAGCCCGAAGCGGCGGATCTGCGAGGGCGAGACATAGATGTCATCGGGCCCCGGCAGATAATTGGCGTCCGGCGAACGCAAGAATCCAAATCCGTCGGAGAGAACCTCGACGACGCCTTCACCGATAATGTCGGTTTCCTGGATCGCGAGTTGTTTGAGGATAGCGAACATCAGCTCCTGCTTGCGCATCGTGCTGGCGTTTTCGACCCCTTTCTCTTCGGCGAACGAGACGAGTTCGGCCGGCGTCTGAGCCTTGAGGTCTTGAAGTTTCATTTCCCGCATTGGGATGGTCCTGTGGAATAACTAGGGAGGGATCGCGAGGTGGCTTTAAGAAAATGCGGACGCCCGAAAAGAAAGAAGGTCCGCAGGTCTGAGCGAGGAAGGGGCCGGAGAGGCTTCAAACCTGATGTGGCGGCCGGTTCAACGAGGAGACCGGAACGCAACCACATCCGCCTGCGTGGGGTGGGATCTACACAATATAGAAAATCGGTCAGCTTTCTGCAAGGAGACTTGTTTCTGCAAGAAGACTTGGCGGTCACCGCATTGGCATTGGTGCCTGTTAAAACGGCTTAACCACTACCAGGATAACCGCCCCGATCATGAGGACCGTAGGTACTTCATTGATTATACGATAGAATTTCTGGCTCCGCAGATTGCGGTCGGCGGCGAAATCCCTGACGCAGCGGGAAAAAAAACCGTGGACACCCGACAGCACCAGCACCAGCAGAAGCTTGACGTGCAGCCAGCCCGATGAAAACCAATGGCCGGCCCAGGCGAGGTAAAGCCCGGCCAGCCAGGTCACGACCATCGCCGGGTTGATGATCGCCTTCAGCAATCGCCGTTCCATCACCTTGAAGGTTTCGGACTGCTTCGATCCGGCTTCCGCCTCGCAGTGATAAACGAACAGCCGCGGCAGATACAGCATGCCCGCCATCCACGAGATGACGGCGATCACATGCAGCGCCTTGATCCATTCATACGGCATGGAATTCTATTCGCCCGCGATGGTGTGGAATTTCCAACCGATCAACGTGGAAACGTTTCGACGGATGATCGCGTTGAAAAGCATGTCGCCTAAAGACCCGAATGGAAGCCTTTCCGCAAGCGGCACTTTTCTAAAACAATAATTTTAGAATCTTAGGTTTGAGTCTAAGTAACGGTGGATTAGGCCCACGCAAAACTGTCCCGCAATTCTCCGGGCTTGTTCACATCCATCCACAATTTTTCAGGTCGAACGGTGATGTCGATAACGTCACGCTCGATCAAGCACTTGCGGATGGCTGTAAGCCGATTATCAAGAGACAAGTCCACAGAACCCCACTATCATTGCCGCTGTGGATCGGACTTATCCTTATTCGAGCCCTGTGAAGAAAAAGCCGGGTTATCCCCGATGGATCGGCCGTCGTCCGATTCTTGCGGGAAAGCTCCACAGCGATTCACAGGATACACAGGGGTTCCCTTGCCCACGACCGGCAACTATTTTCATCTTCACCTGGTCTCCGATTCGACCGGCGAGACGCTGATCACCGTGGCGCGCGCGGTGGCCGCGCAATATGCCAATGTGACGCCGGTCGAACATGTCTACCCGCTGGTGCGGAGCCAGAAGCAACTCGATCGGGTGCTGAGTGAAATCGAGGAAGCGCCCGGCATCGTGCTGTTCACCTTGCTGGAAAAAGATCTGGTCGGACGGCTGGAAGCCAAGTGCCAGCAGATCAACATACCCAGCCTCTCGATCATCGGGCCGGTCATGCAGCTGTTTCAGGCCTATCTCGGCGCCGCCACGACCGGGCGCGTCGGCGCACAGCACACGCTGAATGCGGAATACTTCAAGCGCATCGACGCGCTGAACTACACGATGATGCACGATGACGGCCAGCACGTCGAAGGGCTGGAAGAGGCCGACGTGGTTCTGGTCGGTGTGTCCCGCACGTCGAAAACCCCGACCTCGATCTACCTTGCCAACCGCGGCATCCGCGCGGCGAACGTTCCGCTGGTGCCGGGCATCCCGCTTCCGCATCAACTGGAGACCCTGACCAAGCCGTTGGTGGTGAGCCTCCATGCGACACCCGAGCGCCTGATCCAGGTCCGGCAGAACCGGTTATTGAGCATGGGCGACCGGGACAACGACACCTATATCGATCGTCAGGCCGTCGCGGATGAAGTCGCGTTCGCGCGCCGCTTGAGCGCCAAGTTCAACTGGGCGCTGCTCGACGTCACGCGGCGATCGATCGAGGAGACCGCCGCCGCCATCATGAAACTGTTCACCGACAGGCAGCGGCAACGGCTCGCCGAATGACTCTCTGGCGTGGAAAACATCCGTTGGTTCTCGCCTCGCAAAGCCCGACTCGGCAGGCGCTGCTGGCCAATGCGGGCATCGACTTCGAAGCCGTGGCGGCCGAGCTCGATGAGCGGGCCGTGCAGCAAGCTTCCGGCCTTCTGGCGCCTGGCGACATCGCAGCCCTTCTCGCGCGCGAGAAAGCGCTTTCGGTGTCGTCACGGCAACCCGGCAAATATGTCATCGGCGCCGATCAGACGCTGGCGCAGCGCGAACGTCTCTTCAGCAAGCCGGCCGGTCGCGCGCAGGCCGCGGAGCAATTACGCGCGCTGGCTGGTCGCAGCCACGAGCTGCATTCCGCCGTTGCCGTGGCGCGTGATGGCAAGATATTGTTCGAGGCGGTAGCGATCGCAGCGATGACCATGCGGCGGCTTTGCGAGGCCGAAATTGACGTCTATCTGGATCAGGCGGGAGAGGCGGTCACGTCAAGCGTCGGCGCCTATCAGCTTGAAGGGCTCGGAGTGCATCTGTTCGAGCGGATCGAAGGCGACTATTTCACCATCCTCGGTCTGCCGCTGCTGCCATTGCTCGCGTTCCTGCGAAGCGAGCGGCTGCTCGGTGTTTGAAATTCCTCACAATGCAGCGATTGGCGAGTGTTGAATGTTGCTCCTTGGGCTGACCGGCTCGATAGGGATGGGAAAATCGACCACCGCAAAACTGTTCGCGGAAGCCGGCGTTCCGGTTTATGACGCCGATGCGGCCGTTCACATGCTGTACGAAGGCGAGGCGGTGCCCGCCATCGAAGCGGCGTTTCCGGGCACGACCGCTGACGGCAAGGTCGACCGCAACAAGCTTTCGGCGCGAGTGGTGCATGATCCGGCCGCGATACGGCAGCTTGAGCAGATCGTTCATCCGATGCTCGGCGCCTCCCGTCAAAAATTCCTTGACGATGCCGAGCGGTCCGGCGCACCGGTCGCGGTGGCCGATGTGCCGCTGTTGTTCGAGACCGGTGGCGAAAAGCGGGTCGACGCGGTGGTCGTAGTCACGACGACGCCGGAAATTCAGCGCCAGCGAATTCTGGCGCGCGACAACATGACCGGTGAAAAGCTCGACGCCATCCTGGCGCGACAACTGCCCGACGCCGAAAAGCGCCGGCGAGCTGATTTTGTGGTGGATACATCGCACGGGCTTGATCCGGTGCGGATACGAATCCGGGACATTCTAACTGAGGCTGTTAGGATGCCGCAGCGACGATCGTGATTCGTCGTCCCCTTACTTTGCGGCTTGGTTCATGCGCGAAATCGTTCTCGATACCGAAACCACCGGCCTCGACCCGCTACGGGGCGACCGGCTGGTTGAAATCGGCTGTGTCGAGATGTTCAATCGCATGCCGACGGGGCAGACCTTCCACCGGCATCTCAATCCGGAACGGGACATGCCGGCCGAGGCCTTCGCGGTGCATGGTCTTTCCAGTGAGTTCCTCGCCGACAAGCCGCTGTTCGCGCAGGTGGTCGATGACTTCCTGGAATTCATCGCCGACGCGCCGCTGGTGATCCACAACGCTTCATTCGATATCGGCTTCATCAACGCCGAGCTTGATCGCATCAAGCTGCCCGCGATCGCACGCGACCGGCTGGTCGACACGCTTCTGCTGGCGCGGCGCAAACATCCGGGCGTTTCGAACCGTCTCGATGATCTCTGCTCGCGCTATGCCATCGACAATTCCCGCCGCACCAAGCACGGCGCGTTGCTCGACGCCGAACTTCTGGCCGAAGTCTATATCGACCTGATCGGGGCGCGGCAGTCGCAACTGGTCCTGGCGACGGAGACCCGCGAGACGCGTGCAGGCGCGGACGGCGAAATGCCGCGGCGGCAACGCTCTTCGCCGCTCGCGCCGCGGGTCACGGAGGACGATCGCGCGGCCCATCGCGCCTTTGTCGCCACGCTGGGCGACAAGCCGATCTGGAGCGATTTCCTGAGCGCGTAACCGGTTAACGAATAACGCGCAGGGCGCGAGCCGGTTCAGCTCGGTTTGGCCTGCTGGGCAGCCTGGCGTTCCATATTCTGCCGGTAGAGCCCGACAAAATCGACGGGATCCAGCATCAGCGGGGGGAAACCCCCGTCGCGCACCGATGTCGCGATGATTTCGCGTGCGAACGGAAACAGCAGCCGCGGACATTCAATCATGACCATCGGATGCAGGTCCTGCTTCGGTATGTTGAGAAGACGGAATACGCCGGCATAGGCCAGATCGAAGCTGAACATTACCTTGCCGTCGTTTTCCGCCTTGCCTTCGACCGAAAGCGTCACTTCGAATTCGTTTTCGGCGATATTGTTGGCGCTGACGTTGATCTGGATATTGATCGCGGGTTGCTGCGCCTGCGGCGCCAGCGAGGCCGGCGCGTTCGGATTTTCGAACGACAGGTCCTTGGTATACTGCGCCAGCACGTTCAACTGGGGAGGAGGGGCCGCCTCGGCGGGCGCGCCGTTGCCGTTGGTCATGGAAGTCTCTCCTGGAACGTTCTAAGGCGCGCGGGACCGGTTTTGCGCCTGAATTCGCTGGTGAGGTGCGAAAATGCCCTCGTCGGGGCGAGTGGCTATCATAGGCTCGCCTCATTCCACAAGGATGACAATTGCCCCTGCCCGGCCAAGGCGATGCCTGGCTATTCGGCCGGCACGACAGAAGTCGACCAAGCAAGCCGGTCCGTTCCCGAGGCTGCACCCTAAATTGTTGAATATGCGCGATTTCCGGGGGTTTCCCCTCGCAACCAAAAGGCGCTACAATTCGTTAGCAGTAAACGGGCAGCGAGCAGTTGGCTTGGCCTATTTCCACCGGTATGGCTTTTCGAGCCAAAACGCGCCATTGGCCAGGCCAGGTTTCGTGCCTACATGCTTCAGACCCATCCATGATGTAGTCTTAAGCCGTTCTCCTTTAGGGAACGCTCTACCGCCGGCTCCATTGCCGGCGCAGACCAGAAAGCGAATGCGACGTGGATATTTACACCATCATCTTCCTGGCGCTGGCGGTCTTCATTTTCCTGCGTCTGCGTAATGTCCTCGGACAGCGCACCGGAAGCGAGCGGCCGCCCTACGATCGCGCTGCGCGCAACGTGGCGCAGGGCGCGCAGGACAATAACGTGGTTCCGATTCCGGGCGCGGTGATCGACCAGACGCCGCTGGCGCCGACGGCGGATGTGGTGCCGCCGAGCGATCGCTGGAAGGGCCTGGCCGAGCCCGGAACCCCGATCGCCCAGGGCCTCGATGCCATCGCCGCGCAGGACTCTTCGTTTGATCCCCGTCATTTCCTCAGCGGCGCGCGCAGCGCCTATGAGATGATTGTGCTGGCGTTCGCCAATGGCGATCGTCGTGCGCTGAAGGACCTGCTGTCGGCCGAGGTCTATGAGAGTTTCGAGACCGCGATCAAGGATCGCGAGAAGCTCGAACAAAAGACCGAAACCCGTTTCGTTTCGATCGACAAGGCCGAGCTTGTGGGTGCGGAGGCGCGCGATCGGGCGGCGCAGCTGACCGTTCGTTTTGTGTCGCAGATGGTTTCGGTCACCCGCGACAAGGCCGGCACGATTGTCGACGGCAATCCGGACAAGGTCACCGACATTACCGATGTCTGGACCTTTGCCCGCGACGTTACTTCACGCGATCCGAACTGGAAGCTGGTTGGCACGGGAAGCGCTCACTGACGCGCGTGGCTTGGGGCGATACGCCGACGCGTTTTGTGCAATCGCCATCGCATTGTGGCTGGCTCCGTTCGCCGCACATGCCGCGCGTTCTCATCTGCCCAATCCTGCCGCGCGACCGCACCTGCCGTATCCGCGCCTCGCCTTTCCGCTCGAGATCAGCGGCAGTCAATATGCCCCGGTCGGGTGGCCCGATATCCCGGGCTGGAGCGAAGACGACCATCTCCTGGCATACACGGCGTTTCGCGCGAGCTGCCGGCCGATATCGGCGCAACATGCGCTTCCCGCCGATCCCAAGGCGTTGGGCATCTCGCTGCGCGATCCCTGCCGCGCGGCCAAGAGCCTCGACATTTCCGATGGCGCCAAGGCGCGGGCATTCTTCGAGGAACGTTTTCTGCCCTTGCGAATCTCGCGGCTGGGGGAAGATGCGGGCTTTGTCACGGGCTACTATGAACCTGTCATCGACGGGTCCAGGACCCAGACCGACGTCTACACCGTCCCGGTCTACCGCCGTCCCTCGAACCTGTTCGTCCGCGGCTTCAAGCAAAGCAATATTGGCTTGCCCAACAAGGGACAGGTGTTTCGCAAGATCGGCCGTCGCAAGCTCGTGCCCTATTACGATCGGGCCGAGATCGAAGACGGCGCGATTGCCGGCCGGGGCCTTGAAATCTGCTGGCTCAAGAACCAGACCGACCTGCTGTTCACGCAAATCCAGGGCTCGGCGCGGGTCCGCATCGAGGACGGCTCGACCATCCGGATCAATTACGACGCGCATAATGGTTATCCCTATACGGCGGTCGGCCGCATCCTGATCGATCGCGGCATCGTCCCGAAGGACCAGATGTCGATGCAGCGGATCAGGGAGTGGATGGACCAGAATCCGGATGGCGCCAAGGAATTGCGGCGGCAGAACCGTTCCTATGTGTTCTTTCGCGAAGTGCAGCTTTCCGACAAGGATGAAGCGGTCGGCGCGCAAGGCGTCCCGCTGACGCCGGGCCGGTCGATCGCCGTCGACAAGGCGCTGCATGTCTACGGTACGCCGTTCTTCATCGAAGGCGAACTGCCGATCGAGTCGGAACAATCGAAGACGCCGTTTCGGCGGCTGATGGTGGCGCAGGACACCGGCTCCGCCATCGTAGGGCCTGCGCGCGCCGATATCTATTTCGGCGCCGGCGCCGATGCCGGGCGGGTGTCCGGCCGCCTTCGCAACAATGCGCGCTTTGTCATGCTGGTTCCGAAGAGCCTCGATCCGGTGGCCCGCGGCCGCAGGATGCCGCTGCCGGAGGTGCGGCCGTCGCAGAAAATCGCAAAGCTGTTTCCGCAAGGGGACCCTTTGAAGGGTCAACAAAAGGATCAGAGCAACGCTGCGAAGGCGCCCGAGGCCTCCGCGGCCACGGGTTCGAAGGATACCGGCAAGGATATTGCCAAGGAAACGGCCAGGCTTGCGGAGTCCGTGAAAAACCCCGCGCCCGCCACGGCGCAGCCCCCGCCCCCGGCAGTCGTTGCGCAGGCTTCAACGCCGGTGGCCGCGGTGAAGCCGGTACCGCTGCCGGAGGCCCGGCCCAGCATCAAGCCAGTCCGTGAAATGCGCCGCCATCGTCATCATTATGATGATCGGTACCTCCGCGTCCGATGAAACGTTTGTCGCCGACGTTAATCCCGGAATTGTCGGCTCCGCCTCACCGCAAACGGGCACTCAGCGACGAAGAACGCGCGCTTTGGGAGAGCGTCGCAAAGCAAACCAAACCGCTGCGCAAGAAGCCCCGCACCACGAAGCCGCAAGTCGCCTCACCGGATTCCAAAATGCCGGCCGCGGCAAAAGCGGTTGCTTCGCCGAAGCCATCCCCGGCCGTCAGGATTGCACGGGCAGCAAAGCCAAATCCGGCGCCGGCAGCGCCGCCGCTGGCACCGCTGGGGCGTCGCGAGCGCTCGCAGCTTTCGCGCGGGCGGAAGGACATCGATGCGCGGCTCGACCTGCACGGCATGACGCAGACGCGCGCCCATCACGCCCTGTTCCATTTTTTGCAGCGCGCCCATAGCGGCGGCCTGACGTTCGTGCTGGTCATCACCGGCAAGGGCCGAATGGGCGCGGAAACCGAACGCGGGGTGCTGCGCCGCCAGGTGCCGCAATGGCTGAGCCTGCCGGAATTCCGTTCGCTGGTGGTCGGCTTTGAGGAAGCCCATATCGGCCATGGCGGCGAAGGCGCGCTGTACGTGCGGATCCGGCGGTCGAGAATCTGAGCTGCGCCGTGAATTCGACCATGGATGGAACCGGGCGACGTCCGCCTGCAGGCTAACGGCGTCTCTATCTCTCTCCGGCCACCGCCGCTCGCTTCATTTCGCCCGGCTGCATTTCCATGCCGCTTCTCGACGCCCACCGCCGTAGGCGTTATCGTTCTGGCTCGAGCGAGCGGCGGCGCCAGCAATGAAGAACGGGCTCTATTCTGTCCACATCCACATGCTAGACGGCGTGAAGGGCCGCGACAGCGGCGTGCTCTTCCTGCACGACGGCGAACTGATCGGCGGGGGACCCTATTTCTGGTCGGTCGGCTCCTACACCGTCGATCACGGGACATGGAAAGGTGACCTCCGCACCAATCAGCACACGCCCTTTGCCGACCCCTTTGTTCGCCCGCTGTTCGGCGGGCAGGAGGTCACCAGCGGATTTTCGGGGACCTTTGCCGACGACCGGGCCGAGGTGTTCGGCACCACCCTGGTGGGCAACCGAAGCCTGAGCTTTCGCGCGACATTGAAGAAACTGGTAGATGGTTGATGCGCCGGGTGCTGGCGGCTGCAACCTCAGAACGGCCGCACGATCCCCACACGTGGGATAATCGTGACGATCCAGCCCAAAATAGAGGTTCTGCGATCATCCGCGGATATGGCCGGCACGATTTGCGAGGCGGGCAAGGTTTTTACCGCATGCAGGATCAGGAACATGCAGACCGCCCAGTTCGAGATCCATCGCGAATAATCGAACACGATCGCAAAGATGATAAGATAGGCAGCGCTCACCACGACCAGCGAGGCAACGACGACGCGGCGATGCGATTCGCTTGCCAGCGCGCGGATCAAACTGACAAGGTATTTCCAGAGCGGGGTGTGCAGCCAGATCAACAACGCAAACAAGGGAATGCCGAGCAGGTTCGACGGCATGCGATCCCAGGTCTCGCGGATTTCCTGAGCCAGCGGCTGGTACCAGATGTAACTGAAGCTCAAGAGATCGGTTCGGGTGGGGTCGGCCATGCGACCCCTGAGATAACCGACGAACTCTTCGTGCGAGACCGTCATGGACCCGTAGAACTGCGCGGCGAGGAACAAAAGGCCGAGGGCCGCGGTGGCGGCCATTCCGATCAGCAGGTTTCGCCGGTCGAAACCCTCTACGAGATAGTAACGCAGCACCACGATGACCGCGATGGTCGGCACATACATCAAAAGATGAATGTGGTGGATCAGAACGAGGATCATCGACCCGAGCGCCGCGGCTATCACGAACGCAACCGACCGCGCCGGCACCAGTAGGAGGCATATCGCGAGCGCGCAGCCGTAGATATCGAAATGCCCGAGCGTATGCATGAAATTCTTCAGAAAAAATGGCGAGCCGGCCATGAATACCAACAGCGGCATGTGCGCCTGGTCGAGCCCGAAGGTTCGCCTGAACAGCTCGATGAAAAGGCCGAGCGTGACCAGCCAGACACCGCCGCTCAGCGCGAATACCAGCCACACCGGCACTTTTGCGAAAAACAGCGAAACGATCGCCCCGATCAGCGCGCGCTTGGTAAAGCCGAAATGATAATCGACCAGCAGGTGGATGTAGGGAACGTAGGGCTCGCGCGTGATCTTGTAGAGAAAAACCCCGATCAGAACCGCGACGTTGACGGCCAGCATCAACCGCCAGGGGTTTT
>Ga0209839_10001805_pt1 | contig 10777 bp, 8 predicted proteins | sample OrgsoiDNA2013050_FD_185800 | JGI IMG/M metagenome (GOLD analysis project Ga0209839, IMG submission 185800) | Permafrost soil microbial communities from the Arctic, to analyse light accelerated degradation of dissolved organic matter (DOM) -... | ecosystem: Environmental > Terrestrial > Soil >... | reverse complement strand
GCCGCGATCGCCGCGGCCGGCATTCCCGTATTCGCGGTGAAGGGCGAAAGCCTCACCGAATATTGGGACTACACCGCAAAAATGTTCGACTGGCATGGCGGCGGCACGCCCAACATGATCCTCGACGATGGTGGCGACGCCACCATGTTCGTGCATCAGGGCCTGCGCGCCGAACGCGGCGATACCGTATTCCTCGATCAGCACAACAGCGAAGAGGAAGAGGTTTTCTACGCCCTGATCAAGCGGATCTTGAAGGAGAAGCCGAAGGGCTGGTTCGCCGAGATCGCCAGGAACATCAAGGGCGTTTCGGAAGAGACCACCACCGGTGTGCACCGGCTTTATGACATGGAGAAGGTGGGCACGCTGTTATTCCCGGCGATCAACGTCAACGATTCCGTGACAAAATCGAAATTCGACAATCTCTATGGCTGCCGTGAATCGCTGGTGGACGGCATCCGCCGCGGCACCGACGTGATGATGTCGGGCAAGGTGGCGATGGTCGCGGGCTTTGGCGATGTCGGCAAGGGTTCTGCGGCCTCGCTGCGCCAGGCGGGCTGCCGCGTCATGGTGTCGGAAGTCGATCCGATCTGCGCGTTGCAGGCGGCGATGGAGGGCTACGAAGTCGTCACCATGGAAGAGGCCGCACCACGTGCCGACATCTTCGTCACCGCCACCGGCAACAAGGACATCATCACCATCGAGCACATGCGCGCGATGAAGGACCGCGCCATCGTCTGCAACATCGGCCATTTCGACAACGAGATCCAGATCGCGCATCTGAAGAACCTGAAGTGGAACAACATCAAGCCGCAGGTCGACGAGATCGAGTTCCCCGACGGCAAGCGCATGATCCTGCTGTCGGAAGGCCGCCTGGTGAACCTCGGCAACGCCATGGGACATCCGAGTTTTGTGATGTCGGCTTCCTTCACCAACCAGACGCTGGCGCAGATCGAATTGTTTGCGAATAACAAGAACGGCAAGTACGAAAAGAAGGTCTACGTGCTGCCGAAGTCGCTGGACGAGAAGGTGGCGCGGCTGCATCTCGCCAAGATCGGCGTGAAATTGACAAAGCTGCGTCCGGACCAGGCCGACTATATCGGCGTCAAGCCGGAAGGCCCGTTCAAGGCGGATCATTACCGGTATTGATTAAGTGTGATCGTCATTCCCCGATGTGCAATTGCACATCTGAGGGCCCGCGTCAGCGCGAACCCGGAATCTCGAGATTCCGGGTTCGCTCGCTTCGCTCGCGCCCCGGAATGACGGTGCTGAACAATGGTGGCCCCGGAGCGATCCGGGGCTTTTCGTTTGCGCGGTTGCATTTTACCCCCGCAGCACTAACTAGCCTAAATAGACGGCAAGCCGAATTGCCCGACAAATCCGCCGGGGAGGCCACGATGCAAGACGAACATGTCGACGTGCTGATCGTCGGCGCCGGGCTGTCCGGCATCGGCGCGGGCTATCACCTGCAGCAGAAGTGCCCGGGCAAAAGCTACGCCATTCTCGAGGGCCGCGAGACGATCGGCGGCACCTGGGACTTGTTCCGCTATCCCGGCGTTCGCTCCGACAGCGACATGTTCACGCTGGGCTATTCGTTCAGGCCCTGGACCGAGCCGAAGGCGATTGCGGACGGGCCGCGGATTCTCAACTATGTCCGCGAAACCGCGGCCGACAACGGCATCGACAAGAAAATCCGCTTCAATCACCGGGTCAGGCGGGCGTCATGGTCGACGCCGGACGCGCGATGGACCGTGGAGGCCGAGCGCGGGCCGGTGGGCGAGGGAGGTCTTGAGACCGTGCGCTTCACCTGCAATTTCCTGTTCATGTGCTCGGGCTATTACAGATACGAGGAAGGCTACACGCCGGAATTCTCCGGCTCGCAGGATTTCGCGGGCCGCATCGTGCATCCGCAGCAATGGACCGACGACATCGATTACACCGGCAAGCGCGTGGTGGTGATCGGCTCGGGCGCCACCGCGGTGACGCTGGTGCCGGAACTGGCCAAGACCGCAGCCCACGTCACCATGCTGCAGCGCTCGCCGACCTATGTGGTGGCGCGGCCGGCGGAGGATGCGCTCGCCAATAAATTGCGGCGCAATCTGCCGGCCAAACTCGCCTATCATCTGATCCGCTGGCGCAATGTGCTGCTCGGCATGTATTTCTTTCAATTGAGCCGGCGCAGGCCGGCGCGGGTCAGGCAACTGATCCTCGGCGGCGTCAGGATGGCGCTGGGGCCGGACTACGACATCGCCACGCATTTTACGCCGCGTTACAATCCCTGGGATCAGCGGCTGTGCCTCGTCCCCGATGGCGATCTGTTCAAGGCGATCCGGGATCAACGAGCATCCGTGGTCACCAGCGAGATCGACAGCTTCACCAGGAACGGCATCAGGCTGAAGGACGGCAGCGAGCTCGAGGCTGACATCATCGTCACCGCCACCGGCCTCAATCTGCAGGTGATGGGCGGCACGGAGGTCAGCGTCGACGGCCGCACGGTCGATTTTGCGAGGGCGCTGAACTACAAGGGCATGATGTATTCGGATATTCCCAACCTGGCGTCCGCGTTCGGCTACACCAACGCGTCGTGGACGCTGAAATGCGACCTGACCTGCGAATATGTCTGCCGCCTGATCAACTACATGGACCGGCACGGCTACAGGCAGTGCATGCCGCACAATGTCGATCCCACCATCACCGAATTGCCGTCGCTGGATTTCTCGTCCGGTTACGTGCAGCGCTCGATCGCGAAAATGCCGAAGCAGGGCTCGAAGCGGCCGTGGCGGCTCTATCAGAACTACGCGCTCGACATCGTCAGCTTGCGCTTCGGCACGGTCAACGACGGGGTGATGCGGTATTCGTGAGGTGCCCGCGACCGCGTCACATCAGCCAGTGATAAAATTGTTGCGATGCGAAACGGCCGCCTTCTGCATCAAGCAGGGCCGGAGCCCGCCCGAAAATGCCTGCCTGCGCCCTAATGTCGCTATGCGTTGTTTCGCGTATTCGGACGTTTTCACGAATCAGTCATCGTGCCAAACGGTTAACGTCGTGTTAATCGGCGGATCCTACGCTTAGGCAGTCGAAGCTGCCGACAGCACGAGGAAGTCCATGGACGCCCAGACAATTGCCATCGATGCCGTGGTTGCATTGACCGATTGTGACCGCGAGCAGGTGACGGCCTTCATCCGCAGATTTTATCTCGCCGGCGTGAAGGACCCCAAGCGCCTGACCTTCAAGGGCCTGCAGGCGCTGGCGCGGAGCTAGCTTGCGGCTTGCGGCTTTCGACGCTTGTCCGGTCAAATGGCCTTGAGTTTGCGATACGCGAACCACACCATCTTCAAAAGCAGCCATCCGTCCCGAAACCGGGAAATCTGGGTCTCGCCGAAGGTGCGCGCCTTGTAGTGAATCGGCGTCTCGATAATCTTGAGGTTCTGCTTGGCCGCGCCGAAGATCAGATCGAAATCGCCGAACGGATCGAAGTTGCCGAAATAGCCGCGCTCCCTTGCCAGCACCTCGTAGTCCTTCCGCAACAGCACCTTGGTGCCGCATAACGTGTCGGTGAGCCGCGTGTTGACGAGATAGCTGAACAGATATGCAAAGAACCTGTTGGCGATAAGATTGAGCGGGCGCATCGCCTCATGCTCCATCGGATAGATCAGGCGGGTGCCATTCACGAAGTCGGCTTTTCCGGTTTCGATCACGGCGTGATATTTTGGCAGCGCCTCCGGCGGCATGGTCAAGTCGGCGTCGAGAATCATCAAGACATCGCCGGTCGCCGCGGCGAATCCCTTGCGGACCGCATCGCCTTTGCCCTTGCCATCCTGCTTCAGCACCTTGATGTCCCAAACGCCGCGATAGGCATCGCGTACCCGCTCGCACTCTTCGAAGGTGGCGTCGCTGGAATTTCCCTCGACGAACAGGATTTCCTGAGCCGTGCCGAATTTCGGCATCCGTAGAATTGCATTCTCGACGTTGCCTTTTTCATTGCGGCAGGGAATGACGATGCTCACCGAAAACTTGCGATCCGGGAATTGCCGGACTGGGCGCCCGACGATATAGGTCCGCAGGCACAATCGTCGGATTCCGGGCAGCGGTGCAATGAACCGGTTGATCAGGGGACCGAGGCCGAGCCAGCGCCGTGGCAGCAGTTGCCGTTGCTCCTGGCTTATCACCTCGAAATCCGCAAGATCCATCAGGTTCAGAAAGTCGGCGGTCGCGATATAGTTGATCTTTGGCTGCCTGGCCCGCAGACGCAGCGCCTCGGCAAGCCTGAGCACCGGCTCCCACAGATGGGAGTAGTAGGAGATCACGATCCGCGTCGACGGTGCGCACAGATGATGGATCAGCCGCAACGTGCCGTCGATATCCTCGAACATGCCGATGGTGTCGGCGAGCACGATGTAGTCGAACGGCCCCTCGATCGAGGCCAGCGTATCCGGCTCCTCCGCGTCGCCGAACACAAAATGCAGGCCGGGATGCAGTGCATTGGCTTTCGCAATGGTGCTTGCGCTGAAATCGACGCCGACGCCGTAGGACGGCTCCAGCGCGGCGAGCAGGTCTCCGCGGCCGCAGCCTAATTCCAGCACCCGCTTGCCCGGCGGGATGAGAAACCGCATGAATTTGCGGTCGTCCTCGTGATAGGCGACATTGAACTCGCGCCAGCGATCCAGTTCGTCGACGTTCGTTTCGTAATGGTCGAGCAGATCTCGCTTGCGCGGGCTGGACAGCTGCAATGAAGCAGGGGAGTCGGATTGCTTCGGATTCATTGCAGCCTCGAGCGAAGAACGCGAAATTCTCCTAGCTGATAGCCGAACGGCCCGGAGCTGTAAATTCGCAGAGCCGGGACCCGCTCGCCCCGGCTCAGCGGCGCACGAAAGCCGGCTATTCCGGTTCGCCGATCGTGACCTTGAGGGTGCCGATGCCATCGACCCCGCATTCGATTCTGTCGCCGGGCGAGAGGGCGGCGACCCCGGCCGGCGTTCCCGTCATGATGATGTCGCCGGCGCCGAGCGTGACCTGCTCCGACAGTTTGGCGATGATTTCGGGCACGCTCCAGATCAGTTCCGTGAGATCGCCGTTCTGCCGTTCGGTGCCGTTGACCGAGAGCCAGATCTTGCCGTTTGCCGGGTGGCCGATTTTCGAGGCCGGCTGCAGCGCGCTGCAGGGCGCGGAATGGTCGAACGATTTCCCGACCTCCCATGGCCGCTCCTTCTTGCGCGCGGCCAGTTGCAGATCGCGCCGCGTGAGGTCGATGCCGACGCCGTAGCCGTACACATGGTCGAGCGCCTTGTCCGCGGCAATGTTGAGGCCGCCGCTCTTCAGCGCGACGATCAATTCGACTTCGTGATGCAAATCCTTGGTCAGCGGCGGGTAGGGGATGGTGGCGCCGTCCGGCTCGATCATGTCGGCGTGCTTGGCAAAGAAGAACGGCGGCGCCCGCTCGTCATTTCCCATCTCCCTGATGTGTTCCAGATAGTTGCGTCCGACGCACCAGATACGGCGAACCGGAAACGATTTTGTGTCGCCGGCGACCGGAATCGAAGGCTGTGGCAGGGCTGGAATAACGAAGGTTGTGGCGCTCATGGAAAACTCTCAATGGAGGCTGAAAACAACGCGACGATGATCGCGGGCAGGGCAGGATCGCGGCGATCTTATGCCGTTGCGCTGATCGGCGCCAGAGCGAGAGGCCCTGCTTCCCGCTGCTGCAGGCGGAAGAACGAGGCGTAGCGTCCGCCGCGGCGCAGGAGATCGTCATGCCGCCCGCGCTCGACGATCTCGCCGCCCTCGACCACCAGAATGGCGTCGGCGTGCATGATGGTGTGCAGGCGATGGGCGATGACGATGGTGGTGCGGTTCTGGCAAAGATGCTCGATCGCCTCCTGCACCTGCTTTTCGGACTCCGAATCGAGCGCGGCGGTGGCTTCATCGAGCAGGATGATCGGCGCATTCTTCACCAGGGCACGGGCGACGGCGACGCGCTGGCGCTGGCCGCCGGACAACTGGGTGCCGTGCTCGCCCACCGGCGTGTCGTAACCGAGCGGAAAGCCCATGATGAACTCGTGCGCGCAGGCCGCTTTTGCCGCCGCCACGATCTCTTCTTCCGTCGCACCGACCTTGCCGAACGCGATGTTCGCACCGATGGTGGCGCGGAACAGGTAGACGTCCTGCCCGACATAGGCGGTCTGCTGACGCAGCGAGGTTCGCGATACCTGCGAAATCGACTGTCCGTCGATCAGGATGTCGCCGCCGGTTGCTTCATAAAACCGCAGCAGCAGCGCCAGCACCGTCGATTTGCCGCCGCCGGAGGGGCCGACCAAGGCGGTGACTTTGCCGGGCTCGGCCACAAAGCTCATGCGGTTGAGCACCGGCTCGTTGAGACGATAGGCGAAGCTGACGTCGCGCAACTCGACCCGCGCGTCGGTCAGTCTCAGCGCCGGCTTGTCGTCGTCGCCGGGCTCGCTGGCCGGGTTGTCGACGATTTCCAGCAATTTGCGGGCGCCGATCAGATTGCTGTTCAACTCGATATTCAGCCGTGCCAGCCGCTTGGCCGGCTCGTAGGCCAGCAGGAACGCGGTCAGGAACGAAAAGAACTGGCCCGGCGTGGCGCCCATCGCGACCACGCTATAGCCGCCATACATCAATCCGCCCGCGATCGCGAACCCGCCGAGCGTTTCCATCAACGGGCTCGAACGATTGGAAACCCGCGCCATCTTGTTGGCGTTGCGTTCGACCGCGGCGATGCTGGCGTCGATACGATCGCGCATGGTCTGTTCGAGCGTGAATGCCTTGACGGTGCGAATGCCCTGCAGCGATTCCTGCATGGTTTCGAGAATGTCGGCGGTGCCGGTGAACTGGTTGTGCGCGAGGCCCTTGATCCGCTTCACCAGCTTGCGCAGCACCAGCATGGCCGGCGGCGCCACCAGGAAGCCGAGCAGCGCCATGTACGGATCCTGCATCAGCATGACGGCGACAAGTGCGATCAGTGACAGCACATCGCGTCCCACGGCATTGATCAGCAGGTTGAGAACCTGGGTGACGGAATTCGCGCCGGAGGTCAGGCGCGCCAGAAATTCGGACGAATGCCGTTCCGAGAAGAAAGCGACGCTTTCGTTCATCAGCTTGGCGAACAGCCGCCGCTGGTTGTTGGCGAGGATCGCGTTGCTGATCTGTGACAGGATCACGGAGTGACCGTAGGTCGCCGCGCCCTTGAGCATGAAGATCAGGATGGTTACCCCCGACAGGATCGCGATGCCGCGGACGTTCTTGTCGACATAGGCCTGATTGATGACCTCGCCGAGCAAGTAGGCTGAACCGGCGGTCGTCGCCGCCGAGACCGCCATCAGCACGAAGGCAAGCAGATAGCGCCGCCAATAGGTGGCGGCCTGCTCCATGATCAGGCGGCGAATCAGGATCGCCGCACCGTAGGGGTCGTCAGTGATTTTCTTTGGAAGTTCGGCCATCCGCATTCCATTGACAGCGCCAGGCAGGCATCCGCCCGCGCGTCAGGGTTAGCTGCGAAATGTTTCCTTGCCTGCTATGTCGGAGTTTTTCAAGCCAAATCAGGACTTGCGCCGAACCAGATTTTAGGCCGATACCGCGTGCGGCTTGTCGGCGTTGCGTTCGCGCACCAGTTTCTGTTCCCACGCCAGCGCGTGCGCGGCGATGGTCTCGAGATCGTCGTATTGCGGCGTCCAGTCCAGCAGCTTGCGGATGCGGCTGGTGTCGGCAACCATGGTCATGATATCGCCGGGCCTGCGTTCGGCATATTGAACCGCGAAATTGCGCCGGGAGACGCGCCGCACCGCCTCGATGGTCTCCAGCACGGAATAGCCGCGGCCGTAGCCGCAATTCAGCGTCGCCGAAGCGCCGCCGGTGCGCAGATAGGACAGTGCCGCGCGATGGGCCTGGGCCAGATCGCTGACATGAATGAAATCCCTGATGCAGCTTCCGTCCGGCGTCGGATAGTCGGTTCCAAACACATCGATCTTGGCGCGCTGTCCGGTGGCCGCCTCGACCGCGATTTTCAAAAGGTGCGTGGCGCCGACGGTCGCAAGCCCGATGCGCGCGAGCGGATCGGCGCCCGCGACATTGAAGTAGCGCAACACCATGTAGCTCATGCCGTGCGCCGAGGCGACGTCGTGCAACATGATTTCGGTCATCAGCTTCGAGGAGCCGTAAGGCGACAGCGGCCGCGTCGGCGCGGTTTCGGGAACCGGCACCTGATCGGGATTGCCGTACACCGCCGCGGTCGATGAAAAGATGAAGCGATTGACGCGGCACTTCACCGCGGCGTTCAAGAGGCTGCGCGTCGTCATGGTGTTGTTGCGGTAGTAGGCGAGCGGGTCGCGCATCGAGTCCGGCACCACCACCGAGCCCGCGAAGTGAATGATGCTTTCCACGCCATGCTCTGCGATCACGCTCTCGACCAGGTGTTCATCCGCGGCATCGCCGATGAACAGCGGAACGCCTCCGGGCAGGAACTCCGAAAAGCCCGTCGACAGGTTGTCGATCACGACGACGCCTTCGCCGGCTTCCGCCAGCGCCTGAACCATGTGACTTCCGATATAGCCGGCGCCGCCGGTCACAAGCACAGTCATGGGTTCACTCATCTCCCTGGTCGAGGCGATGTACCCACAGCGCGGTGAAGAGTGGGTTTCAACCCACGCGAACTGGCCACTATGCTTAATGTTGCGTATAGGAAGGCGCGAAACGGAGCCTGCCGTGGCCATCGAGAACAATTCCGCTGATGATCTGCAGCTGATCGTGCCGAATCTGCACAGGCGCTATTCGGGCGTCACCGCCACCAACCGCATGGTGGCGCCGAAACTGGCGAAAATGTTCCGCGCGGCGTGGTTCGGTTCCGATGTGCCCGATGGCATCGCGCGGATGGGAACCTCGGATCTTGCGAAATTATGGCGCCGTCGCAACTCCCTGATCTGGCATGCGCGGCGCAACAACGAGATGATCACGGGCGTCCTGTTGCGATCGCTCGGCTGGCCGCTGAAACTGGTGTTCACCTCGGCCGCGCAACGCCACCACAGCTGGATCACGCGGTGGCTGATCCGAAGGATGGACGCGATCATCGCCACCAATGATATCTCGGCGTCGTTTCTCAAGCGAGATGCCACCGTCATTCCGCATGGCGTCGACACCAAGCTCTACAAGCCACCGGTGGATCGCGCGGCGGCGTTTGCGGAAGCCGGGTTGCCGGGCCGCTACGCCATCGGCTGTTTCGGCCGGGTGCGCGCGCAAAAAGGCAGCGATGTGTTTGTCGATGCGATGTGCAGGCTGCTGCCGCGCTATCCTGATTTCACCGCGATCCTGGTCGGCGCGATCACGCCTGAGCACACCGCGTTCGCCAACGGGCTGAAAAAGCGAATCGAGGCTGCGGGTCTGCAATCGCGTATCGTCATCACGGGGGAATTGGCAATCGAGGAAGTCCAGCGCTGGTACCAGCGGCTGACGATCTACGCTTTCACCTCGCGCAACGAAGGATTCGGTCTGACGCTGATCGAGGCGATGTCGGTGGGGGCGGCGCTGGTGGCGTCGCGCGCCGGCGCCGCTGAGCTGGTGGTCGAGGACGGCGTGACCGGCGTGCTGACGCCGCCGGGCGATGTCGATGCGCTGGTCGCAGCCCTTGAGCCGCTGATGCGCGATCCTGCCTCGGCCATTGCGATGGGGATACGCGCGCAGGCGCGGGTGCTGGCGAAATTCAGCCTGGATGCAGAGGCAAACCGCATCGCCGAGGTCTATCGCGCGCTGGTCTGAGCGATCACGTCCGCCACAAACGCGTCGAGGTCGCCGCCCGAGAAAAGAAAGCCCGGCAATCCGGCGGCTTCGGCGGCCTCGATATCGGTCGAACGATCGCCAATGACAAAACTGCCCTGGCGCCGCACCGGCCAGTGCTGCATCAGATCGAGAATCATGCCGGGGCTCGGCTTTCGCCAATGGTGGTCCTCGAGATAGCCGGCAACCGATCCGGCGGGATGATGCGGGCAATATCTGATATCGTCGATGACGGCACCTTGCGTGGTGAGCTCGGCGCGCATCCAGTCGTGCAGCGTGCCGAGATCGTCCTCGGTAAAGAATCCGCGCGCCACGCCGGATTGATTGGTGAACAGGAACACAAAATATCCGGCATCGTTCAGGCGGCGGATCGCCTTCGCCGCATTCGGCATCCAGCGAATCCGGTCCTGCGTCCCCATATAGCCGTCGTCGTGGTTGATGACGCCGTCGCGATCGAGGAACGCGGCGGGCTTTGGCGTGGGACCGGCCGGATCGATACCGCTCATTGTCCAAGACCCCCTGTCAGTACGCGCCTGATGGTGGCGACCACGTCGGATGCGGGGATGTCGCGCATGCAGCGATGGTCGTTCATGGTGCAGACCGGGCGGTGGCAGGGCCGGCAGGGCACGACGGTTTTGGTCTGTACCGTCGCCGCCAGCCCGTTCAGGGGCGCCCAGTGATAGGGGCTGGTGGGCCCGAAAATGCCCATGGTCGGCGTATTCAATGCGGCGGCGATATGCATCAGCCCGGAATCGTTTGAGATCGCAGCGTCAGCTGCTGCCATCGCCAGAATACCATTGCGCAGATCGGTACCGGTCAGATCGCGAACCCGCGGTCCTCCGGCGGCCACGATCTCGGCTGCGAGCGCCTTTTCACCGGGGCCGCCAACCACCCAGACCTCCAGTCCCTGTTCGGCGAGAAGGCGCGCGGCTTGCGGGTAATAGGTCCAGCGCTTGGATTCGCCGACCGACCCCGGAGCCAGCGCCACGGCCGATCC